>Ga0056909_1000150_pt1 | contig 107227 bp, 109 predicted proteins | sample EBPBio102011_DNA_FD_62115 | JGI IMG/M metagenome (GOLD analysis project Ga0056909, IMG submission 62115) | Wastewater treatment Type I Accumulibacter community from EBPR Bioreactor in Madison, WI, USA - Reactor 1_1/10/2011_ DNA | ecosystem: Engineered > Bioreactor > EBPR > Anaerobic-Aerobic >... | reverse complement strand
GCGGATACCCAGAAGCGTGCCCTGGATGCCGTTGCCGAGCATCAGGAGCATGACACCAAGAAGCAGCGCCCAGGAATTGCGCAGGACGGTCAGCATGGGGTGTTCCTCAGGGTCGGGTTCGTTCGCGTGGCGCACTCTGCACCGGGTTGGCCTGCTTCGCCTAGTCCCGGCGACGGGGCAAGGTCTGAAAGCGTCACGGCGTGCGGTCCGGGAAGAGAAGCGAGGCGTCGCCGTAGGAAAAGAAGCGGTAGCCCTGGGCAATCGCATGGGCATAAAGCGCGCGGATGCGCTCCTGCCCCATGAGGGCCGAGACGAGCATCAGGAGCGTCGAGCGCGGCAGGTGGAAGTTGGTCATCAGCCCGTCGGTCGCTTGGAACCGGAAACCCGGCCGGATGAAGATGTCGGTCGGCCCCGACCAGGGCGTCACGCTGCCGCCCCGCGCGGCACTTTCGATCAGCCTCAGCGCCGTGGTGCCGACCGGGATGACGCGGCCCCCTGCCCGCCTGGTCGTGTTGATCTCGTCGGCTGCACGGGGCGTGATCTCGCCCCATTCGGCATGCATCCGATGTTGCGAGACATCATCGACCTTGACTGGCAGGAAGGTGCCCGCGCCGACATGGAGCGTGACATGCGTCGTCTCAATGCCCCTTTGGGCCAGCGCCCCGAGGAGCGCATCGTCGAAGTGAAGGGACGCGGTCGGGGCGGCGACGGCGCCCGGGGTGCGGGCCCAGACGGTCTGGTAGTCGGCGCGGTCGGCCGCGTCCGGGGCGCGCAGCGCTGCGATATAGGGCGGCAGCGGCATGTCGCCCGCCGCCTCGAGTGCGGCGTCGAAGGCCGCGCCGGTCAGGTTGAAGGCCAGTTCACACCGCCCCTCGGCAATGCGGGTGACAAGTGCCGCAAGGCCAGCGGCAAACCGGATCTCCTCGCCCTCGGCCAGTTTCCGCAGGGGTTTGGCGAGCGCGGACCATGTGGCGCGCGGGGTGGGTTCCAGCAGCGTGACCTCGACCGCCGCCGTCGCCGGGCCCTGCGGGATGGCGCGGGTGCGGCTCCCTTGAAGGCGCGCGGGCAGGACGCGGGTGTCGTTCAGGACCAGCCGGTCGCCGGGGCGCAGCAGGCTGGGCAGGTCGGCCACGGTCAGGTCGCGCGGGGGGGCGGCGCCGTCGGCCAGCATCAGCCGCGCCGAGGACCGGGGCCGAGCGGGCCGGGTGGCGATCAGACCTTCGGGCAGGTCGAAGTCGAAATCGGAAAGGTGCATGGGGTCCTCGGGGTGCGCGTCCCTTGGTCCCGCGCGCGGCGAAGGTCAAGGGGGTCGCGCCGGGATCGGCGTGGCGACAGTCCGCCTGTGGAAAGGCTGCCGCTGGACCGTCGCTGTCACCCGCCACCGAAGGCCGGCGCCTGCCCCGCCCATGGCGGGCGCCTCCCGCGCCCTGCCGGGCCGGGCGGGATCAGGAAACGCGCTGCGTTTCCCCCGACCGTATGGGAACGTCGCGGTGGGACCGCTTGTGTCACACAGCTACGAAGGCCGGCGCCTGCCCCGCCCATGGCGGGCGCCTCCCGCGCCCCGCCGGGCCGGGCGGGATCAGGAAACGCGACCCGCGTTTCCCCCGACCGCGTGGGAACCATGCGGCTGGACCCTCGGTGTCACTCACTTCCAAAGGCCGGCGCCTGCCCCGGTGGGCGCGAAAGCGCCCGCCGATGGCGGGGCGGGCGCTGGCCGATGGCCTTTGGGCCACCGGCGGGGACAAACGACCGAGCCATCGCATGGCAGTGGCAACGGCCTCTGCCACCCCCGGGCGGCAGACGGCTCACCCCGACCGGCGTGCGCCCCCCTTACGGCGCGGGCAGGCTGTCGAGCGTCGCGGGCGCCTTGCGGAACAGGTCGCGGAACAGGCCGGGGGTCAGGATCGACAGCGGATTGACGCGGGTGTGGGGCGCGTCCTTCGGGCCCTGGATCGTATAGTTGAAGCCGAAAAGCCCGTCCCTCTGGCGTGAGAAGATCTGGCCCACCCCGTTCAGAAGGTAGATGGGCGAGATGGTGCCCTGCAGGTCGAGCCAGTGGTCCGACATGCGGTAGACCCCCGCCGCCGACACGCCGAGCGAGGCGCCGACGGCCGAGCCGCGCGTGATCTCGACCGCGCCCGGCGTCAGGGTGAAGCGGCCGGTCACGTCGGAAAACCAGATCCCCTCGCCCTGCAGCTGCTGGATCAGCCCGACGACCGAAATCGCATCCAAGAGCCCCGCGAGGGCCGGGGCGTTGACCACGCGGATGTCCTTGATGGCGAGCGCGCCGTCGTAGGTCCCTTTCGGCCCGCGCGGCGAAAGCGTCAGGCCCATGCGCCCGCCCCGGCCGCTGGCATAGATCCCCGCCGCGGCGAGGGCGGCCCCTGCATCATCGCTCCAGAGCCGGATGACGGTCTGGCCCGCGTCGGTGCGGCCGATGCGGCCGGTGAGCGCGGCCCGGCCGTTGATCGCGCCGGTGAAGTCGCCGGCCAGGCCGCCGCCGGTCGCGAAGGTGCCGCGGAAGCCCTGCAGGTCGAGCCCCGGCGCCAGCGTCAGCCGGTCGAGCGCGACCGAGAGCGGCGCCCCGGCGGCGACCGAGGGGCGCATCTCCTGCCCCGAGGCGAAGGGGGCGCGAGGGGCGTCGAGCGTGCCGCCGGTGATGGCGATCGCGGGCGGCGCGCCCTTGCCGCGGCCGGTCAGGGTCACGTCGCCCTTGAACCAGTCGGCGATGCGGAGCCCGGCAAAGCTGGCCTCGGCCATGCCGCCGTCGTCGCGGAGCGTCAGGCTGCCCTTGCCGGACAGGCCACCCGCGTCGATCGCCAGTTCGGATATGGCGATCGGGCGGGTAAAGCGCCCTGCGACGGCGAAATGGCCAGGGGTGCCCGCCGCCTTCGACCAGCCCACGTCGGGAAGGGCAAGCGCAAGGCCCGAGAGCGTGCTTTCCAGCCGGAAGGCCGGCGGCTGGCCCTTCGTCAGGTCAAGGGTGAAGGCGCCCTTCCCCTGCCCGGCGACGGCGCCCTTGGGCAGCTGGATATGGAAGGTCTGCAGCGCGTCCGGCGTGATGTCGACCGTGCCTTCGACCCGCGACTTGCCTTGGTCCGAGGGCGCGAAGGACTGGGTCCAGGCGCCGGCGAGGGGCACGCCGTCGATCCTGGCCGGCCCCTCGATGCGGATGCCCCGCTTCGTGGCCTCAAGCCGCAGATGGTCCGCGCTCAGGGTGCGGTTCGGCACGATCTTCGTCGTGGTCAGGGGCCCCAGGTCGGCGCTGACCTGCCAGTCGAACTTATCGGCCCTTGGCCGGTGGACCATGGGCAGCGTCATGCGGAACGCGGCCGTCCCGTTGCCTTGCGCCAGGTCGGTGGGCTTGCCGGCCTTCGTCATCAGCGACAGGGGCGGCCGGTCGATCAGCGACAGGCCGGCCGGGATCGGCCCGGCAAGCCGCGCGTCAAGGCTGAGCCAGCCGGGCGGGTGGAAGATGTCGCGGATCGACAGGACGGAACCCGCAATGTCGAGCGACCCGCCCGTGGGCGGCGTCAGGCGGCCCCCTTCTGCGGTCAGCGCAAAGGCATTGCCGGAAATCGCGCCAAAGCCGCGCCCGCCCTCGACCGGCGGCATGTCGGGCAGGAAGCGCAGGCCCAGGTTCTCGAACCGGAAGCCGACCTCGAAGACCGGCTGGCGTTCGGGCGCGGTGCGGATCGCTGCGCGCACGTCAGTCAGGGTGCCCCCGCTCATCTCGCGCGCGAGCCACTCGCGGGCATGGGGCGCGACCGGCAGGGGCCAGAGCGCCAGGAGCCGCGCGCTGTCCAGCCGCTCGGCATCGGTGTCGACGGCGATCGACCAGCCGGAAAGCCCGGCCTCGATCCGCGCCTTGCCACCGATCCGGGTGCCCTGGTCCAGCAGCGCGAACTGGCCGACCGTCAGGCGGAAGGGCGTCAGGTCCAGCTTGAAATCCGCCATCGCCCGCCCGAAGGCCATGTCAGAGGCGAAGAGCGGCCCCTTGGCCAGTTGCAGGTCCGAAAGCTGCACCTGGCCCACAAGAGCCGTCGGCAACCCGTGCTCGGCCCCCTTCAGCCATCCCTTGGCGCTGGCCCGTGCCCGCAGGGCGGGGCTGTCGACCGCGACGTCGGTCAGGGTCAGCGACTGGTCGTCGGGCCGGAAGCTCAGGTCGAGCCGGGCGGCGTCGAAGGGCACCGGGCGGATGGTGCGGTTCGGGCGGATCGCGCCCTGCCCCAGCGCCAGATGGCCCGTCAGGGGCAACAGATCGCCCGCCTCGTCAAGCGCGGTGGTGAACTCGCCCGACAGGGGCGCATCGACCGCGTTCAGCCAGACGACCGCCGGCAGGGCGAGCGCCAGATCGCGCGCGGGCATGTCGGCGATGGTCAGGCTGCCGGTCGCGGCCGAACTCGTCTTGTCCGTCTGAAGCGCCATCGAGACGGTTGCCGTCAGGTCCGGCTGCGGCCCGGCGTCGGGGTCGTGGGCGACCTGGCGGGCGACCTCGGCCGGTTCGGACAGGGTAAAGCGCGCCTCGGACTTCAGGGCGCGGTCGGTCTGGGTCAGGGTCAGCGAGCCGCCCGGCAGGGACCAGGTCTGCCCGGCGCGCCGGTCGTCGAAAAGGACCGACAGGTCGGTCACGCTGACGTCTTCCAGCCGGCGGAGCGCGGGCAGGCCGAAGGCGCGGTCGATCGCGTCGATCACGTCGGCCGGCCGGAGTGCGCCGCCGGTAAAACCCTGAAGCCCCAGCGCAAATTCGAGCGAGCCATCGACCTCGCGCCGGATCGCCAGGCGCACGCGGTCCGCCCGGAAATGCCGCGCCTCGAGCCGTCCGTCCAGAAGCGAGCTCATGTCGAAGGCGGCCTCGACGGACGCAGCCTTGGCCAGCTCGTGTTTCGATGGGCTGACGAGGACCACATCCTCGAGCCGCACATGGGGCAGGAAGTCCGGGCCGACGACCAGATCGCCGCCACCGATCCTCAGCCGCGCGCCGCCATCCAGCGCCTGGTTCGCCCGCGTCTCGATCATGCGGGTGGCGGCGCCCGGCAGGGGCAGGCTCTGGCCCGAAAGGCCAAGAATCACGAGGCCGCCGGCCAGCCCGACCACCACGATCGCAACCATCCCCAGCGCACGCCAGAGCCGCCGCCAGGCGGGCGGCGGCGCATCGTCGGTGATCGGTTCGGCGTCTTGCGTCATCCTGCGCGGGTCTTCCAGCGGGTCATCCAGCAGTGCGGGCGCCCGGCGCCTCCCTTTAACTTCGCTGTAACTCGGGTAAAACCGCAAGGGAAAGAGCAAATGCCAGCGGAGGGGCGCCCATGACCGAACGTCCGACGATCGAGGCGGGCCAGATGGCCCCTGACTTCACCCTGCCCCGCGACGGGGGCGGAACCGTCACGCTTTCGGGCCTGAGGCCCGATGCGGTGGTCCTTTACTTCTACCCCAAGGACGACACGCCGGGCTGCACGACCGAGGCGATCGACTTCACCCGGCTGGCGCGCGACTTCGCGGCAGCAGGTGCGGTCGTGGTCGGCGTCTCGAAGGACAGCGTCGAAAAGCACGAGCGCTTTCGCGGGCGGCACGGGCTGTCGGTGATCCTCGCGTCGGACGCCGAGGGGCAGGTCTGCGAGGAGTACGGCGTCTGGGGCGAGAAGTCGCTTTACGGCAAAAAATTCATGGGGATCACGCGGACGACGGTCCTGATCGACGGCACGGGGCGGATCGTGCGCGTCTGGCCGAAGGTCAAGGTCGCGGGCCATGCCGAAGAGGTTCTGGCCGCGGCCCAGGCGCTCAGGGCGTGAGCGGGGCATCGTTGCCCCTGTCGCTTGCCGAACGCGCGGTGCAGGTCCTGACCTGCGGCGACGGACGCGCAAAATGCGCCCTGTCGCGCGCCCATGCCGCCGACTGGTTCGCCGCGCGCGAGGCGGGAGCGCCCCTGCCCGTCGGCCGGGCGACGCCGCCCGACCGGCCGGCGCGGCCCGAGCGGCCGCCCCTTCTGCCCCCGCGTGAGGTGCCGCGCCGCAGGCCGGGCAGCCCGGCGGGGCGCATCGCCCTTCTGCACGCGCTCGCCCATATCGAACTGAATGCCGTCGATCTGCACTGGGACATCATTGCGCGCTTTACGCAGGTGCCGATGCCCCTTGGCTTCTACGACGACTGGGTGAAGGCGGCGGACGAGGAATCCAAGCATTTCAACCTTCTGTCCGACGTTCTGGAGGCGATGGGCAGCCATTACGGCGCCCTGCCCGCCCATGCCGGCATGTGGCGCGCGGCCGAGGATACGGCGGACGACCTGCCGGGCCGGCTCGCCGTCGTGCCCATGGTGCTCGAGGCGCGCGGGCTCGACGTGACGCCGGGCATGATCGCCATCTTCGAGGCAGCAGGCGAAGAGGCGGCAGTGGCAGCCCTGAAGGTCATCTATGCCGAAGAGGTGGGCCATGTCGCCTATGGGTCGAAATGGTTCAACTTCCTGTGCGGGCGCGACGATGCCGACCCCAAGGAGCGATTCCACGGCCTTGTCCGGCGCTATTTCCATGGGGCGCTGAAGCCCCCCTTCAACGAGGAAAAGCGCGCCGAGGCCGGGTTGCCGCCGGACTTCTACTGGCCGCTCGCCGAGGAAACCGGGGGCTGAAAGCCCGGTCACGCAGGGTTAGGTCGGCGAATCCCCGCCGATTCCGGCCGGATTCAGCGGCGCCCTGGTGGCGCGCGGGCCACAGGCGGGAAAAATTCTTTACGCGCTTTTCAGTGGTTGTTAACCCCGAACCGCTAGCCGTCGGGGGACGGCAGGCCTGTTGACGCTGCCAGACAGACGGGGGACCCGTGCCACATCGCTTGAAGACCCGCGTTCTTGCGGCGCTGGAACGGCGTTTGCCGGAACAGCGGCTCTATCTCAAATCGGACCAGGGCACGCGCTTCTGGCGGCTGAAGCCGCTGACGCAGGCCCTGATGCTGGGCGCAGGCGCGCTGCTGACCGTCTGGACGCTGGTCGCGACCTCGGTCCTTCTGGTCGAGACGATCAGCGCGGGCGACGAACGCGAACAGGCCCGCCAGTCGATCATGGCGACCGAGGCGCGGATCGAGGCCCTGTCCAAGGAACGCGACATGCGCGCGGCCGAGGCGGTCGCGGCGCAGAACCGTTTTGCGGTGGCGATCGAGCAGGTCTCGCGCATGCAGTCGGCGCTTCTGACGTCGGAGCAGCGGCGGACGGAACTGGAAACCGGGATCGGGCTCATCCAGGAGACGCTGCACACCGCCGTCGGCGAACGGGATGGCGCGCGGGCGCAGGTCACGGCGCTGACGACGCAGGCCAAGGGCACGGGCGGCGGCGCAGAGCCGGCGGCGGTTCAGACCGCCGACATGGCGCGCACGCTGTCGCTGATGACCGACGCGCTCGGTGCGGCCGCGAAGGACAAGGACGAAATGAAGGCCGATGTCGCCAAGGCCGAGGCGAATGCGGATGACACGCTCTTCCAGATGAAGCTCTTGCAGCAGCGCCACGACCAGATCTTCAGCCAGCTCGAGGATGCGGTCACGATCTCGGTCGATCCGCTCGACAACCTGTTCGCCTCGGTCGGGATCGACCCGAAGAACCTGCTCGGCCAGATCCGCAAAGGCTATTCCGGCCAGGGCGGCCCGTGGGAGCCCCTGATCCCTTCGCGCCTGCCGGGCGGCGATACGCCCGAGGCAAAGGCCGACGCGGCACGGGCGGCGGCGATCCTGCAGGGGCTCGACACGCTGAACCTCTACCGGATCGCGGTCGCGAAGACGCCCCTGACGATCCCGCTCAAATCCTCGTTCCGCTTCACCTCTGGCTTTGGCTATCGCTGGCGCCGGCTTCACGCCGGGGTGGACCTTGCGGGCGCCTATGGCTCGCCGGTCTATACAACGGCGGACGGGGTCGTGACCCATGCGGGCTGGGAGAACGGCTATGGCAACATGGTCGAGGTGACGCACCCCTACGGAATCAAGACCCGCTATGGGCATCTGTCCGCTGTCCGCGCGACCGTCGGGCAAAAGGTGTCGCGCGGGGACAGGATCGGTGATATGGGCAACACTGGACGCTCCACCGGCACGCATCTGCACTACGAGGTGCGCGTCGGCGACGAGCCGGTCAATCCGATGAAATTCATCAAGGCGGCGACGAATGTTTTCTAGAAGCAAGATCAATGAACCCGGCCCCAAGGCCGGTGAACCCGAAAAGCCCGCGATGGCCGACCCCGTGCCCGCCCCGCGTGCCAGCGACTATAGCCACAGCGCGCCGAAGCCGAAGGCCTCGCCCTCGATCCTGTCGGCCGACCTGGTCATCACCGGCAATATCCGCACCACCGGCGACGTGCAGATCGAAGGCACCGTCGACGGCGACATCCGGGCGCACCTGCTGACGGTCGGCGAAAGCGCCACCATCAAGGGCGAGATCGTCGCCGACGACATCGTGGTCCATGGCCGGGTCGTCGGCCGCGTGCGCGGCCTCAAGGTCCGCCTGACCTCGACCGCGCGGGTCGAGGGCGACATCATCCACAAGACGATCGCCATCGAATCGGGCGCCCATTTCGAAGGCTCGGTCCAGCGTCAGGAGGACCCGCTGTCCCAGGGCGGGGCGGCGCCGAAGCAGATCAGCGCGCCTGCGGCGAAGTAATCCCCGTTCCGACGGGCGAAGGGGCGGTCCCGAGGGGCCGCCCCTTTCGTTTGTGCGCGGGGGTCCGGCTTTAGTCCGCGTGGGCCATCGCCGCGCCGGCACCCTGGCTTTGCGGGGCGGGTTTGCTCATCAGAAGGACCAGCGGCAGGGCCGCGAGCGTCACCCAGGTCAGCAGGTAGAAGTCGTTGATGTAGGCCAGCATCAGCGACTGCTGCGACACCAGCAGGTCGAGCGTCGACATGGTCTGGGCCAGGGGCTGGCCCTTCGCCGCCGCCAGGACGTTCTGGAAGTTGGGGTTGAAGGGGGTCAGCCCCTCGGCCATCTCGGCATGGGTGACCTGCAGGTTGCGGGTCAGCATGACGGTCACGACCGAGATGCCGATCGACGAGCCGATGTTGCGGACCAGGCTGAAGAGGCTGGTCGCATCCGCCCGCATCTGAGGAGCGATGGTCGCGAAGGCGACCGTCGACAGCGGCACGAACACCTGGCCCAGTCCCAGCCCCTGGATGATCCCCGACAGGATGATGAGCCGCGCGTCCATCTGCGGCGAAAAGCCCGTCATCATCCAGAGCGAATAGGCCGTGAGCAAAAGCCCCACGCTGACCAGGATCCGGGGATCGACCACGCGCACCAGCCGCCCGACGAGGATCATCGAGATCATCGACCCCACGCCCCTCGGCGCCATGACAAGGCCCGTCGTCATCACCGGATAGCCGAAGATGCGCGACAGCATCGGCGGCAGAAGTGCCAGCGAGGCCAGAAGGATGATGCCCACGACGAAGATGAACAGGAGCCCGACCGAGAAGTTGCGGTCCTTGAACATGCGCGGGTCAAGGAACGGGCGCTTCGCGCCAAGGATATGGATGACGAAGATCCAGAAGCCCGACACGGTCAGGAAGAAATAGGTCCAGATCTCGCCCGACGAAAACCAGTCCTTCTCGGCCCCGCGGTCCAGCATCAGCTGCAGCGCACCCAGCGCCACGGCAAGCGCCCCGAAGCCGAAGAAGTCGAAGGGCCTTGGCCGCCTGACGCTCTCGGGCAGGTAGGCCCAGCAGCCGGCGAAGGCCACGATGCCCACCGGCAGGTTGACGAGGAACACCCAGCGCCAGTTGTAGCTTTCGGTCAGCCAGCCGCCGAGCGTCGGGCCGATGATCGGGCCAACCATGATCCCCGCCCCCCACATGGCCATCGCGGGGCCGGCGCGTTCGGGCGGGTTGATGTCCAGCAGGAAGGTCTGCGACAGGGGCACGATGGCCGCGCCGAAGACCCCCTGCAAGAGGCGGAAGGTGACCATGGAGCTCAGGTTCCACGACAGCCCGCACGCGACCGAGGTGACGACGAAGCCCGCGACCGACAGGAGGAACAGCTCGCGCTTGCCGAACCTGTCCGAGAGCCACCCGGTCATCGGCGTCATGATCGCCGCCGACACGATGTAGGAGGTCAGGACCCAGTTGATCGTGTCGGCCGAGGCGCCAAGGTCGCCCGTCATCGAGGGCAGCGCCACGTTGGCGATGGTCGTGTCGAGCACCTGCATGATCGTGGCGAGCATGATCGAGATCGTGATCAGCCCCCGGTGCGGGACCTCGACGAAGGCCGGGCGGGCTGCGGTTGGGGATGCGGTCGGGGCGGTGGCCATGGCGCCGGCTTACCGCAGGGAGCGGGGCAGAAGATCGCCCAGGCTGCGCTTGAACTCCGTGTCGACCGTCACCTCGGCGCTCAGGCCCGACGACAGCTCTTGCAGTTCGGGCGACTGGCCGTCGATGTGCAGGCGCACCGGCACCCGTTGCGTGACCTTCACCCAGTTGCCGGTCGCGTTCTGCGCCGGCAGGAGCGAGAATTCCGAGCCCGTGCCGACCCCGATCGCCATGACCGTGGCGGTCAGCTTCAGGTCGGGGCGGGCGTCGAGGTGCACCTCGGCCGACTGGCCGGCGGCGATATGGGCAAGCTGGGTTTCCTTGAAGTTCGCATCGACCCAGAGGTCGCCGGTTTCCACGAAGGAAAAAAGCGGCTGGCCGACGCTGACCACCTGCCCGACCCGGAAGTTCGAGGCCTGGTAGACCACGCCATCGGCCGGGGCGGTGATGATGGTGCGCGACAGGTTGTAGGCTGCCTGGTCGCGGGCGGCCAGCGCCGTCATCACCGCCGGATGCTCGTCCACAGGCGCGTCGGCGGTGCCGCCAAGCGCCGTCAGGGCCTGCGACACGCTGCGCTTGGCCATTTCCAGCTTGTCGATCGCCACCTGTTCGGCATGGCGGGCCTGGTCGAGCCCGGTGTTCGAGCTGATGCCGCGGGCGGCGAGCGCCCCGGCGCGCTGGCGTTCGCTCGTAAAGTAGTACGCGTCGTTCTGGGCGATCGACTGCTGGGTCTGCGACTGGCGGTAGGCCTCTTCCAGCTGCTTGACGCCGAGGCGCGCGTTGGCCACCGCCGCATCCGCCGCTTCGAGCGTCAGCCTGTAGGGCACGGGATCGACCTCGAAGAGCTTGTCGCCGGCCTTGACCGTCTGGTTGTCGGCCACGAAGACAGTGGCCACCCGGCCGCCCACGTCGGTCGCGATGCTGAGGCGGGCGTAGTGCACATAGGCGTCGTCGGTCTTTTCGTAGCGGCCGCCCATGATCCACCAGATGCCGGCGCCGATCAGCGCCAGTGCCGGCAATCCGAACATCAGGGCATAGCGGCGGCCCTTCTTGGCAAGGGCGGGGCTGGCCGGGGGTGCAGAATCGGCGGAATCAGCGGTCGCGGCGGTTTTGGCTGGGGCTTTCACGAGCGGGACTTTCGCGTGGGAGTGGAACGATCGGGTTCGCCAAGTGCATCGGAGGCAGGTGCGTCAGAGGCAGAGGCTTCAGAGGCACAGGCGTCGGACAGGTTCGCGGCGAGCCGCGTCAGAAGGGAGAGCGTCTGGCGGCGCTCGGCCTCGGTGAAGCCGGCGAAGGCTTCGTCGACGACACTCGCCAGCCGCGCGACCATTGTGCCGCGCGCAGCTTGTGCCATGTCGGTCAATTCGACAATGCGGATACGGCGGTCGGCGGGGTCCGTGGTGCGGCGCACCCACCCCGCCTCGGCCATGCGGTCGATGAGGCGCGAGACAGAGATCGGCTCGATCTCGAGCCGCTCTGCGATGCGGGCCTGGGTCGGGCGTTCCTCGCGCAGGACGGCGACCAGCAGCCGCCATTGCGCGGGCGTCAGCCCGAGGTCGGCCGAGCGGGCCTGAAACCGCCGCCGGATCAGGCGGGCGGCGTCATGCAGAAGGAACGACAGGCTTTCAGGCGGCGGCGTGCTCGCTGGCGCGGTCGGTCTTGCGGCGGGGGTCATGGGGCGCTCGTGTCCAGAGAATCGGGGAAGCCCGATTTGGTGAGCGCCTGATATAATAGGCATGCTTATGAATCAAGCGGAAGTTAGCGCAACCACCGCGATGCCGTCCGTGGCCTAGCGTTGCAGCTTCACCGGCTCTGACCGGGCGAGGCGCAGGATGTGGGCCATGTAGGGCTGCGTCGCGTCCTCGGCGCGGGTCGCTGCGAACATGCGGCGCGTCAGGCCGGACGCGGTCACGGGCCGGGTGATGTAGTCGGGGTTGCGCTTCACGTCGCGCAGGACCCAATCGGGCAGGACCGCGACCCCGCGCCCGGCACCGACGAGCATCAGCATGACGGCGGTCAGTTCGACCGGCCTGACGGCGCGCGGCTCGACATGGGCGGGCGTCAGAAGGCCGGTGAAGATGTCGAGGCGTGCGCGTTCGACCGGGTAGGTCAGCAAGGTTTCGTCGCGGAAATCCTCGGCCTCGACGAAGGGTTTCGCCGCAAGGGGGCTGGTCGCGGCGGCAACGAAGGTCGGGGCATAGTCGAAAAGCGGGTGGAAGCTCAGTTCGGTCGAGGGTTCGGGGTCCGAAGTGATGACGAAATCGACCTCCTCGCGGCGCAGGGCTGCCAGCGGTTCGAAGGCGAAGCCCGCGCGGATGTCGATGTCGATGTCCGGCCAGGCGCGGCGGAACTGTTCCAGGACCGGAAACAGCCAGTCGTAGCAGGCATGGCACTCGATGGCGATGTGCAGCCGGCCCGCCCTGCCCTGCCTGAGCGCGCGGAACTCGTCGGCCAGGGCCTCGATCTCGGGCAGGATACGGTCGGCCGCCCTGAGGAGCTTCTGCCCCGCCGCCGAGAGCCGCAGCGGCTTTGCCCGGCGCACGAACAGCTCGACCCCCGCCTGATCTTCCAACCCGCGCATCTGGTGCGAGAGCGCCGACTGGGTGATGTTCAACTCGTCCGCCGCCCGCGCCAGGCCGCCCGCGCGGGCGATGGCGCGGATCGTGCGCAGGTGACGCAGGTCGATGTGCATGAATGTGAGCCAATTTCATAATCAAGTTGAGAATTATGAATTTGTCTCATGTCTTGCTTCATGGAACAAGGGGGGCGTGGAAGGACCCGCCCGGGATCCCGGCGGTTCGGATAGACGGCAGATAGTGGCCGACCGGCACCCGAACCTATCTGGCTGCGGGTCCAACCACCCAGATACTGACCAAGGAGCCGACCCATGACCCGCCCTGCCCCGCAGCTTTCCTTCGAATTCTTCCCGCCCCAGTCGCTGGACGCCTCGTTCCGGCTTTGGGACACGGTGCAGTCGCTGGCGCCCTTCGAGCCTGACATGGTGTCGGTGACCTATGGTGCGGGCGGCACGACGCGCGAACTGACCCATGATGCGGTCAAGGCGATCGGCCAGAATTACGGGCTGACGGTCGCGGCGCACCTGACCTGCGTCGGTGCGAGCCGGGCCGAAACGCTCGCAATCGCCGAAAGCTATGCCGATGTGGGCGTGCGCAACCTGGTGGCGCTCAGGGGTGATCCGCCGCAAGGGATGTCGGGCTTCGTCCCCCACCCGGACGGGTTCGCGAACTCGGTCGAGCTGGTGGCGGCGCTGGCCAGGACCGGCAAGTTCGACATCGCCGTCGGCGCCTACCCCGAACGCCACCCCGAAGCGGCCAGCGACCATGCCGACATCGACTGGCTGAAGCGCAAGGTCGACGCCGGCGCCTCGCGCGCCATCACCCAGTTCTTCTTCGAGGCAGAGACGTTCCTCAGGTTCCGCGATGCCTGCGTGGCGGCCGGGATCGAGGTGCCGATCATCCCCGGCATCCTGCCTATCGTGTCATGGGACGGCGCGCGCCGCTTCGCCGCCCGCTGCAACGCCCATGTGCCGGCCAAGCTCGAGGAAGCCTTCGCCCATGCCATCAGGGACGGGCGCGAGCAGCTTCTGGCGCTGACGCAATGTTCGGTCCTGTGCGAGCGGCTGATCGAAGAGGGCGTAAGCGACCTGCACTTCTACACGCTGAACCGGCCCGAAATGACGCAGGCCGTGTGCGAGACGCTGGGCTACGCGCCAGAGCGTCGGCGTCAGGTCGCCTGAGGGCGACCCGGAATCTCCCTGCCCGGTCATCGGGCGGCGCGCCTTCGGGCGCGCTCTTTTTTGTGCGCCCGAAGGATTGCGAAAGGCTCAGAGCGCCAGCGACAGGACCGTGACGACCGAGACGGCGCCAAAGCCGTTGAAGGCGGTGTTGGTCGCCGTCGAATAGGCGCCCATCCCCTCGATCACCAGATAATCGCCTTCGGCGATCGCTTCCGGCAGGGGCACTTCGCCCGGCAGACGGTCGACCGAGTCGCAGGTCGGCCCGAAGATGATGCGGGGAACGACCGGGCCTTCGCGCTTCACGCCCGTGGGCGTCAGGACGGTCAGGCGGGTGATGACGCCGGCCAGAAGAAGCTCGTCCATCAGCCCGTAGGTGCCGTCGTTCAGGAAGACATGGGTGCCGTCCCGGACCGCCTTCACCTGCGCGGCAGAGGTCATGCTCTCGGCCACGAGGCCGCGGCCCGGCTCGCACACCAGGGCCGGGGCCTTGTCGCCGAAGGCTTCCCCGGTCACTCGACCGATGAGCGCGAAGATCGCCTCGAGCGGCGGAAGCTCGCCCTTCACGCGGTGCGAGGGGAAGCCGCCGCCGACGTTCAGCCGGCGTGCCTGGACGCCCGACAGCCGGCAGATCTCGGCCGCCGCACGGATGTAGGCGTCCCAGGTCATGGGTGCCGTGCATTGCGTGCCGGGGTGGAAGGTCAGCGACGGCACGAAGCCCGCCTCGGCCACGCGGGCCAGAAGCTCGGCCGCCACCTCGACCGTCGCGCCGAACTTGGCGCCGAAGTTGTAGGCCGCGCCCTCGACCGGCAGCTTGAAGCGCACGGTGATTTCGGTCGGCCCGTGCGGGTTCTGGGTCGGCACCAGCGCGATCAGCTTTTCAAGCTCGGACCGGCTGTCGACCGAATAGGACACAACGCCCTGCGTCACCGCGAAGGCGATTTCCGACTTCGCGCGGACGGGGTTGTTGTAGTGCATCGCCGCCCCCGGCGCGAGCCGGCGGATCATCGCAATCTCGACCGGCGAGGCGACGTCGAAGCCCTTGATGCCGGCGGCGACCAGGTTCTGGATCACCATTTCGGCCGGGTTCGACTTGACCGCATAGGTCACCAGCCCCGGAAATCCGTCCAGGAACCGCCGCGCGGTCGCCTGAAGCACGGAGGGCGCAAAGAAGATCACCGGATTTTCCGGCTCTTGCGCACGCAGAAATTCGGACGGATTCGCCCAGATCGTCTTGGAAAGCCCCATCGGCCATATCCCTTGCCAACAAGGCGCAGCCACCTTTTTCCCCGGCTTCACGGGTCAGAAGACGCTTACGCGGTCCACCAACCAGGCCAGCGGGTGCGTGAGCCGCCCATACACCTGAACGAGGCCCATATGGGGCACATTCTGTCCGATTTGAACAGATGAACTGCCGTAATTTATGGTTATAATGACAGCAAGGCACAACAATATGGCGGGATTCGCGATGGATGAACTGGACCGGTCAATGCTGGGGCTTCTGGGGGCCGACGCGCGCATGTCGGTGGCCACGCTCGCCCGGCGGCTGAAGGTCGCGCGCTCGACCGTGCAGGCGCGGCTCGAGCGGCTGGAGGCGACGGGGGTGATCGCGGGCTACACCGTCAAGCTGGGCGAGGCGGCGCGCCAGGGACGCATACGCGCGACGGTCCTTCTGACGATCGAGCCCCGCGCGCAGGCCAACGTGCTGAGCCGCCTGAAGTCCATCGCCGAGGTCGAGCGCGTCCATACCACCTCGGGCCGGGTGGACCTGCTGTTGCAAGTCTCGGCACCCTCGACCGCCGTTCTGGACGCGACGCTCGACCAGATCGGCGAGATGACGGGGGTGAAGTCGTCCGAAAGCCTGATCCACCTGTCGACGAAGATCGACAGGGCGGTCTGAGGGTCAGAAGGGCAGGTCCGGTTCGGGCCGTGCCAGGTCGAAGCCGTCCAGGAATCTTTGCGCCAGCCCGGCGTCGCCGGTGAAGGCTAAGCCGCCTTCGGCCAGCGACTGGACGAAGGTCTGGGGGCCGTAGACCACGCGGGCGAGCCGGTTGGCGCTACCGGCAAAGGACAGGTCCGCCGCCCCCGCCCCCCGCACGACCCGGTAGCGGCCGGTGTCGAGTGTGACGCTGAACGCCTCTCCGTCGATCAGGAAACCGGCCGTCAGCGACAGGGGGGCGGCGCGCCATTCGGCGGCCATCGACAGCATGAGGGCCGCCGGGCTGATGAAGCGGCGCGGGTCGTGCCCCGGCTGGCCCGCACCCCAACGCGCCAGCGCCGCGACCACGGGCCAGAGCGCGCGGCCGGCGTCGGTCAGGGCATAGACGGCGATCGTCTCGGCGGGCGGCGGCAGGGGCTCGCGGGTCAACAGTCCCTGCCCCTCCATCGCCAAAAGCCGCTGGGTCAGGATATTGGCGCTGATCCCCGGAAGCCCCGCGCGGATCGCCGAGAAGCGGCGGGGGCCAAGGAACAGCTCGCGCGCGATCAGAAGCGCCCAGCGGTCGCCCACCAGGTCGAGTGCGTGGGCCGCGATGCAGCCTTCATCATAGGATCGGCGGGTTTCAGTCACTTTAGGTAACTATGCGTTGCGATGACTAACCTAATATGCCAGCCTTTTCCCTGCAAGCCGACTCGCTCGGCATCTCTTTGGGGGGACGACATGAGCTATCTCGACGGCTTCGTCACGCCCGTCGCCCAGGATGGGCGCGCGGCCTACCTCGACTTCACCCGCCGCGCCTGGGACCTCTTCCGCGAGCTTGGCGCCATAGCCACCTGGGAAAACTGGGGCGACGAGGTGCCGGAGGGCCAGGTCACGAGCTTTCCGCGCGCCGTCGATCTGCGCCCCGGCGAAGTGGTGGTCTTTTCCTGGATCGTCTGGCCCGACAAACCCACGCGCGACAAGGCGATGAAGGTTATGATGAGCGAAGAGACGATGAAGCGGCTCGGGCAGATGCCGTTCGACGGGCGGCGCATGATCTATGGCGGCTTCACGACGATCTTCAGGGAAGAGGTGGCGAAATGAAGAGCTATCATGGACTGCCCTGCTGGTACGAGCTTGCGACCTCGGACCCGGATGCGGCTCAGGGCTTCTATGCGGGCGTCTTCGGCTGGACATGGGCCAGCGCGGGGATGGAGGGGTTCGACTACCGGCTTGCCTCGGCCGGCACCACGCGCGTGGCGGGGATGATGGCGATGCAGCCGCAGGTCCCGATGCCCTGCTGGACCGGCTACATTGCCGTCGACGATTGCGACAAGACGGCGGCGCAGGCGACCAAGGCTGGTGCGCAGACCTATGTGCCGCCGACCGACATTCCGAATACCGGCCGCTTTGCCGTGCTCGCCGATCCGCAGGGCGCGGTCATGGGCATCCTGCAACCCCTGCCGATGGAGGTGCCGCCCGAAAGCGGCGCCTATAATCCGCACAAACCAGGTCATGGCGCCTGGCTCGAGCTGACGTCGTCGGACCCCAAGGCAGGCGCTGCCTACTACGACGCCCTGTTTGGCTGGCGCGAGTCGCGCGCGATGGACATGGGCGCCATGGGCACCTACAGCATCTTTGCGCGCGACGGGCAGGACCTTGGCGGGATGATGGGGCTTGGCTCTGCGCCGCAATCCTGCTGGATGATCTATTTCGCCGTGGCGGGCGTCGATACGGCCATCACCGCGATCACCAAGGGCGGCGGGACTGTCCACCGCGGCCCGCAAGAGGTGCCCGGCGGCGCCTTCATCGTGACCGCGAGCGACCCGCAGGGCGCCTGGTTCTCTGTCGTCGGGCCAAGGGGATGAGCGTGAGCGCAGCGATCGACGACCGGCTCGTGACCTGCCTGTGGTTTGACGGGCGGGCGCGGGAGGCGGCGGAGTTCTATGCCGCGACGTTCCCCGACAGCCGGGTGGGCAAGGTGACGAAAGCCCCGGTCGACAATCCGTCGACACCCGAAGGCGCAGAGCTGACCGTCGAATTCACCCTGCTTGGCCGTGCCTTCTTCGGCCTGAACGGCGGCCCGGGCCATCCCTTCACGCAGGCGATCTCCTTTCAGGTGATGACCGATACGCAGGCCGAAACCGACCGGCTCTGGGATGCGCTGACCGGCAATGGTGGGGCAGAGGTCGCCTGCGGCTGGTGCCGCGACCGCTTTGGCCTGTCGTGGCAGATCACACCGCGCGCGCTGATGCGGGCCATCACCAACCCGGACCGCACCGCAGCGGCCCGGGCGATGGCCGCGATGATGAAGATGGTCAAGATCGACATCGCGGCGATCGAGGCGGCGGTCCGGGGCGACTGAGGCGTAACTCCGGCCCCTACCCGCTTGGCCTTCGGCCCCGGCCGCGCTAGACCCAAGGACGACAGTCAAGGGAAGCGACCGATGCCGATGGACAAGACCTTCACCCCCGCGGAAGCCGAGGCGCGGATTTCCCGTTCCTGGATCGAAACGGGGGCCTTCCGCGCCGGCGCGAACGCCAGGCCGGGGGCCGAGAGCTTCTGCATCATGATCCCGCCGCCGAACGTCACCGGCTCGCTGCACATGGGTCATGCCTTCAACAACACGCTTCAGGACATTCTGGTGCGCTGGCACCGGATGCGCGGCTTCGACACGCTTTGGCAGCCCGGGCAGGACCATGCCGGAATCGCGACACAGATGGTGGTCGAGCGCGAGCTTGCGCGGACCGGCCAGCCGACGCGGGCCGAGATGGGGCGCGAGGCCTTCCTGGAAAAGGTCTGGGAATGGAAGGCCCAGTCCGGCGGCACCATCATCAACCAGCTTCAGCGGCTGGGAGCGAGCTGCGACTGGGACCGCAACGCCTTCACCATGGACGCGCATTTCCAGCGCGCCGTAATCCGGGTCTTCGTCGACCTTTACGACAAGGGTCACATCTATCGCGGCAAGCGGTTGGTGAACTGGGACCCGCATTTCGAGACGGCGATTTCCGACCTCGAGGTCGAGCAGACCGAGGTCGCGGGCCAGATGTGGCATTTCAAATATCCGCTCGCGGGTGGCCAGACCTATGAATACGTGGAACGCGACGCCGACGGCAACGTGACCTTCCGCGAGGAGCGCGACTATATCTCGATCGCGACGACGCGGCCGGAAACCATGCTGGGCGACGGGGCGGTCGCGGTTCATCCGTCGGACGAACGCTACAAGCCAATCGTCGGGAAACTCTGTGAAATTCCGGTCGGCCCCAAGGAACATCGCCGGTTGATCCCGATCATCACCGACGAATACCCCGACCCGCATTTCGGCTCGGGCGCGGTCAAGATCACCGGCGCGCACGATTTCAACGACTATGGCGTGGCCAAGCGCAACGACCTTCCCTGCTATCGGCTGATGGACACGAAGGCCGCGATGCGCGCCGACGGTCCGCCCTATGCCGAGGCGGCAGAACAGGCGAGCGCCCTGACCCGCGCGTGGCTGGTGCGCAAGGGGTATGTCCAGCCGGGCTTCACTGAACAGCCGCTGACCCTGACGGATGCAGAGGTCGATGCGATCAACCTGGTGCCGGACGACCTGCGGGGCCTTGACCGCTACGAGGCCAGGAAGCGCGTGGTCGAACAGATCAACGCCGAGGGGCTTGCCGTCACCACGCTGAAAAAGTCGATCGACAAGGAGACGGGCGCCGAGCATCTGGAAAGGGTGCCGCTGGTCGACCAGAAGCCGATCATGCAGCCTTTCGGCGACCGCTCGAAGGTGGTGATCGAGCCGATGCTGACCGACCAGTGGTTCGTCGATACGGCGAAGATCGTCGGCCCGGCGCTCGATGCCGTGCGGAACGGCGCCACCGCGATCATGCCCGCGAGCGGCGAGAAGACCTATTACCACTGGCTCGAGAATATCGAACCCTGGACGATCAGCCGCCAGCTTTGGTGGGGCCATCAGATTCCGGTCTGGTACGGCCTGCCGATGGGCGCGCGGCAATTCCGCGATGACGAAGGCGACGGCGCGCTGGACGAGGTCGAGCTTTTCCGCATGCTGCTGAGCGACGCGCTGGTCCATGGCGGCAGCCGCACCCATGCCTCGGTGGATTTCGACGCGGTAGTGAGCCGTTTCCAGGACGATATCGCAGGCCTTCCCGCGCCCCTCTCGCACGCACGTATCGTCGAGGTCGCGGACCGCGAGACCGCAGTCCACCGCTTCGCCGAAGCGCTCGCGGACTATAACCTCAGCCAGGACCCGACCCATCTGATCTATCCGGTCTGGCGCGATCCCGACGTGCTGGACACCTGGTTTTCGTCCGGGCTCTGGCCGATCGGCACGCTCGGCTGGCCGGACGAGACGCCCGAACTGAAACGCTATTTCCCGACCAGCGTGCTGGTGACGGGCGCCGACATCCTGTTCTTCTGGGTCGCGCGCATGATGATGATGCAGCTTGCGGTCGTGGGCCAGGTGCCGTTCCACACCGTCTATCTGCATGGTCTGGTGCGCGACGCCAAGGGCAAGAAGATGTCGAAGTCTTTGGGAAATGTCATCGACCCGCTTGATATCATTGATGAATATGGCGCGGACGCGCTCAGGTTCACCAATGCCGCGATGGCCTCGCTCGGCGGTGTGCTGAAGCTCGACACCAGCCGCATCGCGGGCTACCGCAACTTCGGCACCAAGCTCTGGAACGCCACCCGCTTTGCCGAGATGAACGGCGTCTGGGAAGGCCACAAGACCGAAGCCGCACCCCCCGCCGCCAGCCATACAGTGAACCGCTGGATCATCGGCGAGGTGGCGAGGACCCGGATCGCGATCGACGAGGCGCTGGCCGCCTACCGCTTCAACGATGCGGCGCAGGCGCTCTACGCTTTCGTCTGGGGCAAGGTCTGCGACTGGTATGTGGAATTCGCCAAGCCGCTGATGGACGGCGCCGAGGCGGCGGAAACCAAGGCGACGATGGGCTGGGTGCTCGACCAGTGCTTCATCCTGATGCACCCGATCATGCCCTTCATCACCGAAGAGCTGTGGGGCCTGACGGGAAGCCGCGCCAAGATGCTGGTCCATGCCGACTGGCCGACCTATGGGGCGGACCTGATCGACGCCGACGCGGACCGGGAAATGAACTGGGTCATCGCGCTTATCGACGACATCCGGTCGGCGCGCGCGCAGATGCGCGTGCCGGTCGGATTGAAGCTGCCGATGGTCATCACGGCGCTGGACGAGCGGGGCCGCGCGGCGCTGGCGCAGAACCGCGCGCTGGTCGAGAGGCTGGCGCGGGTGAGCGAGATCACGGAAGGCGTGGCGCCGAAGGGGTCGGTCACGATCGCGGTCGAGGGCGGCAGTTTCGCCCTGCCCCTTGAAGGCGTGATCGACATCGCCGCCGAGAAGGCGCGGCTCGAAAAGTCGGTCGAGAAGCTGGAGAAGGATGCGGGCGGCCTGAGCGGCCGGCTTGCCAATCCGAAGTTCGTGGCTTCGGCCAAGGAAGAGGTGGTCGAGGAAACGCGCGAGGCGCTGGCGGCCCTGCAGGACGAGGCGGCGAAGCTGCGCGCCGCACTCGCGCGGCTTGGCTAGCGCCATGGCGGGTTGGGACCGGCTCGCGGAACGGCAGATCCTGAAGGCGAAGGCCGAGGGCAAGCTCGACGGGCTGGCAGGTGAAGGCGCGCCGCTGCCGGACCGGCCCGCCGACGCCTTCGTCAGCGCGGCGGACGCGGCAGGCTTTCGCCTGATGGCCGAAGCCGGCGCGGTGCCGGAGGAAATCCTGATCAGCCGCCAGCTCGCCGAGGCCAAGGCGCGCTATGCCGCCCAGACCGACGAGCCCGGCCGCCGCGCCGCCATGGCCGACATCGCGCGGCTCGACCTTGCCCGCGCCATCGCGTCCGAGGCGCGCCGCGCTTTCCTGAAAGGCTGATCCGGATGCCCGACCGTTTCCTGACGCTTCTCGCCCGCTCGCTTCCCGCCACCGTGCCCTTCGTCGGCCCCGAGGCGCAGGAACGCGCGCGCGGGAGCGCCTTCACCGCCCGCCTTGGCGCCAACGAAAGCGGCTTCGGGCCGCCCGCCGCCGCCATCGCCGCGATGGAACAGGCGGCGTCAGAGGTCTGGATGTATGGCGACCCCGAAGCGCACGAGTTGCGCCAGGCCATCGCCCGCCACCATGGCGTTGCGCCAGATGCCGTGATGATCGGCGAAGGGATCGACGGGCTTCTGGGCACGCTCGTGCGGCTGACGGTCGCGGCGGGCGATCCGGTCGTGACCTCGGACGGGGCCTATCCGACCTTCGCCTTCCATGTCACGGGCCATGGCGGGCGCCTTCACAAGGTCCCCTACCGCGACGGCGCCGAAGACCCCGAGGCGCTGGCCGAGGCGGCGCGGGCGGCTCACGCGAAGCTTGTCTATTTCGCCAATCCCGACAATCCGATGGGAAGCTGGCACGGGGCGGACCGGGTTTCGGCCCTGATCGACGCCCTGCCGCGCGACAGCCTGCTGGTCCTGGACGAGGCCTATGTCGATTTCGCGCCCGAAGGCACCGCGCCACCGTTCGACACCGACCGCGCGAATGTCATCCGCTTTCGCACCTTTTCGAAGGCCTGGGGGATGGCGGGGGCGCGGGTCGGCTATGCGATCGGCCATCCGGGGCTGATCGCGGCCTTCGACCGGGTGCGCAACCATTTCGGCATGGGGCGGGTGGTGCAGGCAGGGGCGCTCGCGGCCCTGAGCGATCAGGCGCATCTGGCACGGGTGCGGGGTCTTGTCGCAGCGGCGCGCGAGCGGATCGGACAGATCGGGCGCGGCCACGGGCTGACGCCCCTGCCCTCGGCCACCAACTTCGTGGCGCTCGACACAGGCCGCGACGGCGCCTTTGCCCGCGCGCTGGTCGCGGCGCTCGGCCGGCGGGGGGTGTTTGTGCGGATGCCGGGGGTGGCGCCCCTCGACCGCTCGATCCGCGTCTCCTGCGGGCCGGACGCGGCGCTTCACCGCTTCGCGGCAGCCCTGCCCGACGCCCTGGCCGAGGCTATGGCGTCTCAGAGGTAGGGGGGCCGTCACGCGGGACCTCGCCGGGGCAGGCGGGATCAGGAAACCTATAGGTTTCCCCCGACCGTGTGGAACCGGTGCCGCTCGACCGCTGATGTCATGAAACCACGAAGGCCAGCGCCTGCCCCGGAGGGCGCGAGAGCGCCCGCCCATGGCGGGGCGGGCGCTGACCGATGGCCTTGGGGCCATCGGCTGGGACAGGTGGAGAGGCCTTCGCATGGCAGAAGCCAACGGCCTCTGCCAGCCTGAGGCCCCTCAGAGGTAAAGGGGCGTCCTGTCGCCTTCGGCGAAGCGGCGCAGGACCGCCGGATAGAGCCGGTGCTCCTGGTAAAGGACACGCGCGGCCAGGGAATCGGCGGTGTCGCCGGGTTCGATCGCCACCCGCGCCTGGCCAAGGATCGGCCCGGAGTCGAGGTCGGCCGTCACCTCGTGCACGGTGCAGCCCGCCTCTTTGTCACCGGCCGCGAGGGCGCGGGCGTAGGTGTCGAGGCCCGGATAGAGCGGCAGGAGCGACGGATGGATGTTCAGGATCCGGCCCGCGAAGCGTTCGACGAAGCCGGGCGTCAGGATACGCATGAAGCCCGCAAGGCAGATGATGTCGGGGTTCGCCGCCTGCAGGGGGCCCAGAAGCGCCGCCTCGAACGCCTGCCGGTCGCGGCCGAAGGCGCGGTGGTCGACGACCGCCGTCGGAACACCCAGCGTCGCGGCGCGGTCGAGCCCCACGGCGTCGGGAGTGTTCGACAGGACGAGCGTGGCGCGGGCCGGATTGTCGCCCCGCATGCTTTGCACCAGCGCCACCATGTTGGTGCCACCCCCGGAGATTAGGATGGCAACGCGCTTCATGCGAAGTCCCCGGTGTAGCGCACGCCCTCGCCCGGTTCGATGCCGCCGATCACATGGACCGTCTCGCCCTGGGCTCTGAGAAGGGCCGCCAGCGCTTCGGCCCGGTCGGCCGCCACGACCAGCACCATGCCGATGCCGCAGTTGAAGGTCTTCAGCAGTTCGGGCCGCGACATTCCGACGGTGCCGGAAAGCCAGCGGAAGACCGGGGGCAGCGACCAGGCGCCAAGGTCGATCCGGGCCGCGAGGCCGTCGGGCAGGACGCGCGGCGGGTTTTCGGTGAGCCCGCCGCCGGTGATATGGGCCAGCGCATGGACGCCGCCCGCCCGGATCGCGGCAAGGGCGGGTTTGACGTAAAGGCGGGTCGGCGCCAGAAGGGCCGCGCCGAGCGTGCCAGCGCCGAAGGGCGAGGCCGCATCCCAGCCAAGGCCAGAGCGTTCGACGACTTTCCGCACGAAGGAATAGCCGTTTGAATGAACGCCGTTCGAGGCAAGGCCAAGGATCACGTCGCCCTCGGCCACGCCCTTGGGCAGGTCGGCGCCCCGCTCCATCGCGCCGACGGCAAAGCCTGCCAGATCGAAGTCGCCGCCGTGATACATGCCCGGCATTTCCGCCGTCTCGCCCCCGATCAGCGCCGCGCCAGAGGCGGCGCAGCCCTCGGCGATGCCCTCGATGATGCGGGCGGCCTGATCCACGTCCAGCTTGCCAGTCGCGAAATAGTCCAGGAAAAACAGGGGTTCTGCGCCCTGGCAGACCAGGTCGTTGACGCACATGGCCACCAGGTCGATGCCGATCGTGTCGACCAGCCCGGTGTCGATGGCGATCTTCAGCTTGGTGCCGACACCGTCGGTCGCGGCGACCAGGACCGGGTCGCGGTAGCCCGCCGCCTTCAGGTCGAAAAGCGCCCCGAAGCCGCCGAGTCCCGACACTGTTCCCGCCCGGTCGGTCCGCTTGGCCGCAGGCTTGATCCGTTCGACCAGAGCATTTCCCGCGTCGATATCGACGCCCGCCTCGGCATAGGTCAGCCCATTGGTCCGATCACTCATGCGCGCCCCCGCTGGTTCGCGCCTGCGATAGCGGAAGGGCGCGTCAGAGGCAACCGGGGTTGGGCGACTACCGCCGTCCCGCGGCACGCATACCTTGGCGCAGGCCCATGCCGATCCCGACCCGGATAAGGAGGAAGAGGACGCCAACCGTCGCCGCCAGTGCCGCGCCAAAAATCGCCAGGCCGGACGGGGCGGCCCGCAGTTCGGCGATCTGGCCGTCGAGCGCGCCGCCGGCATAGGCCAGAGCCGCCAGGATGCAGGAGACAGCCATCGTCACCAGCCAGAAGAGCGCGGTCCAGCGCCAGATCGTGCCGGGATCGGGCGCCTCTCCCACCCGCGTCACATAGAGCTGCGCGGTCGTCATGGCGGCCAGCATGGGCACCAGCGCCCCCATCGCGCCGCCGCCCGGCGCCTCGCCGAGCCAGCGGTCGAGCGCCCAGAAGACCACCCCCACCAGCAGAGCGAGAGCCGCATAGACCAGCGCGAAGCGCCCCACCATTGCTGCAGTCGTCGGCACGTCCGCCCTGTCGCCCGCCATCGCCGCCTCCCCGTCCCGTCCCCATTCCCGTCCCCGGCCCTACCCTGCCCGCACGGACGTCCCCGCACAAGCGGTCCCGCACAGCCCGCGCGGCTTGACCGTCCCCCCGGTTCTGCTAGGCATGGGTCCGGCCGGGCCTGTAGCTCAATGGTCAGAGCAGGGCGCTCATAACGCCTTGGTTGGGGGTTCAAGTCCCTCCGGGCCTACCATCACCGGCAGTGCGAGGGGGCGGGCAGGATGCAGACGGGCGATGTTTCCTTCTGGTATCGCGACATGGGCGGCTTGCCCGCGCGGCGACCGCCACTCGCCGGTGACCGCGCAGTCGATGTCTGCATCATCGGCGCGGGCTACAGCGGGCTCTGGGCCGCCTATTACCTGAAGAAGGCCGACCCCGGCCTCTCGGTCATCGTGGTCGAGAAGGAGTTCGCGGGCTTTGGCGCCTCGGGCCGGAACGGCGGCTGGCTGACCGGCGGCTTTGCCTGGAACCAGGGGCGTTACGCGGCCGGGGCCGGCCGGCCGGCCGTCGTGGCCATGGTGCGCGCGCTGGCCGACACGCCGGCCGAGGTGATGCGCGTTGCGGGCGCCGAGGGGATCGACGCCGACATCCTGCCGACCGACGAGCTGATGGTGGCGACGAACCCCGCCCAGTTCCAGCGGATGCAGGCCGAGGTCGCGCACCGCCGATCCTGGGGGGAAGAGGACCGGGTCCATGCCATCGGCCAGGACGAGGCGCTGGCGCGGGTCCGGGTGCCGGGCACGCTTGGCGGCATGATCGTCACCGGGGTCGCGCGGGTTCAGCCCGCCAAGCTGGTGCGCGGGCTCGCCCAGGCGGTCGAGCGGCTGGGCGTCACCATCGCCGAGGGGACCGAGGTCACCGGGATCGCGCCCGGCCGGGTCACGACCAGCCACGGCACCATCACCGCTCCGCGCATCCTGCGCTGCACCGAAGGCTTCACCGCCACGCTGCCGGGCCTGCGCCGCACCTGGCTGCCGGTCAATTCCGCCCAGATCGCCACCGCCCCCCTGCCCCAGAGCGTCTGGGACCAGATCGGCTGGCAGGGCCATGAAATATTTGGCGATTTCGCCAATGCCTATTGCTATTGCCAGCGCACCCGCGAGGGGCGGATCACGGTCGGCGCGCGGGGCGTGCCCTACCGCTACGGCTCGGCGATCGACCAGTCCGGCACGCCGGACGACGAGACGATCCGCCGTCTGATCGCGATCCTGCGCCGGCATTTTCCTGCGGCGCGGGAGGTGCCGGTCGACCATGCCTGGTGCGGCGTCATCGGGGTGCCGCGCGACTGGTGCGCGACGGTGGGGCTGGACCCGGCGACCGGGATCGGCTGGGCCGGGGGCTATGTGGGGGTGGGCGTCTCGACCTCGAACCTTGCGGGGCGCACGCTGGCCGATCTGGCCCTTGGCCGGACGAGCGAGCTGACGGGACTGCCCTGGGTCAACCGGCAGGTCCGCCCGTGGGAACCCGAGCCGGTGCGCTGGCTGGGCGTGACGGGGATGTATGCGCTTTTGAACGCCGCCGACCGGTCCGAGGCGCGGACCGGCGGGCCGCCGTCGCGGCTTGCGACGTTCGGCAACTGGCTGACCGGGCGAAGCTAGGCCGTCTTTTATTCCGGAGCGGCCGGGCCGGGCGGGATCAGGAAACGCACTGCGTTTCCCCCGACCGTGTGGGAACCATGCGGCTGGACCGCTTTAGTCACACAGCTACGGAGGCCGGCGCCTGCCCCGGTGGGCGCATAGCGCCCGCCATCGGCGGGGCGGGGCGGGCGCTGGCCGATGGCCTTTGGGCCATCGGCTGGGACAGAGGGAGAGGCCTTCGCATGGCAGAGGCGACGGCCTCTGCCAGCCTGAAGGGGAAGGCAGGCAGACCCGCCTCAGAAAGCCTCTGGCCGAAGCTCACGCGCCATATGGTCGAGGACCGCGTTCACGAAGCGCGGCTCGCGGCCATCGGGGAAGAAGGCGTGGGCCACGTCGACATATTCGGTGATGACGACGCGCGGCGGGGTTGAGGGCTGCTTCAGCTCCGCGCCTGCCGCACGGAAAAGCGCGCGGATCACCGGGTCGATGCGCCCGATCGGCCATTTCGCGACCAGCGCCCGGTCGGTGGCCTGATCGACCGCCGCCTGCCAGTTCACGGCCTCTTCGAGGATCAGCCGGAAAAGGTCCACGTCGGCCTCGGCATATTCCACGCCCTCGACCGTGGCGCCGATCCGATGCGCCTCGAACTCGCGCCGCACACGGTCGAGCGTGTGGCCCGCAGCCTCCATCTGGAAGAGCGCCTGAACGGCATAAAGCCGCGCTGCGGACTTCATCCGGCGCTTTTCTTCCTGGCTGGGCTTGCGGGGCGCGGGGCCTTCGGTCGTCTCGTCGGTCATGTTGCTCTCCGGGTCAGTCGGCGGACCGGAAACCCATGCCCTTCGTCGACCGCGCCCATTTGCGCGACAGGGCGATGAGATGCAAGGCCGCCGCTGCGGCCCCGCCGCCCTTGTCCTGGCCCGCGGGGTCGGCGCGCACCTCGGCCTGGGCGCGGTTCTCGACCGTCAGGATGCCATTGCCAAGGCAGGCGCCCTGCAGGCCCAGAAGCGTCAGCCCCCGCGAACTGTCGTTGCAGACCGTGTCATAATGCGTCGTCTCGCCCCGGATCACGCAGCCAAGGGCCACGAAGCCGTCGTAGTCGGTCAGGCGGAAGGCGGTCGAGATGGCCGCCGGGATCTCGAGTGCGCCCGGAACCTCGACCAGATCGACGCTCGCGCCCGCCTTTTCCGCCATGGCGCGTGCACCGGCGACCAGATTGTCGGCGATGGCGCGGTAGTAGGGGGCGACGACGATCAAGAGCTTCACCGGCTTGTCGAAGGCCGGCAAGGCAAGGGTTGCATGTTCTTCGGTGGCGGCCATGGTCAGTCCTCGATCGCGATGGGGCGGGTGCCGGTGATCTGCAGCCCGTAGGCGTCCAGACCCACGATGCTCGGGCGGCCCGAGTTGGTCAGAAGCTCGATCCGCGTCAGGCCGAGTGCGGCAAGGATCTGCGCGCCAAGGCCATACTGGCGCAGCTTGTGGGGCGTCGCCTCCTCGTCGAGCGCGAGCTTCATCGCCGTGTCGCGCAGAAGGACCACGGCGCCACGCCCTTCGGCCGCAATGGCGCGCATGGCGCCCGGCATCTGGCCGGAATGGGCGGGGTGCAGGCCCAGCACGTCTTCGAGCGCATTGAGCGAATGCATCCTGACCAGGACCGGCTCGGGCGTCGTCAGGTCGCCCTTCGACAGGACGATATGTTCGGCCCCGTGCGCCGCATCCGAAAAGACACGCATCCGCCAGTCGCCACCGTGGGACGAGGTGACGGGCCGGTCCGCGACCTGCCGGACAAGGCTGTCGTTCCTCAGCCGGTAGGCGATCAGGTCGGAAATCGTGCCGATCTTCAGCCGGTGCGCCTGCGCAAAACCGACGAGTTCCGGCAGCCGCGCCATGGTGCCGTCTTCGTTCATGATCTCGCAGATCACGCCAGACGGGTTCAGCCCGGCAAGGCGGCTCACGTCGGTTGCGGCCTCGGTATGGCCGGCGCGGACCAGGACGCCGCCTTCGCGCGCCCGCAGGGGGAAAATGTGGCCCGGCGTTGCGATATCGGCCGCGCCGCGCGTCGGGTCGATCGCCACGGCGATGGTGCGGGCGCGGTCATGGGCGGAAATGCCGGTCGTGACCCCTTCGCGCGCCTCGATCGAGGTGGTGAAGGCAGTCTCGTGCCGCGAGGAGTTCTTGGTCGACATCAGGGGCAGGCCCAGCGCGTCGATCCGTGCGCCCGGCAGCGTCAGGCAGACGAGCCCCCGCCCGTGCTTGGCCATGAAGTTGATCGCCTCGGGCGTGGCCATCTGGGCGGGAATCACCAGGTCGCCCTCATTCTCGCGGTCCTCGTGGTCGACGAGGATGAACATGCGCCCGTTGCGCGCTTCCTCGATGATCTCTTCGGTGGGAGAGATCGCCCGCTTCAGATCGTCGCCCTTCAGATCATCGCTCATGGCTCGCGCTCCCGCTGGTCCGGTCGCTGTGGCGATTAGACGAATCCGCGCTGGTTTGCCAGAGGGGCGAAGAAGGCGCGGGCGGACAGGACGGTCGCGAGCCGGGCGGCCTCGGCCCAGCCGGCTTCCAGGTCATGGACCGCGACGAGTGCCACCGCCCCTGCCGGGTGCCGGCCGCAGGCCGCGCGCAGGGCGGTGCGGGCGGCGGGGTCCGTGGCGAGGAAGGCGGGCGGCTCTGCCGTGCGGTCAAGGGGTGGTGCCGCGGTTGGTGCCGCGTCCGTGCGGATCAGCGCCACGCGCTCGCAGGCGCGCAAGTCTGCAAGCCGCGCGCGGCGGTCGGGCGGCAGCGTGCCATCCGGCGTCAGCGCCAGCGCACTTTCGGAAAAGAGGAAGGCGATCAGGTCGCGCCCGGTCCGTGCCCGGACCCCGGCATAGGTGCGGTAATCGAGGCCAAGCTCGGCGGCACGGCGGACGCGCGTGCGCACAACCTCGATCGGCAGGTGCGGCAGCAGGTCGGCGCGCGCCACCCGCCAGCAATGGGCGGCCCAGCGGGATCCGGGGGCGAGCGAGGGGCCGCGATTGTGGCCAAGGGGTGCGGGGTCGGGCATGATGGGGCGATCAGACCCCGGTGTGTCGCCGCACCGCAAGCTCAGGGTGGCGTTCCGCCGGCATCGCGCCGCGACTGCCCGTTTTCGAGGCAGCCCGACGCGCGATTGCTGTGCAGACAGGCAGTTCGGGGATGCGCGATGGTTGGCTCCTGCGTCGTGACCATCTTCCCGTTCGAGTGGCAGGGGCCGTTGACTCTGCCATGCGGTGGCTCTGCCTTTTGTCCCGGCCGATGGCCCCAAGGCCATCGGCCAGCGCCCGCCCCGCCATCGGCGGGCGCTACCGCGCCCACCGGGGCAGGCGCCGGCCTTTTGTGGTGAGTGACGCGAGCGGTCCAGCGGAAGCGTTTCGACGCGGCCGGGGGAAACTTATATGTTTCCTGATCCCTCCCGGCCCGCCCGGTCAAGAAGGCCCCTACCCCTGCGCCCAGTCGCGCATCCGCGCGACATAGCGGGCGAGCGTGTCGATCTCGATGTTCACCCTGTCACCGACCCTGGCGCGGCCCCAGCCGGTCACGGCCTTGGTGTGCGGAATGATGTTGACGCCGAAGGTCGCGCCCTCGACCTCGTTCACCGTGAGCGAGGTGCCGTTCAGCGCCACCGAGCCTTTCGGCGCGATGAAGCCCGCCAGCGCCTCGGGCACGCGGAAGGTGAAGCGGGTGCTGTCGCCCTCGTCCCGCATGGCGATGATCTCGGCCACGCCGTCGACATGGCCCGACACGATGTGGCCGCCAAGCTCGTCGCCAACCTTCAGCGCGCGTTCCAGGTTGATCCGGCGACCCAGGTCCCAGACGCCGAGGTTGGTCTTGCCAAGGCTCTCGGCCGAGATCTGCACGTCGAACCAGTCGCGGTTGTCGTCCTGGCCGCGCTCGATCACCGTCAGGCAGCAGCCGTCGCAGGCGATCGAGGCGCCGATGTCGATGCCGTCGGCCGGATAGGCGGTCGCGATCCGCGCGCGCAGGTCGCCGCCGCGGGTCAGGGCCAGGACCTCTCCCTGATCGGTGACGATGCCGGTAAACATGGGGCGCCTCCTTTTTGACGGCGCCACCCTTCCCCATTCCGCCCGCCACCGCAAGCCGGGGACGCGAAAGCCGGGAAGGCGAAAGCCGGATGACAGGCCGGGGCGCGCCGTGCGACATGTGGCGCATGACCGCGCCCCGCCGCTTCCTTTTCCTGCAAGGGCCGCACGGCCCCTTCTTCGCCCGGCTCGGCAAGGGCCTCAGGGCCGCCGGGGCCGAAGTCTGGCGCGTGGGCTTCAACCAGGGCGACCGGGTGTTCTGGCGGGGGCCGGGCTATATTGCCTTCGAGGGCGCGCCTGAGGATTGGCCCGACAGCTGCGCAGCACTTCTGGACCGGCACCAGATCACCGATCTTGTCCTTTATGGCGACACCCGGCCGATCCACGCCGGGGCCATCCTTGCCGCGCGCGCGCGCGGGCTGACTGTCCATGTGTTTGAAGAGGGCTATCTGCGCCCCTACTGGGTGACCTATGAACGCGGCGGCTCGAACGGCCATTCGCGGCTGATGGGCCTGACGATCGAGGAGATGCGCGCGGCCCTTGCCCGGCCGGGCGCCGACCATCCGCCCGCGCCCGCCCGCTGGGGCGACATGCGCGAGCATGTCTTTTACGGCGCGCTTTACCATTTCTTCGTCCTGGCGATGAACGGCCGCTATCCGCGCTTTCGTCCGCACCGGGCAATCAGCGTCGCGACCGAGTTCCGGCTGCACCTGCGCCGTCTTCTGTTGATGCCATGGCACCGGCTTGAACGGCGGCTGGCCACGCGGCCGATCCGGCGGGGGGCCTTTCCCTATCACCTCGTCCTTCTGCAACTCGAACATGACGCGAGCTTTCGGGCCCATTCCGACCTGCCGTCGATGGCCGATTTCATCACGCTCTGCCTCAAGGGCTTTGCGGAAGGCGCGCCGCCCCATCACCATCTGGTCTTCAAGGCCCATCCGCTCGAGGATGGGCGCGTGCCGCTCCGCCGGCTGATCGCCGAGGGGGCGGCGCGGGCGGGGCTCGGGGGCCGTGTGCATTTCCTGCGCGGCGGCAAGCTGGCGCCGATCCTTGACGGGGCGGCAAGTGCGGTGACGGTCAACTCGACGGCGGCGCAGCAGGCGCTCTACCGCGGGCTGCCGGTCAAGATCTTCGGCCGCGCGATCTATGACAAGCCCGAGTTCGTCTCGCGCCAGCCGCTCGCCGCCTTCTTCGCCGCGCCAAAGCCGCCGGACAGCGCCGCCTACCGCGACTTTCGCCAGTTCCTTCTGGAAAGTTCGCAGATTCCCGGCGGCTTCTACTCGGCACGGGGGCGCAACGCGCTTCTGCGGCGCATCGTCGATCTACTGCTTGCGGCTGACGATCCGACGACCACAATTCTCTTGCCGAAAGCGGCACGAGGGCAACAGTTGCGGGTCGTTTCCACCGCCAGCTAGGCAGATTTGGCCGTCAGTTCTATGGTCATTGCAAAACAGCACGTCGCGCAGGACCCCATTTTGACGCCTTTTCGCAGCCCCATGGCGAAGCCTTTCGCCGCCCTGACGCTCGTCGCCGCGCTCGTCGCCTGCGGCCTGCCGCGCTCCGGCCCGAAGAAGAGCGAGATCCTCGCCAGCTCGGTGACCGCCAAGGGCGACACCTTCATCGTGCCGGTCGATCACCGGGTGGCGGTGATCGCCTCGAAGAACGTGCCGATCGGCTTTGGCCGGTCGTTCCGCGATGCCGGGCTTCTGGGGTCCGACGTGATCCGGCCGGGCGACAAGCTGGTGCTGCGCGTCTGGGAAAACGTCGACCAGGGGCTTATGGCCAAGCCCGGACAGACGGTGACGCCGCTGACCGACATCCAGGTGGACGGCGACGGTTTCATTTTCGTGCCCTATGCGGGCCGGGTAAAGGCTGCGGGCAACTCGCCTGACGCGCTGCGCCGGATCATCACCGAAAAGCTCGGCTCGCAGACGCCCGACCCGCAGGTCGAGGTGGCACGTGCGGCAGGTGACGGGGCGACCGTCTCGATCGCGGGCGACATCGGCGGCCAGGGGGTCTATCCGATCGAACGGCCGACACGGACGCTGTCGGCGATGCTGGCGCGCGCGGGCGGGCTCGTCGGCGATCCGCAGGTGGCGCAGGTCACCGTGACGCGCGGCGGCAAGTCCGGCACGGCTCGGCTGAACGACATCTACGAAAACCCGGCGATGGACATCCCCCTGCGGCCCGGCGACATCATCCTGGTGCAGAACGACCCGCGCAACTTCACGTCGCTTGGCGCGCTCGGCAGCCAGACGCGGGTCAAGTTCACCTCTGCGACCATGAGTGCGATCGAGGCGATTGCCCAGGTCGGCGGCCTGGCGACCAACTCGGCCGACCCGACCGGGGTCTTCATCCTGCGCGACGAACGAGCGGAGGTGGTCAACAGCCTCATGGGCCGGTCGGACCTGAAGGGCACGCAGCGCGTGGCCTATGTGCTGAACCTGACCGAGCCCGACGGACTGTTCAACGCGCGCGACTTCCTTATCCACGACGGCGACACGATCTATGTGACCGAAGCGCCCTATGTTTCGTGGCAAAAGAGCCTGTCTGTCCTGACCGGCGCGGCCTCGCAGGCGAATTCGCTGAACAACCTCGCCACCGGCAAGTGAGCGCGAAGCCGGCGGAGCGCCAGCGGCTTTACGTCTATAACGGCGGGTTCCTGAACCCCCGGCTCAGGCGCATCCTGACGCTCGCGGGTTACGATCTGCGGCTCGGCGCGCCGGTCGGGCCGGACGATGCGGTGGCGGTCTGGGGCCAGAGCCCGACCGCGCCACGGGGCGAGGCGGTCGCGGCGCTGACCGGGCGGCCGGTGGTGCGGATCGAGGATGCCTTCCTGCGCTCGATCCGCACGGGGCGCGAAGGGGCGCCGCCGGGCGGTTTGCTGATCGACCGGTCGGGCGTTCACTTCGACCCGGCGCAAGCCTCTGACCTGGAACGGCTTCTGGCCACGCATCCCCTGGATGACACTGCGCTTCTAAACCGCGCGCGGGTCGCGATGGCGCGGATGCAGGCGGCGCACCTGTCGAAATATTCGGCCTTCGACCTGACGCTCGCCGCGCCAGAGCCGGGCTATGTCCTCCTGATCGACCAGACGCGGGGCGATGCCTCGATCCGGGCCAGCGGGGCGACGGCCGCGACGATGCGCGAGATGTTCTTTGCCGCGCGCGACGACCATCCGGGCGCCCGCATCGTCATCCGCACCCACCCCGAAACCGACGCAGGCGCGCGGCCCGGCCATTTCGGGCCAGAGGATGCCAACGGCGCCATGGGGCCGGTCGAGCTGTCTTCTGCCGCGATCAGCCCCTGGCGGATGCTCGAAGGCGCGGTTTCGGTCTATACGCTCTCGTCGCAGATGGGGTTCGAGGCGATCCTTGCCGGGCACAGGCCGCAGGTCTTCGGCCAGCCCTTCTATGCCGGCTGGGGGTTGAGCGAGGACCGCCATCCCCTGCCCCGCCGGCACCGGAAGCTGACGCGAGCCCAGCTTTTTGCCGCGGCGATGATCCTTTATCCGACCTGGTACGACCCGGCGCGCGACCGGCTCTGCACGCTCGAGGAACGGCTCGACCAGACCGAGGCCGAGGTGCGCGCCTTCCGCGAGGACCGGCGCGGCCACCTGGCGGTCGGGGTGCGAGCCTGGAAGCGCGGCCGCATGCAGGAGATGTTCGGGGGCGAGAGGCCGGTGCGCTTTGCCCCCGCCCGCGCGCGGCCCGGGGCCGTCGCGGGGCAGGCGCGGGCCGAGGGGCGCGGGCTTCTGGTCTGGGGCGATACGCCGGCCCCGGCAGACGCGCCCCATGTCCTCAGGATCGAGGACGGCTTCCTGCGCTCGCGCGGCCTCGGCGCTGCGCTGGTGCCCCCCCTGTCGCTGGTGACGGACGACCAGGGATTGCCGTCCGATCCCCGCACCCCGAGCCGGTTCGAGGCGCTGGTGGCCGCAGGCCCGCCGCCAGGCGGCGAGGAGCGGGCCGAACGGCTGGTCGCGCGGATCGTCGCCGGGGCTTTCAGCAAATACAACCTGCCCGCCCCGGCGCTGCCGCCCCTGCCCGACGACAGCCGCCCGCGCATCCTGGTGCCGGGACAGGTCGAGGATGACGCCAGTCTGCGGCAAGGGGCCGGTCCCGTCGCCACCAACCGCGCCCTGCTGGCCGAGGTGCGGGCACTCAACCCCGGTGCGCTGATCCTCTGGAAGCCGCACCCGGACGTCGCCGCCGGCCTGCGTCCCGGCGCGATCGACTGGGCCGAGGCGCGGACCTGGGCGGACGTGGAGGTGCCGCAGGGCGATCCGGCGCCGGTGCTGGGCCACGTCGACCGGGTCTGGACCATGACCTCGACCCTTGGGTTCGAGGCTTTGTTGCGCGGCGTGCCCGTCACCTGCCTGGGCGCGCCCTTCTACGCGGGCTGGGGCCTCACGACCGATCTTTGGCCCCCGCCCGGCCGGCGGCGCGCGCGCCCGACGCTCGCGGCCCTTGCCCACGCCTGCCTGATCGGCGCGCCGCGCTATTTCGACCCGGTGAGCCGCCGCCCCTGCCCGCCCGAGGTGATCCTCGACAGGCTCGAACACAACGAACTGCCGCACGCGGGGACCGGGCTTCGGCTTTTGTCAAAGGCGCAAGGGTGGTTTGCGGGCCAGGCCTGGCTCTGGCGTCAGGGCCGGGTCCAAAGGCTGTAGAGGTCCCCGCCGACCGGGCGGCTGTCGATGAGCCGGAAGCGCGGCGCGTCGGCCAGCCGGTCAAGGTGCAGCGCGCCGATTGCGGCGCGGGCGTCGGCGCCGAGCGCGAGGCCCGCCTGGAACAGCGCCAGATCGTCCACCAGACCGGCGGCAAGGAGCGATGCGGCGAGCGTCCCGCCCCCTTCGCAATAGACCCGCGTCAGGCCTTCGGCTCCGAGCCTTGCCAGAAGCGCCGCCGGATCAAGGCCGCCTGCGGTCTGCGGCACCTCGAAAAGCCGGGCACCCGTTGCAGACCACCTGGCGCGCGCGCTTTCAGGGGCCGACGGCCCATGGACCAACCACAGCGGCACCTCGCGCGCGCTCTGGCCAAGCGCGGCCCCGGGGTCCAGGTCCAGCCCGCGCGTGGCGACGATGCGGACGGGCTGGCGAACCTCGCCCAGCCCGCGCACGGTCAGCATGGGATTGTCGGCCCGTGCGGTGCCTCCGCCGATCAGGACCGCATCATGGCGCGCACGCTGGCCATGGACCATGGCCCGCGCCTCGGGCCCGGTGATCCAGCGGCTTTCGCCTGCGGCGGTCGCGATCTGCCCGTCGAGGCTCGTGGCGAGCTTCAGGGTCAGCATCGGCCGCCCGGCGGTCACGCGCGACAGGAACCCGCGTTGCAGGTGGCGGGCGGCGTCCGCGCCCTGCCCCACCTCGACCGCCACGCCCGCGTCCCGCAAGATCGCATGGCCGCGCCCGGCGACACGGGGGTCGGGGTCCTGCAGCGCGCTCACCACCCGCGCGACGCCGGCTTGCGCAAGCGCCACCGCACAAGGCCCGGTCTTGCCGGTGTGGGCGCAGGGTTCCAGCGTCACGTAGGCCGTCGCCCCCCTGGCGGCGGCACCGGCCTCGGCCAGCGCCACCACTTCGGCGTGGGGGCGCCCGCCCGGCTGGGTCCAGCCGCGCCCGACGATGCGGCCGCCCGCTACGATCACGCAGCCAACGGCCGGATTGGGCCAGACATTCCCGAGCCCCCGCGCCGAAAGCGCAAGCGCCAGGTCCATGAAGCGCCGGTCGTCCTCGGCGCTCACTCCTCGGAGGTGGCCGAGGGGCGAAGCTCGGACACGAACTTGTCGAAGTCGTCGGCGGCCTGGAAGTTCTTGTAAACGCTGGCAAAGCGCACATAGGCCACGGTGTCGATCCGCGCGAGGCTTTCCATCACGATCTCGCCGATGGTCTTCGACGGGATGTCCGTCTCGCCCAGGCTTTCAAGCCGCCGCACGATACCGGAAATCATCTGGTCGATGCGCTCGGGGTCGACGGGCCGCTTCTGCATGGCGATGCGGATCGAGCGTTCGAGCTTCGAGCGGTCGAACTCCTCGCGCTTGCCAGATGACTTGATCACCACGAGGTCGCGCAACTGCACCCGCTCGTAGGTGGTGAAGCGGCCGCCGCAGGCCGGACAGAAGCGGCGCCGGCGGATCGAAACGTGATCTTCGGCCGGCCGGCTGTCCTTCACCTGGGTGTCGACATTGCCGCAAAACGGACAGCGCATTCCCTGCTCCCAAAATGCCCCGATAACGCTACGACTATAGGGGGCCACCCACGGCAGGGGTAGCGGCAAAATCGGCACCCCAGATTTGGGGGAAAACTGTGGCGGCAAAGACTCAGGCCGGGACTCCAGCCAGGAGCTAGCGGCCAAGCGTCCGGCGCAGGCGGTGATAGAGCGCCCGCGCGGCCTGATAGGCCCGGCGCTTGCGGGGAAAGTCCGGCTTGCGGTTGGCGCGGTCGATGCGGTCGTGCTGGACCGTCTCGCGCCAGTCGAGCGTGGCGAAGGTTTCGTAGCGCAGGGCCAGTTTCCAGGCGAGGTAGGGGAACGAGATCTGGTCGCGGCGGGAGTAGCGGCGCACCTGTTCGAACCACTCCTCGCCGAAGCGCATCAGGTCGGGGTCGCCATGCCGGCGCAGGATCAGGTGGCCCTCGATCAGGCCGGTGCGGGCGGGCATCCCCTCTGCCCGGTAGGTGCGTTCGCGCTCTTTCAGGATGGCGTAGTCGTCGAGGCCGTTTTCCCAGCAGGTCTGCAGTTCGGCATAGACATCGTCGCGCGCGAAATGCGGAAAGGCAAAAAAACCCGCATCCGACTGGGCCCGCGTGGCCGCCAGAACCTCGACCGGATCGCGCTTCAGACGGGACTTGTTGTCGATCCAGAGCGACCAGCCCGTCCCCAGATAGCGGTGGGGCATGAGCTTCGCGCGGCGCGACGCGCGTGCGGGATCGAGGCCGTCGAGAGGATCAAGGATGCGCTCGACCCCCGCGCCGAAGACGGCGGGGTCCAGATCGGCGCGGTCGGTGAAGACCAGGCGGCGGACGTTGGAAAAGCCGCCGAACACATCAGGGTTCGGCGGCTCTTTCTGGCCGTAAAGTGCTGTGTAAAGCGTCAGGGTCACGGTATGAGGTTCAACTCCGCCTCGGCCTCCGCCCGCCGCGCCTCGGCCTCGCGTGCCGCCTCTACCTTCACCCGCGCGCGCCGGCGCCATTCGTAGATGATCGCCAGTCCCAGTGTCGTGACGATCAGCAGGAATGCCAGCGCGTTGATCGAGGGTGTGATGCCGGAGCGGACCTTGGAAAAGACGTAGACGGTCAGCGTGTTCGACGTGCCGCGGGTGAAAAGCGTGATGTTGAAGTTCTCGATCGACTGGAAGAAGGCGATGGCAGCACCCGCCCCGATCGCCGGATAGAGGTGCGGCAGCAGCACCCGGCGCAGAACCTGCGGATGGGTGGCCCCCAGATCGAGCGCCGCCTCCTCTAGGTTCGTGTCGAAGCTTTGCAGCCGCGCCAGGACCAGCAGCATGACGAAGGCCGCGATGTAGCTGACCTGACCGAGCGCCGAAAGGTGCAGGCCGGTCGGCACATGGAGCTTGTTCCAGAAGAGGATGGTCGAGATGCCAATCACCGCGCCGGGCGCCAGGATCGGTGCGACCATGACGCCGTAGAGGACCGACCGGGTGCGTCCCGAGATCGAATTGACGACGATTGCAGCCGCCGTCCCGATCGGAACCGCCAGGACCACGACGGCCAGTGCCACTAGGATCGTGTTGCGGAACGAGGTCCAGAGCGTGTCGTCGTTCCACAGGTCGATGAACCAGCGGTCGGTCAGCCCCATCCAGGGGTAGATCGACGGCAGCTTGCTGTCGTTGAAGGCCGCGCCGCTCATGACCGCCAGCGGCACGAGCAGGTAGAGCAGGAAGGCGGCCATGTAGAGGTTGTAGAAGAAGCGGCGGTTCTTGTCGGTCATCGTCGCCCCCTATTTCGCAATATCGGTGAGACGCACCTTGAAGACCCACATGATGAGCGAGACAAACAGGGTGCAAAGAAGCAGGAACAGGAAGGAATAGGCCGCGCCCGAGTTCCAGTCCTGCGCCTCGAGCATCCATTGCTGGATGGTCTGGGTGAACCAGAGCGAGGTGGGCGAGCCAAGAAGCGCCGGCACCAGAAGCGAGCCTGCCGACAGCATGAAGACCATCACCGCGCCCGAGGCGATGCCGGGCTTGGCATGCGGCAGCACGATCCGCCAGTGGGTGCGCCACCAGGGGCTGCCCAGATCCTGTGCCGCCTCGATCTGGTTGGTATCAAGCGACTGGATCGCGTTGTAGATCGGGAAGAGCATGAAAAGGACGTAGGTATAGACGAGCCCGATGATGATGGCACGGTAGCCCATGATCCAGCGCACGGGCGCGTCGATCACGCCCATCCACAGAAGGACCGCGTTCAGCGGCCCCTTGTAGGCCAGGATGATGAACCAGGAAAAGGCGCGCAGCACCTCGGACACCCACATCGGCACGAAGAGCAGAAGGAAGAGCGTCGCAAGCGACGAAGGTGCCACGACCTTGGCCAGGTAGAAAGCCAGGGGATAGGCCAGGAGGAAGGTGATGAAGGTGACGAGGGTCGAGTAGAAAACCGTCCCGAAGAAGATCTTCACATGGATCGGCACCTGGAAGGTGAAGCCCAGGATCGACGTATCGGTCGCGTTGGAGAAGAACTTCGCATAGTTTTCAAGCGTATATTGGTCGCGCGGACCGCCGACGTCGACCACCGGAAGATAGGGCCGGAAGCTCGATTCAAAAAGCGTGAGGTTCGGCAGGATGACCAGCATCAGAAGCCAGAAGGCGGTCAGGATGACGAAGGCCCCGGTCAGGGTCGGCCCGAAGCGGCGCAAAAGCTCTTGCATGGCTCAGCCCTTCCGCACGTCGGCTTCGGGCAGAAGTGCTGCCTTGGCGGCATCGAAGCTCATGTGAAGCTTTGTGCCCTGGGCCGGCAGGCTTGCCGCGCCGTCATTCCTGAGTTCCGCCACGAAATGCTGGCCCTCGTCGCTGATCGCGGTGACAGAGGTGAAGTTGCCCTCGAATGCCACGTCCGTCACGGTGACGGGGACCGAGTTCTGGGCCTCGGCCCGTTCGCTCAGCCGCATGTCCTCTGGGCGGACATACAGCTTGACGGTCTTGTCGCGATTTTCGTCCGCCAGCCGGGCGCTGAACGGGCCATGGTCGGTGTCAAAGAAGGCAATGCCCCCGGCGCTGTCGCGGATCTTGCCCGTCAGGATGTTGTTTTCGCCGACGAAGGCCGCAACGAAGCCGTTCGAAGGATTGTCGTAGATGTCGCGGGGCTTGGCGACCTGTTGCAGCCGGCCTTGTGACATGACGCCCACGCGGTCGGACATGGCCAGCGCCTCGCCCTGGTCGTGGGTGATGTAGATGAAGGTCACGCCTGTGCGCTTCTGGATGGCGCGCAGTTCGGCGCGCATGTGCTGGCGCAGCTTCAGGTCAAGCGCGGACAGGGGTTCGTCCAGCAGCATCACCGCCGGCTCGACCGCGAGCGCGCGGGCAATGGCCACGCGCTGTTTCTGGCCGCCCGACAGCTGGCTGGGCATCTTGTCGCCCGCGCCCGGCAGGTCGACGAGCTTCAGAAGCTCATCGGCGCGCGCGCGACGCTTGGCCTTGTCCAGGCCCCGCACCTCAAGCCCGAAGGCGATGTTTTCCCAGATCGTCATCAGCGGGAAAAGCGCCAGGTTCTGGAAGATCAGTGCGGTCGGGCGCTGGTTCGGACGCTGGCCCTTCATGTCCTTGTTGCCGATGCGGATCACGCCTTCGGACGGGTCGGTGAAGCCCGAAATCATCCGCAGGATCGTGGTCTTGCCGCAGCCCGAGGGGCCGAGGAATGAGAAGAACTCGCCCGGCTGGATGTTGACGTTCACATGGTCGACGGCGCGAAAAGACCCGAAATCACAGCTCACATCGTCCAGTTCAATCCCGGCGCTCATGGCAGGTTTGTCCCCATTGGTATGATTATAAAGGATATTGTCGGGCGGCGTCTGGCCTGCCCGAAGGGGCGCCGGGCGGGCAGACCGCCCGGCGCGAAGGCTGCGTGACGTCAGGCGACGGTCTTAGGCCGCCTTGTACTTGTCGGCATATTCGCCGCGCTTGGCCAGGAAGTCGGCCGACTGGTCGGGCCACCACCAGAGCTTCGAGAGCGCCGCTTCGTCGAAGGTGCCCTTGTAGTAGGCGGCCACGTCGGGGTTCATCAGCTCGGACGCGCCCTTGCCGACCGGGTTCGACGATAAGGCGGTGGCCCACATGGCGGCGCCTTCGGGCGACGAGACCCACTTGGCGAGTTCGGTGGCCTGATCGACGTTCTTGGCGTTCTTCATCAGGACGAAGCCCTGGTGCCAGGCAAAGGCGCCTTCGGCCGGGGCAAGATACTTGTAGCCGTCGTTGCGCAGGTTGTAGCCCGTCGAATCCCAGCACAGGCCCAGAACGGCGCCGTTGGCCGCAAAGCCCGCGTGGGCCTCGTTTTCGCCGGACCACCACTGGACGATGTTGCCCTTGGCCTTGATGGCCTCGGCCAGCGCGATGTCCCAGAGCTTGACCATCTTGTCCATGTCGCTGTAGCCCTCGAGCCAAGGCATCGGCAGCTTGCCCTGCGCGTCGAGCCAACGGCCCATTGCGGCGAGTGCGGAGTGCGGGCGCACGGTGATCTGGTTGTCGGGGTTGAAAAGGTCGCCAAGCGACGCGGGCGACGCAAGCTTCGCGTCCTTCGAGTTCGCGACCAGCGCCTCGGTGCCCCAGTTCGACGGGACATAGAGGAGCGCGCCGTCCTTGTGGGACCGCTCGCCCGCCGCACCGTCGGCAAGGCCGGGCAGGTAGTTGTCCATGGCAAGCTTGGCCGGATCGAAGGCACCAAGAATACCGTTCGAGTTCCAGGCGCCGACGCGGTCGATGGTCGGTTCGATCAGGTCGATGCCACCCGACTGGAGCGCGACCTTCGCCTGGGCGAACATCGTGTCCTGATCGGGCAGTTCGGTGAAGTTCACCTTGATGCCCGTGGCCTTTTCAAAGGCCGGGAACACCTTGTCCTTGAAATCGGGATAGCCCGCCCAGCCGGTGAAGTTCACTTCCCCCGACGAGGCGAGTGCTGCCTTGGAAATCAGGGCCGGAGCCGCAAGCGCACCGATCCCGAGCGCGGTGCCCTTCAGGATGGTGCGGCGGTTGAAGGCCGATGCCGTCATGTGGTTCAGTCTCCCCATTGGTTGGGCGCGGTTCATGCCGCGCCCTGTTTCCGATCGGGCTGCTAAGCGCGCTGCGCGCTGCGGCCGATCTTGCGGCAAGTTACTGCCCTATTCTTGCAACCTGTCAATCAATCTTGGGTGAGAGACGACCGATTCCGCGGCCGCTGCGCACGAAAATTGCGCGTCTCTTCCGGGACATCGCGAAACTGGACCCATAGGCGCGAATGAACTGGCTGTTTCGCCGGGCGAGGCCATTTTGGGGCCCTGACACGATTCTGGGAGCGGCCGGCAGCCTGCGGGCATTCAGACTGTATGCAGATAAAGGTCGTAATCCACGTCCGCGATCGTGCGGGCGACGCGGGCAAGTTCGGCCGCTTTCACCGCCGTGAAGGTGCGGTGCATGTCCTCGCCCAGGGCGTCCTTCAGGAAGACCGACTTCTGCGCCGCCTCGATCGCCGAGCGCCAGTCGCGCGGCATGCCCGAGGCGTTCTCATCCTCATAACCGTTGCCGGTGGTTTCGGGGCCGGGGTCGATCCTGTGCTTCAGCCCGTGGCGGATCGCGGCCAGGATCGTCGCCGCGACCAGGTAGGGGTTCGCGTCGACGCCCGAGGGGCGATGCTCGATCCGGCGCGCCGATTTCGATCCGGCCGGGATGCGCAGCGCGACCGAGCGGTTGTTGACGCCCCAGTTCGTCGAGACCGGCGCATAGGACTGGTTCGAGAAGCGCCGCCAGCTGTTGGCGTGGGGGGCAAAGACCAGCATCGATTCGCCCATCGTCGCCCGCATCCCGCCCAGCGCGTGGCGGATCATGTCGTTCCAGTGACCCTCGCGATCCTCGGTGAAGAGGTTTTTCCCCTCGCGGTCCTGAAGCGAGACGTGGAAATGCATCCCCGACCCGGCATAGCGCTCGATGGGCTTGGCCATGAAGCAGGCGGTGACGCCATGGCGGCGCGCGGTCAGGCGCACGATGCGCTTCAGCCGCGCGAGGTCGTCGGCGGCCTGCAGGACATCGGTCCGGTAGTGCAGCGTCAGCTCATACTGGCCCGGCGCATATTCCGAGATGACGGTTTCCGCCTTGATCCCGGCCTTCGCGGCGCCCGCATAGATTTCCGAAAAGAGCGGCTCCATCCCGTGCAGATGGTCGACGGAATAGACCTCGGTCTTGTCCGACCGGCGGCCGTCGAGCACGGCATCGGCGGGGCGGACCCTGCCATCGGCGTCCCGGTCGTTGGCCAGAAGGAAGAACTCAAGCTCGAACGCACCGGCCGGATAAAGCCCCTCCTCGGCCATCAGCTCCACCTGCCGGGCAAGCGCGTGGCGCGGGTCAGAGGTCATGGGCGCGCCGTCGAGCGTATATTGCGCCAGGAAAAGCTCGCCCCGTGGCGGGTTCGTGCCGTGCATCGGCACAAGCGTCCCCGGCACCGGCCAGGCGCGCACGTCGCCGTCGCCCTGGTCCCAGATCAGGCCCGTCTCATGCACATCCTCGCCGCAGATATCGAGCCCGAGGATCGAGATCGGCATGTGCCGGCCGGACTTGAAGATCGGCAGCAACTCGTGCCGGCGGATGATCTTGCCGCGACCGATGCCGTTCGAATCGTGCAGGACGATGTCGAAGGCCTCGATCTCGGGGTGGGCTTCAAGGAAGGCTTCCGCCTCTTCGACGGTGGCGCCCGAGGGGCAGCCGGAGGGAGAGGTCGAGGGGGAAGTCGAGGGGGAGGTCGTGCCGGCGCTCATGCCATCAGCTCCTGAGTGATGTCGTCGAAGGCCGCGATCAGCCGGTCGATCTGGTCCGTGCCGGTCGCGGGGCTGACCAGCATCATGTTGTGGAAGGGCGCGATCAGGCAGCCCCGGTTGACGAGGGCCGCATGGATCGCCTTTTCCAGCGCGGGCTTGTGGGCCACGTCGGCCTCTGACCCGTTCCTGAGCGGCGTCGGGTGGCAGATGAACTCGACCCGCGCGCCCACGCGCACCACATGCCAGGGCGCGGCATGGCGCTGGATGACGTTCGCAAGGCCCTGCGCCAGCCGTTCGGCGCCGGCCTCCATCTTCGCATAGCTCTCAGCCGTCATGACCTGCGCCAGGTTCGCGCGCATGGCGGCAAACTGAAGCGGATTGCCCGAAAGCGTGGTGCCGATGCCGGAAAAGCCGGGCGGCCGGGTCGCGTTCAGATCGGCGAAGCGGGCGGCAAGATCGGGCGTCATGCCCCAGACGGCCGCCGGAAGACCGCCCGCGACGGGCTTGCCGACGACGAACATGTCCGGGTCCAGACCATGGGTGCGCGTGTAGCCGCCAAGGCCCGAGGAAATGGTGTGCGTCTCGTCGATGATGAGGAGCGTGCCGTGCGCGCGGGTCAGGCGGCGCAGCTCGGCGTGGTAGCCGGGGTCCGGCAGGACCATGCAGCAGTTGGTCATGACCGGCTCGGCCAGGACGGCGGCCACGTCGCCGTCCGCCAACGCCTGGGCGAGCGCCTTCAGGTCGTTGAATTCGATGACCGTCGAACCAACCGTCAGGTCCGCCACCTGCCCGACCAGCGCGGGCCGGGCGCGGGTCTGGCCATCAGGGCCCGGCTCGACGAAGGTGTCGTCGACCGCACCATGGTAGCAGCCGGCAAAGACCAGGATCTTCGGCCGCTTCGTCACCCCCCGCGCGACACGGATCGCAAAGCGGTTGGCGTCCGAGGCGGTGGTGGCGATCTGCCAGACGAAGGGGCCGAAGCGGTCCTGCAACAGGTGGCCGACAGTGAGCGCATCTTCGGTCGGCAGCATGTAGGTCAGGCCGCGCGCGCCCTGTTCGGCCAGCGCACGGGCGACGGGTTCGGGTGAATGGCCGAACATGGACCCGGTGTCGCCCAGGCAGAAATCGTCAAGCCGGTTGCCGTCGATGTCGACCAGCGTCGCCCCCTGCGCTTCGGCGACCAGCATCGGGAAGGGCTGCGGCCAGTCCTGCATCCAGAGCATCGGCACGCCGCCCAGGAAGGCCGCTGCGCCGTCCCTGAGCGCGGCCTGGGTCTTCGGGCGGCGGGCCGCGAAGGCTTCGGCCTCGCGCGAGCGGACGGCGGCGATGCGGCCTGCGGGGACGCCGCCGATCAGGGCTTCAGGGGCTGAGGGCTCGGTCATGGGCGGCCTTTGGCGAGGGGATGCGCCCGAAAAGGGGGTGGGCGGATAAATTTGATCATATCTTGCTGCGCGCGCGAATTCCAGTGGGAAGGTAGGCCCCCCTGCCTGGCTCCCGAATCGCCCTCGTTACGGCCCCGCCGCCGCACTTTCGACGCAGATTTCACATTCGTGACGCTACGTCTCTGCCCCTGCGGCATTCATCCGCTTCACCGATCAAAGCCATCGCGCAGCATTGTTTCGCGCAGATATTGGCCGACCATGAAAATGCCGCGATTCTCTCGCGGCGGCGGCGCCGGCGTGCCATGCTGGGTGCAGGCCGTGTTTTGCGGCATCCGTAGTTTTTACAGTGATCGGGGTTTTCCTGCCTTGTCGGTTTTTTGAGCGACCTTTCACACGACCCGTATTGGAATACGCAACATGAGCTTTTCGTTGCCATCGACCGGGGCACCGCGCACGCGCCCGCTGCCCCTTCCCGCCGCTTCGACCGCCAGCGAACCGCGCGTCTGGACGCTGCCGGGCCTTTGCTGGAACGCCTCTGTCATGACCTCGTTCGGGGCGCTGCCGGTGCAGGTCCTGCGGCTGCACGATCCGCTCCGGGTGGACAACGGGGCGATCGCCCGCATCGCCTGGGTCGACAAGGTGCATCTGGACGAAAGCTTCCTGAAGTCGTTTCCCGACGCCCAGCCGGTCCTGATCCGCGCCGGGGCGCTTGGCCCCAACCTGCCGTCGCAGGATGTGCTGGTCTCGCCCGAACAGAAGATCACGGTCACGGGTCCGGGCTACAGCAAGATGTTGCGTCCGGCGCGCTCGCTTCTGGGGCGTCCTGGGGTGCTGCGCAGCCCCCAGATGCTTCTGACCTATTACCTATTCCACTGCGGTCGGCCGGCCAACGTCCGTTGCGAGGGGCTAGACCTTCACACGGCGGCCTGAGGCCCCGGCGACCAGCAGCCCCCGCCCGTCCATGCACCCTCGGACGGGCGGGGGAGCGTTAATCCTCGGGCAGCGCATCCGGCGCCGAAAAGCCCTCGCGGTCCTCTGGCCTGAGGCCACGGAAACCCTGGGCGATCACGAATTTCTCGGAACTGTCGGACCGGCTCGCGGGCGGCTTCACGTTCGCGACCTTGTCAAAAGACCGCTTCAGGATGGCCTGAAGGTTGTTCTCGGCGCCCCCGGCCAGCACTTTTGCAACAAATGTCCCGCCCGGCGCCAGGACATCGAAGGCGAAGGCCACCGCCGCCTCGACGAGCGCGATGATGCGCAGATGGTCGGTGCCCTTGTGGCCCGAGGCCGAGGCCGCCATGTCCGACATGACCACATCGGCCTGCCCGCCGAGCCAGTCCTTGACCTGCTGGTCGGCGCCGTCCGACAGGAAGTCCAGCTGATGGACCTCTGCCCCCGCGATCGGCTCGACCTCCTGCAGATCGACGCCAAGGACCCGGCCGACCTTCTTGCCGGACTTCTCGGCCAGCGCGTTGACGCGGCCCACGGCGACCTGGCACCAGCCGCCCGGCGCGCAGCCAAGGTCCACGACGCGGGCGCCGGGCACCAGGAAGCGGAACTTGTCGTCCAGTTCCAGGATCTTGTAGGCCGCCCTGCCCCGATAGCCTTCCTTCTTCGCCCGCTGGACATAGGGGTCGTTCAGCTGTCGTTCCAGCCACAGCGTCGACGAGAGCTTGCGCCCCTTCGCCGTCTTGACCCGGACACGAAGCTCGCGCTGGCCCCGGCCCGAGGAGTTGCCCGATGGCGGTTTGGTCATTCGTTCGTTCCCCCTTCGGGCGTGCGGCGCGCCGGAGGTAGACCGTCCTGCAGCAAAACGCCATCCGCCGACATCTGCGCGTAGAGAAGCCCCTCGCGCAGGCCCCGGTCGGCGACCGACAGCTGGTCGGTCGGCCAGACCCGCATCAGCGCCTGAAGAATCGCGGCCCCCGACATGATGAGCGTGTGGCGGTCACGGCCGATCCGGGGATCGGTGCGCCGCCCCTCGGGGCCGAGCGACAGGTAGTCGCGGATCACCCGGTCGATCTGGGTCGCCGTCATGCGCAGCCCGTCGACCTTGGTGCGGTCGTAGCGCTTCAGCCCCAGATGGCTCGCCGCGACCGTGGTGACGGTGCCCGAGGTGCCGATGATCTGCATCCCCTGCGGCGGCAGGCCGGCGTGATAGGGGGAAAAGCCGCCGAGCTGTTCCTCGAAATGCCAGCTCATCAGCGCAAAGCGCGCGGCGTCATCCTCGACATCGGCGAACTGGTCCTTGAGCGTCGCAACCCCGAGCGGCACGGAAATCCAGTCCACGACGCGCGCTGCCGGCCGGCCGTCGTCGCGGGGGGCGAAGCCCGCGTGCAGCCGCATGATGGCGGCCGGGCGGTCGGGTTCCTCGACATCGCCGAGGTCGATCCAGACAAGTTCGGTCGAGCCGCCGCCGATATCGACGATCAGAAGCTGTTCGGTCGTTTCGCAGACCAGCGGCGCGCAGGAGATGACGGCGAGCCGCGCCTCTTCCTCGGGTCCGATGATCTCGAGCGGCAGGTCGGTCTCACGCTCGACAAGGCGCAGGAACTCGCGGCCGTTCTTGGCGCGGCGGCAGGCCTCGGTCGCGACGAGCCGCATGCGGCGGACGCCGTGGTGTTCGATCTTCTTGCGGCAGATATGGAGCGCCTGCACCGCCCGCGCCATCGAGGCGCGGCTGAGCCTGCCCGACGCCTCGAGCCCGTGGCCAAGCTGCACGGCCTTCGAGAAGCTGTCGACAACATGGAACTGCCCGCCCCTGGGCTGGGCGATCAGCATCCGGCACGAGTTTGTCCCAAGATCGAGCGCAGCATAAAGCTGCCCCGACTCAGGGCTTTGGGCGGCGGGCTGCTCGACCGGGATCGGGAACGCGCCCACGCCGCCGGGACGCCTGGGCGTCATTGCACGCCCTCCGATTTCAAGTTGCTCTCAACCTAATGCCGCAGGTGCGGGGTTTCAAGTAAACGTGAAAGCCCGGGGGACCTGCGCCGCACTTGGGGGGTGATGTCGCAAACAGGTCGTTTCACTGTCGCAATCTGTCGAAAATCGACATCGCTTTTGGACCACAGATCGGTAGAACCCGGCTCGAGCAAAGGAATCGTCATGGCGGAAGTCACCCTGGTCTACTGGCGCGACATCCCCGCCCAGGTCATCGTCGGCAAGGGCCGGCGGGGCGTGAAGCGGGCGCTGCCGGAACGGTTCGAACAGGCCATCGACCGCTGCGCCATGAAGATCGGCGCCCGCGATACCGATGCTTATCTGGCCGAATGGCGCAAGGCCCCGCCGGTGACGATCGAAGGCGAGGACGAAGCCGTTGCGGATGCCGAGGCGTCGCGGATCGACGCTGAATATGACCAGGCCCGCCTCAAGGCGTTGATCGCCAACGAAGGCTGGGCCTGACCCCCACACTCGGAGAGCCCCATGGCCCTGTCGCTGTTTCGCAAGAAAGAAGCCGCCCCGCAAAGCGACCCGCGCGCGGTCGAGGCCTTCCTCAAGGGCTATTCGATCGAGGTGATGCCCCGCACGGCCGAGAAGGTCGAGGATTTCCGCGACCTTCTGCCCAAGGGCACCCGCGTCTACATCGCCCATATCGACGGCACGCCGATCGAGGACATGGTCGCGACCGCCAAGCGCATCGCGGGCGAAGGCTTCCCGGTCATGCCGCACATCCCGGCGCGCATCATCAAGGACCGCGCCACGCTTGCGGACTGGATCGCGCGCTACAAGGGCGAGGCCGACGTGAAGCAGGCGCTGCTTCTGGGCGGCGGGGTCGCGACGCCGCACGGCGATTTCGACAATTCGATGCAGCTCATCGAAACCGGCCTTTTCGACGGGTTCGAGCGGCTGCACGTTGCCGGCCACCCGGAAGGCAACAAGGACATCGACCCCGACGGGTCCGACAAGCATGTGTTGGAGGCGCTGCGCTGGAAGCAGGCCTTCAGCGAGCGCACCGACGCCAAGATGGCGATGGCGACGCAGTTCTGCTTCGAGGCCGGCCCGGTCATCGCCTGGGTCAACCGGCTGGCTGCCGAGGGGATCAAGCTGCCGGTGCATATCGGCGTGGCTGGCCCCGCGAAGCTGCAAACGCTCATCAAGTTCGCCATCGCCTGCGGCGTCGGCCCCTCGCTCAAGGTGCTGCAGAAGCGCGCGCTGGACGTGACGAAGCTGTTGCTGCCTTACGAGCCGACCGAGTTTGTGGCAGAGTTGGCGGCGCACAAGGCCGCGAACCCCGATTTCGGGATCGAGGCTGTCCATTTCTTCCCGCTCGGCGGGATCAAGACCAACGCCACCTGGGCGATCGACAATGGCGGAGCGTCCACCACGCCGGCCGCGAAAAGCTGAGAAACAAGGTAAGATATGACCCGCACCGTCCTCGAATCGCAAACGAAAACCGTCGTCATCGGCTTTGACGAGCCCTTCTGCGTCATCGGCGAACGCATCAACCCCACCGGCCGCAAGAAGCTCGCCGCCGAGCTCGAGGCCGGGAACTTCTCGACCGTCGAGAAGGACGCGCTCGAGCAGGTGGCGTGCGGCGCCATGGTGCTCGATGTGAACGCGGGCGTCGTTTACAACTCGAACCCCAACCCGAACGAGACTGAACCGCCCTTGATGCGCAAGATGATCGAGCTGGTGCAGGGTCTGGTCGACGTGCCGCTCTGCATCGACTCGTCGGTTCCCGGCGCGCTCGAAGCCGGTCTGGCCGCCGCCAAGGGCCGCCCGCTTCTGAACTCGGTCACGGGCGAGGAAGACCGGATGGAGCTCGTGCTGCCGCTGGTGAAGAAATATAACGTGCCGGTCGTTGCGATCTCGAACGACGACACGGGGATTTCGGAAGACCCGAATGTCCGCTTCGAGGTTGCGCGCAAGATCGTCCAGCGCGCCGCCGACTTCGGCATCCCGGCCCATGACATCGTCGTCGACCCGCTGGTGATGCCGGTCGGCGCCATGGGCACCGCCGGCCAGCAGGTCTTCACCCTGGTCAAGCGCCTGCGCGAGGAACTGGGCTGCAACACGACCTGCGGCGCCTCGAACATCTCGTTCGGCCTGCCCCACCGCCACGGCATCAACGCCGCCTTCCTGCCGATGGCCATCGCCGCCGGCATGACCAGCGCCATCATGAACCCGGTCCGCCAGGTCGAGATGGAGGCGATCCGCGCCGCGAACTTCCTGATGAACCACGACCCGAACGGCGGCGAGTGGATCCGCTTCTCGAAGGTGATCGAGGCGGTCGAGGGCGGCATGACTTTCGCCGAGGCCTCCGCCTCGCAGTCGCAGGCCTCGTCGGGCCGTCGCGGCGGCCGTCGCGCGCGGGCCTGACGCCTGACGCCTTCAAATGTTCAGGGCCGGTCCTGTCGGGCCGGCCTTTTTCTATTCGGCCTTTTTCTATTCGGCCCTTTCCTATTCCGCGAGCCGCCGCAGCGCTTCGGCGCGGGCAGGCGGGATCGCGGCGATGTCGACTGCGGTGAAGAGGTGGAGCGTATCAAGCTCTGCGTCGGCGACGGCGTGGTCGGACAGCCAGCCCCCCAGCGAAAGATAAAAGGCAAAGAGCGGCGCCGGGCGGCCTGGCCCCGGGGGCGGCAGGGGAATGGCCCCGGCGCGGGGGTGCGGCCTGAGGGCGGCCGGCCCGACATGGGCGGCGAGGGCGGCGAGCGTCGCCCCGTGGCGGGCGGGGTCGGCGCCCGAAAGGGCCGCGCAACCGAAAAGCCATCGCACGCGGTCTGCGAGGACGATCCGGGCCAGCGCGGCGAACAGCGCCCGCGCCGCCTCTGCGCCGGGCGGACCCGGCGGCAGGGTCAGGCGGCCGATTTCCAGAAGGGGCCCGGCTTCGCCCGCGAAAGGAGCGAGGTCGTAGTGCTGGGCGCTGTAGCTGCCTTGCGCGGCTGCCCTGCCGTCCGGCCAGGCCCGCAGCCTCAGCGTGGCGACGGGCTCGCCCACGTCCCCGTCGGCCCGCTCGACCATCAGGTGCCGCGCGCCCAGGTCCCAGGGGTCCTCGTCGCACGCAAGGCCGAAGGCCCGCGCGCGCAGGGCGCGAAGCCGCGCCAGATCGTCAGGCCCAGACGCGAGCCGGACGGTCAGGCCCCCGTTCAATTGCGGTTGAGGAGGTCCGCGGCGTTGAACCGGCCAAGGTTGCCCAGAAGCTGGGCCAGAAGGCCCGTTGTCTTGACACCCGTCGTCGTCACCCGACGGTTGAGCGCGATGACTTGCCCTTCCTTCAGGCCGAACCGCTCGACGTTCGACACCTTGCCCGCCTCGTCAAAGCTGATCGCCACAACCTGCCGGTCGATTTCCTGCGGCGCCATCGGCCCGACCTGCTTGAAGCGGCTGCCGACGTAATACCAGCTTGACCCGGCCATGACGCCGATCGCCGCCGGCCGGCCAAGCGTCAGGCCCACATCCTCGGTCGTGGATTGGCCGACCGTGATCTTTGCCAGATCGCGGTCATCGGGCACATAGCCATGCCGCGTATAGATCGGCGCGCAAGCCGCCAGAGCGACCGCCAGCAGCAATCCAACTGCCGCCGTCCGAACCCGTGCCGTCAGACCCACCTTGCCCTCGCGCCGTTGCCTTGCTTGCCTTCGCGGGCGAAGCCTTTTATCCCGATTACATCAGGTGAGGCGGGTCCGACAAGGACGTAAACCGCTAGAGCCCGCCCATTCCCGCCGCCAAAGGACCGCCAGCGGATGCCGCCCCACGACGCCCTGCCCTACAGCCATCCGTTCCGCCGTGCCACGCTCGCGGCGCGGAAGCCCACGCGCTTCGATCTGCGCCCCGACGAGGGCCAGCGCGCGGCGATTGCTGCGGACCTGGGGCTGATTGCACTCCCCTCGGTTGCGCTGACCGGCGAACTTCGGCCGACGGGGCGGCAGGACTACGTGCTCGAGGCGCGGCTTCTGGCCGAGGCCGTGCAGGCCTGCGTCGTGACCAACGATCCGGTGACGGCCCGGATCGACGAGCCGGTCGTGCGCCGCTACCTGGCAGGCTGGCAGGCGCCCGAGGGGCTCGAGGTCGAGATGCCCGAGGATGACAGTGTCGAGCCCCTGACCGACGTGATCGACGCGGGCGCCGTCCTGGTCGAGGCGCTGGCCCTGGCCCTGCCGCCCTGGCCCAGAAGCGACGACGCGACCGGCCCCGACGAGGCGATCACCGCCGCACCGCCCGGCGCCGACCCGCTTGGCGACGAGCGGCCGAAGCCCTTTGCGGGGCTTGCGGACCTTCTGAAGGGACGTGGGTCCGAGGGGGCCTGAAACGGCCCGCGCATGGCCAGAAAGCACTTGCGTCCGCGCGGAATCGCAGTATGTTCCCGGCCTTGCTTCTATGCAGGGATCGCGACCGGTGTGGAGGGCCCAAGCGCCCGTCCGACTGCGGCGAGACCCCTAGATAACCGGGCCTTTGGCCCCCAAGAGCCCGAGGTTGAGACATGGCCGTCCCCCAGAACCGCACCACGCGGTCCCGCCGCAACATGCGCCGCGCCCACGATGCGCTGGTTGCCGCTAACCCGAACGAATGCCCGAACTGCGGCGAACTGAAGCGTCCGCACCATGTCTGCGGCGCCTGCGGTCACTATGACGGGCGCGAAATCGTCGCCCAGACGGCCGAGACCGACCTGGACGACGCCGCGGCCTGACCGGCTCGGGGGGGCCGTTCGCATGTCGCCTGACCAGATTGGTGACCAGACTGGCCCTGCCGCTGCCGACCCGGCAGTCCAAGGACCCGATTCCCCTGCCCCGACCCCGACCCCGACGGCGCCCCGACCGGCGCGACCGGGGTCGATCGTCATTTCCGTCGATGCGATGGGCGGCGACCGTGGCCCTGCCGCCGTTGTCGCGGGCATGGCCGATGCCTTGTCCCGCCAGCCCGATCTGGCCTTCCTGCTGCATGGAAGGCCAGCCGATCTGGAACCGCTTCTGGCCAAGCGCCCCGAGCTTGCCGCCGTCACCACCCTTTGCCCCGCGACCGAAGTCGTCACGATGGAGGACAAGCCGAGCCAGGTGATGCGGCATGGCCAGGCGACCTCTATGTGGTCGGCGATCGACGCGGTGAAAGAGGGGCATGCGGGTGCCGCAGTGTCCTGCGGCAATACCGGCGCGCTGATGGCCGTGTCGATGCTGCGCCTGCGCAAGCTGCCCGGCGTCAACCGGCCCGCGATCGCCTGCCTCTGGCCGAACCGGGGCCCGCAGGGCTTTGCCGTGATGCTCGACGTCGGCGCCGACGTGAAGGCCGAAGCGCCGGACCTTCTGGCCTATGCGCTGATGGGCGCCTCCTATGCGCGCAACGGCCTTGGGCTGAAGCGGCCGCGCGTCGGACTGCTGAACGTGGGGTCCGAGGATCACAAGGGCCGGGCCGAGGTGCGCGAGGCGCAGGACCTGCTGGTGGCCGCGACCGAAAGCGGCGGCTTCGACTATGTGGGCTTTGTCGAGGGCAGCGACCTGCCGTCGGGCCGGGTCGACGTGGTGGTCACGGACGGCTTCACCGGCAATATCGCGCTGAAGACCGGCGAGGGCACGGCAAAGCTCATCGGCGACCTTCTGGGCGAAACCTTTCGCTCGACGCTCCTGTCGAAGCTCGGCGCCCTTCTGGCCATGGGCGCGCTCGGGCGGCTCAGGGAACGGATAGACCCCCGCCGGGTCAATGGCGGCGTGTTCCTGGGGCTGAACGGCACGGTCGTGAAGTCGCACGGATCGGCCGACGCGACCGGGGTTGCGGCAGCGATCGAGCTCGCGCGACGGCTGGCCGCCACCGACTTCACCGAACGGCTGAAGGCACGGGTTGCCTCTGCCGGGGTCGCGGGGCAGGATGCCGCCGAAGCGGCCGGGGCCACACCTGGCGCCGACATCAAGGACGGAAGACCAGAATGACCGTGCGGGCTGTCGTGAGGGGCGTGGGGCACTACCTGCCCGCCCGCATCGTTCCGAACGCCGAGTTCGAGGGCAAGCTCGAGACGAGCGACGAATGGATTCGCGCCCGGACCGGCATCGAACAGCGCCGTTTCGCGGCCGAGGGCGAGACGACATCGGACCTGGGTGCCGCTGCCGCGCGGGCGGCACTGGCCGATGCGGGGCTTCAGGCGACCGACATCGACGCGATCATCGTCGCCACCTCGACCCCCGACCTGACCTTTCCGTCTGTCGCCACCATGATCCAGGCCAAGATCGGCCTTCGGACCGGCTTTGCCTTCGATGTGCAGGCGGTCTGCGCGGGCTTCGTCTTCGCGCTCGCCAACGCCAATGCGCTGATCCTGTCGGGCCAGGCCAAGCGCATCCTGGTGATTGGCGCCGAGACATTCAGCCGCATCCTCGATTTCGAGGACCGCTCGACCTGCGTCCTTTTCGGTGACGGCGCAGGCGCGCTGATTCTGGAGGCGGCAGAGGTCACGGGCGCCGCGAGCGACCGGGGGATCCTTGCGACCGACCTCAACTCGGATGGCAGCTACCGCGACCTGCTCTATGTCGACGGCGGCGTGTCCTCGACCGGCAGTTCCGGCCTCCTGAGGATGCAGGGCAACCAGGTTTTCCGCCACGCCGTTGAAAAGCTGGCCGAAACTGCGCATACGGCGCTCGGCCGCATCGGGCTGACGGGCGACGACGTGGACTGGATCGTGCCGCACCAGGCCAATATCCGCATCATCGAGGGCACCGCAAAACGGATGCACGTGCCGATGGAGCGCGTGGTCGTCACCGTGCAGGACCATGGCAACACCTCGGCTGCGTCCATCCCTCTGGCGCTCTCGGTCGGGCGCGAACGCGGCCAGATCAAGCGCGGCGACCTGATCGTGACCGAGGCGATCGGCGGCGGCCTGGCCTGGGGTTCGGTCGTCCTGCGCTGGTAGGTCTGTCGGCCAGATCGCAGCCCTTCGGGCGACCCGCGAAAAGCCCTTTCCAAGCCGTTGATATTGACTCGGAAATTCATTGCCCCCATCCTTCCGCGCAAAGCCGGAGGACCGGCCCTAGGGGGACCCGATGAGCGACAAGACCTTGACCCGCATGGACCTGAGCGAAGCGGTCTATAACGCCGTCGGGCTGTCGCGGAACGAATCCGCCCAGCTGGTCGAGACGGTGCTGCAACATATGTCCGATGCGCTCGCCGCCGGCGAATCGGTGAAGATCTCCTCGTTCGGCACCTTCTCGGTCCGATCGAAGTCGGCGCGCGTCGGGCGCAACCCCAAGACCGGCGACGAAGTGCCGATCCATCCGCGCAAGGTCCTGACCTTCCGGCCGTCGCACCTGATGAAGGACCGCGTGGCCGCCGGCAACCGGGGCTAGGCCCGATGACCAAGTCGACCGAGGCTTTCCGCACCATCAGCGAAGTGGCCGAGGTTCTGGATACGCCGGCCCATGTGCTGCGTTTCTGGGAAAGCCGCTTTCCGCAGGTCAAGCCCGTGAAGCGGGCCGGCGGGCGGCGCTATTACCGGCCGGGCGACGTGGCGCTCTTGGCCGGGATCCGCAAGCTTCTGCACGAGGACGGGCTGACGATCCGCGGCGTCCAGAAGATGCTGCGCGAGCGCGGCGTGCGGCATGTGGCCGAAGGCTATGGGCTCGACAGCGCGGGCTGGGACGCGGCGGGGGCGCTGCCGCCAACGCAGGCCGACCTGCCCCAGGAAGAGATCGACGTGACCGACATGATCGTCGTCGACGCCACCTCGCGCGAGGCAGAGGCGCCGGGCGCGCGGGCGCGGGCGGCGATCGGGCGCAAGCCGGTGGCGCCGGATCGGGTGCGCGCGGCGGGCGACGCCGCCCCGGCGGCAAGCCTCGTGCGGGCGCTGTCGGCGGGCCGCGCGGCCCAGAATCGGGCGGCGCTGGCCGACATCTACTGCCGGCTCCAGGCGCTTCACGACGCACGCTGGGCTGCCGGGCAACGGCCGCAGCCCTGAGGTCCAGGATGAGGCCCGGGGCGGCCCGAAGTGCTGGTTCGCACGGTCGTTTTGCCGCTTGCCCCCGCGCCCCTTCTCAGCCTATAGACCCCCTGTCGGGCCGTGGCGCAGCCTGGTTAGCGCGTCCGTCTGGGGGGCGGAAGGTCGCGAGTTCGAATCTCGCCGGCCCGACCATCTGACCAAGGCCCGTTCCCGCATCCGCGGGGGCGGGCCTTGATCTGTCCGGGGCCCGCGCGGCCCCTTCGAGGGGGGCGACATGGCCATCGGCGTTCTGCCGGACCGCGACATCGAGGCGCTGATCGGGGCCGGTGCCATCGCCGCCGATCCTGCGATTGCCCCCGAACAGGTCCAGCCCGCGAGCCTTGACCTCAGGCTCGGCGCCGTCGCCTACCGCATCCGCGCCTCGTTCCTGCCGGGGGGTGCGGCCACGGTCGCCGCGCGGCTTCCCGACCTTGCCATGCACCGGATCGACCTGACGGGGGGGGCGGTCCTGGAAAAGGGCTGTGTCTACCTGGTGCCGCTGGCCGAGCATCTGGCCCTGCCGTCGGACGTGTCGGCGGTGGCGAACGCCAAAAGCTCGACCGGGCGGCTTGACCTTCTGACGCGGACGATCTCCGACCGGGGGACCGAGTTCGACCGCATTCCGGCTGGTTACCGGGGCCCCTTGTATGCCGAGATCTGCCCCCGCTCCTTTTCAGTCCTCGTGCGGCCCGGCCAGCGGCTGAACCAGATCCGTTTCCGGCGCGGCCAGGCGGCGCTGACGGACGCCGAGCTTGCGGCGTTGCACGCGGCGACGCCGCTTGTCGACGGGCCTGCGGTGATCGCCGGCGGCCTTGGATTTTCGGTCGATCTGCGGCCCGAGAGCGGTGCGCTCGTCGGCTGGCGGGCGAAGCCCCATGCCGGGCTGATCGACCTGGACCGGCTTGGCCATTACGCGCCCTCGGACTTCTGGGAGCCGGTCGAGGCGCGCGACGGCCGCATCGTCCTTGACCCCGGCGCCTTCTACATCCTGGTGAGCCGCGAGGCGGTGACGATCCCGCCCGACCATGCGGCCGAGATGGCGCCCTATCTGGCGATGGTGGGGGAGTTCCGGGTGCATTACGCGGGCTTCTTCGATCCGGGCTTCGGCTGGTCGGGTGCCGGCGGCCATGGCTCGCGCGGGGTGCTGGAGGTGCGCTGCCACGAGGCGCCCTTCGTGCTGGAGCATGGGCAGGTCGTCGGGCGACTGGTCTATGAGCGCATGGCGGCGCAGCCGGAACGGCTTTACGGCGCGGGGTTGCAGTCCAACTACCAGGGCCAGGGCCTGAAACTGTCGAAGCATTTCCGGCCCGTCTGAGGCACTGGATTCACCGTTCGTTGGCGCCCTTGCCGGCCAGTATCCTGTCGCGGTTCCGACCGATGCGCGCGGTGCGCGTGGCCGGGGTCTTGGCAGAGGCGAGCAGCAGCACATAGCTGCGCTGGCGGCCGGGCGTCAGGCCGCTGAAGGCTTCGGCCAAGTCCGGGTCAGCGTCCAGCGCCTCGACCAGTTCGTCGGGCAAGGTCAGTTCCTGCGGTTCCTGCGGGGCGCGGCGGCCGGCCTCGGCATGGGCCTTGGCTTCGGCAAGGTAGGCCAGGACCTGCGCCTCCATCCGGGCGGGCTGGTCGTTGTCAGTGAAGCGGATGATGCTCGGCCGGGCGCTCATTTCTCCCTGCCGTTCCAGGATGCCGTCCGGGTCGGCCAGAAGCCCTGCCTCCATGAAGCCCAGCCGGAAGTCGCCCCTCAGCGCGCCGATGATCGCGATATTGCGGCCCGCGTGCATGTAGCAGGGATGGCCCCATTTCGCCGTCTCGGACAGACCGGCCGTCAGGCAGATGGCGCGGAGCCGCGCGAGCCCCGCCTGCCAGGCCCTGGTCGAGCAGTCGGCCGTGGCAAAGCGCGCGCACCGTCCGCAACCTTTGGCGAAAAACTCTTCGACATCGGTGATCATCGCCCCCCCTGCCCCGCCCTAAGGGCGGGGTTGCGGGCGGCCGTCAGCCGGCCGCCGAAGCCTCCTTCTTCGCTTCGGAATGGATCAGCAGCGGATTGGCGTCCGGATTGTCGACCGCCTCTTCGTTCACCACCACCTCTTCGACCGACGTCAGGCCGGGCAGGTCGAACATCGTGTCCAGCAGGATGTCCTCCATGATCGAGCGCAGGCCGCGTGCGCCGGTCTTGCGCTTGATGGCGCGGCGGGCGATGGCGATCAGGGCGTCGTCGGTGAAGACGAGCTTCACGCCCTCGATCTCGAACAGGCGCTGGTATTGCTTGACCAGCGCGTTCTTCGGCTCGGTCAGGATCTGGACCAGCGCCGCCTCGTCAAGGTCGTTCAGCGTGGCGATGACCGGCAGGCGGCCGACGAATTCCGGGATCAGGCCGAATTTCAGCAGGTCTTCGGGTTCAAGCTCGCGGAACAATTCGCCCGCGCCGCGCGCATCGGGGTCCTTGACCTCGGCGCCGAAGCCGATGGCCGAGCCCTTGCCGCGCTGCGCGATGATCCGTTCGAGGCCCGCGAAGGCGCCGCCGCAGATGAAGAGGATGTTCGTCGTGTCTACCTGCAGGAATTCCTGCTGGGGATGCTTGCGGCCGCCTTGCGGGGGCACGCTCGCCACTGTGCCTTCCATGATCTTCAGAAGCGCCTGCTGCACGCCCTCACCCGACACGTCGCGGGTGATCGAGGGATTTTCCGACTTGCGGGTGATCTTGTCGACCTCGTCGATATAGACGATGCCGCGCTGCGCCCGCTCGACGTTGTATTCAGAGGCCTGCAAGAGCTTGAGGATGATGTTTTCCACATCCTCGCCGACATAGCCGGCTTCGGTCAGCGTGGTCGCGTCGGCCATGGTGAAGGGCACGTCGAGGATGCGGGCCAGCGTCTGCGCAAGCAGCGTCTTGCCGCACCCGGTCGGGCCTATCAGCAGGATGTTCGATTTCGACAGTTCGATCTCGCCCGTCTTGGGCGAATGGTTCAGGCGTTTGTAGTGATTGTGCACGGCGACGGACAGGACGCGCTTGGCGTGCATCTGGCCGATGACATAATCGTCCAGCACCTTGCAGATGTCGCGCGGCGTCGGCACCCCGTCCCCGGACTTGATGCCGGCGGACTTGGTTTCCTCGCGGATGATGTCCATGCACAGTTCGACGCATTCGTCGCAGATGAACACGGTCGGCCCCGCGATGAGCTTCCTGACCTCATGCTGGCTCTTGCCGCAGAAGGAACAATAAAGGGTGTTCTTGCTGTCGCTGCCTGAATTGGTCGCCATCGTCATCCTCTGGGTCTGCCCCGGACCTTTCGGGTCCGTTCAATCCGCCTTTTTCGTCAAGATTTGGGCGGCGGCATGGTCATTCTGGTCGGGCCGCCCGGACGTGCCCGAAGGCGCGCCCGGACGGGGCGGTCACTTGGCGTCTTCGGTGCCGGGGCGCGCTTCCAGGATCTCGTCGATCAGACCCCAGTCCTTGGCCTGTGCGGCATCCATGAAATTGTCGCGTTCGAGCGCAGCTTCGACCGCCTCGAGGCTCTGGCCGGTGTGCTTGACGTAGATTTCGTTCAGGCGGCGCTTCAGCTTTTCCGTCTCGCGCGCATGGATCATGATGTCGGTCGCCTGGCCCTGATAACCGCCCGAGGGCTGGTGGACCATGATCCGGCTGTTCGGCAGCGAATAGCGCATGCCCTTTTCACCGGCGCAGAGCAAGAGCGAGCCCATCGAGGCCGCCTGCCCGATCACCAGGGTCGAGACCTTGGGCCGGATATACTGCATCGTGTCGTAGATCGCGAGGCCCGAGGTCACGACGCCGCCGGGGCTGTTGATGTACATCGAGATTTCCTTCGAGGGGTTTTCCGCCTCGAGGAACAGAAGCTGCGCGCACATGAGCGTCGCCATGCCGTCATGGACGGGGCCGGCGACGAAGATGATCCGCTCCTTCAGAAGGCGCGAATAGATGTCGTAGGCACGCTCGCCGCGCGAGGTCTGTTCGACCACCATCGGCACGAGCGTATTCATATAGTGGTCGATCGGGTCTCTCATTCCTGCCTGCCGTTCGCTGGGATCGTTCTGGGGTCCGACGGGGTCGTCCGTGACCCTCATATGGGAAAGTGCTTACCCGAATCTTAGTGGCGCGGCGCGGGGGCTGCAAGGGGAGGGGATTTTTCGGCAGTGGGGGGTGGCGCGCAGGCCCGATCCGGCGGCCCGGATCAGATCGTGCGCCCCTCGCGCGCGACGAGGTCCAGGATGAACTGCCAGGCCACGCGGCCCGAACGCGCGCCCCGCGTCGCCTGCCATTCGATCGCCTCGGCGACCAACCGATCCTCGGGCACCATCACGCCATAGGCCGCGCAATACCCCCGGATCATGTCGAGATATTCGTCCTGCGAGCAGGGGTGGAACCCGAGCCAGAGGCCGAAGCGGTCCGACAGCGACACCTTTTCCTCGACCGCCTCGCCGGGCTGGATCGCGGTGGCGCGTTCATTCTCGATCATGTCGCGGGGCATGAGGTGGCGGCGGTTCGAGGTGGCGTAGAAGATCACATTCTCCGGCCGCCCCTCGATCCCGCCATCCAGGACCGCCTTCAGCGCCTTGTAGTGCGTGTCATCGTGGCTGAACGACAGGTCGTCGCAGAACAGGATGAAGCGCCGGTCGGGCGCCCGGCGCAAGAGCGTCAGCAGCCGCCCGATGGACCCCAGATCCTCGCGCCCGATCTCGACCAGCGTCAGGGGCAGGCCCTGGCGCCCGGCCTCGGCATGGACGGCCTTCACCAGGCTTGACTTGCCCATCCCGCGCGCGCCCCAGAGAAGCGCGTTGTTCGCCGGCAGCCCGCGCGCGAAATGCAGAGTATTGTCCAGAAGGATGTCGCGCACCCGGCCGATGGCCTTCAGAAGGTCGAGGTCGACCCTTGCGACGCGGGGCACGGGCTGCAGCACGTCGGGGCTTTCCCGCCAGAGGAAGGCATCGGCCGCGCCGAAGTCCGGCGCCGACGCAGGCGGGGGCGCCAGCCGCTCGAGCGCGGCCGCGATCCGGTCGAGCGCGTCGGTCATTCGGTCTTGGCCGGCGGCTGTGGGTCCCCGGGCGGCTCCGTGGGCGCCTCGTCATCCTCGAACCACAGGCCCTCGGCCTTGAGCTGCGCCTCGCGCCGCTTTTCGTGGATGCGGATGAGATAGATCGACACTTCATAAAGCGGGTAGACGGCGAAAAAGAGGATGAGCTGGCTCATCACGTCCGGGGGTGTGACGATGGCCGCGACGGTCAGGATCGCGACGATGGCATATTTCCTGACGGAAGCGAGGCCCGACGAGGTCACGATACCGGCGCGCCCCATGAGCGTCAGCAGGACCGGCAGCTGGAAGCAGATGCCGAAGGCGGTGATGAGCTTCATCGTCAGGCTGAGGTATTCCTGCATCGAGCCCTGAAAGACGATACCCGCCGGCAGGGCCGTGGCCGCCGACCCCGCCGCTGTGCTTGCGGCCGTGCCTGCCGCCCCCGACGCCGCGCCGCTGGCCGTCGCCAGGGCCTGCTGGGTGGTCGCGCCGCCCAGCGACAGGCCTTGCTGGAAGCTCAGGAAGAACTGGAAGGCAATGGGCAGCACGACGTAATAGGCGAAGGCCCCGCCGATGAGGAACATGATCGGCGAGGCGATCAGGAAGGGCAGGAAGGCGTTCTTTTCCGACCGGTAAAGCCCCGGCGCCACGAAGCGCCAGAGCTGGTAGGCGATGAAGGGGAACGACAGGGCCAGCCCGCCGAACATAGCGATAGAGACGGAGACGAAGAAGCCTTCCTGCAGCTTGATGAGGGTCAGCGTGCAGGCCTGGCCTCGCGCCTCGAGCGCGCCGCAGATCGGGTGGGTCAGGAAGTTGAAGATCGGGTGCCAGACGAAATAGCAGACGAACAGCGCCACGACGAAGGCGGCGATCGACCAGATGATGCGGTTCCTGAGCTCGATCAGATGATCGAGAAGCGGCATCGCCGAGTCGTCGATACGGTCTTCGGTCGCGCTCATGCGTCACCCGTTTCGGTCTTGGACTTTGTCGCCGCACGGCGCCTGGCGGCGGGTTTGGCGGGTGCCGGTGCTTCGGCCTTGGGCTTGCGCGGTCTGGCGGCGGGTGCCGGTGCGGCCGCTTCGGCCGACGGCGCGGCCACCTCGGCCTTCGGCTTGCGGGCGCGGGGTTTTGCGGCCGGTGCGGCTGCTTCGGCCTTCGGCTTGCGGGGTGCGCGGGGCTTGGCGGCGGCCCTGGACCGCGGTTCCAGTTCCGGCGGCAGTTCAAGGAAGGGATCGGGCTTTGCCGCCGCAGCCACTTCGGCAGTCGTTTCGGCAGCCTTGTCCGCAGCGGTGGCTGCGGCCGGGCTGGCAAGGACCGGCTGGGGCGACGGCTTCGGCGCCGGTTTCGCCTTCGTCACCGGGTCGAGCGGGCTCCATTTCTCGAACTTGTCGGCGGCGTTTTCCAGCGCGGCGATCCCGAGCGACTTCTTCGAAGTCGCGTCCTTCACGTCCTTCATCGCCTCATGGATGCCGCTGGACTTCGCCGCCTCGTCCATGGCGCGCTGGAACTCGCGCGCCATGCTGCGCGCCCGCGCCGTGAAGCGCCCGAGCGTTCGGAACATGATCGGCAGGTCTTTCGGCCCGACGACGATCAGCGCCACGAGCCCAATGAGCAAAAGCTCACTCCAGCCTATATCAAGCATTCAACGCCCCCTGCCCGGGCGTTCCCCGCACCGGGATTTCCAGCCTGTGTGCCCGCCGGCGCATCTGCGCCCTGCCGGTTCAGACCTTGGTCTTTTCGCTTTCCGGGGTCACGTCACGCGCGGTATCGGCGGCCTCGCGGTCGATCTCGGCCTGGCCGTCGCTCACGCCCTTCTTGAAGGACGAGATGCCCTTGCCGACCTCGCCCATCAGCGAGGACACCTTGCCCTTGCCGAAAAGGACCAGCACGACGACCGCGATGATCAGGATATGCATCAGGCTGAAGGAACCCATCACCCACTCCTTTGTTGGTGCCGCATCCGTCGCGCGGCGTTCGGCAAATGGTCTATCCTGCCCGGCACCGCCGCGAAAGGCCGCGTCCACGGTGCATCACCGAAAGGCACCCGGAATCGGCAGCCGCGGCACCCCCTCAACTGACCGCTTCCTGTCAGTTGGCAGGGGCGCTATGTTCTGGCGATGCAAAGCGACCGGCTGAACCGACTGATCGACCTTCTGCGCGACGGCAAGCTTCACCGGGCCGCCGACCTGGCCCGTGCGCTTGGCGTCAGCGACCGCACGATCTGGCGTGACATGGACCGGCTGCGCGCCTCTGGCCTGCCGGTCGAGGGGGCGCGGGGCGTGGGCTACATGCTGACGGCGCCGATCACGCTGCCCCCCGTCGCCCTGACGCAAGCCGAGATGGAGGCGCTGCGGCTCGGGATCGCTCTGGTGGCCAGCGCGGCCGACGGGGCGCTTTCCTATGCAGCGCGGACACTTGGCCAGAAGCTCGCCGCCGTCTCGCCGGGCGCAGGGGCCGCGCCGCCGGTCGACAGCTTCGTCTTTGCAAGCCCCGAGGCCCAGCGCGCCGCCCCCCACTTGCCCGCGCTCCGCGCCGCGATCCAGGCGTCAGAGGTCCTGTCGCTGACCTACCGCGACCTTGCCGGCCGCACCACGACCCAGCGCATCCGGCCCCTGCAGCTTGAATATTGGGGGCGGCTCTGGACGCTGCTGGCCTGGTGCGAACGCCGCCGCGCCTTCCACAGCTTTCGCATCGACCTTGTTGAAAGCGTCAGCCGCACCGAGGGCCATTTCTATGCCGAGCCGGGCAAGACGCTCGCGGACTACCGGGCGCGGGCCTGACCGCGGCCGGATGCCCCGTCAGACGCCCCGTCGGGCGCCCCGTCAGACGCGCCATTAGACTCGGGGAAAGATCAGGCAGCGGTCGCGGCGGACCATGAGCCACATGGTCGTGCCGGGCTTCGGCAGGAAGACGTTCGGCACCGTCGCCTTCAGCTGCGCACCGCCGTCGGCCAGGCGGAACTCGATCAGGCTGTCGCGGCCCAGGAACCGCGCCCGCTCGACGATCGCCCGCGCCGCCGTGCCCTGTTCGGGCGTGGGCGCCGGACCCTTGCCGTCGCGGTCGAAGTCGATGCGGATATGCTGGGGGCGGATGACGATCTCGACCTCGGTCCCGTCCGGCACGCCCGGCACCAGGAAGGCGCCGAAGGGGGTTTCCGCCAGGGCGCCCCGCACCCGCGCCGCAAGCAGGTTCACGTCCGAAAAGAAGGCGGCCGCGTTGCGGTCCACCGGGGCGTTGTAAAGGTTGTAGGGCGCGCCGCGCTGGACGATGCGGCCGTCGCGCATCAGAAGGATCTCGTCGGCCATGCGCATGGCCTCGTGCGGTTCGTGCGTGACCAGAAGGACCGCCGTTCCCGCCTCTTTCAGAAGGGCGAGCGTGTCGTCGCGGATGCCGTCCCGCAGGCGCTCGTCCAGGCCCGAGAAGGGCTCGTCCATCAGAAGGACGCGGGGGCGGGGCGCGAGCGCGCGGGCCAGCGCCACGCGCTGCTGTTCGCCGCCCGAAAGCTCGTGCGGGTATTTTGCGCCGAACCCCTTCAGGGACACGCGCTCGAGCAGTTCGTCGACCCGGCGCGCCCGGCCCTCGGCCTGGCGCGGCAGGCCGAAGGCCACGTTGTCGGCGACCGACAGGTGCGGGAAGAGCGCGAAATCCTGAAACATCAGGCCGATGCCCCGCGCCTCGGGCGGCACGAAGGTGCCGTCGCCGGCGATCAGGCGGCCGTCAGCGAGGATGGTGCCCGCGTCCTGCACGTCGACGCCAGCAATGATGCGCAGCGTCGTCGACTTGCCGCAGCCCGAGGGGCCAAGCAGGCAGGTGACCTGACCGGCCGGAATGGCGAAGCTGACGCCGTCCAGCACCGTGCGCGGCCCGAAGCGGCGCACCAGACCCTCGGCCGCGATGCGGGGGGCGGGTGCCGTCGGGCCGGCGGCGGACATGTCTGGGGCGGGCGCGCTGTCCATCGGTCCCTTATGAAAACCGTCAGCTATTCGCCCCCGGCTCTAGCAGCCCCCTGCCCCGGCTGCAAGACAGCCCTCAGGTCGCGCCCCCCGGATCGCGGCCCTCAAATCGTGGCGTTCAGCGCACCGCCGTCGATCACCAGGTTCTGCCCGACGATGAAGCCTGCCTGCCGGCTGCAAAGGAAGGCGCAGGCCGCACCAAACTCCTCGGCCGTGCCATAGCGGCCGGCAGGTATTTCGGCCGCACGGGCCTTCTTCACCTCTTCGGGGCTGATGCCCCTGGCCTTCGCCGCGCTGCCGTCGAGCGAGATCGCGCGGTCCGTCGCGTGGATGCCGGGCAGAAGGTTGTTGATCGTCACCCCCCGCGCCGCCACCTGCCGCGCAGTTCCGGCGACGAAGCCCGTCAGCCCCGCTCGCGCGGTGTTCGACAGGCCAAGCTGCGGGATCGGCGCCTTGACCGAGAAGGAGGTGATGTTGACGATCCGGCCCCAGCCCCGCTCCATCATGCCGGGCAAGAGCGCCTGCATCAGCGCGACCGGGGTCAGAAGGTTCGCGTCGAAGGCCCGGATGAAATCGTCGCGCGACCAGTCGGACCAGAGGCCGGGGGGCGGGCCGCCGGCGTTCGTCACCAGGATGTCGGCGCCCGCGGCGGCCTTCAGGACCGGCGCGCGGCCGGCCTCGGTGGTGATGTCGCCCGCGACCTCATCCACGCGGACGCCGTAGTGGCGGCGGATATGGTCGGCGGTCGCGGCCAGCGCCTCGGCCCCCCGCGCGTTCAGGACAAGGTCGACCCCTTCGGCCGCCAGGGCCTCGGCGCAGCCGCGGCCGAGCCCCTTCGATCCGGCGCAGACCAGCGCCCGCTTGCCGCGCAAGCCCATATCCATCGTTTTCCCCTTTTCTGGCCCTCTTTGGCCCCTATTTAGGCAAACAGGCGTGCGAACCCACTAAACCTTCGTTTAACTCGAGCTTAACCCCGCGCTGCGATCTTGACCCTGTGCAGGGACCGCGCACAAGGGGGAGAGGCCCCAACCACCGAACGCCATGTCCATGCCCCCGCCCCCGCGCAACGACCATACGACCGCCCGGCGCGGACAGCGCGGTGTGCCGGCCTATGGCGCAGGCGCGCTGCGCGTCGTGCAGGGCGCCAACCTCGGCGATCCGGTCGGCGGGCCGGAGGAGTGCCAGCCGGGCGACATCTACCGGCTCAGGACAGACGCCAAGTCGCGGCGGATGCTGCTTGCCGCGACCGATCCGGATGAAGGTGCCATGCCGCAATATATCGCCACGGGTTCGGCGGTCGGCGCGGCGGGCGATGCGCTCTGGCCGCTCGCGCTCCTGACGCTTCTGTCGGCGACGGGCGAACGGGTGGTCGTGGTCACGGCCTGGCTCGAACCGGCCGACCAGATTTTCGCGATCGCGCTGTCACCGCTGGTGCCGGGCGCGGACTATACGCTGATCGACATCGACGCCGACACTTCGCGCGTGGCGCTGGCCGACGTGATCTGCGTGTCGTTTGCGGCCGGCACGCTCGTCACGCTGCCGGGCGGTCGCCAGGCGGCGATCGAGCGGCTCCGGCCCGGCGATCCGGTCCTGACGCGCGACAGCGGGCCCCAGACGCTGCGCTGGATCGGCAAGGCGACGCTTCGCGCGACCGGGGGATTTGCGCCCGTCGTCATCTCTGCCGGAACGCTCGGCAATCTCGGCGACCTGATCGTCAGCCCGCACCACCGGCTTTTCCTTTACCAGCGCGGCGCCGCGCGGATCGGGCCGCAGGCCGAGGTGCTGGTGCAGGCCAAGCACCTGGTCGACGACCAGCGCATCTGGCGGCGCGAGGGCGGCTACGTCGACTATTACAGCCTGGCTTTCGACCGGCATGAGATCATCTTTGCCGAAGGCACCGCCGCCGAAAGCCTGTGCATCACCGACGAAAGCCTGCAGATCCTGCCGCCGGCACTCGCCGAAGACCTGCGGGCGCGTTTCCCGGGACTGAGCCACGCGCCCCATTTCGCGCCCGAAGCCGGGCGCGCGGCGCTCGACGGACCAGCGCTGGCGCGGATCCTCAGGCCGGGGGCGTAGGTCGGCTGGGCCTTTAGGCCCACGCTTCCCGACCCGGAGTGGCAGGGGCCATCGCCTCTGCCATGCGAAGGTTTCGTCTTTTGTCCCGGCCGGTGGCCCAAAGGCCATCGGCCAGCGCCCGCCCCGCCATCGGCGGGCGCTTCGCACCCACCGGGGCCGGCGCCGGCCTTTGTAGGTTCACGACACTTTGGATCCAGCCGCACCGTTCCCGCACGGTCGGGGGAAACGCGGTGCGTTTCCTTTTCCCGCCCGGCCCGGCCGAACGAGCCGGCGACGCGACCCGACCAAAACCGCCCGGATTGCGGGCGGGCGCCCCTTTCGCTAAAGGCCGGAGCCAAGCCTTCCAAGGACCGCCATGACCCAGATCGCCCCGCCCGAGGTCCGCCGCCGCCGGACCTTCGCCATCATCTCGCACCCCGATGCGGGCAAGACCACACTGACGGAAAAGTTCCTGCTGTTCGGCGGCGCCATCCAGATGGCCGGTCAGGTGCGCGCCAAGGGCGAGGCGCGGCGCACGCGGTCCGATTTCATGAAGATGGAGCAGGAGCGCGGGATTTCCGTCTCGGCCTCTGCCATGTCCTTCGACTTCGGCAAGTTCCGTTTCAACCTGGTCGACACGCCCGGCCACTCGGACTTTTCCGAAGACACCTACCGCACGCTCACGGCCGTCGATGCGGCAGTCATGGTGATCGACGGGGCCAAGGGCGTCGAAAGCCAGACGCGCAAACTGTTCGAGGTCTGCCGCCTGCGCGACCTGCCGATCCTGACCTTCTGCAACAAGATGGACCGCGAAAGCCGCGACACGTTCGAGATCATCGACGAGATCCAGGAAAACCTGGCGATCGACGTGACGCCGGCCAGCTGGCCGATCGGCATGGGCCGCGATTTCGTCGGCGCCTATGACCTTCTGAACGACCGGCTGGAGATCATGGACCGCGCCGACCGCAACAAGGTCGCTGAATCGGTCAAGATCGACGGGCTGGACGATCCTCGGCTGGCCGACCACGTTCCGGCCGACCTGCTGGCGAAGCTGCGCGAAGAGGTCGAGATGGCGCGCGAACTGCTGCCCGCCTTCAATCGGCAGGCGATCCTCGAGGGCCACATGACGCCGATCTGGTTCGGCTCGGCCATCAACTCTTTCGGCGTGAAGGAACTGATGAGTGGCATCGCCGATTACGGCCCCGAGCCCCAGCCGCAAAAGGCCGCCGAACGCGCCGTCGACGCATCCGAGACGCCGGTGACCGGCTTCGTCTTCAAGGTGCAGGCTAACATGGACCCCAAGCACCGCGACCGCGTGGCCTTCGTGCGGCTCGCCTCGGGCCATTTCGAACGCGGCATGAAGCTTCTCCATGTGCGGTCAAAAAAGCCGATGGCGGTGTCTAATCCGGTCCTGTTCCTGGCGGCCGACCGCGAGCTGGCCGAAGAGGCCTGGGCGGGCGACATCATCGGCATCCCGAACCACGGCCAGCTTCGCATCGGCGACGCGCTGACCGAAGGCGAGGTGCTGCGCTTCACCGGCATCCCGTCCTTCGCGCCCGAACTTCTGCAAACCGTGCGCGCGGGCGATCCGATGAAGGCCAAGCACCTGGAAAAGGCGCTGATGCAGTTCGCCGAGGAAGGCGCCGCCAAGGTCTTCAAGCCCGCGATCGGGTCGGGCTTCATCGTCGGCGTCGTCGGCGCGCTGCAGTTCGAGGTGCTGGCCAGCCGGATCGAGCAGGAATACCAGCTGCCCGTCCGCTTCGAGCCGACCCAGTTCACCAGCGCGCGCTGGGTCACCGGGCCGAAGGACGCCGTCGAGGCCTTCGTCGTCGCGAACAAGGGCCATATCGCCACCGATAACGACGGCGACATCGTCTATCTGACGCGGCTCCAGTGGGACATCGACCGCATCGTGCGCGATCATCCGGAGCTGAGGTTGAGTGCGACGAAGGAGATGATGGTCTAGGCGAGCGCCCGCTCGCGGCCATCGACCCGCAAGGCCTGAACCCCGCGTCCCGGTGTGGTCGGACGGCGCCGCCCTGCGCCGTTGTGCCCGACCCCGGCACGCCACAATCCCGCCCCCGTCCTCTTGCAGGCTGCGCATCAATCCGGCGCATCTTGCGGTTTCGGCTACCGCGCTGTGCGACATTGTGGCGAAATCATGGCGCAACCCGTCACGAATTGGTGCAACGAATCGCCCTTACCGCCGCAACTGTTACGAAAGCGTCAAGCGCCGCAGGTCGATTGTCGCCCTGCGGGCCTATAATCGAGACACCCCCACCCGCAAAACCCCCTGATTGTTGCGATTTCGCAGCATTGATTAATTTGCCCAAATTTTGTCGAAATCGGGCCCCATAGCTGGCGGGAACGAACTTGGTTGGGACACGGTGCAGCTATGAAATTTATCCTGAAGACTCTCGCGGTCGTTGGCGCCCTGGCGTCGGCCCAGGCCGCTTCGGCCGTCCAGGTCACGCCCCTGACGCTCAATGGCGGCTGGAATATGTTCGGTTTCGCCGGCGTCGGCACGAAGATCTACAACACGTTCGGCTTCACCGTGGCGGCAGGTCAGGCAGCCCATCTGACGGTGACGGACGGCTACACGGCCGGCGACATGTTCGAGGTCTTCTCCAACAACGTCTCGCTCCAGCACACCTACGTCCCGACGCCGGGCGGCCCGAGCCTGGGCAAGAAGTTCGACCTGGCGGCCGCCAATCCCAACTTCTCGCACCGGACCTTCTACTTCACGGCGGGCACCTACACGATCACCATGCTGGTCACCCGCCGCGCCGGCAACTCGACGCATAACGACACGGGCGCGCTCCGGCTCGACACGGCGCCGATCCCGGTTCCGGCTGCGGGCTTCATGCTTCTGACGGCACTCGGCGGCGTCGCCGCCGCCCGCCGCCGCAAGGCCTGAGGCTCCAAGGTTTCGGCAGGTCGCCTTACAGCCCCAGCGCCTGCCATACGACGTCGCCGCCCGCAGCAGCCCCGCGGGCGGCGACTTCGTTTGCAGGGGGCGCATTTTGACGGCCGGGACCCCCCTCACATTGACGTGCCCGCCCTTTTCCGCTAGGGGCCATTCACCCGCATCCGGCGGGACCCATTTTCGGGGCGCCCGAACCTTAGCGTCCCTTCACCCTTGCGGTCCGATACCGCAGACCGACGGACGTTCATGACAAAATTCTCTGACCTGAAGCTGGACCCTCTGGTCCTGAAAGCCGTTGCCGAAGCAGGCTATGAAACCCCGACGCCGATCCAGGCCGGCGCAATCCCCCCCGCGCTCGAGGGCAAGGATGTTCTGGGCATCGCCCAGACCGGCACCGGCAAGACGGCAAGCTTCACGCTGCCGATGATCACGCTTCTGTCCAAGGGCCGAGCCCGGGCGCGGATGCCCCGCTCGCTGGTCCTGGCGCCGACGCGCGAACTGGCCGCCCAGGTGGCCGAAAACTTCGACGTTTACGCCAAGCACACCAAGCTGACCAAGGCGCTCTTGATCGGCGGCGTGTCGTTCGGTGAACAGGACAAGCTGATCGACCGGGGCGTCGATGTGCTGATTGCCACTCCGGGGCGGCTTCTGGATCATTTCGAACGCGGCAAGCTGCTTTTGACCGGCGTGCAGATCATGGTCGTGGACGAAGCCGACCGGATGCTCGACATGGGCTTCATCCCCGACATCGAGCGCATTTTCCAGCTGACGCCCTTCACGCGCCAGACGCTCTTCTTCAGCGCGACCATGGCGCCGGAGATCGAGCGCATCACCAACACCTTCCTGCATGCCCCCGCCCGGATCGAGGTCGCCCGTCAGGCCACCACGTCCGAGACGATCGAGCAGCGGCTCATCGAACTGACGCCGACGCGCAAGGACCAGACCCCCAAGCAGAAGCGGGAGCTTTTGCGCGCCATCATCGCCGCCGAGGGCGAGGCCTGCACCAACGCCATCCTCTTCTGCAACCGGAAATCGGAAGTCGATATCCTGGCCAAGTCGATGCAGAAATACGGGCTCGACGCCGCGCCGATCCATGGCGACCTGGACCAGAGCCAGCGGATGCGCACACTCGAGGCCTTCCGCGACGGCACGCTGCGCTTCCTCGTCGCCTCTGACGTGGCGGCGCGCGGGCTCGACATTCCGGCGGTCAGCCATGTCTTCAACTTCGACGTGCCGAGCCATGCCGAGGACTATGTCCACCGCATCGGCCGCACCGGCCGGGCGGGCCGCAAGGGCACGGCGGTGACCATCGCCACGCCGAGCGACCAGAAATATGTCGACGCGATCGAGGGGCTGGTGAAGAAGCCGATACCGCGCGCGCCTATCCCCGAGGGGTTCGAACTGAGCGAGGCCGCCCAGCGTCCCGCACGGCGGGACGAGGACCGCCGTGGCGCGGGCCCGCGCGGGGCGCCGGTGCGTGGCGAGCGGCGCGGCCGCGACGACAAGCGCGAGCGGCCGGTGAAGGATCATGGCCAGGTCGCCTCGATGGAGCCCGTTACCGATGTGGCGCCGATCGTGGTCGCCCTGCCCGAGGCCGAGGCCGCGCCCGAGCGCGCGGCCCATCGCCCGTCCGAGCGGCGGTCCGAGGGCCACACGGGCGGTCGGCGTGATCGGCGCGGCGGACGCGGCCGGTCGGGCGACGAGGCCGGGGCACAGACTGCACCGTTGAGCGACGAACGGCCGGACGCGCTGCCAGAGGCGCGGCCAGAGGCCCGCGCCGAAGCACGGCCCGACCGTGGTTCCGAGCGGGGCCCGGATCGCGGCTCCGACAGGGGTGGCGAGCGTGGCTCTGACCGGCGCCGCGATCGGGGCGACCGGCGCGACCGCAACGAAGAGGTTGTGGTCGGCATGGGCGACCATCTGCCCGATTTCCTCGCGCGCCCGCCGCGGATGCCGAAGGGCGAGTGATCCGCACGCCGGGCCGAGGACTGCCCCGGGTGGGCGGTCCTCACCAACTCTCACGAAAGATTGGCTTTACGCGCGGCGGACCGGCGGCACATCTAGGGCTGTGACGGCATGCCGCCGCCTCGTCCTGTCTTCGCAATGCCACAGGCGCACCTGATGACGCTCCGCCCGATCCTGCGTTTTGCCGTTGTCCCGCTGGTTGCTCTCCTGCTGCTCGTCGGGGGTGGGCTCGGCTTTCAGACCTACCTCCGGGCGACCGACAACCTGCATCCGATCGTCGCCGGGCAAGCCTATCGGTCGGGCCAGCTCGACGCGCCACGGCTCGACCGGACGATCCGGACGCTCGGCCTTCGAAGCGTCATCAACCTGCGGGGCGCAGAGCCGGACCAGCCCTGGTATCAGGCCGAGCGCGCGGTGACCGACCGGCTTGGCGTCCGGCTGATCGACTTTCGCATGTCGGATGCGCAGGAACTGGAACCGCAGCAGATGCAGGCGCTGATCGCGCTGATGCGCGCGGCGCCGAAGCCGCTCCTGATCCATTGCCGGGCGGGTGCCGACCGGACGGGGCTGGCCGCAGCACTCTACAAGCTGGCCATTTCGGGCGCGCCGCCCGGCGTCGCGTCGCAGCAACTGTCGATCCGCTACGGGCATGTCGGACTGCCGGTCCTGTCGCGCGCCTGGCCGATGGACGACAGCCTGGAGGACTACCTGGACCTTGGTCCTGCGGCCATCCGGCCACGGCAGGCAGGGATACTGTTCCTGCCTGCCGTGCCTGCCGTGGCCGTCACTCGGCCATAAGGCGGCTGACGACGACCATCACTTCGGGCTTCTTGCCGATCTCGTCCATGGCCGCCTGGCGGACGATGCGCTTGACCTGCTCGTCCAGCTTGTCGTCATCCGCGACGACCTTCTGCGGCGCGGCCTTCAGGTAGTCGGTCAGGTCATGTTCCATCTCGTCGGCCAGCCCCCTGCCCGACTTGCCCGTTTCGGGCAGGCCCATGATTTCGACCCAGGCATCGCCCAACGGCTCGCCTTCCTCGTCGATGATGAGCGTCACGAGGACGAGCCCGTTCAGCGCCATGCGGATGCGGTCGCGCACCACGCCGTCGAGCGCGCCGATCAGCACCGTGCCGTCCAGATAGGTGCGGCCGGCCTCGACATGCTCGACCACCACGGGCTTGTCGCCCGAGAGCGACACCATGGTGCCCTTGGTCACGATCGCGGTCACAAGACCCTTGGCGGCGGCGACGGCGGCATGTTCGGTCAGGTGGCGGTGCTCGCCATGCATCGGGACCAGCATCTGGGGATTGACCAGTTCATGGACCGCCTCAAGATCCGGGCGGTTCGCGTGGCCAGAGACGTGATAGGTGCCGTTGTGGTCGTCGATGACATGGACGCCCTTTTCCGACAGGGCATTCCAGATGCGGAAGACGTCGCGCTCGTTGCCGGGGATGATCTTGGACGAAAACAGGAAGAGGTCCCCGGCCTTCAGCTCATGCCCCAGATACTTGCCGCGCGACAGTTGGGCGGCGGCGGCGCGACGTTCGCCCTGGCTGCCGGTCACGATCAGCATCAGGTCCGCATCCGCGACGTCCGCCGCGTCTTCGGGCGTGAGCGTCGGCGGGAAGTCTGTCACGACGCCAGCCTGCTTGGCCGCCGTCACCATCCGGTTCATGGCGCGGCCCAGCAGGCAGATCGACCGCCCGGCTGCGCGGCCCGCATCGGCAAGGGTCTTCAGTCGGGCCACGTTCGACGCGAAGGTGGTCGCGACCACCAGCCCCTTCTGCCCCTTCACCAGTTCGGTGATCGGCTGGGCGAGCGTCGCCTCGCTCCGCCCCGGATTGGGGGAAAAGATGTTCGTCGAATCGCAGGTCATCGCCCGGACCCGGCCCTTTTCCTTGGCGATGGTCAGCCATTCGCGGGGGTCGAACGGCTCTCCCACCACGGGCGTCCCGTCCAGCTTGAAGTCGCCGGAATGGACGATGCGGCCGGCCGGCGTGTCGATGACGAGCGCGGCACTTTCCGGGATCGAGTGGCTGAGCGGCACGAACTGGACCTGGAACGGGCCCGCCTGGGTCACCGCCGGCCGGGGGCCGACGATATGGACCGCATCGACTGGCTGCCCCGCCTCGGTCATCTTGTCGGCGGCGATGGCGCCGGTGAAGACGCGGGCATAGACCGGCGCCTTGAGGCGCGGCCAGAGGTGGCCGAGCGCGCCGACGTGGTCTTCATGCGCATGGGTGATGAAGATCGCCTCGATCCGCTCGCGGTTCTGGGCGAGCCACTCGACATCGGCCATGATCAGATCGACGCCGGGCGAGGTATCCATGTCCGGGAAGGTCACGCCCAGGTCGACGACGATCAGCCGCTCCTGCCCCGGCTTGCCGTAGCCGTAGACGTAGCAGTTCATGCCGATCTCGCCCGCGCCGCCAAGCGGCATGTAGATCAGACGGTCCTCACTCATGGCGCGCCTCCAGGTTCTTGTTGTAGCGGTGGATCAGCACCAGACCGTGCATGGTCAGGTCGTCCTCCAATGCGTCGAAAATCTCGGTGCCCTGTGCGAAGAGCCGCGACAGGCCGCCGGTGCCGATCACCTTCATCATCCGGCCGCGTTCGGCGCGGATCTGACGCACCAACCCCTCGACCAGTCCGACATAGCCCCAGTAGATGCCCGACTGCATGCAGGCAACCGTATTCCGTCCGATGACCTGCGCGGGCTTTGCGACCTCGACCGTTGGCAGGGCGGCGGCGGCACTGTGAAGCGCGTCGAGCGACAGGTTGACGCCCGGCGCGATGACGCCGCCGATATAGGCGCCGTCGTCATCGACCACGTCGAAGGTCGTGGCGGTGCCGAAATCGACGATGACCAGGTTGCCTCCATGCCGCTCGAACCCGCCGACGGTATTGACCAGCCGGTCCGGGCCGACGGTGGTGCCGGGATCGACCCGGGGCGGCACCGGCAGGGCGCAGTCGGGCTTGCCGACCACCGCGGCGCGGGCGTCGAAATAGCGGGCGCAGAGGACGCGCAGGTTGAAGACCACGCGCGGCACGGTCGAGGAGATGATGGCCTCGGTGATCTTGACCTTCAGCCCGGCGGCGGAGATCAGGGCGTTCAGCCAGACGAAATACTCGTCCGCCGTCCGGCGCGGGTCGGTCGCCATGCGCCAGGTGGCCAGGAAGGCCTTGCCGTCCCAGATCGAAAAGACGGTGTTGGTGTTGCCGCAGTCGATGCAGAGAAGCATGGCGGACCTTTCAGAAAGAGATGTCGGCGGCCGGCAGGGTCCGGCGGCCGGTGGCAGACCGCAGGATCAGCGCCCCATCCTCGTCGATCGTCTCGAATGTGCCGGCGACTTCCTCGGCTGCCGTGCGCGCGATGATCGGCTGGCCAAGCCGCGCGGCGCGGGCCAGCCAGGCGGTGCGGATCGGCGCAAAGCCGAAGGTCGCCAGTTGCGCCTCTTGCCGGGCGAAGGCGGGGGCGAGAAGGTTCAGGAAGGCCTCGGGCGTCAGGCCGAGGCCGGTTTCACCAACGACCGACACGGCGGCGAGCGCACCGGGTTCCAGCGCCTCGCGCGGGGGGGCGTGGGCCAGGTTCACGCCGATGCCGACGACCAGCGCCGCGCCTGCACCCTGGCCAGACCGTTCCAGAAGGATGCCCGCGACTTTGCCGCCGTTCAAAAGCACGTCGTTCGGCCATTTGAGCGCCAGCGTCGCGCCGGGCCCGATGGCGGCGCGGAGCGCCTCTTCGACGGCAAGGGCGGCCACGAAGGACCGCTGCGCGGCGTCGGCGGCGCTGCCGGTCGGCCAGAGGATGAGAGAGCCTGCGAAATTCCCCTCGGGGCTCAGCCAGGCCCGGCCCCGGCGGCCACGTCCGCCGGTCTGGCGGCGCGCCACAACCCAGGTCGGGCGCGTCAGGCCGGGGGCGAGGCGCGCGGCCTCTGCATTGGTGCTGTCGACCTCGGCCAGAAGCCGGCGGTCGTAGGGCTCGGGCCAGTCATCCCCGCCCTGCCCCATCAGGGCACGAGCGCCTGAGCCGCCGCAGTTGCCGCGCCTTCGATCCCGAAGAGGTTGACGACGCCCAGTATCATGACCGCCGCGCCGCCGACCAGCATCAGCCAGGCGACCGGACCGCCGCGCAGCTGCGCCTGCTCACGCTCGGCGCCGAAATACATCACATAGACGATGCGCAGGTAGTAATAGGCGCCGATGACCGAGGCGATGACACCCAGGATGGCGAGCCAGGCCATGTTGGCATCAACCGCCGCGCGCAGGACCGCGAACTTGGCGAAGAAGCCCAGCATCGGCGGCACACCGGCGAGCGAGAACAGCAGGACCAGTAGCGCCAGCGCCCGCGTCGGCTCGACCCGCGCGATCAGCGACAGATCGTCGATGTCGGTCGCGGGCTTGCCCCCCCGCTCCATCGCCAGGATGAAGGCGAAGGTTGCCACGTTCATCGCCGCATAGATCGCCATGTAGGTCAGCGTCGCCTGCACCCCCGCCGCCGTCCCGGCGGCAAGGCCCACGAGCGCGAAGCCCATGTGCGCGATCGAGGAATAGGCCATCAGGCGCTTGATGTCGGTCTGGCGGATCGCGGCGATGGCGCCGACGAACATCGACAGGACGGCCAGAAGCGCGATGATCTGGCTCCAGTCCGCGACGGCGCCGCCGAAGGCGTCGAAGAGAACGCGGGCGAAAAGCCCCATGGCCGCGACCTTGGGGGCCGTGGCGAAGAAGGCCGTGACCGGCGTGGGCGAGCCTTCGTAGACGTCGGGCGTCCACATGTGGAAGGGCACGGCCGAGACCTTGAAGGCCAGGCCCGCAATGACGAACACCAGGCCGAACAGCGCGCCGAGCGTCAGGTGCCCTCCGGTCGCCGCCGCCGCGATGCCGGTGAAGAGCGTCGTGCCGGTGAAGCCATAGACGAGCGAGGCGCCGTAAAGCAGCAGGCCCGACGACAGAGCGCCAAGGACGAAATACTTCAGGCCCGCCTCGTTCGACCGGACGGAATCGCGCCGGAAAGCCGCGACGACGTAAAGCGCGAGCGATTGCAGCTCGAGCCCCATGTAGAGCGTCATCAGGTCGCCCGCCGACACCATGACCATCATGCCGACGACGGCGAGCGCGATCAGGATCGGATATTCGAACCGCGCCATGCCCTGCCGGACCATCCAGTCGTCGCTCATCGCCAGGACGGCGGCGGCGGACAGAAGGATCGTGACCTTGGCGAAGCGCGCGAAGGCGTCGACATGCATCGCGCCGCCGAAGGCCGTGCCCTCGGGCAGGCTGCACAGGCCGATCCAGACGGCCAGCGCCACCATGACGGCGACGGTCAGCCAGGTGATGAGGCGGGCCATGCCGTCCTTCGACGTGTAGACCGCCAGCATCAGCGCCGCCATCGCATAGAGGGACAGCGCGATCTCGGGCCGGACGAGAGAGAAATCAACGTGATCCACGAGGGGCGATCCTTATTCGCTGGCCGGGGCGGCTGCCACGGCGGCATGATAGGTCTGGACGAGCGCCGCGACCGACGGGCCGATCCGGTCGGTCACGAGCGAGGGGTAGACGCCCAGCAGCAGCGTCATCGCCACCAGGGGCGCCATCACGAGCTTTTCGCGCGCGGTCATGTCGGTGATCGCGCGCAGGCTGTCCTTGGTCAGCTGGCCCATGACGACGCGGGCAAAGAGCCAGAGCGCATAGGCGGCCGACAGGATGACGCCGGTCGTCGCGAACATGGCGACCCAGGTGTTGGCCTGGAAGGCGCCCATCAGGGTCAGGAACTCGCCGATGAAGCCCGAGGTGCCGGGAAGGCCGACGTTGGCCATGGTGAAGAACATGAAGATCAGCGCATAGGCCGGCATCCGGTTCACCAGGCCACCATAGGCGTCGATCTCGCGCGTGTGCATGCGGTCGTAGATGACGCCCACGCAGAGAAAGAGCGCGCCCGAGATGAAGCCGTGGCTCAGCATCTGGAAGATGGCGCCGTCGATGCCCTGCTGGTTCGCTGCGAAGATACCCATCGTGACGTAGCCCATATGGGCGACGGACGAATAGGCGATCAGCTTCTTCATGTCGGTCTGCGCCAGCGCGACGAGCGAGGTGTAGACGATGGCGATGGCCGACAGGGTGAAGATGAAGGGCGTCAGATGCATCGAGGCGACCGGGAACATCGGCAGACTGAAGCGCAGGAAGCCGTAGCCCCCCATCTTCAGAAGCACCGCCGCCAGCACGACCGAACCGGCCGTCGGGGCCTGAACGTGGGCGTCGGGCAGCCAGGTATGGACCGGCCACATCGGCATCTTGACGGCGAAGCTTGCGAAGAAGGCGAACCACAGAAGCGTCTGCACGCCGCCGACGATGTGGAAGCCCCACAGCGAGATCGACGCCGACGGGAACTGGAAGGTCATCAGCGTCGGAATGTCGGTGGTGCCGGCCATGCGGTACATGGCGATCATGGCGACCAGCATCAGGACCGAGCCGAGGAAGGTGTAAAGGAAGAACTTGAAGGCCGCGTAGATGCGGTCCTTGCCGCCCCAGATGCCGATGATGAGGAACATCGGGATCAGGCCCGCCTCGAAGAAGAGGTAGAAAAGGACGAGGTCAAGCGCGGTAAAGACGCCGATCATCAGCCCCTCGAGCACGAGGAACGCGATCATGTAGTCCTTGACCCGCATCTCGACCTTCCAGGCCGACAGGATGGTCAGCGGCATGAGGAAGGTCGTCAGAAGGACGAAGAGGATCGAGATCCCGTCGACGCCCATCTTGTAGTTCAGGCCCATGATCCAGTGCCGTTCCTCGACGAACTGGAAGCCGGTGTTCGACGCATCGAACCCGGTCAGCAGCTTCAGCGACAGAAGGAAGGTCACGGTGGTGACGATCAGCGCGGCCCAGAGCGCGTTCTTGCGCGTGGACGGGCTGTCGCCCCTCAGGACCAGCGCCATGACGGCCGCCGCGACGATGGGCAGAAAGGTCAGAATGGAAAGAAGGTTACCCATCAGTGCGCGCCCCCCGCGAGCGTCATCCAAAGCAGCAGGCCCGCGACCCCGAGGACCATCGCGAAGGCATAGTGGAAGAGGTAGCCCGACTGCATCCGGCCGGCGAGCCGGGCGAGCCGTGGCACGAACTTCAGCGCGATGGCATTGATCGTGCCGTCGATCACCAGCCCGTCGCCGTCCTTCCAGAGGAACCGGCCGATGGCCTTGGCGGACCGGACGAAGAGCAAGTCATAGACCTCGTCGAAATACCATTTGTTCAAGAGGAAGCGGTAGAGGACCGGCTGCGTTTCCGCCACGCGCCGCGGCAGCGAGGTGTCGCGGATGTAGAAGAGCCAGGCGACGATGAAACCACCGAGCATGGCGACGAAGGGCGAGACCTTGACCCAGACCGGCGCATGGTGGGCGCGGTCCAGAACCTCGAGCGAGGTGGCCGACATGGCGATGGCGCCGACCGCGACATGCTCGCCCCCTGCGGCGGGCTCAGCGGTTGCCGTTGCCGCCTCGGTTGTTGCCTCAGTCGTCGCCTCGGTCGTCGCCTCTGCCGTGGTGGCCGCCGTTGCAGCCTCTGCCGTCGTAGTGGCGGCGGCGGTCGTTTCCGCAGCGGCGGGCGCTTCGGCCGTCGTCGCCTCTGCCGCATGTTCGGGCATCGAGAAGAACTTGGTCATCGCCTCGTGGTCGCCGACGAAGGGCTTCAGCCAGATCATGCCGGCGAAGATCGCGCCCAGGGCCAGGACGCCCAGCGGGACCAGCATGACCACCGGGCTTTCATGCGGCTCGTGCGCATGGCCGTGGCCGTCGTGGCTGTGGTCGTCGTGACTGTGATCGTGGTCGCCGTGCGCGCCATGGCCCTCATGCCCATGCCCCTCGCCCCAGCGCGGCGTGCCGTAGAAGGTCATAAAGATCAGGCGCCAGCTGTAGAAGCTGGTGAAGGCGGCAGAGATCACGAGTGCCCAGAAGGCGAAGCCCACGCCCGAACCCCAGGCGCTCTCGATCACCGCGTCCTTGGACAGGAAGCCGGCAAAGCCGATCGAGGTCAGCGGGATGCCGACGCCGGTGATGGCGAAGGTGCCGATCATCATCATCCAGTAGGTGAAGGGGATCTTCTTCCGAAGGCCGCCGTAGTTCCGCAGGTCCTGTTCATGGTGCATCGCCGTGATGACCGAACCGGCACCAAGGAAGAGCATGGCCTTGAAGAAGGCGTGGGTGAAAAGGTGGAACATCGCCGCGCCATAGACACCCGACCCCGCCGCCACGAACATGTAGCCGAGCTGCGAACAGGTCGAATAGGCGATGACGCGCTTGATGTCGTTCTGCACCAGGCCGACCGTCGCCGCGAAGAAGGCGGTGGCGGCGCCGATGTAGATCACGAAGGTCTTCGCCTCGGGCGCATATTCAAAGAGGGGCGACATGCGGCAGACCAGGAACACGCCCGCCGTGACCATGGTCGCGGCATGGATCAGCGCGGACACCGGCGTCGGGCCCTCCATCGCGTCCGGCAACCAGGTGTGCAGGAAGAGCTGCGCCGACTTGCCCATCGCGCCGACGAACAGAAGGAAGGCCAGCAGGTTCGCCGCGTTCCAGTCGGTCCAAAGGAAGCGCATCTGCGTCTCGGCCAGCTTCGGCGCGGCGGCAAAGACGTCGTCCATGCGGATCGAGTCGACCAGGTAGAAAAGGCCGAAGATGCCAAGCGCAAAGCCGAAGTCGCCGACCCGGTTGACGATGAAGGCCTTCATCGCGGCCGCGTTGGCCGAGGGCTTCTTGTAGTAGAACCCGATCAAGAGGTAGGAGGCGACGCCCACGCCTTCCCAGCCGAAGAACATCTGCACCAGATTATCGGCGGTCACGAGCGCAAGCATGGCGAAGGTGAAGAACGACAGATAGGCGAAGAAGCGCGCCTTGTAGTGTTCGTCCTCGGTCCAGTTCTCGTCATGGGCCATGTAGCCCCAGGAATAGAGGTGCACGAGCGCCGAGACGGTGGTGACGACGACCAGCATGATCGCGGTCAGCCTGTCGAGCCGGATCGACCATTCGGTCTGCAAGGACCCCGACCGGATCCAGTCCATGATGTGGATGTGCTGGGTCTGGCCGTCGAAGGTCAGGAACACATACCAGGACATGGCACAGATCACGAACAGGATCCCGGTCGTCAGCGCCATGGCGGCGGTTTCGCCGATGATCCGCCAGCCGAAGCCCGCGATGATCGCGGTTGCCAGGGGGGCAAGAAGAATGAATTCGAGCATGGCGCGCCCCTCAGCCTTTCATCACGTTGACATCCTCGACCGCGATCGTGCCGCGGTTGCGGAAGAAGGTCACAAGGATCGCAAGCCCGATCGCCGCCTCGGCCGCCGCGACGGTCAGGACGAACATGGTGAAGATCTGGCCGGCGAGATCCCCGAGGAAGCTCGAGAAGGCGACAAGGTTGATGTTCACCGCCAGAAGCATCAGCTCGATCGACATCAGGATGACGATGACATTCTTCCGGTTGAGGAAGATGCCGAAGATGCCGATCACGAAAAGTGCGGCAGCCACGAACAGGTAATGTGTCAGTCCGATCATCTTGTCCCCTCGGGCCTTCTTTGGCCCCGTTCGTTACTTGCGTGGCCCGCCTTGCGGCGCGCCCTAGAGCCCCTGCCCCGGTTTGACGTCCTTCAGCTCCAGCGCCTTGGCCGGATCGCGCCACATCTGATGCAGCACGTTCTGGCGCTTGATGTCCTTCCTGTGCCGCATGGTCAGGACGATGGCCCCGATCATGGCGACCAACAGGATCAGTCCGGCCAGCTGGAACAGGTGGATGTAGCGGTCATAAAGCAGCAGGCCGAGTGCTGCGGTATTGCTGACCCCCGCCGGTGCCACTGCCTGGCGCGCCGTGTCGGCACCCGGCGCGGTGGTCCAGCCGCCAAACGCGATGCCAAGCTGCATCAGCATGACGACGCCGACCAGAAGGCCAAGCGGCATGGCGCGCGCCATCTCGCCCTTCAAGGCCGCGAAGTCGATGTCGAGCATCATGACGACGAAGAGGAACAGCACCGCGACCGCGCCCACATAGACGATGATCAGAAGCATGGCGACGAACTCGGCGCCCAGAAGGACGAAGAGGCCGGAGGCCGACAGGAAGGCCAGGATCAGCCACAGGACCGAATGGACCGGGTTCCTGGCCAGGACGACCATCAGGCCGGCGCCGATCAGCGGCACGGCAAAAAGGTAGAAGGCGAAAGCCTGGAATGTCATGCGTCTTCCCCCGTTTCGTCAAAGACCTTCTGCGCGATTTCCAGCGCGCGGGTCATGGCGGGCACGCCGCCGAACATGCTCATCTGATAGATCACTTCCGCGACCTCGCGCTTCGTGGCCCCGGCCTCGAGCGCATGGCGGATCGTCAGCTTCATCTGCGGCTCGGCCTGCGCGCCAAGGACGGTCAGCGCGGCAACCGTGACCAGAAGCCGCGTCTTGGCGTCCAGCCCCTCGCGGTTCCAGGTCTTGCCGAACCAGGCCTCCATCATGTCCTTGGACAGCGTCGGCCACATCTTGTCGAAGCCGGTGGGCGTAAAAGTCTCGAGCGCAGGATTGAAGGCGCGGGCCATCTCCTGGCTCTGCTCCATCATCTGCGCAAAGAGTTTCTGGAAGGCCTCGTTCATGGACGGATCTCAGCGATAGGGCGCGTCGAGTTCGAGGTTGCGGGCAATCTCGGCTTCCCAGCGCGCGCCGTTATCCAGAAGCTTTTCCTTGGTGTAGAAGAGTTCCTCGCGGGTTTCGGTCGCGAATTCGAAGTTCGGCCCCTCGACGATGGCATCGACCGGGCAGGCCTCCTGGCAGAAGCCGCAGTAGATGCATTTGGTCATGTCGATGTCGTAGCGCGTGGTGCGGCGCGAGCCGTCCTCGCGCGGGGCGGCGTCGATGGTGATGGCCTGCGCCGGGCAGATCGCCTCGCAGAGCTTGCAGGCGATGCAGCGTTCCTCGCCGTTCGGATAGCGGCGCAGCGCGTGCTGGCCCCGGAAACGGGGGCTGAGGTAGCCCTTTTCATGCGGGTAGTTCAGCGTGGCCTTCGGCGCGAAGAAATACTTCAGTCCCAGCTTCATGCCCGTCCAGAAGTCGGCGAGCAGGAAGTATTTGACCGCGCGGCCATAGTCGACGGAGGCCATCAGAAATGCTCTCCGGATTTCGGGGCCGCGAACCGGTCGAAGGCCGCCACGATCTCGCGCACGCGGGCGCTGTCGTGGGCATGTTCGACCGTGTCGAGGTTGTTGGCCAGGAAGTGGGCCAGTTCGATCTTGTCGGTTTCAGACGCGTCGCGGAAGGCGCGTGCGATCACATTGCTCATGTCAGCCTCCTATCGCCCAGCGCGCCCAGAAGCCGCCAAGCACCTCGAATTTTGCAAGGAACGCTACCACGACGACCCAGCCGATCGACAGGGGCAGGAAAACCTTCCAGCCGATCCGCATAAGCTGGTCGTAGCGGTAGCGCGGCACGATGGCCTTCACCATCGCGAAGAGGAAGAAGAAGACCCACATCTTCGCCACCATCCACCACCAGCCGTCCGGCAGACCGGGGATGGGCGAGAGCCAGCCGCCGAAGAACAGCAGGCTGATGAGCGCGCACATCAGGAAGATGGCGATATATTCGCCCGCCATGAAAAGAAGGAACGGCGTCGAGGAATATTCCACCTGGTAGCCCGCGACGAGTTCGGATTCCGCTTCGGGCAGGTCGAACGGCGGGCGGTTGGTTTCGGCGAGCGCCGAGACGAAGAAGAGGACGACCATCGGCAGGTGCGGCAGCCAGTACCAGCCGAAAAGCCCGTAGCCCGTCGACTGGGCGTTCACGATGGCGCTGAAGTTCAGCGAGCCGGTCGAGATGACGATGCCGATGATGATGAGGCCGAGCGAGACTTCGTAGGAGATCATCTGCGCCGCCGACCGGAGCGAACCCAGGAACGGGTATTTCGAGTTCGAGGCCCAGCCGCCCATGATGACGCCGTAAACCTCGAGCGACGAGATGGCGAAGACGTAAAGGATGGCCACGTTGACGTCGGCAAGGACCCAGCCCTTGTCGAAGGGGATCACCGCCCAGGCGATCAGGGCCAGGACAAACGACAGCATCGGAGCCAGGAAGAAGACGAAGCGGTCGGCGCCAGCGGGGACGACGATTTCCTTCAGCACATATTTCAGCGCGTCGGCGACCGATTGCAGCAGGCCCCAGGGGCCGACCACGTTCGGGCCGCGCCGCATCTGGACGGCGGCCCAGATCTTGCGGTCGCCGTAGACGAGGAAGAGCAGCGAAATCATCACGAAAGCGATGATGAGAAGGCTTTGCACCGCGATCAGAACGAAGGTTCCGAAAGGTGTCGCCAGAAACTCGGCCATGGTCCTGTCCCTTTTCCGTCCGCTTCAGTTTCCGGTCGGGATTGCGGTCTTTTCGCAGTCCCGGACGGCTTCTGCCGCGTCGATCGTGTTCTGCCCGGCGGGCTTGTCCGACGTGACGCTGTAAACAGCATCCGCGCGCCAAACGCCACCCTCTTTGTCGCGGAGCGTGCGTATCTGGCGCAGGTAGCCTGCCTTGTGCGCGACGGCGAAACCGGCCATCTGGCAGCGCACATAGGCCTGCACCGCGGCGTCGCCGCCCTTGTCCCTTGCCGACGGCTTGATGCTGGCCTTGATCTGCACCAGATCGCCCCCCATCAGCGTCACCTCGCTGCCCAGATAGGCGGGCGGCGGCGGAGGCGGCTCGGCCGCCTTCCCGCCCTGCCCCGCCTTGCCATCATGCGCCTGGCAGCCCGCGATGGCGAGGCTGAGGGGCAGGACAGCAAGCATCCGGGCGGCGCGCATGGTCACTCGGCGGCCAGCGGCTGGGCCGCGCGCGCGCGCGCCATCGCCGAAAGCTCGGCCATGACGGGGCTGGCGCGCAGGATGGCGTTCGTCAGGTAGAAGTCGCGCACCGCATAGCGGAAGTCGGCCTTGCCCATCGCCTCGACCGGCAGGGGCTGCCAGGGGTTGTCGACAACCTCGCCGACCGCACCAAGGTGCGGATGCGCGGCGACCAGCGCCTGGCGCAGCGCGGCAAGGCTGTCCCAGGGCAGCGTCGCCCCCAGTTCGGCCGAGAGCGCGCGCAGGATCGCCCAGTTTTCCTTGGCCTCGCCCGGCGCGAACCCGGCGCGGAGCGCGAGTTGCGGGCGGCCTTCGGTGTTGACGAACAGGCCGCTCTCCTCGGTATAGGCGGCGGCCGGCAGGATCAGGTCGGCGCGGTGCGCGCCCCGGTCGCCGTGGCTGCCCTGGTAGATGACGAAGGGGCCGGGGGCCACGTCGATCTCGTCGGCGCCAAGGTTGAAGATGACCTCTGCCCCGTCGATCGCGGCAGGCAGGCCACCCTCGGTCACGGCGCCCAGGTCCATCGCGCCGACGCGCGACGCGGCGGTGTGCAGGACCAGAAGCTTCGAGTTGCTGTTTTCGGCCAGCTTCATCGCATGGGCCAGGACCGCAGCCCCGTCCGCCTCGCGGATCGCGCCCTGCCCGACGATCACCAGCGTGGGCTTGGCCCGCGTCTCGTCGGTGATGGGCATCGACGACAGCTTTTCGAGCGCGACCCGGTCGTTGCCGAGGTGGGCATAGTCATAGGTCAGGTCCACCGGCTCGCCCACCAGCCCGATCTTCGCGCCCCGCGCCCAGGCGGCACGGATGCGGGCGTTCAGGACCGGGGCCTCGTTCCGGGGGTCGGTGCCGATCAGCTGGATCATCTGCGCGCCGTCGATATCCTCGATCCGCGCGGTCCCGACATAGGCCGAACGGTTGCCGATCGGCAGGCGCGCGCCGTCCGTGCGGCACTCGACCCGGCCACCCAGCCCTTCGACCAGCGCCTTCAGGCTGAAGGCCGCCTCGACCGGGGCCAGATCGCCGACAAGGCCCGCGACCTTGCGGCCCTTGATCGCGCCGGCCGCGACCGACAGCGCCTCGGCCCAGCTTGCGGGCCTGAGCTTGCCACCCTCGCGGATATAGGGCACGTCAAGGCGCTGGCGGCGCAGCCCGTCCCAGGCGTAGCGCGTCTTGTCGCTGATCCATTCGGCGTTCACCGCGTCATTGTTCCGCGGCAGGATGCGCATGACTTCGCGCCCCTTGGCATCGACCCGGATGTTCGAGCCGAGCGCATCCATCACGTCGATCGATTCGGTCTTGGTCAGTTCCCACGGCCGGACGCGGTAGGCCTGCGGCTTCGAGGTCAGCGCGCCCACCGGGCAGAGGTCGATGATGTTGCCCTGCATGTTCGAGGCGAGCGTCAGGCCGAGGTAGGTGGTGATCTCGGCATCCTCGCCCCGGCCGGTCTGGCCCATCTGGGTGATGCCCGCGACCTCGGTCGTGAAGCGCACGCAGCGGGTGCAGGAGATGCAGCGCGTCATGGACGTGGCAACCAGCGGCCCAAGATCCAGATCGTCGCTCGACCGCTTCGGCTCGCGGTAGCGGCTGAAGTCGACGCCATAGGCCACGGCCTGGTCCTGCAGGTCGCATTCGCCGCCCTGGTCACAGATCGGGCAGTCGAGCGGATGGTTGATGAGCAGGAACTCCATCACCCCTTCGCGCGCCTTGCGGACCATGGGCGAGTTGGTCTTGACGACCGGCGGCTCGCCGTTCGGGCCGGGGCGCAGGTCCTTGACCTGCATGGCGCAACTCGCGGTCGGCTTCGGCGGGCCGCCCACGACCTCGACCAGGCACATGCGGCAGTTGCCGGCGATCGACAGCCGTTCGTGATAGCAAAAGCGCGGCACTTCGATGTCGGCCTGATCGCACGCCTGGATGATGGTCAGGTTCGGATCGACCTCGACCAGAATGTCGTCAATGATGATCTTGCGCAGATCGGCCATGTTTCTGTCCCTTACGTGCGGCGCGACGGGGCGGCCGCATCCTTTACTTCAGCTAGATGAGCGAACCCGCAATCGACTTCGCCGCGATTTCCTTTTGCCCGGGGCCGCAGCCCCACTCGGCCACGGCACGGATCCGGGGCCAGGCCCATCATCCTGCCGCACCCGCTCATGGCGCGCCCACCCGCGAATGGACCGGACGATGCGCCCCGTTCTTCTCCAGCACGACGAACGAATCGTGGATGTGGATGCCCGACAGCGCGCCCCCGAGTGCCGGCACCTGCGCGGGCAGGTCATGATACCAGTGGTGCATGTCGTCGATCATGCCGGTCAGGCCGCGCAGGAAGTTGTGCTTGCCGCGATAGCCATCCTCGCGCCAGGTGCCGCCATAGTTGCGGAAATAGGCGGTGTGCAGATCCTCGATCACATAGATCCCGCCAAGCGACAGGCGCGGGAACAGAACGTCGAGGCTGGCCCGGATATGTTCCATCCGGTGGCTGCCGTCATCCAGAACGACGTCGATGCCGCCCATCTCGTCGATCACGCGGTTCAGAAAGGCCGGATCATCATGCGAGCCGATGCGCACCTGGCCTGCATTGCCGTCGAAGCGCGCGCATTCAGGGTCGATGTCGATCCCGAAGAGCACCGCCTGGGGCCCGAGAAACTCGCGCCACATCTCGAGCGAGCCGCCCCGGAAGACGCCGATCTCCAGAAACCGCACGGGCTGGCCGCAGAAGCGGCTGAGATACCGGTCATAAAGCGGGATGTAGTGATGCCACTTGTGCACCACGGCCCCCTCGTGACCGGCATAGATGGGCAAAAGCGGCCCGTCATAGCCGTACTTTCCGCGAATATCGGCGGCCACGTCGGTGCCGGTGAACTTGAACTCGCGCACGTTCATTGCGACCACCCAGAGAGGTCTGCAGCCGGCGGGGGGCTGATGCGGGCGGGCGCACCGGAGCCACCGCGGGGGGCACATGCCCCCCCGGGTGATCCGACTGCCCGGGCCCGCACCGGATGTATCATTTTGCCGCCATCGACACGGTCTTGCCGGCCTTCTTGGCCTTCAGGCGCTCTTCGATTTCGGGACGGAACTGGCGGATCAGGCCCTGGATCGGCCAGGCGGCCGCGTCGCCCAGCGCGCAGATCGTGTGGCCTTCGACCTGCTTGGTGACGCCCAGAAGCATGTCGATTTCCTCGACCTCGGCCTCGCCCTTCACCAGGCGTTCCATGATGCGCATCATCCAGCCGGTGCCTTCGCGGCAGGGCGTGCACTGGCCGCAGCTTTCATGCTTGTAGAACTTCGACAGCCGCCAGATCGCCTTGATGATATCGGTCGACTGGTCCATGACGATGACGGCGGCGGTGCCGAGGCCCGAGCGTTTCTCGCGCAGCCAGTCGAAGTCCATGATCGCTTCCTCGGCCTCGACCGCGTTCAGCATCTGGACCGACGAGCCGCCGGGGATCACGGCCTTGAGGTTGCCCCAGCCCCCGCGGATGCCACCGCAATGGCGGTCGATCAGCTCCTTGAGCGGGATCGACATTTCCTCTTCGACCACGCAGGGGTTGTTCACGTGGCCCGAGATGCCGAACAGCTTGGTGCCCGCATTGTTCGGGCGGCCGAAGCTGGCGAACCAAGAGGCGCCCCGGCGCAGGATCGTCGGCACCACCGCTATCGATTCAACGTTGTTCACGGTCGTCGGACAGCCGTAAAGGCCAGAGCCCGCCGGGAACGGCGGCTTCATGCGCGGCATGCCCTTCTTGCCTTCCAGGCTTTCCAGAAGGGCCGTTTCCTCGCCACAGATGTAGGCGCCGGCGCCGTGAGCGAGGTAAAGGTCGAAGTCGAAGCCCGAGCCGCAGGCGTTCTTGCCGACGAGGCCGGCGTCATAGGCCTCGTCAATCGCCTGCTGAAGCGCTTCGCGCTCGCGGATATATTCGCCGCGAATGTAGATGTAGCAGGCGTTTGCGCCCATTGCGAAGCTGGCGATCAGCGCGCCCTCGACCAGCGTGTGCGGGTCGTGGCGCATGATCTCGCGGTCCTTGCAGGTGCCGGGTTCGGATTCATCCGCATTGATGACCAGGTACGAGGGCCGGCCATCGGACTGCTTGGGCATGAAGGACCATTTCAGGCCCGTCGGAAAGCCCGCGCCCCCCCGGCCGCGCAGGCCCGAGGCTTTCACCTGTTCGATGATCCAGTCGCGGCCGTTCGCCAGGATGCCCTTGGTATTGTCCCAATGGCCACGCTTCATCGCGCCCTTCAGGGAACGGTCGTGCATCCCGTAGAGGTTGGTGAAAATCCGGTCCTTGTCGCTCAGCATTCCTTGGTCCTCAGTTCCATCGTCCGGTGCCGCCTGTCAGCGCCCGGACGGATTTTGCCGCCGCCAGAGCCGTGCCGTGACGACCAGCGACCAAACGAGCGCGGCGATCGCCGCGAAGTCGAACAGAAAGGCATAGCGCGGGTCGAGCCCGAGCTGGCCGCCGATCCACTGGCCCAGAAGCCACAGGACCATGGTCGCCGCGATCACGATCGCGACCAGGCGGCCGGTGCGGCCGACGCCGTCGTCCTTCGGTGGCGCAACCTGGGGGGCTGGCTTGCGGCTCATGCCTTTTTGCCCCCGCCTTTGCCTTCGGTCGCCCCGTTGCCCTGCATCAGTTCGCGCGCCTGAGCCACCCAGCCGTCGCGGGTGATGCGGCCCTTGAAGCCGTGCAGGCGCCCGTCGACGAAGGCAATGTCGCGGGCCTTCCAGGCGGCGATCTGGTCGAAATGCCAGATGCCGATGTCGTTCAGCATCGCCTCGAGCACCGGCCCGACGCCCTTGATGAGTTTCAGGTCATCCGCCTGCCCTGCGCGGGGCGCGGTCAGAAGCTCGGTCTCGGCCACGCCCGGCTCGCGCGAGCGTTCCATGGCGGTCTCAAGCGCCGACGCCTTGCGCTTGCGGGCGGGCTGGGGTTCCTCGGCCGGGGCCGGTTCTGCGGCCCGGACCGGCGGCGGCGCGGCGGGCGCTTCGGCACGGGGGGCGCCGGTGTCGGTCATGGTGGCGAAGGCCGGAGGCGCGGCGGTCTGGGGGGAGGTCTGCGGGGTTGCCCGTAGTTCGGGTGCCGCAGCAGGGGTCCGCACCGAGGTTTGCGTGGGGGTTGGCGTGGCGTTTGGCGCGGGTTGCGGCGGCGGTGCCGGGTGGGGTGCCGGGCGGGATGCCGGTGCGGCGGCAACGGTGGTCCCGGCCGAGCCGGTGCAGAAGGCCCAGGACAGAAGCAGCCCCGCGACCGCGCCGAAGAGGGCGCCCGTCACCAGTGCCGCGAAGAAGGCCCAATGGGCAAGAAGCCACAGGCCGAGCCAGGCGAGCACCGCGCCAACGGCGGCCAGCCACCACAGCTTGCGACGGCAGGTCGCGGTATCTGTCTGTTGCATCTTACCCTCCCCCGGCCGGACCGGCTTGCGGATTAACTAGAACTACTTGCTTTTCTTCACGATGTCGCGCGCCTGACCCACCCAGTTTTCCCGCACCGCGCGCCCCTTGAAGGCGTCGAGGTTGCGGTCGACCCATTCGAGGTCCGCCTTGGTCCAGGCGGCCAGCTGGTCAAAATGGAAGAAGCCCAGCTTGTGCAGCATCGCCTCGAGCTTCGGCCCGATGCCGACGATGACCTTCAGGTCATCGGCCTTGCCGGCACGGGGCGCCGTCAGACGCTCGGGCTCTGCCGCCTTGGCCGGGGCCTTCGTCCTTGCGGTGGCCTTCGGCTCGGTGGCTTTCGCCGGTTTCGTGGCGGCTTTCGGCTCGGCGGGCTTGGGCTCTGCCGCCTTCGCGGCGGCTTTCGGCTCTGCCGCCTTCGCGGCGGGCTTCGCGGCGGGCTTGGGCTTGCCAAGCCAGGGCATCGTCAGCGGCACTTCGGTCCCGTCGATGCGCTTGGTGCCGTCGCCTACCCGCATCGCCCGGTCGACCGAGGCGTTATACTGCGCCTTGCCGCTTTCGAACTCCTGCAGCGTGGTCAGGCCCGACAGGGCCTCGGCGGCATAGCGGCCGTTCTGGGGGCCCGGCACCGGGCGTTCACCGGCGGCGAACTGGTCAAGGATGCGCGTCAGACTCTCGACCGTCAGGTCCTCGTAATAGTCCTTGCCGATCTGGGCCATGGGCGCGTTGGTGCAGGCGCCAAGGCATTCGACCTCTTCCCAGGAAAACTTGCCGTCGGGCGACAGCATGTGCGGCTTCGGCGCGATGCGCTCCTTGCAGAGGCGGATCAGGTCTTCGGCGCCGCAGATCATGCAGCTTGTCGTGCCGCAGATCTGGATGTGGGCGACGCTGCCCACGGGTTCCAGCTGGAACATGAAGTAGAAGGTCGCGACCTCGAGCACGCGGATATAGGGCATCCCGAGCAGGCGGCCGACTTCCTCGATCGCCGGGCGGGTCAGCCAGCCCTCTTGTTCCTGCGCGCGCCACAGGATCGGGATCACGGCGCTGGCCTGACGCCCCTCGGGGTATTTGGTCATCTGCCCCCTGGCCCACTCCAGGTTGGCGGGCGTGAAGGCGAACGAGGCGGGCTGGTCAGCGGCAAGACGGCGAAGCATGGGTCATCCCTTGAACTGGGCATAGTGGGACAGAAGCTCGACCGCCCTTTCGGTAAGGTCTGGAACAACGGTCCGGATGTAGGTTTCGGCGGCCGAGCGCAGGACGCGCAGGGCCACCATGGTCACAGCCGCACCGGCGATGACCGATGCCGCAGCGCCCGTGAGCGTCGCGGCCAAAGGGCTCCAGCCCCGGCGGCCAAGGCGCGCCGCGAGCCAGAAGCCCGACAGAAGCGCCAGGCAGAAGCCAAGGGCGAAGAGAGTCGTCACCGGTCGACCTCGCCGAAGACGATGTCCATCGTGCCGATGATCGCGGCCACGTCGGCCAGCTGGTGCCCCCTGGCCATCCAGTCGAGCGACTGAAGGTGCAGGAAGCCCGGCGCGCGAATCTTGGTGCGGTAGGGCCGGTTGGTGCCGTCGGCGACCAGATAGACGCCGAATTCGCCCTTAGGTGCCTCGACGGCGGCGTAGACCTCGCCCGCCGGGACGTGGAAGCCTTCGGAGTAGAGCTTGAAGTGATGGATGAGCGCCTCCATCGAGGTCTTCATTTCGGCCCGTTCGGGCGGCGCGATCTTGCCTCGGGCCAGGACGGGACCCTGCCCGTCGGGCGCGCGGAGCTTGGCGATGGCCTGGCGCATGATCTTGACCGATTCCCGCATCTCGGCCATGCGGCAGAGGTAGCGGTCGAAGCAGTCGCCGTTCTTGCCGATCGGGATCAGGAAGTCGAATTCGTCATAAAGCTCGTAGGGCTGCGAGCGGCGCAGGTCCCAGGGCATGCCAGAGCCACGCACCATGACGCCCGAATAGCCCCAGTTCAGCGCATCCTCGGCGGTGACGATGCCGATATTGACGTTGCGCTGCTTGAAGATGCGGTTTTCCGTCAGAAGGCCGTCGATGTCGTTCAGAACCTTCGGGAAGGTTTCCGTCCAGGCCTCGATATCGTCGATCAGCGCCGGCGGCAGGTCCTCGTGCACGCCGCCCGGCCGGAAGTAGGCCGCGTGAAGCCGGGCGCCCGAGGCGCGCTCGTAGAAGGTCATCAGCTTTTCACGCTCTTCAAAACCCCAGAGCGGCGGGGTCAGCGCGCCCACGTCGAGCGCCTGGGTCGTGACGTTCAGAAGGTGGTTCAGGATGCGGCCGATTTCCGAATACAGCACCCGGATCAGGCTGGCGCGGCGCGGCACCTCGGTGCCGGTCAGCCGCTCGATCGCCAGGCACCAGGCATGTTCCTGGTTCATCGGCGCCACATAGTCGAGCCGGTCGAAATAGGGCAGGTTCTGCAGATAGGTGCGGCTCTCCATCAGCTTTTCGGTGCCGCGATGCAGAAGCCCGACATGGGCGTCGCAGCGTTCCACGATCTCGCCGTCCAGCTCCAGCACAAGGCGCAGAACGCCGTGCGCGGCCGGGTGCTGCGGGCCGAAGTTGATGTTGAAGTTGCGGATGCGCTGCTCGCCCGTCTCGAAGTCGGTCGAGCCGTCGTCGTAGCTGTTGACGCGGATATCGCCGTCCATCATGCGTTCCCTTCGGATTGGGCAGCAAACTGTGCGAAGAACTCGGCCTCGGTCAGCCGGGTGGTGGCATTGGCCAGGTCATAGGTCCCCGGCTTGCAGTCGATGAAAATCTCGGACACGACCGGGAAGCGGTCCGGGCTCTCGAACGCCTGGACCGAGGCGACCTGGACCTTGCCATCGCGCGAGCGCCAGGCAAGCGATGAGCCACATTTCGTGCAGAAGACCCGCTCGCCCCATTCGCTCGACTGGAAGACGCCGATCGGCGCGTCCGGCGCGAATTCCAGCGTGCCGCCGCAATCGGTCACGATGAACATGCCGCCCGAAAAGCGCCGGCACATGCTGCAGTGGCAGACGGCCGCATCATCGCCGGGAACGGCGGTAAAGGTCGTGGCGCCGCACAGGCAGCGGCCCTTCTGGCGTTCACCCATCACTTGGCCCCCTTCTCGTCGCCCGGCAGGGCGTAGTTCGCACCCTCCCACGGGCTGAGGAAGTCGAAGAGGCGGTAGTCCTGCACCAGTTTGACGGGTTCGTAGACCACGCGCTTTTCGCCCGCGTCGTAGCGCACCTCGACATAGCCCGTGGTCGGAAAATCCTTGCGCAGCGGGTGGCCGCGGAAGCCGTAGTCGGTCAGGATTCGGCGCAGGTCGGGATGGTCGGCGAACACGATGCCGAACATGTCGAACACCTCGCGCTCGAACCAGTTGGCGGCCGGGTATACGGCGCAGATCGTGGGGTGGAGCGCCCCGTCCGCAACCGCCGTCTTGACCCGGATGCGGTGGTTTTTGTGCATCGACAGGAAGTGATAGACCATGTCGAAGCGGTCGGCCCGTTCGGGATGGTCGATCGCCGTGATGTCGACGAGGCTGGTGAAATTGGCGCCCGGGTCGCGCTTCAGCCAGTCGAGGAAGCCGACCAGCGCCTCGGGCTTCACGGTCACGGTCAGTTCGCCATGGGCCACGTCACTCGACAGGATGTCGGCGGCGCGCTGCTGGGCGACATGGGCGGAAAGCTCTTGAACGTCCATCTTGTCCCTCAGCGCACGATGGTGCCGGTGCGGCGGATCTTCCGCTGCAACTGCAGGATGCCGTAAAGCAGCGCCTCGGCCGTCGGCGGGCAGCCGGGCACATAGATGTCGACCGGCACGATCCGGTCGCAGCCGCGCACGACGGAATAGCTGTAATGGTAGTAGCCGCCGCCATTCGCACAGGAGCCCATGCTGATGACATAGCGCGGCTCGGGCATCTGGTCGTAGACCTTGCGCAGCGCGGGGGCCATCTTGTTCGTCAGCGTGCCCGCGACGATCATCACGTCCGACTGGCGGGGCGAGGCGCGGGGCGCGAAGCCGAAGCGTTCCACGTCATAGCGCGGCATGGCCGCCTGCATCATCTCGACGGCGCAGCAGGCCAGACCGAAGGTCATCCAGTGCAGCGAGCCGATGCGCGCCCAGTTGATGATGTCCTCGGTCGAGGTCAGCAGGAAACCCTTGTCCTGCAACTCGCGGTTCAGCGCGCGGGTCGCGACCTCCTGGTCCGCACCGGCGGTGTTCTGTCCGGTCATCACTGCCATTCCAGCGCGCCTTTCTTCCATTCGTAGCAGAAGCCGACCGTCAGGACGGCCAGGAAAATCATCATCGACCAGAAGCCGAGCATCGAGATGTCCTTGAAGGCCACCGCCCAGGGGAAGAGGAACGCCACTTCCAGGTCGAAGATGATGAAGAGGATCGAGACGAGGTAGAAGCGCACGTCGAACTTCATCCGCGCGTCGTCAAAGGCGTTGAAGCCGCATTCGTAGGCCGAGACCTTTTCCGGGTCGGGCGAGCGCACAGCGAGGATCGCCGCCGCCAGGATCAGCACGAGGCCGAGCGCCACGGCGAGCGCGAGGAAGATCAGGATCGGAAGGTAATTGCGCAAGAGTTCGTCCACGGGGGGGCTCCATCGGCTCGCGACTGGCGTCGCGCTTGGTCCGGCTGCGGGGGCCGTTCAGGATGCGTGTAGCCGCCCGCCCCGGCGCGGTCAACCGAAGGCGGCGCGGGCGCGCGGAGATTGCGTGGGGAGAGTGCCCGGGAACGGGCGTCGGGCGGGGCTTCGTCGCGCAGGCGGGTGTCGGGCCGGGTGTCGGGCCGGGTGGGCGGGCGTCCCCAGGCGGGCCCTTGCCTGTCAGGCGTCCCCCTTCCATCCTGTGCTTGCGAATCCCGGCACCGGGCGACTGCCGTTCAAATCCCCGGCCCCTTGAAAGGCCCCCGCCCCGCCCCACATCCCAGCGCACCAGACCCGAAGGAGTGTCGCCCCGTGTCCCACCGCCCGTTTGCCCTGATGAGCGCAGCCCTTCTGGCCGCCGCAACGACCTTCGCCGCCACGACCTTTGGCGCCCCGGCGGGTGCCGAGGTCATCGGCAAGGTCGGCGTCGACTGGGTCGGCAACGACATCGTCATCGAGGCGATCCCCGACCCCAAGGTGCAGGGCGTGACCTGCCATGTGGCCTATTTCAGCCGCTCGATTATCGACCGGGTCGGCAACGGCAACTGGTTCGAGGACCCGTCCTATTCGGCTCTGGACTGCACGCAGACCGGCCCTATCACCGTGGGTGACATCGACAAGAGCGCGGATGGCGAGAACATTTTTTCCTCGCGCACCTCGCTCATCTTCAAGAGCCTGAAGGTCACGCGCATCTTCGACGCCAAGAACAACGCGCTGATCTACCTGGCCCATGCGTCGGAACTGACACAAGGGTCGGGGAAGATGTCGATTTCGGTCGTGCCGATCGGCGCGCCTGCGAAGTAAGCCGCCTCTCGCCCCCCCCCATAATAGACAGGGATGCCGACATGCCGACGCCCCCCGCCCGCCCCCTCGCGCTCGTCACCGGCGCTTCGTCCGGGATCGGTCGGTCCTATGCCCGCCGCCTTGCGGGGCTGGGCTATGGCCTGATTGCCGTCGGCCGTCGGCAGGACCGGCTCGAAGCGCTGCGGGCCGAGCTTTCGGCGGTTTCGGTCCGCGCGGTCGCGGCCGATCTCGGCACCGATGCCGGGATCGAAGCGGTGGCCGGGATTTGCGCGGGCGAGCCGCTCGACATGCTGGTGAACAATGCCGGCGTCTCGCACTACATGGCCTTTGCCGACCTGCCATCCGACAAGCTGGCCGAGCTTCTTCACGTCAAGGTGGTCGCGCCGACGACGCTCGCGCGCGCTGCCGTTCCCGGCATGATCGGGCGCGGACGCGGGACCGTCGTCAACGTCGCCGGGATGCTGGCCTTCGGCGCCGACGCGCCCATTGGCGCCGCGCCGGGACGGGCGGTCTATGTCGCGACGCTCGCCCATCTTGTGGCGCTGACCGAGGCGCTGGCGGTCGAGCTTGGCCCGAAGGGCCTGCGTGTGCAGGCCCTTTGCCCCGGAATCGTCGCGACCGAGTTCCACGAACGCCAGAACATGGACCTGAGCGCCCTGCCCCGCATGTCGGCCGAGGATGTGGTGACCGCAAGCCTTGCGGGGCTGGAGCTGGGTGAAGTGATCTGCGCCCCCGGCGTCGAACGCCGCGACCTTCTCGACACCGCGCGCGGTGCGAACCTTGCGGCCTTCGGCGGCCAGTCGCCCAGCCTCGCGGCGCGCTACCGCGCGGGGTAGGCTCAGGACTTGTCGCCGTTGGCGCCCACGACCCAAAGGAAAAGGCCGGTCGTCAGCGCCAGGCCCACCGCAGCGACGTTGTAGGCGAGGTTGGGGTTCGGCACCTCGAAGCCGACCCCATAGCCGAAGATCTGCGCAAAGAAGACCGTGCCCAGCAACATCGCAATGTTGGTGATGGCCGAGAGGCCGCCTTGCAGTTCGCCTTGCGCATTTTCCGGCACCCGTTTCGACATGAGGGCCGTCAGCATCGGGTAGACGAACCCCTCTGGCCCGTGGACCAGCATCAGGGCCACGACCGCGACAAGACCGCCCACGAAGCCATAGCCCGCAACCGCGATGGTGGCCGCGATCAGCCCCACCAGAACGGTGCGGAACTCGCCCAGCTTGTTCACGACCGGGCCGGCAAGGCCGCCCTGGAAGACCGCCATGACGACGCCGAAGATCGCCAGCGTGCCGCCGACCATCGCTTCGGACCAGCCGAAGCGGACCTTGGCCCAGAAGGGCCAGATCGCCGAATAGACCGAGGTGCAGAAGAAGAAAGCCGCCAGCACCGCGCACATCGGCAGGACGCCCGAATAGGTGCGGAAGATGGCGAAGGCGCCGAAGGGGTTGGCGCGGCGCCATTGGAAGGGACGCCGGTTTTCAGCCGTCAGCGTCTCTGGCAGGACGAAGTAGCCGAAAACGAAGTTCAGAAGCGAGATGCCTGCGGCGGCATAGAAGGGCACGCGCGGCCCTAACTCGCCCAGGATGCCGCCGATCGCCGGGCCGACGACCAGCCCAAGGCCAAAGGCCGCGCCCATGCGGGCGAAGGCCTTGCCGCGTTCTTCGGGCGAGGTGATGTCGGCGATGAAGGCGTTGGCGATGACCCAGGACGCACCGCAGATGCCTGCAAAGACCCGGCCAATGAAGAGCCACAACATGTTTGGCGCGACGGCGTGGAGCAGGAAGTCGATCCCCAGCCCGAAGATCGCCAGAAGCATCAGCGGCCGGCGCCCGTAGCGGTCCGACAGGTTGCCCATCAGGGGGCCCGACAGGAATTGCGTCAGCGAATAGGCCGCCGCCATCCAGCCGCCAAGGCGCGCGGCATGGCCGATGTCGACATGGCCGACCGTGCCGATCAGCGCCGGCAGAACCGGGATGACGATGCCGAAGCCCACCATGTCAAGGAAGACCGTCAAGAGGACGAAGAGCCGCGCGTGCGCCCCGACCGGCACGCCGTCGGTCGTCGGGCCGGGGGATCCCGTCGGGGCCGCTGTGTCGGGCTCTGCCATGCTGTCCGTCCTGTTCGCGAGAATGCCCCGGACGGGGGCCGCTTGCTGCCCCGTCAGGGCAGCAGCGCACGCACCACGTCGGGCAGGTCCCGGAAATGCCCGATCACGGCCTCGGGCGCAAGATCGGTGACGCTGTGGCCTTCGGGCCCGAAGGTCACGAGGACCGAGGGCACGCCGGCCGCCGCCGCCGTCTTGCGGTCCGTGTCGGTGTCGCCGACCAGAAGCGCGCGCGCCGGCGTTCCCCCCGCCTCGGCGATGGCAAGCATCAGGGGCGCGGCGTCCGGCTTGACGACGGTCAGCGTTCCCTGCCCCACGAGCGAGCCGAAAAGCTCGCGCACCCCGAGCGTGACCAGAAGCCGGTCGGCCAGCGCGACGGGCTTGTTGGTGCAGATGCCGGTCGCGATCCCGTCGGCCCTGAGTGCCGTCACCGCCTCGGCCGCGCCGGGGTAGAGCTGCGTCTCGCGGCAAAGGGCGTCGGAATAGATCGCCAGAAGCTGCGGGTAGGCGGCTGCGACCCGCGCCTCGTCGACCGCGCCCCTCGTGCGCTCGAACCCCAGCCTCAGCATCGCCTTGCCGCCCCTGTGCGCGGTCCGCGCATCGCGCACGGGGTCGAGCGGCGCGCCCAGGCCCTCGGCGGTGAAATAGCCGTTCGCGGCCGCGACCAGATCGGCGGCGGTATCGGCCAGCGTCCCGTCCAAATCGAAGATCACCGTGCGCATCGTCGCCGTCCTTTACCTTTTATCGCCGCGCCGCCGACAATCAGCGCCGCCGGTCCCCGACAATCGAGCCTGTAACCTGCCGAAAGGCTTTGTGATCCCATATCCCTTGCGGCCTTGGCGCCCTTCGGTAAAACGGGCGCGATCCAAAGGGAAGACCGCTCATGGCAATCGCGCTCATCATCCTGGCCGCCGGACAGGGCACCCGGATGAACTCGGACCAGCCGAAGGTGCTGCACAAGGTCGCGGGCGCGCCGCTTCTGATCCACGCCATGCGCGCGGGCGCCGCGGTGGCGCCGGAACGCACGATCATCGTCGCCGGCCATGGCGCCGAGGCGGTCGCGAAGGCCGCCGGCGACTGGGACGAAAGCGCCGAGGTGGTCATCCAGGCCGAACAGAAGGGCACGGGCCATGCGGTCGCCCAGGCGTTGCCGACGCTGAAGGGCTTCGAGGGCAAGGTCATCGTCCTTTACGGCGACACGCCCTTCATCCGGGCCGAAACGATTGAAAAGATGGTCGAAAATCCGGCCGATGTCGTGGTTCTGGGTTTCACGGCAGACCCCGCAACCCGCTACGGGCGGCTGGTGGCTGACGGGCCGGACCTCACCCGAATCGTCGAATACAAGGACGCGACCGAGGCCGAGCGGGCGATCACGCTGATGAATTCGGGCGTCCTTTGCGCCGATGCGGGGCTGCTGGCCGAGCTGGTCGCGGGACTTCGCAACGACAATGCGTCGGGCGAATATTACCTGACCGACGTGATCGGGGCCGCGGTCGCCCGGGGGCGCCGCGCCTCGGTCGTGACTTGTGACGAGGCGGAAACGCTGGGCGTCAATTCCCGCGCCGACCTCGCCCGCGCCGAAGCCGCCTTCCAGGCCCGCGCCCGGGCCGAGGCGATGGCGGACGGCGTGACGCTGACGGCGCCCGAAACCGTCTTCTTCGCCTTCGACACGGTCGTGGGCCGGGACACGATCATCGGGCCGAACGTGGTCTTCGGGCCCGGTGCCACGGTCGAAAGCGGCTGTGAAATCAAGTCCTTCTGCCATCTGGAAGGCTGCCACCTGTCGACCGGCGCCCAGGTCGGCCCCTTCGCGCGGCTGCGTCCGGGTGCGGAACTGGCCGAGGATGTGCATGTCGGCAACTTCGTCGAGATCAAGAATGCGATCCTCGACCAGGGGGTCAAGGTCGGCCATCTGACCTATCTCGGCGACGCCCATGTCGGCGAGGGCACCAACATCGGCGCCGGCACCGTGACCTGCAATTATGACGGGGTTTCGAAACACCGGACAGAGATCGGCGCCCGCGCCTTCATCGGGTCGGACACGATGCTGGTGGCACCGGTCCGCATCGGCGCCGGAGCGATCACCGGGTCGGGCTCGGTCATCACCCGCGACGTGCCGGACGAGGCGCTGGCCATCGCCCGCCCCCCGCAGGTCAACAAGGACGGGCTCGCGCCAAAATTGTTTGAAATGTATAAGGCGGCGAAGGAAAAGCGCCGGAAAGAGGCCAAATAATGTGCGGTATTGTCGGGGTCCTTGGCAACCATGAGGTCGCGCCGCTTCTGGTCGAAGCGCTGAAGCGGCTGGAATATCGCGGTTACGACAGCGCCGGCATCGCCACGGTCAACGGCGGCACGCTCGACCGCAGGCGGGCGGTCGGCAAGCTGGTGAACCTGTCGGACCGGCTGGTTCATGAGCCGCTCGCGGGCAAGGCCGGCATCGGCCACACCCGCTGGGCGACCCATGGCGCGGCGACCGAGCGCAACGCCCACCCCCATCGCGCGGGCCAGGTCGCCGTCGTGCACAACGGCATCATCGAGAACTTCCGCGAGATTCGCGAGCGCCTCGCGGCCGAGGGGCAGAGCCCGGAAACAGAGACCGATACGGAAACAGTGGTGATGCTGGTGCGCCACTACCTCGACCGCGGCCTGCCCCCGCGCGAGGCGGTCCGGGCCACGCTGGGCGACCTGCACGGCGCCTTCGCGCTTCTCTTCCTGTTCGAGGGCGAGGACGACCTGATGATCGCGGCCCGCAAGGGCTCGCCGCTCGCCGTCGGCTATGGCGACGGAGAGATGTTCGTCGGCTCGGACGCCATAGCACTCGCGCCCATGACCGACCGGATCGCCTATCTGGAAGAGGGCGACCATGCCTTCGTGACCCGCGAGGGGGTCGCGATCTTTGACCGCGAGGGGCGTCCGGCCAATCGCGAGGTGCAGAAGATCGCCATCGACCAGACCCGGATCGAGAAGGGCGGCTACAAGCATTTCATGGCGAAAGAGATCGCCCAGCAGCCCGCCGTCATTGCCGATGCGCTGGCGCACTATGTGCGGGGCGGCCGGTTGGCGCTGCCCAAGGACTTGGACTTTTCGAACCTCGACCGGCTGACGCTGGTGGCCTGCGGCACCGCGAGCTACGCCTGCCTGACGGCGAAATACTGGTTCGAGCAGCTTGCCGCCCTGCCCTGCGAAGTCGATATCGCCAGCGAGTTCCGCTATCGCGAGCCGCCCCTGCCGCCCAGGTCCTTTGCGCTTTTCGTCAGCCAGTCGGGCGAAACGGCCGACACGCTCGCGGCGCTGCGCTATGCGGAAGGCAAGGTCGAGAAGATCGTTTCGGTCATCAATGTGCCGACCTCGTCGATCGCGCGCGAAAGCGACATCGTCCTTCCGATCCTTGCCGGTGTCGAGGTCGGCGTCGCCTCGACCAAGGCCTTCACCTGCCAACTTCTGGTCCTTCTGCTGCTCGCGCTGAAGGCCGGCCGCGACCGGGGCCGGTTGAGCGATGCAGAGGTCGCGGCGCACCTTGCGGACCTGGCGCTTTTGCCCGGGCTCATGAACCAGGCGCTTGGCACCGAGGGCGAGATCGCGCGGCTGGCCGAGGCGATCGCCGAGGCGCAGGATGTTCTGTTCCTCGGCCGCGGGGCGATGTTTCCCCTGGCGCTTGAGGGAGCTCTTAAACTCAAAGAAATCAGCTATATACACGCCGAAGGTTATGCATCAGGCGAACTGAAGCACGGACCTATCGCGCTCATCGACAAGACGGTGCCGGTCATCGTCATGGCGCCGCGCGACGCGCTTTTCGAAAAGACCGTGTCGAACATGCAGGAAGTGATGGCGCGGCATGGCAAGGTGGTGCTGATCTCGGACGCGCAAGGTCTGGCCGAGGCGGGCGACGGCACCTGGCGCAAGCTTGCGCTGCCGGTCGTTCCTGCCACTCTGGCGCCGATCCTTTACGCCATCCCCGCGCAGCTTCTGGCCTATCACACCGCCGTCGCCAAGGGCACCGACGTGGACCAGCCGCGCAACCTGGCAAAGTCGGTGACGGTCGAGTGACGGGCAGATGACGGGCGAGGAGGCACTTGCCGCGATCGCCGCACTTGGCGATCCCGAGCGGGCGGCGGGATCGGCGGCCTATCACAAGGCCGCGCGCCCCTACCTGGGCGTTCGCGTGCCCGACCTGACGGAACTGGCCAAGGGCTGGCGCGCCGGGCTGTCGGTGCCGGAACGGGTGGCGCTGGCGGAAGGCTTGTGGGAATCGAACATCCACGAGGCGCGCGTCGCGGCCGCGAAACTGCTGGTTCAGGCGCGGATTGCGGGCGACGGGCCGGTCTGGGACTTCTTCCTGCGCTGCGTTCCCGACTTCGACGGCTGGTCCATCGCCGATCACATGAGCGACGCGGGCGCGCGGCGCCTGGTGGCGGACCCCGCGCGGGTCGCGGAGCTGGAGCCCTGGGTCCGCTCTCCCCACCTCTGGACGCGGCGGGCGGCGCTGGTCACCACGCTGCCCTGGACAAAGCAGAACCACCCCAAGCCTGAGGACCTTGCCATCCGCGACCGCGTCCTCGGCTGGGCCGCCGCCCTGGCCGATGACCGCGAATGGTTCATCCAGAAGGCCATCGCCTGGTGGCTGCGGGAGCTTTCCAGGCATGACGCCGACCGCGCGCGGGCCTTCCTTGAGGCACATGGGCAAAGGCTCAAGCCCTTCGCCCGCAAGGAAGCGGCAAAGTACCTCTGATCAGCCGCCATCCGGCGCGATCCAGAAGATATCTTCGACCGGTCGGCCGAAATGCGCCGCGATCTTCAAGGCAAGCAGCAGCGACGGCGCATATTTCCCGCTTTCAAGCGCGATGATCGTCTGGCGCGACACGTCAAGCGCATCGGCGAGTTCCGCCTGTGTCTGGCGCGGCGCGGCCTCGCGAAGCTCGCGCAGGCGATTGGCCAGGTTGCTCATTCTCCAGAGCGGCGCGACAGGATCAGTCCGACCGTCTGCCGCGCTATTGCGATGGTGCTGCTGAGCGTCACGATGGCGAAGACCAGCCCCTGCGGTGTCGTGGGCGCATAGCTGCCGCCGATGTCATACCCGGCCCAGCACATGCCGGCGACGATCAGCAGCAGAAAGAGTCCCGTTTCGCCGAGGAAATAGGCCCATCGGTCCGCACGTAGCTCGATCTGCTCTTCCCGCTCGTCGGGGACGGCGTCACGCGGGCGGCCGTCCTTGCCTTGGCGGGACCAGACCGCGACCCAAAGCACGACATGCGCCACAACAAGCGCCACGAGGATCGACAGCGACCAGCCCAGAAAGTGGCTGGGAATCTGCGCGCGCAGCACGCCGTCATCGGTCACGAGGGCGAAAAACGCGGCATAGGCCGCAGCGATGATCGCGAGCGATCCGAGCGTCATCCGTTCATAGCGTGACATCTTCGCCTCCATGTAAAGCGTGCTTTACAAATGGGCCGCTGCCGCTCAGATGTCAAGCAGACTTGACATCCGTCGACCCGGCGCGACTTTCGGTCGCCTTGCCCCGCCTCCCATAAGCCCGTAGATTTGGTGGATGGCCCCCTTGATCGACCCATTCGCCCGCCCGATCACCTACCTGCGCGTTTCGGTGACGGACCGCTGCGACTTTCGCTGCACCTACTGCATGGCAGAGCAGATGCAGTTCCTGCCGAAGAAGGACCTGCTAACGCTTGAAGAGCTCGACCGGCTGGCGTCCGCCTTCATCGGGCTTGGCGTCAGGAAACTTCGCATCACCGGGGGCGAGCCGCTGGTCCGGCGCAATATCCTGTCGTTCTTCCACGCCATGTCGCGGCACCTGGAAAGCGGCGCGCTGAGCGAGATCACGCTGACCACCAACGGCTCGCAACTGTCGCGCTTTGCCGACGATCTGGCGGCGGCGGGGGTGCGGCGGATCAACGTGTCGCTCGACACGCTCGATGCGCAGAAGTTTTCGGCGATCACCCGCTGGGGCAAGCTTGACCCGGTGCTCGAGGGGATCCGGGCCGCGAGCCGCGCCGGGTTGAAGGTCAAGATCAACACCGTCGCGCTCAAAGGCTTCAACGAGGGCGAGCTCTTTGATCTGGTGGCCTTCTGTGGCGATCAGGGCCACGACCTGACCTTCATCGAGGTCATGCCGATGGGCGACATGGGCGAAGAGGTCCGGCTCGACCAGTTCTGGCCGCTGACCGATGTGGAGGCGCGGCTTGGGCAGCGCTACGCGCTGCTGCCGTCGGCCGAACGGACCGGGGGACCGGCGCGCTATGTGCGGCTGGCCGAGACGGGGCAGAAGATCGGCTTCATCACGCCCCTGACCCACAATTTCTGCGAAAGCTGCAACCGAGTGCGCGTGACCTGCACGGGCGAGCTGTTCACCTGCCTTGGGCAGGAGGATCGCGCCGACCTGCGCGCGCCCCTGCGCGGCGACCCGACCGACGCCACGCTGGCGGCGGCGATCCGGGCGGCGATCGGCCGCAAGCCCAAGGGCCACGATTTCGACTATTCGCGCGCCCACGTCAAAGGCCAGATCAGCCGCCACATGAGCCATACGGGCGGCTGACAGCCTGCCCCTAAGGCCAATGATCCGTGTCGTGGTCCGGGTGCTGGTGGTTTGTCGCGGCAATGGCCGGGGCGTCGTCCGGCATGTCTTCCTCTGTCGTCTCGCCCGGAAGGGTCGCCAGACCGGCCAGGAAGGGCACCCGCCCCTCGACCCCGAACTGGTGGTTCGGGGCAACTGCCAGCGGATCGTCAAGCGAGCCGAGCGTGACCGAGGTGAAGCCGCCACCCTTCCAGCGGTAGAAGAGGGGCGTGCCGCAGTCCCGGCAGAAGCCGCGGTCGGCCTGATCGGAACTGGCGAAGACGGCAGGTGCGCCGCGCGTCCAGATCAGACGGTCGTCGGGCAGGCCGCAGAAGGCGGCGAAATAGCCGCCGACCGCCTTTTGGCACATGCGGCAATGACAGATGCCCGCGCTGGCGCGCCGCGCGGTGGCGCGGTAGCGCACTGCGCCGCACTGGCAGCCGCCGGTGAAATTGCCTTCGACGAGTTCGCTCATGCGGCGGGCATCCGGGTTTCGACCATGCCGGCATACCAGCTCGACCCGAAGGGGATGGCGTTGTCGTCGAAGTTGTAGGCCGGATGATGGACCATGGCCGTGTCCCCGTTCCCGAGGAAGATATAGGCGCCGGGCCGTTCCAGAAGCATGTAGCTGAAGTCCTCGGCACCCATCAGGGGCGGTGTGTCGACGCTGACCTTGCCCGAGACGGCGCGCGCCACATCGGCGGCGTGGCGGGTTTCCGTCGCATGGTTGACCGTCGCGGGATAGCCGCGCTGAAAGTCGGTGACGGCAGTTGCGCCGAAGGCCTGCGCAATACCCGCCGGCAAGTCCTTCATCCGCGCTTCGACCTGGTCCTGCACGGCGGGATCGAAGGTGCGGACGGTGCCCTTCAGGACGACGGTCTGGGGGATGACGTTGTGCGCATTCGAATCGCTCGTCAGCACGCAGGTCGATACGACCACCTGTTTCAGCGGATCGACGTTGCGGCTCGCGATCGACTGAAGCGCGGTGATGATGTGAGCGGCAACCAGCATGGTGTCGATCGTCTCATGCGGCTTGGCGGCGTGGCCGCCCTTGCCCGTCACGGTGATCTCGAACTGGTCGGCAGCGGCCATCATCGGGCCTTCGCGAATCTCGAATGTGCCAAGCGGGATGCCGGGCATGTTGTGCATGCCGTAGACTTCCTGCACGCCGAAGCGGTCCATCATCCCGTCGGCAACCATCTCTCGCCCGCCGCCGCCGCCCTCTTCGGCGGGCTGGAAGATCACCACGGCGGTTCCGTCGAAATTCCGCGTCTCAGCCAGATATTTCGCGGCGCCAAGCAGCATGGCCGTATGGCCGTCATGGCCGCAGGCATGCATCTTGCCCGGCGTCTTCGAGGCATAGTCGAGCCCCGTCGCCTCGCGGATCGGCAGGGCGTCCATGTCGGCGCGCAGGCCGATGACGCGGCCCGACCTGTCGGTTTTGCCCTTGATGACGCCGACGACGCCGGTGCGGCCAATGCCTTCCACCACCTCGTCACAGCCGAAGCTGCGCAGAAGGTCCGCGACCTTGCCGGCGGTGCGGTGCACCTCGAACAGCAGTTCGGGATGTTCGTGGAAGTCCCGCCGCCAGGCGGTGATTTCGGGCAGGAGTTCGGCAAAACGGTTCTTGACGGGCATGGCGGGGCTCCTTGTTTACCGGGCAAGGGTCCGCCCTTTTTGCCCGGCATTCAAGGGGTCAGAGCGTCGGACCGATCTCGATCTGGCTGCCGTCGCTGAAGCGCGTGAAGCGGAAACGGCCCAGGTCATGGCCGGGATCGCGCCCCATCACCAGGTCCGCCGTGACGCGCCCGATGGCCGGGCCGATGCCGAAGCCGTGGCCCGAAAGGCCGGTCGCCACCGTCAGGCCGGGAAGTGCCGCGACATGGTCGATGACGGGCACCACGTCGGGCATCGTGTCGATCATGCCGGCCCAGGCGTCGATGATCGGGGGCTTGCCGATCGAGGGGAAAGCCGCCGCGAACTGGGTGCGTGCGCGTTCGATCAGGCGGCGCGAGGGCGGCGCGTCCAGGATGCGCATCCGCTCGAACGGCGTCATGTCGGCGGCGGTCCAGCGGTGCGGGGTCGTCCAGGCGTCGGGGTAGCCCTTCGGGTTGATCGGGTGGATATGGGCCGAACGCCAGTCCCGTTGCAGGACGGGCAGGAACTTCATCAGGTAGCGGAAGGTCATGGGCCCGGGCGCAAAGTCGAACTGGCCGCCGGGCGTCAGGGTCAGTCCGCCGTCGAGCCTTTTGCGGATGGCGAAGTTGTTGTCGGCCCCTGCCCCCTCGTAGGGCAGGTCGACCGGCGCGGTCATGACAACCGTGTTGCTGACGGCAAGCTGCGGCAGGGGAACGCCGTGGGCGCCAAGGAAGAGACCCGACCAGGAGCCGCCGGTCAGGACCACCCGGTCCGCGCGGATGCGCCCCGCCTCGGTCACGACGCCCCGGACGCGGCCGCCTTCGATGTCGAGCGTTCGGACCGCGCAGGCCTCGCGCAGCACCGCGCCTCTGGCGGCGAGCGCGGCGGCGATCGCGGGCACTGCGATGAAGGGCTCCGCCCGCCCGTCCGACGGCGTCAGAAGCCCCCCGACCCAGCCCGCAGCGTTCGGCAGGCGCGCGTCCACCTCTGCCCGCGACAGAAGCCGGCTGTCGAGCCCGTGGGCGCGGGCATGGACCAGCCAGGCCTCATACTGGGCCATGTCGGCGGGGC
>Ga0056909_1000144_pt1 | contig 109777 bp, 103 predicted proteins | sample EBPBio102011_DNA_FD_62115 | JGI IMG/M metagenome (GOLD analysis project Ga0056909, IMG submission 62115) | Wastewater treatment Type I Accumulibacter community from EBPR Bioreactor in Madison, WI, USA - Reactor 1_1/10/2011_ DNA | ecosystem: Engineered > Bioreactor > EBPR > Anaerobic-Aerobic >... | reverse complement strand
TCGCCTGATGCCCGACGTGGACAACCGCCGCGCCCGCAAAACCCTGACCGGGGACTACCGGCCGAACCCGCGCGCCGCCTATGTGGAGCTTGGCGTGACGACGCCCTTTTCCTTCCTGCGCGGCGCATCCGAGGCGCAGGAACTGGCGGCGACGGCCCATGCGCTTGGCCATGACGCGCTGGGCGTGGCCGACCTGAACACGCTGGCCGGGGTGGTGCGCCTGCATACCGCGGCAAAGGCGGCCGCGCTCCGCCCGCTCATCGGCTGCCGGCTGCAACTGGTGAGCGGCGAGGAATTCCTGGCCTATCCGCGCGACCGGGCGGCCTATGGGCGGCTTTCGCAGCTTCTGACCAAGGGCAAGCGGGAGGATACGGGCGGCGGCTGGCAGGGGAAGGGCCTGTGCGACATCACGCTCGACGACCTTGCGGCCCATGCCGAGGGGGTGCAGCTGATCGTCCTGCCGGATGCACACCTGCCCCGGCGCCTGCCCGATCTGGTCCGCCGTCTGCCGGGTCTGCGTCATATCGGGGTCAGCCACCTTTACCGCAGCGACGACCGGGCGCGGATCAACCGGCTCGACCGGCTGGCGCGGGCGCATGGGCTGTCGATTCTTGCGACGAACGACGTGCATTACCACGCACCCGACCGCCGCCCGCTTCAGGATGTGATGACCTGCATCCGCGAAGGCGTCACGATCCACAAGGCAGGCTTCCTGCTGGACGCCAATGCCGAACGGCACCTGAAATCCCCGGCCGAGATGTGCCGGCTTTTCGCCGACTGGCCGCATGCGATCCGCGCCACGCGCGAGGTGGCGGATGCCTGCGCCTTCGGGCTGGAGGAGCTGGCCTACGAATATCCCCGGATGGACCTGCTGCCCGGTGAAACCCCGCAAGGCCGGCTCGAGCGGCTGACCTGGGAGGGCGCGGCAGAGCGTTACCCCGCCGGGGTGTCGCAAAAGGTGTGCGGCCTGCTCCGCAAGGAGCTGGAGATCATCGGGCTGAAGAAGATCCCGCAATATTTCCTGACCATCCACGAAATCGTCCTCTGGGCGCGGGCGCAAAAGATCCTCTGCCAGGGGCGCGGTTCTGCGGCCAATTCGGCGGTCTGCTTTGTCCTTGGCATCACCTCGGTCGACCCGGCGGAACAGGAGTTGCTGTTCGAGCGCTTCATCAGCCTCGACCGGGACGAGCCGCCCGACATCGACGTGGATTTCGAACATGAGCGGCGCGAAGAGGTCATCCAGCACATCTACGACACATACGGCCGCCACCGCGCCGGCCTCTGCGCCACCGTCATCCATTACCGCCCCCGCTCGGCCATCCGCGAGGTCGGCAAGGCCATGGGCCTGTCCGAGGACGTGACGGGGGCGCTGGCCAAGACCGTCTGGGGTCATCACGGCACCTCGATGGGCGAGGCGAATTCGACCGAGGCCGGGGTGGACCTGACCGACCCCCTTATGGCGCGCACGATCAAGCTGGCCGAACAGATGATCGGCATGCCGCGCCACCTTTCCCAGCATGTCGGCGGCTTCATCCTGACCGAGGGACCCCTGTCCGAAACCGTGCCCATCGGCAATGCCGCCATGCCCGAGCGCAGCTTCATCGAATGGGACAAGGATGACATCGACGCGTTGGGCATCCTGAAGGTCGACGTGCTGGCGCTTGGCATGCTGACCTGCATCCGCAAGTGCTTCGGGCTTTTGAAGAACCACTACGGCATCACGCACGACCTGGCCTCGATCCCGGCGGATGACGTGGCGACCTATGACATGCTCTGCCGGGGCGATTCTGTCGGGGTCTTCCAGGTGGAAAGCCGGGCGCAGATGAACATGCTGCCGCGCCTGAAGCCGCGCCGGTTCTACGACCTGGTGATCGAGGTCGCCATCGTCCGTCCCGGCCCGATCCAGGGCGACATGGTGCATCCCTACCTGCGGCGGCGGAGCGGGATCGAGGCGGAGGATTATCCCTCGCCCGCCCCTCCCCATGACCCCGACGAGCTTCGCAGCATCCTCAGCCGCACCTGCGGCGTGCCGATCTTTCAGGAACAGGCGATGAAAATCGCCATGGTCGCCGCCGAGTTCAGCTCGAAAGAGGCCAATGCGCTCAGGAAGGCCATGGCCACCTTCCGCTCGCGCGGGACCATCGGCGAGCTTGAGGAGATGATGGTCGGCCGCATGATCGGGCGCGGCTACGACCCCGAGTTCGCGCGCCGCTGCTTCAACCAGATCAAGGGCTTCGGCGACTATGGCTTTCCCGAAAGCCATGCGGTCAGCTTCGCGCTCTTGGTCTATGTGTCAAGCTGGCTCAAGTGCCACCACCCGGCGGCCTTCGCCTGCGCGCTTCTGAACTCGCAGCCCATGGGCTTTTACGCGCCGGCCCAGATCGTGCGCGATGCGCGCGAACATGGGGTCGAGGTGCGCCCGGCGGACGTGAATTACAGCGACTGGGACAACAGGCTGGAACCGGGCGGCACGGGCTTTGCCCTGCGGCTGGGGTTGCGGCAGATCGACGGGCTGGCGCAGGAGGCGGCGCTCCGCCTGATGGCGGCGCGCGAGATGCCGTTCGACAGTCTGGCCGATCTTGCCGCCCGCGCGCGGCTGAACGGACGCACCATCCGCACGCTGGCGGCGGCGGATGCCTTCCGCTCGATGGGCCTTGACCGGCGCGCGGCCCTTTGGGACGCCAAGGCGCTGCGCGATGCGCCCGACCTGCCGCTTTTCCGTGCTGCGGCGGACGAGGGCGCGGACCCGCCGGTGCAGCTACCGGGGATGCCGCTCTGCGAGCAGGTGGTGGCCGATTACCAGACGCTGCGGCTTTCGCTGAAGGCCCATCCCCTGTCCTTCCTGCGCCAAAGCCTGAAGGCCCAGCGTTTCACCCGTGCCGCCGACCTTGACCGCGTGGCGAACGGCGCGCGCGTGCGGATCGCGGGGCTGGTGCTGGTCCGCCAGCGCCCCGGCAGCGCCAAGGGCGTCTGCTTCATCACCATCGAGGATGAGACGGGTGTTGCGAACCTGGTCGTCTGGCCGAAGGTGATGGCGGCCTTCCGCAAGGTCATCATGACGGCCCGGCTGATGCAGGTGACGGGGCGGGTGCAGCGCGATCCGGGGTCGGGCGTCACCCATATTGTCGTCGATGCGCTTCAGGACCGGGGCGATGTCCTTCTGCGCCTCGCAGACCGCAGCCTTGAGGTTTCCCTGTCACGCGCGGACGAGGTGAGCCGCCCGATCCCCGCGCCGACGCATACCCATCCCCGCAACGCCCGGATCGTGCCCGGCTCACGCGACTTCCACTGAAGGACGCCTACGGCACGTCGATCCAGCGCCCCTCGCGCGATGAGGTGGCGATGGTTTCGACCAGCGTCTGGACGCGCAGGCCGGCGCGGAAGTTGAAGGGCTCGGGCGCGCTGCCAGCGATGGCCTGGACGAAGCCCGCGACCTCGATCGTCTTGAGGTCGTTGAACCCAAGCTGGTGGCCGGGCGCGACGCAAAAGAGGCCATAGGGCGGATGGTCCGGGCCAGCCTCGATCCTGCGGAAGCCCTGGCGGCCTTTCCGGTCATCGGCCGCGTAGAAGTTCAGGACGTTGAAATGCTCCTGGCTGAAGGCGAGCGCGCCTTTCGTCCCGTAAACCTCGAAATCATGCTGCATCTTGCGGCCCGTCGCGATCCAGTTCCCCTCGACACTGCCAGAGGCGCCGCTGCCGAAGCGGACGAGCGCGCGGCCGATGTCGTCGACCTGAACCGCGCGGCGGCCGCCGCGTCCATCGGAACGTTCGCCGACCATGGTCACGCAATCGCCCATGACGCGGGCAATGGGGCCGCACAGGAACTCGGCCGTCGCCAGCGCGTGCGAGCCGATGTCGGCCAGCGCGCCGCCGCCTGCCGGGTCGTGGCGGAACGAATAGGGCGTCGCCGCGTCGGCCATGTAGTCTTCGCAGTGAATGCCGCGATAGCCCCGGATTTCGCCCAGTTCACCCCCCTCGATCATCTCGCGCGCGAGCGTCAGCATGGGATTGCAGAGGTAGTTGAAGCCGACCTGGGTCCTGACGCCCTTCGCCTCGGCCGCCTCTGCCATCTCGCGCGCGTCGCGGGCCAGGGGGGCGAGGGGTTTTTCGCAATAGACGTGCTTGCCGGCGGCGATGGCGGCGAGCGACATCTCCTTGTGCAGCGCGTTCGGGGCGGTGATCGACACCAGGTCGATCTCGGGATCGGCGATGATCTCGCGCCAGTCCGCCGTCGCGTTGGCAAAGCCCAGGCGCCGGGCGGCCCGGTCCGCGGCCTCTGGCGTCACGTCGGCGACGGTTTTCAACTCCAGCCCGAACGGCAGGTCGAAGATGCGCGGCGCCATGGTGAAGCCGAGCGCATGGGCCTGCCCCATGAAGCCGGTGCCGATGAGGCCGATGGTAAGGCGCGGTTTCCTGGTCATGGCGTGCTTTCCGCCGCGCATCGGCGGCACTGGGGGCGGACACTGGGGGCGTGGACACTGGGGGCGTGCCCGCGCAGGCTAGCGGCGACGCCCGGGGGCTGGCAAGCGTGCGCCCCTACAGGTTTTCGCGGGTCACGATCTCGAACGGCAGGATCGCGCCAAGGGGGCCGCCCTGCCCCAGCGCCGCGCGCACCATGCCGTCGATCAGCGCCGCGCACAGGCGCTCGAGCGGGCTCGCGATCACCAGGGTCATGGTGCTGTCCAGAAGGGCCGCGCGGGTCGCATCCATGAGCTGGTAGCCGATCAGCACCACCTCGCCCCGCCTGGGGTGCTGGCGGATCGCCGCGATGGCGCCGGTCACGCCGCCGCCGGCCACATAGACGCCGGTCAGGCCGGGGTCGGCAAGCGCCGCCTCGACGATCTCCTGCGCGATGGCGGCGGATTCGAAGGTCAGTTGCGGCTCCATCAGCGTGACAGGCGCGCCATGTTCGCGGAAGTAGGACCGAAAGCCTGCCTCGTTGGCCTCCTGGCTGCGAAAGCGCGGATTGCCCATCAGGACCGCGACGCGCCCGCCGGGCCGGCAGAGCCGGTCGATGGCCCAGGCGCAGGTCCGCCCGACCTTCCAGTTGTCCAGGCCGACATAGGGCATCTGGCCCGAGGCGGTCAGCGGCGTGATGAAGGCGAAGACCGGCGTGCCTGCGGCGCGCACCTCGTCCAGCGCGCGGGTCACGTCGGGGTGGACGGCCGAGGTCACGGCGATGGCGTCCGAGGTGCGGGCGAGTGTGCGGGCGCGGTCTGCGGTGGTCTGGGGCGAGAGATCTTCCAGGAAGTCGATCCGAAGGTCGATCTCGGCATCCGCGCGCCCGGCCGCAGCCTCGCGCAGGTGATGGGCGAGCGACTGGTAGAAGGCCCGGTGCGGCTGCAGAAGCAGGATGCCAAGGCGCAGCTTCGGCCGGGCCGCCGCCACGCGGGACCGGATTGCGCCCAGGCCGTAGAACCCGATGCGCACCGCCGCATCCTCGACCCGCTCGCGCGTCGGCTGGCGGACGTTTGCGGCGCCCGCCAGCACCCGGTTTACGGTTGCGACCGACAGGCCGGCGGCTTCGGCCAGATCGCAGATCGTCGGGCGTTTCATGGGCTCCCTCCCCTGATATCTTTCATATCATTTCATATCCCGGCTGAGAGGAAAGAGACGAAATGGCCAGCGCCCCCTCGCCGGGCTTGATCCGGGGGCCCGCGGCCTGTTCCTTGCGCGCCAGAGAGGGTCCGGGCGAGGGTCCGGGCGAGGGATTACGATGGACGATCTGGCCTATGGCAAGCGCAACAAGCGCGGCGACTGGGCGCCGGCGGCGGCCCTGCAATTCGCGCCCTTCTGGGCACGGCCCTGGAACGGGCGGCAGATCCTTGGCTGGTTTCTGGGCTATATCTGGCCCTGGAACGCCTTTCACATGGCAACCGCGCTGGCCTACTGGGCCTGGATCGTCCCCCCCACCGGGGTCATGCAGACGCTCGCCTGGGGCTGGGCCTTGCGGCTCTACGCAGCCAATGCGATCGGCATCTTCGTCCTTTATGGCGCGGTCGAGCTGTTCTATTACGTCCGGCGCAAGCAGGGCAACCGCTTCAAATACAATGGGAAATTCCCAGCCGACCAGCCGTCTGACGTCTTCTGGTTCCAAAGCCAGAACATTGACAACTTCCTTCGCACCTACCTGGTGTCGATCCCGCTCTGGACGGTGGTCGAGGTCCTGGTCCTGCACGCCTTCGCCACGGGCCTGGTGCCGGGCGTCAGCTTCGCCGACCATCCCGTCTACCTCGCGGCGCTGATCCTTCTGGCGCCCGTCATCCACGAGGCGCATTTCTTCGCGATCCACCGGCTGATCCATTGGGGGCCGCTCTACCGCTGGGTCCATTCGGTCCACCACAACTCGGTCAACCCCTCGCCCTGGTCCTCGCTGTCGATGCATCCGGTCGAGGCGTTCCTGTATCATGCCGTCGCATTCTGGCACCTGGCTCTTCCGTCGAACCCGGTCATCGCCCTCTTCCAGCTGCATATCGCGGGCTATGGGGCGCTGAACGGCCATATCGGCTTTGACCGGCTGGAACTGACGGACGAGACGGCGCTCGATAGCCACGCCTATGCCCACTACCTGCACCACAAGTATTTCGAGGTGAACTATGGCGGCGACGGTGTCCTGCCGCTCGACCGCTGGTTCGGGTCCTGGCACGACGGAACGGCTGCGGGCGACGCGCTGATGCAGGCGCGCTATCAAAAGAAGAAGGCGCGGATGAACGCGCAAGGCTGAGACGCGGCAACCCAAAGGACAGACCGGATGCACAGACCCGACCGCCCGACCGTTCACGACCTGCGCGCGATGAAGGCGCGGGGGGAAAAGATCACCATGCTTTACGTCACGACGCCCGAAGAGGCGGCGGCGGCGGATGCGGCGGGGGTCCAGATGCTGTCGATCGAGGGGCGCTATTTCTCGCCCGAGATGCGGGCGGCGGCGGGGCGGTGCTTCGTGCAGGTCGGGCTGCCCTATGGCGGGCAGTCGAGCGGCTGGCAGGGGCGGCCGCTTGTCAGCGCCGACGACTATCTGGGCGCGGCCTATCACTTCGCCCAGATGGGCGGGGACGCCTTCTATTGCGCGGCCTCGTTCGAGATCCAGAAGGCGCTTTGCGACAATCATGTGCCGATCGTCGCCCATGTCGGTCTTGTCCCGTCGCTCGCCACCTGGACCGGCTGGCGTGCCGTCGGCAAGACGGCGGCCGAGGCGCGCGCGATCTGGGACCAGGTCAAGCGGCTTGAGGCGATCAACGCCTTCGGGGCAGAGCTTGAGGTGGTGCCAGAGGCGCTCGGCGCCTTCATCAGCGCCAACACGCCGATGCTGATGCTTGGCATGGGCGCCGGGGCCGGGGCGGATGCGCAGTATCTGTTTGCCGAGGATGTGCTCGGCTACACCTCGGGCCACCGGCCGCGCCATGCCAAGGTCTACCGTGACTTCGCCGCCGAACATGCGCGCCTGCAACAGGAACGGATCGCTGCCTTCCGCGAGTTCCGCGCCGACGTCGATCAGGCGCGCTATCCCGAGCTGCGCCATGTCGTGCCGATGGACGAGGCCGAGTTTCAGGCCTTCCGCGCCGGGCTCGGGGTGTAGGAAGACGGGGGCCAGGCCCGGGCGGGAACAGGAAACCTATAGGTTTCCCCCGCGCGTGTGGAAGCGGTGCCGGTGGGCCCTCGGTGTCATGAACTGTCGTAGGCCGGCGCCTGCCCCGGCGGCCTTTGGGCCACCGGCCGGGACACAGGGCTTGGCCTTCGCATGGCAGGGTCAACGGCCCCTAAGCGGAAACGGCCGCCTACCCTACCGCATGATGAACGGGTCCGGGATCGGCGCGTCAGAGGTCCTCAGCCACACCGTCTTGACCGTGGTGTAGTCCAGCGCCGCCGCGATGCCGCCTTCGCGCCCGTGGCCCGACAGGCCGTGGCCGCCGAAGGGCGCGATCGGCGAGACGGCGCGGTAGGTGTTGACCCAGACGACCCCGGCGCGCAGGCCCCGGATCATGCGATGGGCGCGCGTCAGGCTTTGGGTGAAGAGGCCAGAGGCAAGTCCGAAGGCCGTATCGTTGGCCAGCGCGAGCGCCTCTTCCTCGGTCGCGAAGGTCACGACGGACAGGACCGGGCCGAAGAATTCCTCGGCCAGTGCCGGGGCGTGGCGGGCGGTCGAGCAATCAAGGATCGTCGGCGGGAAGAAGAAGCCCGCACCCTCGGGCGACTGGCCGCCGGTCACGAGCCGCGCGCCGGCCTTGAGCGAACGGGCGATCAGCCCTTCGATCCGGACACGTTGGCGGGCGGTGCAGAGGGGGCCGACTTCCGTCTCCATCCGGTCGGGCGCGCCGATCGCCACCGCCTCGGCCTTGGCCTTCAGGCGGGCGAGGAAGGCGTCCTTCACGCTTTCCTGCACCAGAAGGCGCGAACCCGCGACGCAGCTTTGGCCGGTGGCGGCAAAGATGCCCGAGACTTGCGCATTGGCCGCGCTGTCGAGGTCCGCGTCGTCGAAGACGATGAAGGGGGACTTGCCGCCCAGTTCCAGCGAGGTCTTGGCCAGGTTCTCGGCGCTCGCCCTCACGATATGGCGCGCGGTGTCCGGGCCGCCGGTGAAGGCGATGTGGGCGACGAGCGGGTGCGAGCTGAGCGTGCGCCCTGCCTCGGGTCCGCCGGTCAGGATGTTGACGACGCCGGGCGGGAAGCCCGCCTCATGAACCAGCCGCGCGAAGTCCAGAAGCGGCGCGGGGCCGTCCTCGGACGCCTTCAGGACCACGCTGCAACCGGCGGCGAGAGCGGGGCCGAGTTTGACGGCGGACAGGAACAGCTGGCTGTTCCAGGGCACGATGGCCGCGACCACGCCCACCGGCTCGCGCCTGAGCCAGACCTCCATGTCCGGCTTGTCGATCGGCAGGTGCGCGCCTTCGATCTTGTCGGCAAGGCCCGCGTAATAGCGGTAGTATTCCGCGACATAGGCGATCTGGGCCGAGGTTTCGCGGATGATCTTCCCGGTATCGCGGGTTTCGAGCGCGGCAAGGCGCGGGGCCGCCGCCTGCACCAGATCGGCAAGCCTGTAAAGCAGCTTGCCCCGCGCCGTGGCGGTCAGCGCGGGCCAGGGGCCGGTCCGGAAGGCGCGGTCGGCCGCCTTGACCGCCCGGTCCACGTCCGCCGCCCCGGCCATCGGCATGACAGCCCAGGGGGCGCCCGTTGCCGGGTCCAGGCTTTCGAACTGGTCGGAACCGTCCTCGAACTGCCCGTCGATATAGTGCTGGAAACGGTCCATGGGCCCCCCTCAGGCGAACGCCGGCATCACGTCGCGGATCAGCCGTTCGAGCGAGGCCTTCTTGCGCGCGAAACTCATGCCGGTGTCGATCCAGAAGCTGAACTCGTCATAGCCCAGCGCCTCGTAGCCCTTGATGCGCGCGATCACCTCGGCCGGTTCGCCGATGATCTGGTTCTTGCGCATAGCGGCCGCAGAATAGAAGGGGTGGGCCGCCATCTCTTCTGCCGTCAGTTCCTGGATCAGGCCTTGCGTGATCGGGCGTTCGTTTTTGAACCAGGCGCCGAAATAGCAGTAGAAACGGTTGATTTCTTCTGCCGCGACCTGCGCGTCCGCTTCGCTGTTGGCGACATAGGCATGGCGCAGGACCATGATCTTAGGGCGCGGCACTTCCGGGTGGGCGGTGCAGGCGGCGTTGAAGCGGTCCATGAGGCTCACCACCTCTTCATCGCCCAGGTGCAGCGGCGTGACCTGCACGTTGCAGCCGTTCGCCACGGCGAAATCGTGGCTGTTCGGATCGCGCGCCGCGACCCAGATCGGCGGCCCCGGCTGTTGCAGGGGCTTGGGCGAGGCGGTGGTCTTCGGGAACTGCCAATATTCGCCGTTGTGGCTGTAGTCGCCCGCCCAAAGCCCCTTGATCGCGGGGATCAGCTCGCGCATCCGCCCGCCCGCGTTCCAGGCGTCAAGGCCCGGCATCAGGCGTTCGTACTCGAACGAATAGGCGCCCCGCGCGATCCCCAGGTCGAGCCGGCCGTCCATGATGATGTCGGCCATCGCCGCTTCGCCCGCCAGCCGGATCGGATGCCAGAAGGGCGCGATCACGGTGCCGGTGCCAAGCCGCACATTCTTCGTGCGCCGGGCCAGATCGACCAGGTTCAGAAGCGGGTTCGGCGCAATGGTGAAATTCATGCCGTGGTGCTCGCCGGTCCAGATGGCGTGCATGCCCCCTTCGTCGGCGATGCGGCAGAGTTCCAGCATCTCTTCGTAAAGCTGGCGTTCGGGCTCGTCGGGGAAGAGCCGTTCCATATGGATGAAGAGCGAGAATTTCATCACTTGCCGTCCTTTGCCATGCGTTCGACTGCCATGCGTTCGACCCGGCCCGCCTCGTGCGTGCCGAAATAAATCCCGTAGTTGCCGAGGCGCGCCTCGTCGGCCAGCCGCTCGAGCATCTGCCGAAGGGCGGGGTCCGTGACGTCGGCCAGACTCGCGCGCGACAGGTCGACGAAGGCGCCGCGCCGGGGTTTGCACAGGTCGGCCGCGCAACGCAGCGCGATATGCTGAAGCCCGAGCTTTGCGTCCTCGTAGACAGCATAGACCGACCCGGCCCCCGCCGTGACGCCAAGTGCATCAATCAGTTGACCGAGCGCGGCCTGGATGCCCTCGCGCCCGACGCGCGACATCGGCACCGTCAGGCCGCCGTGCCCGTCGTCGACCATCAGAACCAGACCTTCGGCCTGAAGGACGGCCGACAGGACCACGTTCGGCCCGGCCGGAAGTTCGGCGGCAACGGTCGCGGGCGTCATCATGGCGCCGCGATAGTAGCCAAGGCCGGGGTTGGGCGTCGCCTCGAAGGCGCCGATCCGGCCGATCAGAAGGGTATGGTCGCCCGCAGGGATTGCCCGGTCGAGCGTGCAGTCGAACCAGGCCGACACGCCGGCAAGGATGGGCGAGCCCACCGGGCCATTGCGCCAGTAAAGGTTCGCAAAGCGGTCATCTGACCGGCGGGCGAAGGTCGTGGAGATGTCCTTCTGATCTTCGGACAGGATGTTGACGGCTAGGCCCGCACCCTTCGTGAAGGCTTCGAGGTTCGAGGACGAGTTGGCGATCGACACCAGAAGAAGCGGCGGATCGAGAGAGACAGAGGTGAAGGAATTGGCCGTGAAGCCTAGCGGGCGGCCCGACGCATCCTTGGTGGTGACGACCGTGACCCCGGTCATGAAGCAGCCGAAGGCGTCGCGGAGCGCGCGGGGGTCGAGAGGGGCGACGGGGGGCGTGGTCATGATCCGGTCTCCTCGGTTGAAAGCCAGCGGCGAAGGTCCGCCGTTACCGCGTCGGGCGCGGTCAGGTTGACCATATGACGATGGCCGGCGATCACAACCGCCCGGCCGTTTTGGGTCAGCGCCGCCATCGCCTCGGCCATCGCGGGGGTCGAGTTCGGATCGCCGTCGGCCGTCAGGGCCAGGAAGGGGCAGCGCACCAGGGACAGCCGGTCGGCATAGGTGTCATCCCCGTTCGCAAAGGCACGATAGGCGGCCGCGTAGCCCGCGCGCGGCACCTCGGCCAGCCAGTCGGCCACCTGGTCGCGGAGTGCTTCCTGCCCTGCGTCGAACCAGCGGGCGAGCGGCGCCTCGATCCCGCCCGCGCCGGCGCCGATCTCTGCCGCGCGGGCCAGGACGGCGGCCTTCGCCTCGGGCGAGCGGCGCCAGACGCCGTTCAGCACGGCCGCCCGGCGGGTCAGGTCGGGGCGTTCGACCGCGAGGCCGCCCGCGATCAGCGCGCCCATCGAATGGCCCGCGACCGACAGGGGGCCGAGGTCCAGCGCCTGAATGACACGCGCGGCCCAGCCGACATAGTCGGGCAGAAGGGGCGCGCCCGGCAGGGGGTCGCTTTCGCCATGGCCCGGCATGTCGACGGCGATGACGTGGTGGTCTGCGGACAGGTCCGCGATCTGCGGCCCCCAGGCCTCGGCCCTGAGGCCGACGCCGTGGATCAGAAGGACCGGCGCGCCCGCCCCGGCCTCGACCACGCGGACCCGCGCGCCGTCAGACAGCCGCAGGGTTCGCGACATCATGGCCCAGATCCTTCAGGTCCTGATAGCGGTCGCCGATCCGGTGGTGTGGACGCCCGCTGGTCGAGGCGCCGAGGGCGACCAGGATTTCATCGGCGGCCGGCGCGTCGGGGATCGAGAAATGCACCGTCTGGTAGTGCGAGCGACGCCCCTCGTCGTGCTTGTCCATCAGGGGGATCATCACCGGACAGTTCGCCGGCCCCCGCACATTGGTGAAGGCAAGATAGGTCTTGGCGCCGACCGCCTGGCGGTAATGGTTGCCGAAGCGCAGCGTGTGGATGAGCGCGTTGGCATGTTCCAGTTCGCCATCAAGCCCCACGACGGCCGCCTTGCCGTAGCCCTCGACCCCATCGGGCCCGCCCGCGGCATCAAGGATCATGCCGGTCAGAAGCGCGCCCAGGATCGGCGCGACCGCGTGGATTTCAGGCTTCAGCTCCTCGACAAAACCGCGACCGGCCCAGGGGTTCTTCAGGACGGCGACGGCTGCGATCAGCTTCAGGGGCTTCGGCGCCGCGCGCCCGCCCTCGATCAGCGTGGTTTCTACCAGGGTCAGGGTCTTGCGAATCTGGGCGGTCATGGCGGGCTCCTCTGCTGACGGTAAGTTGGCATACCAACATACCATCCGTCAATAAGACGTTGCTTTTTCCCGTCGGCGCCCCTAGTCTGGCGCCATGGACAGAACCGACGACCTCAGGATCGACCACACGGCGCCCACCCTGCGCGCGCTGGCCGTCGACCGGCTGCGCGGGGCGATCATTTCGGGGCGCTTCACATCCGGCGAGCGGCTGGTGGAACGCGCGCTTTGCGATCAGCTCGGCGTCTCGCGCTCGGTCGTCCGCGAGGCGATCCGCTACCTCGAGGCCGAGGGGCTGGTGGAAACGCAGCCGCGTTCCGGCCCCGTCGTCGCCCGGCTGAGCTGGGAAGACGCGCGCCAGATCTACGACATCCGCTGCCTGCTTGAAGCTGCTGCTGCCGCCGATTGCGCGCGGCGCGCGGACGACGCGGTGGCCGGTCGGCTCAGGGCCGCGCTCGCCCGGCTGAACCGCGCCTTCGCCGAGGGCGAGGCGGGCGGGCTTTACGCCGCGACCACCGGCTTTTACGAGGTCATCTTCACCGCTGCCGACCACCCGATCGCCTGGGACATCGTGCAGCGCCTCAATGGCCGGATCTCGCGCCTGCGTGCCCTGACACTCTCGACCACCAACCGCCGCATTTCGGGCCCCGCGCACATGACGCGGATCTGCGAGGCGATCCTCGCCCGCAACCCCGAGGCGGCAGCGGCAGCGGTCAGCGAGCACCTGCGCGATGCGGCCGAAATCGCCCGGCAAAGCCTTGAGGGTGCGCCGTGACCGCCTACTGGATCGCCCACGTCACCATCACGGACCCTGAAGCCTACAAGGCCTATCAGGCCAAGGCCGGCCCGGTCTTCGCCGCCCACGGCGCGACCTTCCTTGCGCGCGGCGGCGCGTCGGAAGTGCTGGAGGGGCCGGCGCTCGACCGCCATGTGGTGATCGCGTTCCCGTCGCTTCAGGCGGCGCGGGACTGCTATGGGTCGGACGCCTATCAGGATGCGCGTCGCCATAGGGATGGGGCTGCCATCACCCATGTGACCATCGTCGAAGGCGTCTGAGCGGCTGGGCCTCAGCGTCCACGACGGAGCGGATCAGAGCGCGTCCGACAGGTAGCTTTTCTGCATGAAGGCCAGGAAATTGTCTCGGAACTGGCGGGTGTGGGCATGGGCGAGCGCATCGGCCCGGGGCGCGTCGCGGTCGGCGATGGCGGCCAGCATCTCGTCATGTTCGTCGGTCAGAAGGGTGCCGTCGTTGCCCTGTTCCAGATAGTCGAAATGCAGGTGCAGCATCCGGCGGCCCTGGTTCAGCAGCCGTTCGTAGAACAGCGCGAGGTAGGGGTTCCGCCCCGCCTCCGCGATGGCCATGTGAAAGGCCATGTTCGCGGCCGACATGGCCAGGTGATCGCCCTTGCCCACGGCCGCCACGAACTCCTTCTGGCGCCGGGCGATGCACTTCAGGTCCTGGTCGCTGCGCAGTTCCGCCGCCAGCCGGGTGTTCATCCGCTGGGCCACGTCCAGCGCCTCGACATATTTCGGAAAGCTCTGCACGTCGATCGGCGCCACGACCGTCGAGCGGTTCGAGAGCGTCACCACCAGATCGTCGCCCGCCAGGCGGATCAGCGCCTCGCGCACAGGCGAGCGTGACATGCCGAAGCGTTCGGCGATGGAGGTTTCGTCCAACACCGCGCCCGGCGGCAGGTCGAGCGTCAGGATGTCATGACGCAGGCTGTCGTAGGCGAACTTGACGCCCGTTCCCTTGGCCCGCCTCGGTTCGTCCCCCTCGTCCACCCTGTCCTCCCGATCCGCACGCCTGCATCCTACGGCGCCCCGCAGATCATGTCGACACGAATTATTCACACATTGACCTGTCGGCAGCGTGTCGTCATCATTGGGATGAAAGCGGCGCGATTCGACCACCGGCGCCCGTGCCAGCCAAGGAGCGTTCCATGTTGAAACTGTCCGGCGTCCTGCCCGCCCTCGTCACGCCCTTCGATAGCGAAGGCCGCATCGACTTCGCCGCGCTCGGCACCCATATGACCAGCCTGCGTGCAGCGGGCGTCGCGGGCTGGGTGCCCTGCGGATCGTCGGGCGAATACAACCTGATGAGCCACGAGGAACGCGACCAGGTCCTGCGCTTCGTGCGCGATTTCGCGCGGCCGGGCGAGGCGCTGATCGCCGGGACGAACGCACCCTCGACCGCCGGGGTGATCGCCAACACGGCCAGGGCAAAGGCGCTCGGCTACCACGCGGTCCTTCTGGCCGTGCCCTTCTACACCAAGCCGACGCAGGCCGAAATCATCCGCCATTTCAATGTGGTAACGGATGCGACCGGGATGGATGTGGTGCTTTATTCCTACCCCGGCAAGGATGGGGTCGAGGTCGGGTATGAAGCGCTCGATGCGCTGGCCGACAATCCGCACATCATCGGCATCAAGGAATCCTCGGGCGTTTTGCAGCGGGCCATCGGCATCTCGACGCGCTACGGCGGGCGGGTGCAGCTCGTGTCCGGGTCGGACGACATCGCGCTCGATTTCATGCTCTGGGGGGCGGACGCCTGGATCTGCGGGCCGGCGAACTGCATGGCGACCGCGGTGTGCGAGATGGACCGCCGCTTCCGCGCGGGCGACCTGGCGGGTGCCAAGGAAATGATGGTGCGGATGTGGCCCGCCATGATTATCCTGGAATCGGGCAAGTTCGTGCAGAAGCTGAAACATGGCTGCGCGCTTCAGGGCACGCCCGTCGGCGAGTGCCGCCTGCCGTTCGGCCCCCTGACCGACGCCGAAAAGGCCGAGTTCGCCGCCGCGATGCAGCCACTACTGTCGCGCGGCTGAGCCATGTCGACGCTGGTCATCGGCGCCGGAATCATCGGCACGGCGATTGCGCATGAGTTGCAGCGGCGGGGCGACCCGGTCGTGCTGGTCGACCGCGACGGGCCGGGCATGGGTGCGTCGTTCGGCAACATGGCCTCGATCGCGGTGACGGAGTTCCTGCCGTCCTCGCGCCCGGCGATCTGGCGGCAGATCCCCGGCTGGATGCTCGACCCCGAAGGCCCCGTGCGGGTCCGGCCGGGCTACATGCCAAAGCTTGTCCCGTGGTTCCTGCGCTTCATCGCCGCCTCGCGGCCGGGAAGGCTGGCGGCAATCGAGGCGGCGGGCGCGGCGCTCTGCCAGCGCGCCCTGCCCGACTGGCTGGCGCTTCTGCGCGAGACGGGGCTTGCCGATCAGATCAGTGACGAGGGCTGCCTGTCGCTTTACGCCGACGAGGCGGAGTTTCGCGCCGACCGCGACCATATCGCGCTTCTGGACCGCTTTGGCCTTCCCTACGAGGTGCTGAATGGCCCGGCGCTTCGGGCGTTGGAGCCATCGCTTTCGGACCGGATCGGCATGGGCGTCCTTTTTCCGCAGAACCGGTCTGTCAAGGACCCCTACAGGCTGGTCCTGGCCTTGGCCGAGCGGTTCACGGGGCTTGGCGGGCGGGTCGAGACGGGGGCGGTCACGGGCATCACACGGGGCGCGCGTTTCGAGGGCGTGCGGCTTGCCGACGGCCGTCACCTGACCGCCGACCGGCTGGTGATCGCGGCGGGGGCCTGGTCGGGGCGGCTGTCCGCGATGCTGGGCGAAACGATTCCGATGGAAACCGAGCGCGGCTATCACACGCAGATCGACGGGGATGCGGGGGTGGCGCTTCGCCATTCGCTCATCTGGCCGGCGCGCGCCTTCATGGTCACGCCGACAGCGGGCGGCATCCGCATCGGCGGCACGGTCGAGATGGCGGGGCTGACCGCCGCACCGGACTACCGGCGGGCGCGGGTGACGGTGAAGCGGGCGAAAGAGGCGCTGCCGGGGCTTGTCGCGGACGCCCGCAGCGAGTGGATGGGCCATCGCCCGGCGCTGCCGGACACGATCCCGATCCTGTCGTCCAGTGCCCGGACGCCCGGCGTCTTCTATGCGACCGGCCACGGCCATCTGGGCTTGACCGAGGCGGCGACGACGGCGCGGCTGATGGGGCAGCTGATCGTGGGCGAGCGGCCCGATCTTGACCTGACCCCCTATCGGGTCGACAGGTTCTGAAGGGACAACAGGGGGCACTCGATCATGCGGTGGCAGCGGACCTTGCAGACGGTCGACGTGCATTGCGCGGGCGAGATCGGGCGCGTCATCACCGGCGGTGTCCTGAACGTGCCGGGCGCGACCATGGCGGAAAAGCTTCACCACCTGAACGCGGTCGACGACGGGTTGCGGCGGTTCCTGTGCTCGGAACCGCGCTCGGGTCCGGCGGGCTCGTTTTGCCTGCTCACGCCCGCGACCGACCCGCGCGCGGATGTGGGCCTCATCATCCTGCAGCCGGACCAGGCGCATGCCATGTCCGGGTCAAACGCCATGTGCGCAACGACGGCGCTGCTCGAAACCGGCATGGTGCCGATGGTCGAGCCCACCTCGCGCGTGGTTTTCGACACGGCGGCGGGGCTGGTGACGGCGACCGCGACCTGCCAGGCGGGCAAGGTCACGCGCGTCACGCTCGACATGCCGCCGGCCTTTGTCACGGGGCTCAACCGGGTGGTCGAGACGCCGGACTGGGGCCCGGTGCGTTATGACCTGTGCTTTGGCGGCATCTTCTATGCGCTGGTCGATGTGGATCAGCTGGGGATGACGATCCGCCCGCAAGAGGCGCGCGACCTGGCCATGGCGGGCGTCCGGCTGCATGGAATGATCGCGGCGGCCGAACCGGCGCTTCACCCCACCGTCCCGGCGCTGAACGGACTGTCCTACGTCATGTTCCGCAGCGCCGAGCCCGACGGCGCGCTGCGCACCTGCACCACGCTTCGCCCCGGACGTGCCGACCGTTCGCCCTGCGGCACGGGGTCAAATTCCAACATGGCGTCCGAGGCGGCGCGGGGCCGGGCCAAGCCGGGGGACCGGGTCGTCTCGCGCTCGATCATCGGGGGCGAGTTCGTGACCGAGTTCGTCGAGGAAACCGCCGTCGGCCCCTACAGGGCGACCCGCAACCGCGTGTCGGGGCAGGCCTGGATCTATGGGATGAGCCAGATCGGGCTCGACCCCACGGACCCCTTCCCCGACGGCTTCACCCTGTCGGACACCTGGGGAGGCTGAGGCATGACCCTGAGCGGCCAGACGATTCTTGTCACCGGCGCGACCGGGGCCATCGGGCAGGCCATCTGCCGGGCGCTGGTGGCGGAAGGCGCACGGGTCGTTGCGCAATATGGCCGGAACCGGGGCGCGGCAGAGGCGCTGTTGGCGGTCCTTGGCCAGGCGGCCCGCATCCTGCCCGCCGACCTGTCGGACCCGCAGGCGCCGACCGCGCTCTGGCAGGCGGCGGTGGCGGCAGAGGGGCGGGTGACGGGGCTGGTGAACAACGCGGGCATCCGCAGCGAAGTGCCGGTCGATGCGCCCCTTGCCGACTGGCAGCGCGTCTGGGCGCGCGAGATGCAGGTGAACTTCCTTGCCGCCGTCGACCTGACGCGCGCGGCGATCCTGCATTTCCGCGCCATCGGCGGGGGCCGCATCCTGAACATGGCCAGCCGCGCGGGCCAGCGGGGCTATGCGTCGAACGCCATGGCCTATGGGGCGTCGAAGGCCGCGCTCATCAACCTGACGAAGTCGGTGGCACAGAGCCACGGGGCCGAGGGAATCACGGCCCTTGCCCTCGCGCCCGGCTGGGTGCGCACGGACATGGCCGAGGATTTCATCGCCAGGCATGGCGCGGCGGCGGCGCTGGGCGGCATCCCCGTCGGGCGCATGGCCGAGCCGGATGAGATCGGCGAACTGGTGGCCTTTGCCTTCCGGCCCGCGCAGGCCTCGCTCAACGGCGCGGTCCTCGACGTGAACGGCGGCAGTTACCTGCGGTAGGAGAGACAGATGCGGTTTCGGGACAAGGTTGTCGTGGTCACGGGGGCCGCAGGCGGCATCGGCACGGCGATCGCCGGGCGCTTCGCCAGCGAGGGCGCGCGCGTCGTCGTCAGCGACGTCAAGGCCGAGGGGGTGGAAGAAACCGCCGCCGGCATCCGCAGCGCAGGCGGCAAGGCGCGCGGCGTGGCGGCCGACATCGGGACGGCCGCCGGGTGCCGGGGGCTGATCGCGGAGGTGCTGGCCGCCGAAGGGCGGATTGATGTCTTGTGCAATAACGCGGGCATCAACAGGCGGGGGGCGCTCCTCGCGCTCAGCGACGAGGATTGGGACCTGTCCTTCGCGGTCAATCTGGATGCGATGTTCCACCTGTGCCGCGCGGCGTTGCCGGCCATGATCGCGGCCGGTGGCGGGGCTATCGTCAACACCGCCTCGCAATGGGGGCTGCATCCGGCGCCCGGCCATATCGCCTACAACGTGACCAAGGCGGCCGTGGCGAGCTTCACCCAGAACCTTGCGCGCGACTACGCGCCCCAGAAGATCCGCGTCAACGCCGTCTGCCCCGGAGAGATCCATACGCCGATGCTCGAAGCCGGGGTGAAGCGGTCGGGGCGCACCATCGCCGATCTGGACCGGATGGTGCCCTTAGGCCGGATCGGCCGGCCGGACGAGGTGGCGGCGCTCGTGGCCTTCCTCGCCTCGGACGAGGCGGCCTTCATGTGCGGATCGCTGGTCGAGATCACCGGCGCGCAGGCGGTGGCGTGATGCGGGTGGGCTTCATCGGTGTCGGCGCGATCACGGCGGCCATTGTCACGGGGCTGAAGGGGTCGGCCCTGGCCGATTGGCCTATCGTCCTGTCGCCCCGCAACGTCGATGTCGCGCGGGGGCTGGCCGCCAGCCTGCCGGGGGTGACGGTCGCGGCCAGCAACCAGTCGGTGGTCGACGGGTCGGATGTGCTGGTGCTGGCCGTGCGCCCGCAGGTCGCGGCCGAGGTTCTGTCGGGCCTGAGGGCCCGGCCCGACCAGCCGGTCATCAGCCTGATCGCAGCGACGGCGGCGGCCGATATCGCCCGCTGGACCGGCGCGCGTCAGGTCTGCCGGGCGATCCCCCTGCCCTTCGTTGCCGAGCGCAGCGACGTGACCCCGGTCTTTCCGCCGCTGCCGGTCGCGATGGAGCTGTTCGGCGCGCTCGGCACCGCACTCCCTGTTCGCGATCAGGCGAGCTTCGACCTGTATGGGGCACTGAGCGCGCTGATGGAGACCTATTTCGGCCTGCTCGGCGGCCTGTCGGACTGGTCAGTGCGGCACGGACTGCCAGAGGGCGAGGCGCGGGCCTACCTTGCCGGGTTGTTCCTGAACCTGTCCCGCGTCGCCGCGACCAGCCCCCTGAGCTTCGAGGCGCTAAGGGCCGCGCATTCGACGGAGGGCGGCCTGAATGAACAGGTCCACCGGGATTTCGTGCGCCACGGCGGGCCAGAGGCGCTGGCCCGCGCGCTCGACCGGGTGCTTCAGCGGATCACCGCGGCCTAGGGTCCGAACGGCTCGCCCAGCGAGGCGACGCCGTTGATCTTCAGAAGCCGCTTGTTTGACGAGATGATGCCAAGGACGACGATGGTCACGATGTAGGGCAGGCTCGCCAGGAACTGCGAGTTGAGGCTGACGCCCGACGCCTGCGCAGCCAGCCCCGCAAGCGACACGGCCCCGAAAAGGACGGCCCCGAAAAAGACCCGGCCGGTCATCCAGGTGGCAAAGACCACAAGCGCCAGCGCGATCCAGCCGCGCCCGGCGATCATGCCCTCGGCCCAGAGCGGCGTGTAGACGGTCGAGGCATAGGCGCCCGCGAACCCGGCCATCAGCCCGCCGAACGCGACCGCGCCATAGCGGATCGCCAGCACCGGATAGCCGATGGCGCGCGCGGCGCCGGGGTTTTCGCCCACCGCGCGGATCACGAGGCCGAGCTTCGTGAAGCGCAGGGCATACCAGATGCCAAGCGTTGCCAGAAGCGTCAGCCAGACGATCGGGTCCTGCCGGAAAAGGCCACCCACGACCGGCAGGTCCGCCAGACCCGGAAGGGCGATCTTCGGCAGTCCGGTGACGGTCGTGCTTTCGTAGGTCTTGCCGAAAAGCGCCGACAGGCCGTCGCCCAGGATGGCGATGGCAAGGCCCGCCGCCACCTGGTTGGCGCGCAGCGACAGCGCGAGCCAGGCAAAGACCAGCGCCAGCGCCATGCCCGCGACACCGGCAAGAAGGAACCCCGCGACATGGCCACCCTGCCGGTGGACGATGATGAAGGCGACGACGGCGCCGAAGGCCATCATCCCCTCGATCCCCAGGTTCAGGACGCCCGAGCGTTCGGCCACCAGCTCGCCCAGCGCCGCCAGCAGGAAGGGGGTCGCGGCGGCGAGCATTCCGGCGATGATGAAGGCAAGGCCGCTCATGCCCGGACCTCCTGCGGCGGTCGCCACCGGATGCGGAAGCGGACGAGCGTGATGGCCGCCAGATAGAAGACCAGAAGGCTGCCCTGAAAGACCTCGACCGCGGCTTTCGGCAGGTCGGCCGACACCATGGCATTGTCGCCGCCGATATTCAGCGCGGCGATCAGGAGCGACGAGAAGATGATGCCGATCGGGTGCAGGCCGCCCAGATAGGCCACGATGATCGCCGTGTAGCCGTAGCCCGAACTGACCGACCGTTGCAGCTGGCCCAGGGGCCCCGCCACCTCGGCCGCGCCCGCAAGACCGGCAGCGAACCCGCCGATCAGCAGCGACAGCCAGACGGCGCGTCCTTCGGAAAAGCCAGCATAGGCGGTGGCGTGCGGGGCAAGGCCGCCCACCAGAAGCTGATAGCCCTGAAAGCTTTTCTGCATGTAGAGGTAGATCAGTCCGGCCCAGACGAAGGCCAGGATCAGCGCGACGTTGACCCGCGTGCCGGGGATGAGCGTCGGCAGGATCGCGTCGTTCTGGAACATGACCGATTGCGGGAAGTTGAAGCCCATCGGGTCCTTCCAGGGGCCGACCAGGAGGTAGTTCAGAAGCTGCGCGGCAATCAGGCTCATCATCAGCGTGACGAGGATTTCCGAGGCGTTGAGCCGGACCCGCCAGAAGGCCGGAACCGTGGCCCAAAGCGCGCCGCCCATGCCGCCCAGAAGCAGCATCAGGGGCCAGATCCAGCCGCCGGTCGCTTGCGGGAACCAGACCGGGATCGAGGCTGCGAAGATCGCGCCCAGGATGAACTGGCCCTCGGCGCCGATGTTGATGACCTTGGCGCGGAAGCCGACGGCAAGGCCTTCGGCGATCAGCAGGAGGGGCGTCATCTTCAGCAGCACTTCGGAAAAGGACGACCAGGAAACGAAGGGCTCGACCAGCATCGCATAGAAGACCGCCGCCGGGTCCTTGCCCATGGCGATATAGAGCAGGAAGTTGACCAGCCCGGCGGCCAGCAGGGCCGCGAGCGGCGCCAGCAGGGCCGCGCGACGCGAGGCGCCGTCGCGGCGGATCAGGCGCAGGCGGAAGGGCATGGGGGTCATGCGCGGGCCGCTCCGTCGCCTTCGCCGGCGTCTCCACGCGTGCCGACCATGTAGCGCCCCACCTCCTGCACGTCCGTCTCGGCGATGCGGAGCGAGGGCGAGAGCCGCCCCTCGCGGATCACCATCACGCGGTCGCAGATTTCAAACAGTTCCTCGATCTCTTCCGAGATGACCAGGATGGCGCAGCCCTGGTTGCGCAACTCGACCAGCCGGCGGCGGATCGCGGTCGCCGCCCCGATGTCGACGCCCCAGGTCGGCTGCGCGACGAACAGCAGCCGGGGACCGAGCATCAGTTCGCGCCCGACGATGAATTTCTGCAGGTTGCCGCCCGAAAGCGCGCCCGCCTCGGCCTCGGGCCCCGGGGTGCGCACGTCGAAATCCTCGATGCAGCGGCGGGTGAAGGCCGCTTCGCGCGTGCGGTCGATCAGCCCCTTGCGGACCAGGCCCAGCCGGTGCGCCGTCAGAAGGCTGTTGTCGGCGAGCGACATGTCCGGCACGGCGCCGCGCCCGAGCCGTTCCTCGGGCACGAAGGCAAAGCCAAGTTCGCGCCGGTCGGCCGCACCCCGGTCGCCTACGGGGCGCCCCATCATCTGCACCCGCCCGGCGTCGGCGCGCGGCAGGGTCCATTCGCCGGAAATGAGCCGCGTCAGTTCGGCCTGCCCGTTCCCCGACACGCCGGCAAGGCCCAGGACTTCGCCGGCGCGGACATCGAACGACATATCCGCAAGGGCCATGGCGAAGGGGTCGTCGGGCCGGTGGTTCAGCCGGTCGACCTGCAACAGCACCTCGCCGGGGGTCAGGCTGCGGGCATGGGCCATTTCGGGCATGGCGTGGCCGATCATCATCCGGGCGAGCGCGTGGGCGTCGTGGCCGCGCGGATCGACGTTGTCCACGACCGTGCCCGCGCGCAGGATCGTCGCCCGGTCACAGATCGCGCGCACCTCGTCGAGCTTGTGCGAGATGAACAGGATCGACACCCCGCCTTCCTTTAGCCTTTGCAGCGTCTGAAACAGGCGCTCGACCGACTGGGGCGGCAGGACCGAGGTCGGCTCATCCAGGATCAGAAGGCGCGGGTCGGTCATCAGGCAGCGGATGATCTCGACCCGCTGGCGCTCGCCGACCGACAGGGCATGGACATAAGCCTGCGGGTCGACGTCCAGCCCGAAGGTCTGGCCAAGCGTGCGGATGCGCCCGGCGAGGTCCGCCTTGGCGCCGGGGACGACGAGCGAGATGTTCTCGACCACCGTCAGCGTCTCGAACAGGGAAAAGTGCTGGAACACCATGCCGATCCCGGCGCGCCGCGCCTCGGCGGGCGAGGTGACGCGCAGGGGGGCGCCGCGCCACAGGATTTCGCCCGCGTCGGGCGACTCGACCCCGTAGATCAGCTTCATCAGGGTCGATTTGCCCGCGCCGTTCTCGCCCAATATGGCATGGATCGACCCCTCGGCCACCTCGAGGTCAATCGCATGGTTGGCCCGGACAGAGCCGTAGCTCTTGCCCAGGCCCCGAAGGGTGAGAAGCGGCGCGGGCAAGGGCTTACTTCGGCAGCGGCGTCGTCACGCCCTTGACGTGCCAGTCCATCGCGACGATGGCCGCGTCATCCATGGACGCGCCGGCCGCCACACCCTCTGACCCGTCCTGCTTGGTGATCGGCCCGGCAAAGACGGCCAGACTGCCGTCGGCGATCTTGCCCTCGACCTCGGTGATCTTGGTCATCACGTCGGCGGGGATGTCCGCGCTCCAGTCCACGACCTTCACAACCTTGTCGGCCACGCCTAGGAAGGCGACCGCACCCTTGAAGGTGCCGGCGATATGGTCGTTGATCTGCGCCGTGAAGAAGGGCGACCAGTCGGTCGCCACGCAGCCCAGGTATTTCTTCGGCGCGTATTTCTGCATCGAGGAGTTCAGGTTCCAGACATAGGCGCCGGCCTCTTCGCAGACCGACACGACCGAGGGCGAATCCTGTGCGTTCGAGAAGATCACATCGCAGCCCTGGGCCAGAAGCGCCTTCGCCGCCTCTTGCTCCTTGGCCGGATCGAACCAGGAGTTCACCCAGACGACCGACACCTCGACCGCCGGGTTGATGGCCTGGGCGCCCAGCGCAAAGGCGTTGACCGAGGTGATGAGTTCGGGGATCGGGAAGGCCGAGACGGAGCCGAGCTTGCCGGACTTCGACACGGCGGCGGCGGCCATGCCCATCAGGTAGGTGGCCTGATAGTAGCGCGCCGCGAAGGGCGAGAAGTTCGGGGCGGTCATGAAGCCCGAGGCATGCAGGACCGACACGTCGGGATTGCGCTTGGCCACCTGCATGGCGCCGTTCTGGTAGCCGAAGGACCCCGCGATCAGGAACTTGTTCCCATCCGCCACCGCCTTGGTCATGATGCGGTCGGCATCCGGACCTTCGGGGATGTTTTCCAGGACCGTGATCTTGGCCTTGTCGCCGAGCGCCGCCTTGATCGGGTCAAGCCCGGCCGACAGCGCGTGGCCCCAGCCGACATCCCCGAGGGGCGAGGGCAGGACAAGGACGATGCCCAGGGGTTCGTCCGCCGCAAGAGCCAGCGACGGGGCAAGGGCGGCGGCAAGTCCGGTCGCGGCGGTGGACTTCAGGAAGCCGCGGCGATTGAGGTCAGAGGTCATGTGTGTCTCCTGTTCGCGGTGGGGTCAGATGTCGATGGTGGCAAGTGTGGCTTCGGCTTCGGCCATCATCTGCGCCTCGTCGAGGCCCGGGAACTCGCCCTTGGCCCAGACGATGCGGCCGTTGACCATGGTCAGGTCCGTGGGCATGCCGATGCCAACGCGGGGGATGAGGCTCGCGGGGTCATGCCGGGTGCCGACGTAGTCCATGCGGCGGCTGTCGATGGCGAAGAGGTCCGCGGCCATACCCGGCGTCAAGCGCCCAATGTCCGTGCGGCCCAGAAGCGAGGCGCCGCCTTCGGTGCCATAGCCCAGGAAGGTGGCCGGGTCAGGGACCGGGTGGGTCCGGCCCGCGGCGACCAGACATTGCAGCATGTAGGCCGAATGCAGGCAGTGCATCAGGTTCGAATTGTCGTTCGAAGCGGCACCATCGCAGCCAAGGCCGATGCGCACGCCGAAGGCCTCCATCGCCGGAATGGGCGTGACCTCGGCCCCGACCAGATAGACCGGCTCGGGGCAGTGCGAGACGCCGGTGCCCGACGCCGCGAGCTGGCGGAGTTCGGGCTCGGTCAGTTCCCAGCAATGGGCATAGAAGGTGTCGGGGCCGCAAAAGCCCATCTGTTCCAGATAGTCGACCGTCCGCAGCCCGTGGCGGGCGCGGATCACTTCGCTTTCACCTTCGCCCACATGGCTGTGCAGGATCGCGCCCCGGTCGCGGGCCAGCGCTAAGGCCTCGGTGAAGGTCTCGCGGTAGCAGTTCACAGGCTGGCAGGGCGCGAGCGAGATCTGGCGCATCGCGAAGGGGCCGGGCTGGTGGTAGGTGTCCAGAAGTCGCTCGCAATCGGCGATGAACTCGTCCGTCGTCTCAAGCATTTCGTCGGGGATGGTCGAGCCTTCGGACTTCGGCAGCGTGTTGGTGCCCCGTCCGGCGTGGTAGCGGATGCCGAGCCTGTCCGCCGCCTCGAACTGGCGGTCGACCAGACGTTTGCCGGCCTTGCGCGGATAGCAATATTGGTGGTCGAAGGCGGTGGTGCAGCCGTGCTTCAGAAGCTCGGCCATGGCGGTCAGCGAGGAGTGGTAGAAGCAATCCTCGCTCAGGCGCGCAAAGACAGGGTAGATCCGGTCCAGCCACTCGATGACCGACAGCTTCGTCCAGTCGAGGTCGGCGCGATTGCGCACGAAGCACTGGAAGAAGTGGTGATGCGTGTTGACGAGGCCGGGGTAGATAAACCAGCCGGTGGCGTCGATGACCTCGGTCCCCGGCGGGGGGACGATCGCCGCGCCAATGGCCTTGATCGCGGGGCCTTCGGTCAGCAGGTCGACGTTGCGGCTGACCGCGATGCCGGCATCGGTGCCGGTCGTCACGGCGGCGCAGTTGCGGAAGAGATATCCCGCCATCTCAGCCCGCCGTCCCGCCGATTTCCGGGGTGGGCTCGGCGCTCGCCTCGTGCAGGCGATGGATGCCCGGCATCTCGATGAAGCCCGGCAGCCCCCGGATCGCCCGCATCCAGAGCCGGATCGACGGATAGGGCCCGAGGTCGACGCCGCCGTCCGGGGCCAGCGCCACATAGGGGAAGCAGGCGACGTCGGCGATCGTCGGGGCGGCGCCCACGAGGAAGCCGTGGCCGCGGCGCCTTTGAGCCGAGAGAGCGGCCTCAAGCTCGCGCAGGGCCCGCGTCGCCGCAGCGCGCAGGGCCCCGATGTCGCCCGGCATCAAAAGCATGTCATGAAGCCGCGCTCCACCGCAGGAGGCGGTCAGGCGCGGCGAAAAGGCCAGCCACTGCTCCACCCGCGCGCGGTCGGCCGGGGTGGCGTCGCCCAGCCAGCCGGGGGCGCCGAGTGCCGCCAGATAGGTCAGCATCGCGCTCGACTCGGTCAGGATCAGCGCGCCATCGGCCAGGATCGGGATCGTCCCGGCAGGGTTCAGCGCAAGGATCGGATCGGTCTTGTGCTCGCGCCCCGGATGGAAGTCGACGGGGCGCAGGTCCAGCTTCACCCCCGCAAGGGCCGCCATGAGCCTGACCTTGTAGCAGGAGGGCGACAGGACATAATCGTAAAGCTTCATGCCGCCACCAGTTGCGCGCCGTAGGTATAGCCGTGCCGCTTCAGCCAGCGCCGGTAGGCGATCGAGGTCATGTCGGCCCGCGTCGGAATCTCCAGCCCCGGATCGAGCGGCAGCCTCGCCGGGATCTGGTTTTCCAGGATCGAGCGGTCCTGCACGAAGATCATCTGCTGGAAATGGATCATGTCGGTCATGGTGCTGGCATCATCGAAAAGCGCCATCCATGGCCAGACCTGGCACAGTTCTTCCGTCATCGGCTGGACGAAGAGCGTGATCACATCCCACTCGCCGGGCCGGGGCGGACTGGTCTTGTAAAGGATCGAACAGGTCGGCGCCGGCACACGATACATGTAGTCGGTGGTAATCCCGCCCCCGGCCGACTTCGCGGCCTGCGGCTGGAAGAAGCGGACCTTGGTCGCCCAGACCTCGTCGCTGTCCTCGCGGATCTCGACCTCGTAGCGCTCGACCTCGGTGTGGGGTTCGGCGCCCAGGATGTCGGTGTGGACGAAGGGGAAATGGGCGATGTCGAGGAAGTTTTCGACCGCGCGCAGGGGCGAGCAGCGAACGCGGACGGTGCCCACGTCCACCAGCCTGCGGCCCGGCTGGTCGGCCTCGGGGATGGTGAAAAGGTCGCGTTCCGGCGTGCCGAGGGTGGTCCAGACATGGCCGAAGCGCGTCAGGACCGGCAGGGCGCGGCCGCTGGCGTCGGTGACCTGCGGGCCGCCGTCGCTGGCGCGGCCGATGTGGATCGGCTCGCCCAGCAGCAGGCTTTCGACCGGGCTGCCGGGCAGTTTCGCCGCGATGCCGACCGGATACCACTGATTGCGCATCGCCCCGCCTGCCGCCCCGCCTGCTGCCCCGCCTGCCGTGCCTTCCGTCATGCCGCCCTGCCCCTCTGCCCCGCCTCGGCCCGGCGCCGCAGGTCCTCGGCCGCGACCGACAGGGCGTCGAGCGCCTCTGGCGCCGCCGACAGGGGCGCCAGCAGATGCAGCCCCGAGCGGTCCGCGCCCAACGGCTGGATCAGGGCGACAACCGGGGTCGGCCCAAGTGCTACGCGGATCACGTCGCCCTTGCCGCCCAGCGCCTCGGCCACCGCGCTCGCGGGGGCCTCGACCTGAAGCGAGCGAAAGCCGGTGAAGCCCTCGAACGCCGGCGGGGCGGCGGCGGGGGCCCCGTCGGCGACCCAGACGACGCCCGACGCCTCGGCCACCACAAAGGCGGGCACGCGGATCGCGTCGGGGGGTTCAAGGCCGGGGTGGGCCGGGATCTTGATGCACTGGCCGGCCTGGCCATAGCGCCAGCCGTGATAGATGCACGACAGCGCCTCGCCCCGCACGAAGCCGTGCGACAGCCGCATGCCCCGGTGTGGGCAGCGGTCGGCCCAGGCCTCGATCTTGCCCGACGCGCTGCGCCAGATCGCCAGATCCTTGTCGCCCAGCCGGCCCGGCGCTGCCGTTCCTGCCGGAATGTCCTGAGAAAGCGCCGCGGCGGTCCAGGTCGTCGTCATCTGCCGGACCCTTTCGTTGGCGCCATCATGCGCCGCCCGCCCGGTTGTTTGGCCGGTTGTTCGGCCGGTTGTCCACCCGGCTGTTCAGTGGCTCGCGCGAGATGTCGTCGACCCAGACCTCGATCGGGCCCAGAAGGCAGCCCACTTCCATCGCGTCGACAAGCTCGGCCGGCCCCTCGATGCGGACCTTGATCTGCCGGAGGCCCCGGTCGGACACGGATGCAGCCAGGCCGAGCCGGCGCGCATGCCGTTCGACCCAAGGCACGAAACCCGGCGATGACAGTTCGCCAGAGATCGTGAATCGCTCTGCAGCAAAGTCCAATATTTGCCCCCCGTTCACTGGCAGTGAAATGAGATGGCGGCGGCAAGTCAAGCGGCAACTGACCCAGCGTGATCCCCTGCCGCCGCCGCTGCCGCGCGCACCCCGAAACCCCGCGGCCGGATCAGGCATCAGAAATATTTCTTGCATCGTTGACCGAATGGAACATTTCTGACACGCTTCACTTGACCGATGGACATCCGGTGCTTTTTTGGGGGGGCGGGGCGATGAAGGGGGCGGTGCCGCTGGGTCCAGAACCCGCCGACCTGCGCGAAAGGCTGAAGGCCAGCCATGATCGCGCAACCCCCGCGGCGCAACGGCTCGCTGCCTACTTCCTGGCCAACACCAAGACCCTGCCGTTCGAGACGGCAGCCTCTGTCGCCGAAAAGGTCGCGGTCAGCGAAGCCACCGTCGGCCGCTTCTGCCGCGCGCTCGGCTACCGCCATTTCAAGGAGGTCAAGGCCGCGCTCCAGTCCGATCTGGGCGACAAGGCCTGGCTGATCGGCGAGCGGCTTCAGGACTTTTCCGAACGGCTGCGGACCGGCACCGACGAGACGGCGATCGGCATGCAGCGCGAGATCGCGGCGATCGTGGCCAACTACGAAACCGCCGCGACGCCTGAATTCGCGCGCTGCGTCCAGCGGCTGGCGACCTGCCCGCAGGTCTTTGTCAGCGGCTTTCAGACCGAACGCGGCCAAGGCCAGTTCCTGGCCCACAACCTGCAATACCTCCGCCCCGGCGTGCAGGTCCTGGACCTGGCGGGGGGCACATTCTCGGACCTGCTTCTGGCGCCGAAGGGCACAGCCTGCCTCGTCCTGATCGACGGGCGGCGCTATTCGCGTATGACCCGCCAGCTTGCCATCGCGGCGCGCGAAAGGGGGGTGCCGGTCACGCTGATTACCGACCCCTATTGCCCCTGGGGTGCCGCAGTCGCCGACGAGGTCTTCGTCGTGCAGACCGACCTCAACCAGTTCTGGGACGCGACGGCGGCCATGTCCTCGCTCATCTGCCTGATCGTCAACGGCGTCTTCGGCGAGTTGGGGCCAGAGGTCGAGACCCGCATGAGCCGCATTTCCACGCTTCATTCCGAATTCATCGGGCAGGCCGAGGGCGCGCCCCGGCTGCCACGATAGAGCCATACGACTGACCGACAACCAAAGGAGAAGACCATGTTTCACACACTGAGAATGCGCCTTCTGGCCGGCGGCGTCTGCGCCGCGGCCCTCTTCCCCCTGTCTCTTTCCGCGCAGGAGGCGGTTCTTGCCATGGGCAGCTCCGAAGTGGGCGTGCCGAGCTACAACCCGCTGACGGCCGTCAACACCAACACCGCCTTCAGCATGATCTACGACACGCTGGTCGAGCAGGACGCCGACCTGACCTACCACCCGCACCTCGCGACCAGCTGGGAAGAGGCGCCGGACGGCAAGAGCTGGACCTTCCACCTGAAGCCGGGGATCAAGTTCCACAATGGCGATCCCCTGACCTCGGCCACGATCGTCGAGTGGATCGACATGTACCGGAAGTCGGAAAATTCCTACATGATCGACAATGTCGAGAAGGTGGAGGCGATCGACGACACCACCTTCAAGTTCGTGATGAAGAACCCCGATCCGAACCTGCTTTACAACCTGTCGTCCACTTTCATGGCGATCATCAACCCGGCCGTCGTCAAGAAGGACGGCGAGAACTACGGGATCACCGAAGCCATCGGCACCGGGCCGTTCAAGCTGGAAAGCTTCACGCTTGGCCAGGAAACCGTCCTTGTGCGCAATGACGATTATGCCTGGGCCTCGCCGCTTTCGGAAAATCAGGGGCCGCCCCACATCGCCAAGCTGACCCTGCGCGAAATCCCCGAGGATTCGACGGCCTTCCTGGAGCTGAAGTCCGGCGGCGTCGACGCGCTTCTGTCGCTGCCGACCGACTATCTGGCAGAGATCGCGACGCAGACGAACCTGGCCGTCGAAAAGCTGCCGGGGGACGAGGTCTATTACATGCCGATCAACGTGACCAAGGAGCCCTTCACCGACATCAAGGTGCGCGAGGCGGCGGCGCTGGCCATCAATCAGGACGAAATCCTGAAGAACGTCTTTTCCAACTACGGCACGGTCGCCAACAACATGCTGATCTCGGCCCTGCCGGAGTCGAAGATCGACCCGTCGCTCTTCATCAGCTACAACGCCGACAAGGCCAACGCGCTTCTGGACGAGGCCGGCTGGAAGAAGGGCGCCGACGGCATCCGCGAAAAGGATGGCAAGAAGCTGACGGTCGCGCTCTGGACCCAAAGCGACAGCGTGTTCCGGCGGCTGACGGAGGTTGTGCAGGCCGAACTGAAGGCCGTGGGCTTCGATCCCCAGATCCAGACCTTCGACAGCTCGGTCATCCGCGACCAGTACAAGACCGGCAACCAGCAGCTTGCCGTCCGGTCCTACAACTGGACCAACGCCGACATCATCGACTGGTTCTTCGGCGGTGACCGGCTGGGCTATCCGAACGTCTCGATGTTCAACGACCCCAAGGCCGAAGAGCTGCGCACCAAGGCGATGACCGGGTCGGCGACGCAGGCCGAGCGCATCGCGAACTTCCTGGCCTACAATTCCTATGTCACGAGCCAGTTCCCCTATGCGCCGATCTATCAGCCCGAAAAGAACATGGCCTACAACAAGGACCGGCTGGTCATGCCTTCGGTGATCCATGGCGGCTCGATGTCTGGCACGGTGATGCAGGACGTGAGCGTCAAGGAATAGGTGCGGGCGGACCGGCGGGCAGCAAAATATGCTTACCTATCTCATCAAGCGGCTTTTGCTTCTGGTGCCGGTCTTCCTTGCGGTTTCGGCCATCATCTTCCTGATCCTGCACCTGATCCCAGGCGACCCGGTCGACAACCTGCTGAGGGTCGGGTCGTCTGCCTCGCAACGGGCCGAGATCGAGGCGCGCTATGGCCTCGACCGGCCCCTGGCGGTTCAATACGGCATCTGGCTCGGCGACGTGCTGCGGGGTGACCTTGGCACCTCGATCGTCACCCGCCGGCCGGTGTCGCAGCTCATCGGCCTGGCGCTGCCGGAATCGCTGAAGCTCGGCGGGTTTGCGCTTCTGCTGTCGTCGGTCGGCGGCATCCTTCTGGGCGTCATTGCGGCGCGGATGCGCGACCGCTGGCCCGACCGGCTTATCATGGGCGGTGTCCTTCTGGGATCGACGCTGCCGTCGTTCTGGATCGGGCTTTTGCTGATCCTTCTCTTTTCGGTCCAGCTGGGCTGGTTTCCCGTCTCTGGCGCCCGGGGATGGGACAGCCTTGTGCTGCCGGTCATCACCATCGGCATCGGCGGCATCGCCCTTGTCGCGCGGGTGACGCGGGTGGCGATGATCGACACGGCGGGGCGGGATTTCGTCCTTCTGCTCCACGCCAAGGGCCTGCCGCCCGAACGCATCCTGTGGCGGCATGTGCTGCGCCACGCGATGATCCCGGTCGTCACGATCCTCGCGCTCAGGATCGGCTGGGTGCTCGGCGGCGCGGTGACCGTCGAATATGTCTTCGCCCGGCCGGGGCTTGGATCGACCCTTATCAAGGCCCTGAACCAGCATGATTATCCGGTGGTGCAAGCCTGCCTTCTGATGCTGGCGATCGCGGTCCTTCTGGGCACGCTTCTGGGCGACATATTGCAAGCGGCAATGGACCCGCGCATCCGAGAGTCGATCGCATGAGCCTCGCGCGGACCCTTTCGCCCCTGACCCGGGCCATCCGGTCGCCGATGGGGGCGGTCGCGGGCCTGTGGCTTGCGCTGATCGTCACCTTGGCAATCCTCGCGCCGGTCGTGGCGCCCTATGCCTATGATGTCCAAAGCCTGCCTGACAGTTTCCAGCCGCCCTCGGCCGCGCACTGGCTCGGCACTGACGAGTTCGGCCGCGACCTTCTGACCCGGCTGATCTACGGCGCGCGCACCTCGCTTTCGGTTTCGGTCACCTCGATCGCGCTGTCGGTCTTTGCGGGCATGGTCCTTGGCGCCGCCGCCGGCTATGTCGGCGGGACGTTCGACCGGGCCGTGACCATCGTCGTCGACCTGAGCTGGTCCTTCCCCGAGATCCTCATCGCGCTGATCCTCGTTGCGATCATCGGGCCGGGCGTTACGGGCACCATGGTCGCGATCGGGGTTGCCTACCTTGCGCAGTTCACCCGGCTGACGCGGGCGCAGATCCTGGCCCTCAGGTCCGAGACCTATATCGAGGCCGCGCGCAGCCTGGGCGCGGGCGGGGGCTTCATCCTGTTCCGCCACCTCCTGCCGAACGCGCTCGCGCCGGTCCTTGTCGCCGGGATGCTGGCCACGGGCGACGCGATCATCCTGGAAGCCACGCTGGGCTTCTTCGGCCTTGGCGCGCAGCCGCCCCTGCCCAGCTGGGGCTCGATGATGTCGTCGGGCTCGGCGCTTCTTTTCAAGGCGCCCTGGATCATCATCCTGCCGGGGCTGGCGGTGGCGATCACGGTCGTGGCGATCAACCTCTTCGGCGATGCGCTGATCCGCGCGCTCGACATCAAGACCCGGCTGAGGGAGGCGTGAGCATGCTTCTGTCGGTCCGCGATCTTTCCGTCCGCTTCGGCCCGGTCGAGCCGGTGTCGGGCATTTCCTTCGACCTCGACCGCGGCCAGATCATCGGGCTGGTGGGCGAAAGCGGCTCGGGCAAGTCGCTGACGGCGATGGCGGTCGCGGGTCTTCTGCCACTGATCGGCGGCCGGATCGCGCGGGGCAGCATCCTTTTCGACGGGACCGACCTGGCCAAGCTGCCCGAGGCAGAGTTGCGGGCCTACCGGGGCCGACGGATCGGCGTCGTCACGCAGAACCCGATGACCGCGCTCGACCCCGCCCAGCGGATCGGCGAGCAGGTCGAGGTGGTGGCGCGGCTGCACCGGGGCCTGTCGCGGCAGGACGCGCATCAAGCGACGGTCGAGCTTCTGACGGCGCTGCGCATCCCCGAGGCAGGGGCGATCTGCGATGCCTATCCCCACCAGCTGTCGGGCGGCATGAAGCAGCGCATCGTCATCGCCATGGCGCTGGCGGGCGAGCCGGACCTGATCGTCGCCGACGAGCCGACGACGGCGCTCGACGTGACGGTCCAGGCGCAGATCATCCACCTGCTGGGGCAGCTGGTGCGCGAACGGGGGCTTGGCCTGATGCTCATCACCCATGACATGGGTGTGGTCGCGCAGGTCTGCGACCAGGTGGCGGTCCTTTATGCCGGGCGGCTGGCCGAAACCCGCGATGCGCCGGGCCTTTTCGCCCGTCCGCGCCACCCCTATACCGCCGCGCTGATCGACTGCATCCCGCGCGAGGGGATGGCGCCGGGCAGCCTGACCGGCATTCCGGGCGCGGTGCCGTCGGCGGCAAGCTATTCGGCCGGCTGCCGGTTCCATGACCGTTGCCCCCGGATGCTCGACCGCTGCCGGACCGAGGTGCCGCCGCTGGTCGCGCGACCCGAAGGCGGCTCGCTCGCCTGCCACAACCCGATGGGGCCGACATGACCCGGCCCCTTCTCCGCGCCGAAGGGCTGTCGCGCCGCTTCTCGACGGGCGGCGGCTGGTTCAGCCCGGCGCGCAGCATGCTTGCGGTGCGCGGGGTGTCGTTCGACCAGGCCAGGGGCGAGGTCCTGGGCGTCGTCGGCGAAAGCGGCTGCGGCAAGTCCACGCTCGCGCGGCTGGTCCTGCGGCTGATCGAGCCGACCGGGGGGCAGGTGACCTTCGACGGGCAGGATGTGACCGCGCTTGGCAAGGGAGAGCTGCGGCGGCTCAGGCGCCGGATGGCGATGGTGTTCCAGGACCCCTACTCCTCGCTCGACCCGCGCTTCACGGTCGAGGATGCTCTGGGCGAACCCTTCGCCGTCCAGCACGAGCGCCCGCCCGAGGGGCGGATCGCCACACTGCTGGATCAGGTCGGCCTGTCGCGGGCGATGGGCCAGAGCTATCCGCACCAGCTGTCGGGCGGCCAGCGCCAGCGGGTCGGTATCGCGCGGGCGCTGGCGCAGGCGCCGGACTTCATCGTCCTTGACGAGCCCACCGCCTCGCTCGACGTGTCGATCCAGGCGCAGATCATCGGGCTTCTGGCGGACCTGAAGCGCGACCACGGGCTGACCTACCTCTTCATCAGCCACGACCTGGGGCTGGTGCGCTATTTCTGCGACCGGGTGCTGGTGATGTATCTGGGCGCCGTGGTCGAAGTGCTGCCCAGGGCGGACGCGCGCCCGCGCCACCCCTATACGCGGGCGTTGATGGACAGCAATTTCGTGCCCGACCCGGCCCACCGCCGGACCCTGCAGGCCATCAAGGGAGAGATCCCTTCCGCCTTCAACCTGCCCGAAGGCTGCGCCTTCGCCGCACGTTGCCCGCGCGCGAGCGACCTTTGCCGCGCCGTCGATCCGCCGTTCAGCGAGCTGAGCCCCGGCCATCCCGTGGCCTGCCACCATCCACTTTGAGAGGACCCATGCCCTTCACCGTCCTGACCGCCGAATTCGCCTCTGAAAGCAACACCTTCAAGAAAGGACTGACCGAGCTTCACGATTTCGCCGTCGATTCGCTTCTGCTGGGCGATGCCGCGATCGCCGCGCGGCGCGATGCGAACACCGAGCTTGCCGGGTTCCTTGATGTGGCCGACGAGAAGGGCTGGACCGTCATTCATACCGTGTCGGCCTGCGCCTCGCCGAACTCGCCGGTGTCGGCGGCGGCCTATGACCATATCGCCGGGCTGATCTGCGCGGCGGTCGAGGCGAACCGGGGAAAGATCGACGGCATCCTTCTCAGCCTGCATGGCGCGCAGGTGACAGAGGTCAGCGAAGATGGCGAGGGCGAGCTTCTGCGCCGCATCCGCCGCTTCACCGCGCCCGACCTGCCCATCGGCGTCACGCTCGACCTGCACGCGAACGTCACGCGGGCGATGGTGCAGGGCGCGCAGGCCTGGGTCAGCTACAAGACCTATCCCCATATCGACATGCGCGACTGCGGCCGGCAGCTGGCGCTGATCCTGGACGGGGCGATGGCCGGACGCACGAACCCGCTGACCATCCGCCGCGACCTGCCGATGATGGACGAGGTGAACGCGGGCCGGTCCGACGAAGGGCCGATGGTCGCCCAGTACGAGGCCGCGCGCGCCGAGGAGAGGGAGCCTGGCATCCTGTCCGTGTCCCTCAACGCCGGATTTCTGGATGCCGACATCGAAGAGATGGGGCCGACCGTCCTTGTCACCTTCGACCGGAAGGTGCCCGGTTCCGACCTGCGGGCGGCAGAGATCGCCGACGCCCATGCCCGTGCCATCTGGGACGGGCGCCATTCAGTCGCGAACGTCTTTCTGGAAGTGGATCAGGCCGTCGCCGAGGCACGGGATTTCAATGCCGCGAACGGGCCGATGGTCATCGCCGACTTTGCCGACAATCCCGGATCGGGCGCCTATGGGGATGCCACGAACCTTCTGGCGGCGATGCTGAAGGCCGGGCTGAAGGATGCCGTCTTCGCCCCGATGATCGACGCGGAAGCGGCGGTCGAGCTTCACCGCCACAAGGTGGGCGATGTGGTTTCGCTGCCGGTCGGGGGCAAGAACGACCCGGACTTCGGGGGGCCGCCCCTGACGCTGACGGGCCGGATCACGCACCTGTCGGACGGCCGCTTCCGGGGCGATGGCCCGATGCTCGGCGGGCTCGACCGCACCTTCGGCACCACGGCGGTCCTGAAGGTCGACGGGATCGAGATCCTGATCGTGACAGAGCGGGAACAGATGCTCGACCAGCAGCAGCTGCGCGCCTTCGGGATCGACCCGACGCAGCGCCGCACGCTCGCGCTGAAAAGCATGCAGCATTTCCGTGCGGCGTTCGAACCGATTGCGGGCAAGGTCATCGTCTGCGACAGCGGGGCCCTGTCGACGCCCAAGATATCGCGCCGCCCCTACCGCAAGGTTCGCCGGCCGATCTGGCCGCTGGACCCGGAAGTGACGTTCTGACGCTTCCGCACCATCCGCTTCTGTCGCGCCCCTGGTAAAGTCGCTGGCGGGCGGGACTTGCGGGTCAAGGACTCCACGGTCGGTCCAGACCACCGGCGTCGCGTCAGGGACCCGGCCGGCGTTCGGATCGCACGTCGACTCCTGCGCCGCACATTCGAGGCGCTGGCGCTCGGCTTCGTGCCCCTGCGCGCAGCCGCAACAGGGCCGGAGTTTTTGCTGCCGGCACGCGGGGCACGAAGCCAATGGTTGCCATGGCACGGCAGGCAATGCCGGCCGAACCTGTCGAACATGATGGCGATGGCTTTTACCGCTGGCGGTCACCTCGGGTGGGGGACGAGGCCAGCCGGGCAGGCAACGCGCCCCATACCGCCATTCCCTGCGCCGCATGTCCTCATGTCGCATTTTGGCGCGATTGCTTCGGATGAATGACTGTGGCCCTGCGGCCAGAGGCGTCTGATCGAAGGATCAAACCGGGAAGCAGGACATGAGCGACATGCCAGAGGCCAGGCAGGGACGCGCGGGCGGGCGCGGCGCGCGCAAGGCGCTGCGCGAGGCGCCGGACTTCCAGATGCTGCCGTCCCTGACCCGCGGCCTGCCGGACTGCGAGCCGATGACGCCCGACCAGATCCGGCGCATCGACGCGGCGTCGATGGAGATCCTCGAGGATGTGGGCGTCGTCTTCCGCGACCCGATCGCGCTGGAGGACTGGCGCCGCGCGGGCGCGGACGTGCGGGGCGACCGGGTGCATCTTGACCGGGGACTGGTGCGCGAACTCATCGCCTCGATCCCGGCAGACTGGACCTACCGCGCCCGCAACCCCGAACGCAGCCTGCCCTTCGGCGGCAGGAGGTCGATCTTCGTGCCGATGACCGGCGCGCCCTACCTGCGCGACCTCGACGACGTGCGCCGCTGGCCGACGATGGCGGACCTGAACATGTTCCACAAGCTCGCGCACATGTCGCCCGCGCTCCATTCGACGGCGCACCATATCGTCGAGCCGATGGACCTGAAGGTCAGCCACCGGCACCTGCACATCACCTATTCGTCGATGAAACATTCCGACAAGACCTTCATGGGCATGACGACCAGCGGCAAGAACGCCGAGGATGTCATGGACATGTGCGAGATCCTGTTCGGACGCGAGGTGATGGAGGAAACCCCCGTCGTCACCGGCAACTGCAACGGCAACTCGCCCCTTGTCTGGGACGAAACCATGCTGTCGGCGATGCGCGCCTTTGTCCGGCGCAGGCAGCCCGTCCTTTGTTCGCCCTTCGTCCTTGGGGGCGCGAACACGCCCGCCTCGGTCGCGCCCGCCGTCGCGCAGCTGAACGCCGAGGCGCTGTCGGCCCTGGCCTATACGCAGGTGGTGCGGAAGGGCGCTCCGGCGATCTACGGGCATTATCTGTCGACCGTTTCCATGAAGTCGGGCGCGCCGATGGCGGGAACGCCCGAGATCAGCCTGATGAACTTCATGATCGGGCAGATGGCACGGTTCTATGGCGTGCCGTGGCGGACATCGAACCTTCTGGGGGGTGCCAAGACCTTTGACGCGCAGGCGGGCTATGAAAGCGCCATGACGATGAACGCCGTCCTTCTGTCGGGGGCGAACTATATCTGGCATTCGGCCGGCTGGAACGAGGCGGGGATGCATTGTTCGACCGCCAAGTTCGTCGTCGATGCCGAGATGTGCGCCATGGGCTACCGCATGGCCGAGGGCGTCCGCTGGGACGATTTCGACGAGGCGCTCGCGGCGGTGCGCGATGTGGGTCCGGGCGGTCACTACCTGGGCCATCCCCACACGCTTCAGAACTTCGAGCGCGCCTTCTTCATGCCGAAGCTCTTCGACAACAACTCGATCGAACAGTGGCAGGCCGAAGGGTCGGTCGAGATCACCGGGCGCGCGCTCGCCCACGCGCGCAGGCTGTTGCGCGAGTATGAGGAGCCGAAGCTCGATCCCGGCACCGACGAGGCGCTGCGTGACTACATCGCCCGGCGGGAACGCGAGATTCCGGCCGAAGATGCCCTGAACACCGACTATTGAGGGGCCATGGGGCGCCCCTCCGCCAACCAGACTTTCTTTCAGCAAGAGGACAGGATGACGGATTTCAATGGCAAGCGGGCGCTCGTCACCGGGGCGGCAGGTGGTATCGGGGCGGCGGTCGTCCGGGCGTTCCGGGCAAGGGGTGCGGTCGTGGCCGCAGCGGACCGCGATACCGGCGCGGTCGAGGCCGAGGCGCACCTCGATGGCAACCTTCTGGACCCGGCCTATGCCGACGGGCTGCCGGCGGCAGCGGCGAAGGCGCTTGGCGGGCTCGACATCGTGGTGAACAACGCGGGCGTCATCACGCGGGGCAAGGTGACGGATACCAGCGACCATGACTGGGCCCTGTCGGTCGGCGTCAACATCGAGGCGCCGTTCCGCATTTCCCGTGCGGCGATCCCGATCCTTGCCGCAGCGGGCGGCGGCGCCATCGTCAACACCGCGTCCTGCTGGGGGCTGCGGCCGGGGCCGAACCACGCGGTCTATTGCATGACGAAGGCGGCCCTTGCCTCGTTGACCCAGTGCATGGGGATGGACCATGCCCACCAGGGCATCCGCATCAATGCCGTCTGCCCGAACGAGGTCAACACGCCCATGCTGCGGACCGGCTTCCTGAAGCGCGGCTTCGATCCCGAGACGGCGGTGGCCGAGCTGGGCAGGACCGTGCCCCTTGGCCGGATCGCCGAACCCGAGGACATCGCCGACGTGATCCTGTTCCTGGCCTCGGACGCCGCGCGCTACATGTGCGGCTCGCTGGTCGAGGTGAACGGCGGAAAGGCCGTGGCGTGATGCGGTTTCAGGACCGGGTCGCGCTGGTCACCGGCGGGCGGAGCGGCATCGGCCGGGCCATCGCCCGAAGGCTGGCATCCGAAGGGGCGCGGGTCTTTACCGCCCAGCGCGGCGCGGACGCCGAATTCGCCGGCATTGAAGCCGACTTCACCGATGCGGCGACCCCCGACCGGCTCGTGGCCGAGGTGGTGGGCCGGGCCGGACGGCTGGACGTGCTGGTGAACAACGCGGGCGTCATGCAGGAGGCGGGGGTCGAGGCGATGGCGCTGGCCGAGTGGGAACGCGCGCTGCGGGTGAACCTGACGGCGCCCTTCCTTCTGATCAAGGCGGCCCTGCCCCACCTGCGTGCCCGTGGCGGCGCGATCGTCAACATCGGCTCGATCGAGGGTTTGGGCTCGAACCCCCGCCACTCTGCCTATTGCGCCAGCAAGGCCGGGCTGCACGGTCTGACGCGGGCGGTCGCGGTCGATCATGGCGCGGACGGCATCCGCTGCAATGCGGTGGCGCCGGGCTGGATCGACACGGACCTGACTATCGACTTCATCGACAGCATGCCCGACCCGGTGGCCTTCCGGGCCGGGATCGGCCGCATCCATCCGCTTGGCCGCACCGGCAGGCCCGAAGAGGTGGCGGCACTGGTCGCGTGGCTCGCGTCCGACGAGGCGGGCTTCGTGACCGGGCAGGTCTGGACCGTGGACGGCGGCCGGATGGCAATGCTGAGCCTGCCGCGATAGCCTCAGCGCGCCCCGAGCGTTGCGCCGCCGTCGATGACGATGTTTTCCATGGTGATGTGGCGCGCCCGGTCGGACAAAAGGAACAGGACCAGGTCCGAGACATCCGCGACCGAAGCCATGCGGCCAAGCGGGATGCCCAGCCGGAAGTGTTCGGGGTTGCCGCGGATCACGCCCACGCGGCTGCCGGTCGTCGACTGGAAGCGGGCCTGCATCTCCGTGTCCGTCGATCCGGGCGAGACGATGTTGCAGCGCACGCCATGTTCGGCCAGTTCGAGCCCGAGGCACTTCATCGCATGGATGATGCCCGCCTTCGATGCCGGATAGGCGCCAAGACCCTTTCTGGCCGTGGTGCCCGAGTTCGAGCCGATGGTGACGATGCTGCCCTGCCGCGCGCGGGCCATCTGGCGCGCAACCGCCAGCGTGAAGTCCAGGACGGCGACCAGGTTGGTGTCGATCACCCGGCGCAGGTCGGCGGCCGTGGCCTGCAGAAGGCTGCCGGGTTCCAGGACGCCGGCGGCGTTGACCAGGCTGTCGATCCGCTGGCCGCCGGCGGTCCAGTCGGCCACCCGGCGCGTGACCTCTGCACTGTCAGCGATATCGAGCGCCTCGCACCGCAGCCGGTCGGCCATGGCGCCGGCGTCGGCCCGCAGCGCCTTCAGCTTCTCGGCCGACCGGCCCACGCCGATGACCCGGTGGCCGCCCTCCAGCAATGCAAGGGCGATGGCCTTGCCGATGCCTTGCGTCGCGCCGGTGACGACGACAGTGACGATGGCTGTCTGCATGATCCCTGCCCTATTCCCGTGCCGCCTGCCGTTCCTTGACGCGCAGGTAAAGGTTCGCCCCGATCGTCGAGAAGGGCCTGGGCGGCAGGCGGGTCGGCTCGCCCTCTGCCCGGAAATGGCGCGAGAGCGGGCTTTCGACGCCCGAGGCCATCTCTGCCGCCGCGATCCCGGTCAAGGTGCCGCGCGCGGTGCCAAGGCCGTTCTGGACGCAAGCCGAAAAAAGGTTCCTGTCCAGTTCGCGCGCCACCGCGACGCCGTTGCGCGTCAGGCACAGGTGCCCGGCCCAGCTGAACTCCATGGGGGTGCCCTTCAGCGCGGGGAAGCGTTCGTCGAACTTCTGCCGGTGGACACCTGCCGTGCGCCTGAGGCTTGCGGCGCTTGCCTGCATGGCGGGCTCGAAGGTCGCACAGGTGCGGGTGATGATGCGATTGCCGCCCTGGCCCCGGTCGATCCGGCGCATGGTGGTGCCCATCGGGTCCGATGGCGTGATGCCCCAGCGCGGCTGGCCGCCGAGGCGGCGCAGGGCATCTTCGCCCAGATCCACCGTCATCGAGGCGTAAAGGAAGATGTGCATCAGCCGGTTCCGGGCGAAGCCGAAGGATTCAAGCTGGCCGTTGTTGGTGAAGATCACCTTTCCGGCGGTGACGCGGGCCCCTGGCGTCGTCGCGACCCAGGTCGTCCCTTGCCGGTCGAGCGACAGGACGGCCGTATTCTCGAAGACCCCGATCCCGTCACGCCTCAGGCCGTCGGCCAGCCCGCGAACATAGCCGGCGGGCTGCAGCATCACCGTTCCGGGCGTGTAAAGGCCAGAGACATAGTGCCGGCTTCCGGTCATCTCGTGCATGGCCTGACCGTCAAGATACTGGCTCGTCTCGCCCATTGCGGCCAGGTGGTCGGCGTAGCTGCGGTTGAGACGGTCGGCGGCCTCGGTCGCGGCGCCGTTCACCTTGCCGGCCGGGTCGAAGAAGTCGGGGTCGATACCGTAGTCCCCCACCGCCGCGCGGGCAAAGGCGATGGCGTCGCGGTTGAAGGCGATCAGCGCGCGGTCGTCACCGCCCCCGGCATAATCGTCCGAAGTCAGCTCGTGCGGCAGGTCGATCATGAAGCCCGAGTTCCGCCCCGACGCGCCCTCGGCGATGCGCGAGGCGTCAAGGACCGCGATCCGTGCGCCGGGGTTGAGGAGCCTCAGCTTGCGCGCCGCCGACAGCCCGGCGAAGCCTGCGCCGATCAGCAGGAAGTCGACCGTGCGGTCGTCCGCCAGCCCGACCGGGGCCGACTGGCCGGGCAGGATGGCGGACCAGGCGGCGGGACCCCGGTGAACGGGCGTTCGCCGCGCGGTGTAGCGCTTCATTACACGGCCTCGTCCAGGTCGTCGGCCAGGTCGACCCAGATGGTCTTCAGCTGGGTATACTGGTCATGGGCGTGGATGCCGTTGTCACGCCCGCCGAAGCCTGACTGCTTGTAGCCGCCGAAGGGCGTGGCATTGTCGCCCTCGCCGAAGCTGTTCACGGTCACGGTCCCCGCGCGAAGGGCACGCGCGCCCCGGATCGCGCGCTTGACGTTGGCCGTGAAGATCGAGGCGGCCAGGCCATAGTCGGTGTCGTTGGCAAGGGCTATCGCCTCGTCGAAACTGTCGACCGTCAGGACCGACAGCACGGGTCCGAAGATTTCCTCGCGCACCTGTCTGGCCTCGCGCGAGGGTTCCAGGATCGTGGGTTCGACAAAGCCGTTCCTTGCCGTGCCGCCAAGCAGCACCTTCGGCCCCTTGCCCAGATAGCCCGCCACCTTGTCGAAATGCGCCTTCGAAATCAACGCTCCGACGCGGTTCACCGGGTCCAGCGGATCGCCCATCGGCCATTCGCGGGCATGGGCGTAGATGCGGGACAAAAGCGCGTCCTTCACCCCCTTCTGGACGATGAGCCGCGACGAGGCCGAGCAGTTCTCGCCCATGTTCCAGAAGGCGCCGTTGACGATGTGCGCGGCGACCCGGTCCAGGTTTTCGGCATCGTCCAGCACGACGGCGGGGTTCTTGCCTCCCATCTCGAGCGTCACTTCCTTCAGGTTCGATTCGGCTGCATAGGCCAGGAACCTGCGCCCCGTCGCGGTTGAGCCGGTGAAGCTGACCGCGTCGATGTCCATGTGGCGCCCGATCGCCTCGCCCGTCTCGCCCCCGCCGGGCAGGACGTTGAGGACGCCGGCCGGAATGCCTGCCTCCATCGCCAGTTCGGCCACGCGCAGCGTCGTGAGAGGGGTTTCGCGCGCAGGCTTCACGATGACCGAACAGCCTGCGGCCAGCGCCGGGCCGATCTTCCAGGCCAGCATCAGCAGCGGGAAGTTCCAGGGCAGGACCAGCCCGACGACGCCCACCGGCTCGCGCACGATCATGGCAATGTGGTTGTCGGACGCGGGTGAGACCTGGTCGTAGATCTTGTCGATCAGTTCGGCGTGCCAGGTCAGGCAATGGACGGTTTCCGGCACGTCGACCATTTCGCAGTCATAGATCGTCTTGCCGCTGTCGAGGCTTTCCATCACCGCCAGCTCATGCGCATTGCGCTTGATAAGCCGTGCGAGCCGGATCAGCGCCTCCTTGCGGTCGCGGGGGTGAAGGCGCGACCAGCGGCCGTCCTCGAAGGCGTCGCGGGCCCTGGCCACGGCGACATCCACATCCTCGGCCCCGCAGGCGGCGACATGCGCGAGGACCTGCCCGGTCGCGGGGTTCACCGTCTCGAACGTCCTGCCAGAGATGGCGGGGCGGAAGCTGCCGTCGATGAAGGCTTCGGTCGGAAAGTCCAGACCGGCGGCGATGGCCCTGTATTCGTCTTTGGTCAGAAGGCTCATCGGTCTACTCCGCTTCGATCTGGGCAATGGTGCGCTGCAGGACCCGGACGGTCTGTTCCAGCTGGCGCTTGTCGTCCTTGTTCAGGGGTTTCAGCGGCGGGCGCGGCGGCCCGGCGTAGTAGCCCATCATCTCGGCCCCGTGCTTGATGCACTGGACGAACTTGCCGCCCTGTTCCAGGACGCGCATCAGGGGCAGGAGCGCGGACATGATCCGGCGGCCCTTGGTGAAGTCGCCTTCGACCGCACAGGCCCGCCAGAGCGCGACATGTTCCTTCGGCAGGAAGTTCGACCCGCCGCAGACCCAGCTTCGAGCCCCCCAGGCAAAGAATTCGAGCGCCTGGTCGTCCATGCCGCAGGACATCTGGATGTGCGGGTAATCGCGCGCCAGAAGGTGGACGCGGTTGATGTCGCCCGACGATTCCTTGATCGCGGCGAAGTTCCGGCTGCGGCCTACGCGGTCGAGGAACTCTTCGCCCATGTTGATGCCCATGCGGCCGGGGTAGTTGTAAAGCATGATCGGCAGGTCGGCCGCGCGGTCGATCGCCAGCGCGTTCAGGGCATTTTCCCGCTCGGTCGGCACGGAATAGGGGGGCGAGCCGACCAGAAGGGCCGCAGCGCCGATCCTTGCCGCCGTCTCGGCCATGCGGATCGAATCCTCGAGCCGGATCGCCACGGTGCCGACGATCAGAGGGACGCGGTCGCCGATCACCTCCTTGGCGAGGGTGGCCATCTCCACCCTCTCGTCCATCGACTGGGCGTAATATTCGCCGGTCGAGCCGCCGTTGATCAGACCGTGGACCCCCGATCCGATCAGGTAGTCGATCATGGCGGCAAAACCGTCGCGGTCGATCGACCCGTCCTCATGGTGGGGCGTGATGACGGGGGTGTAGATGCCCTCGAACTTCATGAAGCTCCTCTCTTGTCCTCGGCACCCGGCGCGCGGCCGAGCGGGAAATGCAGGCTTTCGGGTGTGACGAAACTTTCGATCTGCGCGCGCGACAGTTCCCAGTGCGAGACGGCCAGCTTGGCGGCCGCGTCGGCGTCGCCCATCTCGATCAGGGCGATGAAGTCGTCGTGCTGGTCGGCCGCAAGTTCCCGCTGCTGGGCAAGGTCCAGCTTGCGGGGGTTGAAGAAGGTCATGCCGATCCGCGTGTGGTCGATCAGCAGCCGGCGGAGTGACGGGATCAGGAATTCGTTGTCCGCCATCTCGCCGATGATCGAATGAAACCGCTCGTTTCCAAGCGCGCGGTCGGCCGCATCGCCGCTGCGGATCGCCTGGCGGAAGGCCCATTGGCATTCCTTCAGCTTCACGACCTGCGCGGGCGTCGCATGTTCGGCCGCAAGCCGGGTGGTGGCGGCATAGATCATCGGCGCCGCGACGAAGAAGTTGCGCAGCGTCTTGTGCGTCATCGGCGCGACCTGGGCGCCCCGGTTCTCATGCAGGACGAGGTAGCCCTCGCCCGCAAGCTGGCGCAGCACCTCGCGCAAGGGCGGGCGGGAAATGCCGTAGGCTTCGGACAGGTCCACCTCGTCTAGGTAGCTTCCGGGCTCGACAGCCTCGGTCAGGACCTTGCGGCGCAAGTCCTCTGCACATTGGGCCTTCCTGCTTTTGCCGTCGGTTTCCAAGGTTCTCTCCATCCTGATCTGCCGTCACAGTGAATCAGGTAGCCCAAGCTTTCTGTAGTCTAACAAAATACATATTGTCTACTATAAAAAGTTCCGACTATAGTCGCATCGACCAGGGTCCTCGGTGACCGGACAAGGCCAGGCGGAACATGACCCAGCATTTCGTTTTCCTCCTGCTTGAGAATTTCTCGCACCTCGCGTTTTCCTGTGCGCTCGAACCGCTCAGGATCGCGAACCTGGTGGCGGGGCGCCCGCTTTACCGCTGGACACTCGCGTCCGAGGACGGGCGGAGCGCCACCTGCTCGAACCGCGCCGTCACGCTGGTCGATCGCGGGCTCGAACCGCTTGCAAGGGTCGACCGGCTTTTCCTGATCTCTGGCATCCAGGTGCAGACCCACACGTCGCCCGGCATCCTGGCCTTCCTCCGGCGCGAAAGGGCGTCGGGCACCCAGATCGGCGCCATCTGTTCGGGCGCCTATGTGCTGGCGAAGGCGGGGCTGCTGCGGGGGGTCGAGACGGCGGTCCACTGGGAGTTCCACGACCTCTTCTGCGAGGAATTCCCCGAGGTCGACCTGGTGCGGAACGTCTTCGTGGCCAATGCGCGCCATATCACCGCCGCAGGGGGCACGGCGGCGGCCGACCTGATGCTGCACCTGATCGCGCGCGACCACGGTCAGGATCTGGCGACCGCCGTCGCCGACCAGATGGTCTATAATGCCGTGCGCGAGGGGACTGCCGCCCAGCGCGTGTCGCTGCAGTCCCGTCTTGGCACCCGCAACGCCCATCTGACCCGCGCAATCACGATCATCGAGGAAAACCTTGAAGAGCCGATCCCGACGGCCGACCTGGCCGACCGGCTGGGGATTTCGACCCGTCAGCTCGAGCGGCTGTTCGGGCGGTTCCTGAACAGCTCGCCCAAGAAATATTTCCTCGAGCTGCGGCTGCACCGGGCGCGCAACCTGATTGTCCAGACCGAACAGTCGATCACCCAGATCGCGGTGGCCTGCGGGTTCAACTCGACCTCGCATTTTTCCAAGGTCTTCCGGAAGCAGTTCGGAATCTCGCCCGTCTCGCAGCGCGCGACCCTGGGCTGAGCGGGCCCCTTTTGATCTTCAAGACCGGCACAGGTCGGGCGTAAGCTCTGCCCGCAGGGTGATCGGAAGGGCAGAGGCATGGCTGGCATTACCGCGTTCGAAAAAAGATACGGCTTCCCGAGGGAGGCCGTGCACCTGGGCAACTGGCGCATGTCGCCCTTCAACCGCTGGTCCTTCCAGAACGTGCCCGAGATGGTGCCAAGCGCGATCATCGCGCCCGATCCGAACGCCGGTGAGGCGCCCCCCGTCGATGCGGGCTGGCTTCTGGGGCGCAAGGTGACGCTGTCGCAGGGGGTGGAGGGGGTCGAGGCCTTCCTGCGGCGCTCGCATACCGACGCGCTGTGCGTTCTTCGCGATGGCAAGGTCATCGGCGACTGGTCGGCGCCGTGGGTCCGGCACGGCGCGCCGCACCTGGTCTTTTCGATCAGCAAGTCGCTGACCGCGATCCTGGCGGGGGTCCTCGAGGGCCAGGGGCTCTTTGATCCCGACGCCCCCGTGGTGCGCTACCTGCCGGAAGCCGAGGGGTCGGCCTATGGCACGGCCACCTGCCGCCATGTGCTCGACATGACCGTCAGCCTCGATTTCGACGAGGCCTACCTGGAACCCGAAAGCCTCTTTGCCCGCTACCGCCAGGCGATGGGGTGGAACCCCGGCGGTCGCGGCGAGACGCTTCTGCCGTTCCTTTCGGCGTTGCAGCCGCTGCCCGGCGAGCCGCATGGCCGGGTCTTCCGCTACCGCTCGCCCAACTCGGACGTGCTGGGGCTTCTGGTCGAGCGCGCCTCGGGCGAGCGGGTGCCGGACCTTCTGCGCGAGCGGCTGACCGGGCCGCTCGGGATGCGCGGCCCCGTCTCGATCACCGTCGATGGCGCGGGGGCGGCGCGGACGGCAGGCGGGGTGTCGATGGCGCCGCGCGATCTGGCGCGGGTGGGAGAGATGATGCGCAACGGCGGTGCCTTTGACGGCCGCCAGATCGTGCCGGCGGCATGGGTCCATGACACGATCACCGCCGGCGACCGCGAGGCCTGGCTCCGCAGCGATTTCGTCACGCTCTTCGCCGAAGGGCGCTATCGCAACAAATGGTATCAGACCGGCAAGGGCTCGTTCTGCGCCATCGGCATCCACGGGCAGTGGCTGGTCGTCAATCCCGCCAGCCGGACCGTGATCGTCAAGATGGCCTCGCAGCCCGAGCCGATCGACGATCCGGTCGACCAGGACAATATCGCCTTCTTCGATGCGGTGATCGCGGCGGCGGACGCCCGGTAAGGCTCAGGCCCCGACCGGCTCGAGCCCGATCCCGGCCGCCTGCCGGCGCGCCGCCGCGGCGAAGCTGGTGCGGAAGAGCGTGTTGACCGGGCTCGTCACCTTGCCCGCACGCCAGATAAGACCCACCGTGCGCAAGCAGGCCGGGTCGCCGAGCGCGCGCGCGGTCAGGCTTGGCGGCAGGTTCAGGGTCGCGAGTGCCGGCAGAAGCGTGACGCCGGTTCCGGCCGACACCATGGCGACGATAGAGGCGACGTTGCGGACCGTGACGCGCGCGCCCCTGGCCAGCGCCTCGAACCCCGGCGAGCGGAGCGACCGGCTCGCCTCGTTCAGAATCAGCCGTTCCCCTTCGAGGTCCGCCCAGTCCAGCAGACCGGTCCCGGCGCCGAGCCGGCTGTCGCGGCGGCAAACCAGCCGGAAGGTGTCGCGGAAGATCGGCTCGCAGGCGAGGCCCGGCAGGTCGGCGGCAAGACCCGCGATGCCCAGATCGACCTGCCCGGTTTCGACCAGGTGGCGGACGTCGGTGCTGTCGGTATCGACAAGGTCGATGTCCAGGTCGGGCCGGTCGCGCAGGAAGTCCTGCAGGAACTGCGGCAGAAGCATCGTCGCGACCGAGGGGACCGAGGCGATGCGCAACCGGCCGCTGCGGGCCATGGCCTGCGCCTCGATCCGTTCCATGGCGCGGTCGTAATCGCGCAGAAGGACCACCGACTGGTCGTAAAGGAAGCGCCCCATCTCGGTCAGGTGCGACTTGCGGTCGGTTTCGAAGAGCGCCGTGCCGAGGCTGTCCTCGATCTGCTTCAGCGTCATCGAAAGCGCCGAAGGGGTGCGGTAGAGCTTTTCCGAAGCGTCCTTGATGTTGCCGTGGTCGGCGACCTCGACGAAGACGCGCAGGGCTTCGAGGCGCAGCATGTTCAGCTCCATTGAAGTTTGACCAAGAAATACTGAGTTGCGCTGATGCAGGCAATGGCGTCTCTGGCCCCGAACCCGATGGAGGCCGCTTTGGCAGAGATGACATTGGACGAGGTCGAGGCGCTGGCGGTCACGCGCTTGCAGGACGCCGGGGCGGTCGCCGCGCAGGCGGGGCCGGTGGCGCGCTCGATACGGCTGGCGGAACGGGATGGCGTGCGGTCGCACGGGCTGATGTATCTGCCGATCTATGCCGAGCATCTGGCGTGCGGCAAGGTCGACGGCCGGGCGGTTCCGCAGCTGTCGCAGTCCCGGGCCGGGGTTCTTCTGGTCGATGCGGCGCACGGCTTTGCCCATCCGGCGATCGACCTGGGCTTGCCGGCGCTTCTGGCGGCGGCGCGGGCGCAGGGGATCGCGGCGATGACGCTGCATCGTTCCTACAACTGCGGCATTCTGGGCCATCATGCCGAACGGATCGCCGAAGCGGGGCTAATCGGCCTGTGCTTCACCCATGCGCCTGCCTCGATCGCGCCGGTCGGGGGCCGTGTGCCGGTCATCGGCACCAATCCGTTCGCGCTTGCCGTGCCGGACGGGGCGGGGGGCGTCCCGTTCGTCCTTGACCAGTCCGCGAGCGTGGTTGCGAAGTCCGAGGTCATCCTGCGCGGGCGCAAGGGCGAGGCCCTGCCCGAGGGCTGGGCGCTCGACCGCGAGGGGCGGCCGACCACAGACCCGGACGCGGCGCTCAGGGGCTCGATGCTGCCCTCGGGCGGCGCGAAGGGGTTTGGCGCGGGACTGATGGTCGAGGTCCTGGCCTCGGTCCTGTCGGGCGCGGTCGCCAGCCGGGATGCGAGCCCGTTTTCGGGGCCCGCCGGCGGGCCGCCTGCAACCGGCCAGTGTTTCATCGCCATCGACCCGGCGGCCTTCGCCCCGGAGTTCGGCCCCCGCATTCTTGCGCTTGCACAGGCGATCGAGGCGCAGGAGGGCGCGCGGTTGCCCGGTGCAAGGCGCAAGGCCGCGCGGTCACGGACGGCAAGGGCGGGGGTCATGGTGGACGATGCCCTGGCAGAGCGGATCAGACTTCAGAAAAACTGAAATCAATGTAATTCGTTATCGTTTGATTGAAGTCATTCACCGCGAAATGCTGCGCTCCGATGGGTGGCGGGCCGATTCCCGAGCCCGCCGGGAGGAGAGGCAAATCATGACACAGACAAAACGGATCGCCGCCCTGGGGCTGGTCGCGATGATGGGTGCGCTTCCGGCGACGGCGCAGGATTGCGGCACGGCCGGGACCGTCACCATCGCCGAGATGACGTGGCTTTCGGCCGCGACGCTCGCGCATGTCACCCAGCGCATCCTGAAGGACGGCTACGGCTGCGACGCGCAGCTGGTGCCGGGCGACACGGTACCGACCGCCTCGTCCATGCTCGCCCGCTCGCAGCCGACCATCGCGCCCGAACTCTGGGTGTCGACCGTGCAGGCGGCCTGGGACCAGATGCAGGCCAAGGGCAACGTCTACAAGGCGTCCGACATCTTCGCCTCGGGCGGGCAGGACGGGTTCTGGGTGCCGGACTACGTGCTGGCGGAAAATCCCGGCCTGAAGTCGATCGAGGACCTGAAGGCCAACTGGAAGATCTTCGAGGACAACCAGGCCCCCGGCAAGGGCCGGCTTTACAACGGCCCGCCCGGCTGGGCGAGCGAGGTCATCATCACCAACTATTACAAGGCCCTTGGCCTGTCCGACACATACGAGCTGTTTTCGCCGGGGTCGGGCGAAAACCTCAAGGCGTCGATCGCGCGGGCGGTGGCCCAGAAGAAGCCGTGGGTCGGTTATTACTGGGGCCCGTCGGACGTGGTGGGCAAGTATCACATGGTCCGGCTCGGCATGCCCGAAAGCGACAAGGCCACCTTCACCTGCCTGACCGACGCCAACTGCGCCGATCCGAAAGTGACCGGATGGGCCGCGGGCGAGGTCGCGGTGGCCGTCGTCTCGACCCTGAAGGACGAGGCCCCGGCAGTGGCGGAGTTCCTGGGCAAGATGCAGGTCCCGAACCAGGAGATTTCGGACGTGCTGGCCTGGGGCGACGATAATGGCGCGACCCCCGAGGAAACGGCGGTCCATTTCCTGAAGGACTATCCGCAGCTCTGGACGCCGTGGGTTCCGGCCGAGGTCGCCGAAAAGGTCAAATCCGCACTCTGATCCCCTTCCCCGCCGCCCCCACGGGCGGCGGGACTTGCCAAGGACCTGCCCATGACATCCGGCTTCCCTGACCTTTGGGATACGCGCAGCTTCGGGCGGTCGCTCGATGCCGCCTTCAATGCCGTCGTGGCCAACTGGGGCCCGACGCTCGAGATGATCTTCATGCCGCTCCTGCGGCTTCTGACCGGGATCGAGCGCGGGTTGCAGTTCCTGCCCTGGTGGGTGGTGGTCGGGATGTTCTGCGCCTTTACCTATGCCGTGTCCCGCCAGTGGCGGCCGGTCATCGCGGTCGCCGCCCTGCTGGTGACGCTCGGGCTGCTGGGGGTCTGGAACGATGCGATGGCGACGATCGCGCTGATGCTGGCGGCGACGCTGATCTCGGTCGCGCTCGGGATGCCCACCGGCATCGCCATGTCGCGGTCCGACCGGGTGCGGCGGGCCATGCTGCCCGTTCTCGACATCATGCAGACGATGCCGATCTTCGTCTATCTGATCCCCTTCGTGATGCTGTTCGGGCCGGGCAAGATCCCCGCCCTTCTGGCGACCATCGTCTTTGCCATTCCGCCGGTGATCCGGCTGACCGACCTGGGCATCCGCCAGGTCGATGCCGAAATCCTGGAGGCCGCGCGCTCGTTCGGCGCCTCGCCCCGCCAGCAGCTCTGGACGGTGCAGGTGCCGCTGGCCATGCCGACGATCATGGCGGGGATCAATCAGACGACGATGATGGCCCTGTCGATGGTCGTCATCGCCTCGATGATCGGGGCGGGCGGGCTGGGCTACCAGGTCCTGCAGGGCATCCAGCGGCTCGAGGTCAGCCGCGGCCTGATCGCGGGGCTTGGCATCGTCGTCCTGGCGATCACCTTCGACCGCATCGCCCAGTCCTACGGCCGCCGCGTGCAGGCCAACCTGCATCGGGAGAAGGCATGATGGCCAGTCCGGTCAAGATCAGGGTCGAGGGCGTTTCCAAGGTCTTCGGGCGCGAGCCGGCAGCCGCGCTCGCCAAGGTGCGCGCCGGCATGGACAAGGCGCAGCTTCTGGAAGAAACCGGCCATGTCCTTGGGCTTTACGACATCACGCTCGACATCCGCGCGGGCGAGATCTTCGTCATCATGGGCCTGTCGGGATGCGGCAAGTCCACGCTTATCCGCCATTTCAACCGGCTGATCGAGCCGACGGACGGGCGTATCCTCTTCGACGGCGAGGATATACTGACCTACGACACCGCCCGGCTTCAGGCGTTCCGTCGGCGCAGGGTGGCGATGGTGTTCCAGCGTTTTGCGCTCTTGCCGCACAAGACGGTGATCGAGAACGTGGCCTATGGCCTGACGCTCGACGGGGTCGAGAGGGCCAGCGCCATGGCGCGCGCGGCCGACCAGATCACGCTCGTGGGCCTTGCGGGGTTCGAGGACAGCTATCCGGCCCAGCTGTCGGGCGGCATGCAGCAGCGCGTGGGGCTGGCGCGGGCCCTGGCGACGGACGCCGATGTCCTGCTGATGGACGAGGCCTTCTCGGCGCTCGACCCTCTGATCCGGCATGACATGCAGCTTCAGCTGAAGGATCTGCAGGGGCGGCTTGGCAAGACCATCGTTTTCATCACCCACGACCTCGACGAGGCTTTGCTTCTGGGCGACCATATCGCCATCCTTAAGGACGGGACGCTCCGGCAATCAGGCACGGGGGCCGATATCCTGGCGCATCCCGCCGACGACTATGTGGCGCGCTTCGTGCGCGACGTGAACCGGGGGCGCATCCTTCTGTGCGGCGCCTTCGCCGAAGCCGGGCTGATCCCGGCAGCCGACGCGCCGGTGATCCCGGCGGAAACGACGCTCGAAGCCGCCTTCGCGATCTTCGCGGGCGGCGCCCCGGCGGTGGCGATCCGGGGGCGGGACGGGAAGATCACCGGCGGCCTGACGCCGCGCCGCGTCATGGAGGCGCTGGCAAGGGAATGACACAAAGCGGAACGGACATGGAAACGCGGAACTATATCGCAGGCGAATGGTCGAAGGGTCGCGGAGAGGTCGCGAACATCAACCCATCCGACCTCACGGACGTGATCGGGCAGTTCGCGCAGGGCGACACGGCCGATGTGGACCGCGCGGTGGCTTCGGCTGCCGATGCCCAGCCGAAGTGGTGGGCGGCCGGCATCCAGATGCGGCATGATGCGCTGATGGCGATCGGGACCGAGCTGATGGCGCGGTCGGCAGAGATCGGCGCGCTTTTGTCGCGCGAGGAAGGCAAGCCCCTGGCCGAGGGCAAGGGCGAGGTCTACCGCGCTGGCCAGTTCTTTACCTGGTTCGCCGCCGAAGCCCTGCGCAACCACGGCGACCAGGCCGAAAGCGTGCGCCCGGGCATCGAGATCGAGGTCCGTCGCGAGCCAGTCGGCGTCGTGGCCATCGTCACGCCCTGGAACTTCCCCGTGGCGACGCCGGCCTGGAAGATCGCGCCGGCGCTCGCCTACGGCAATGCCGTCGTCTGGAAACCGGCGAACGTCACGCCGGCCTCTGCCGTGGCGCTGGCCGGGATCATCGCGCGGACGGGTCTGCCTGCGGGCACCTTCAACATGGTCATGGGTCCGGGCCGCGCGGTCGGCGATGCGCTCGTCGGGCACGCAGACGTGGCGGCCGTCACCTTCACCGGCTCGGTCGAGGTCGGCCGGGGCATCGCCGCGCGTGTCCTGGGGAACCGTGCGAAGCTGCAGATGGAGATGGGGTCGAAGAACCCCATGGTCATCATGGATGACTGCGACCTGGACCTGGCCGTCGCCCATGCGGCGAACGCGGCCTTCGGGGGGACGGGTCAGAAATGCACCGCCGCCTCGCGCCTGATCGTCCACCGCAAGGTGCTCGACGCCTTCACCGACCGGCTGGTCAAGGCGGCCGAGGCGCTGCGCGTCGGCCATGCACTGGCCGAGGGCACCCAGATCGGCCCCGTGGTCAGCGAGGGGCAGCTGGCCGCGAACCTTCAGTGGATCGGCCGCGGCCGGGCCGAGGGGGCGATGCTTCTGACCGGGGGCGACCGGCTCGACCGGCCGACCGAGGGCTATTTCATGGCGCCGGCCGTCTTTGCCGGCACCCGCAACGACATGGCGATCAACCGCGAAGAGATGTTCGCGCCGATCACCTGCCTGATCCCCGCCGACAGCTACGGCGAGGCCTTGGCCATCGCCAACGACACGCCCTTCGGCCTGACCGCCGGGATCATGACCGGCTCGCTCGCCCGCGCCTCGCACTTCCGCGCCAACATGCGGGCGGGCTGTGTGATGGTGAACCTGCCGACTGCCGGGACCGACTACCACGTCCCCTTCGGCGGGCGCGGTCAGTCCTCGTTCGGCCCGCGCGAGCAGGGGCGCTATGCGGCCGAGTTCTTCACCACGGTCAAGACCAGCTACATGGCGGCGGGGACGCCGGAATGAGCTGTCTGATCGACGGGCTGCAATATTCCAACTGGTCCGAAGGGATCTTCCGCCAGCTGCGCGCGGGGGGCGTCGATGCGGTCCATGTGACGCTCGTCTACCACGAGACGTTCCGGGAAACGGTGGCACAAGTCGAACGCTGGAACCGCTGGTTCGAGCGCTGGCCCGACCTGATCTTTCAGGGCTTCACCGCCGACGACATCGCCACGGCCCGCGCAACCGGCCGCACCGCGATCTTCTTCGGCTCGCAGAACCCCAGTTGCATCGAGGATGACATCGGCCTTGTCGAGGTGCTGCACCGCCTTGGCTTGCGCTTCATGCAGCTGACCTACAACAACCAGTCGCTTCTGGCGACCGGCTGCTACGAGGCCGAAGATACCGGCCTGACCCGCATGGGCCGCGAGGTGGTGACAGAGATGAACCGCGTCGGCATGGTCGTCGACATGAGCCATTCGGCCGAGAAATCGACACTGGCCGCGATCGAACATTCGAGCCGCCCCATCGCCGTCACCCATGCCAACCCGGCCCAGTGGCATCAGGCCAAGCGCAACAAGTCCGATGCGGTGATCGGTGCGCTCGCGCAAACCGGCGGAATGGTCGGCTTTTCGCTTTACCCCCACCACCTGAAGGGCGGCAGCGCCTGCGGGCTCGACGAGTTCTGCGCCATGATCGCGCGCACCGCCGAACGGTTCGGGACGGACTTCCTCGGGATCGGCACCGACCTTTGCCAGGACCATCCCGACAGCGTGGTGGAATGGATGCGGACCGGCCGCTGGACCAAGCGCATCGACTATGGCGAGGGCAGCAAGGACGCGCCGGGCTTTCCGCCCATGCCGGCCTGGTTCAAGGACAACCGTGACTTCGGGGCCATTGCCGCCGGCCTCAGGGCGACCGGCCTGTCGGCCGATGAGGTCGGCGCGATCATGGGGGGCAACTGGGCGCGGTTCTTCGCAGCCTCGTTCGGCCCCGCCCGGCCCGCGCGCGAGCGGAACGCCGCCGAATGACCAACGCCATGCCAGACCTTGCACCGACCGTTGCCCTGCGCGACCCTGACGAGGTGATGCGCCTGTCGCGCATGGGGTCGGCGCACCCGATGCGGCTGTCGTTCCTGCATGTCCTTCTGCGCCGCATCGCGTCCGAGGGCTGGCGCTTCGACCGCCCGCTCTGGCAGATCGACGATCGCGGCGTCGGGCGGGCGGTCTATCGCGCGCGGGGGCCAGAGCGGACCTATTGCCTTGTGGCCTTTGCCCATGACCTGCCCGACGAGATGCGTTCGGACCGGGTGATTGCCACTGCCTGGGACGCGACCTTCGCGCTTGTCGACGGCGAGCCGACAGTGGCCGACCTTGACCGTCTGCAGGCCAACGTGCCCCTGCAGGAGGCCGGGCGGATCAGCGCGCGGGAACTCTCGCTCAGCCGGGCCAATCGCTCGGTCAGGCTGTTCGCCCATGTGGTCGACCGGCTGGCCCAGGGCCGCCAGCCCGACCTGGCCGAGATCGACGCGGTGGGCTACCTGATGCGCACGACGGCCGTCTATGGCTCTGGCAAGTTCGGTGCGGCGGACCGCGAGGACATCGCCGACCGGCCGGAGTTGAAGGCACCCTTCCAGGTCGAGATGCTGTCGGTCTGGCTGACGCGCGCCTTTACCGTCGACATCGCCGAACATCTGGCTCGGGTGAAGGGCGGGGTGGCTGCCGCGCGGATGGAGCCGGGGCTGCGGCGCAGGCTCGGGGTCGGGAACTCGACCGGCCTCGGCATGGCGCCCTTCCTGGTGCGCCATCCGCGCCTTCTGAACGCCTGGATGACGGGGCGGGAAACCGCGCTTGCCCGCGTCCGGTCGCTGCCTGCGGCCGATCCGGCGTCGCTCGCAGGCTTTCGCCGGGCCCTCGACGCGGCGGTCGAGAATGCGCGGCACTGGCAGAGCGCGCATCCGGCGCAGGTCAGGAAGCTGGCCGAGCTTGGCGCCGACCTGGCTGCGATCAAGGCGCATCTGGCAACGTGGGACAGCACGCAACCCCAGCCCTGGAACGCGCTCTGGCGCTGGGGGGCCGGGCATCTGTCGGAAGAGGGGCAGGAGGCCCTTCTGTCCCTGATGATCGAGCCGCAGGGCGAACTGGTCGACGACCTGGCCTGCGCGCTGGACGCGGACGAGGCAACGGGATTTGCCATCGACACCGCCATGGCTCTGGACCAGTTCCGGGCGATCCTGGCGCGCGACTATGCCTGGGCCGGCGGGTTCGATTTCACCGATCCGGCGCAAAGCGCGCGGTTCTGGTATGTGTCCGAAGACAAGCTCGAGCCGCGTCTGGGCGACCGGCGGGCCGAGGCCGGGCAAGAGCGCGAGCAGCCCCTGGGCATCGCGATGGCCGTGGCCGATCTGTCGGCGGCGCTTTCGGGCTGGCAGGGGGACGGGACGCTCGCGGCCTTCCTGTGCAGCCACCCCGGCCACCGCCACACCGCCCGCCGCGTCCTGATGCTGCAAGGCCTGCCCTACGCAGAGATCCGCGACAATGTGCTGGCGGCCGGGATGCTGCCCATCGACATCCTGCGCTGCAAGCTGGCCTTCTTCGGCGCGACGCGCTTCGATCCCAGGTCCGACCGCTGGGTGCGCATCAGCCTGTTTCAGGGCCTGCCCTATCCCGATGAGGTGAGCGCATGACGGGTGCCATGGAGCTGTCCTACTCGGAGCTGCGCAGCCTCGTCACCAAGGCGGCGCGCGGTGCCGGGCTGGAATGGGGGCTGGCGGAAGAGGCGGGCTGGGCGGCCGAATGGCTGGCGCGGCGCGGCCTGCCGGCGGCGGACTGGGCGATGCTCTGGCTCGGTCCCCGCAGCGAGGGGCAGGCCTGCCCGGTCGAGGCCGGCTGCCGTCTGGCCGAAGGTCCGGAACACGACGGCCTGCCAGTCGGACTGCCAGACGGACTGCCAGACGGACTGCCGGGCCCCGGCTACCTGTTGCCCTTCATGGCCCGCGTGGCGGCGGCGCGGGGGCCGGTCGCGCTGACCTCGGCGCTGGGTCTCGTCGCTGCGGTCGCGCCGGACGGTCAGGTGACGTTCGGGCCCTGCTGGGGCACGAAGACCAGCGGCTGGACGCTTGGCCCGGCGGCAGGCCCGGCGCCCGCAACGCGGCCGACGGTCGCGCGGATGACGCTCGAAGGGCTCGACGCGATGGCGCTGCGGACCACGGTGCCCAAGTCCGACAGCTCGAGCCGCGATGCGGGTGCCGGGACGATGGACAACGACTGACCAGGATCGCGGGCCGCCGCCCTAGCGGAACCGCAGCGACGAGCGGTTGAGGTCGCTGACACTCGATGCGCCCATCAGCCGCATGTCGCGGGTGAGTTCCGCGATCATCAGGTCCATCGCCCGGTCAATGCCGGCCTGGCCGGCGGCGGCGAGCGGGAAGAGGTAGGCGCGGCCCAGGCCCACGGCCTTCGCGCCAAGGCTCAGCGCCTTCAGGACATGGGTGCCGCGCTGGATGCCGCCGTCGATCATCACGTCCAGCCGGTCGCCCACAGCCTGCACCACCTCGTCCAACTGGTCGAAGGCGGTGCGCGAGCCGTCGAGTTGCCGCCCGCCGTGGTTCGACAGGACGATGCCCTTGCAGCCGATGTCGGCCGCGCGACGGGCGTCCTCGACGCTCATCACGCCCTTGAGGCAGAAGGGGCCGCCCCAGTCGGCGACCATCTCCGCCACGTCGTCCCAGTCCATCGCCGGGTCCAGCATCTCGGTGAAGTAGCGGCCGATCGAGATCGTGCTGCCCTTCATGTCGACGTGGGCGTCAAGCTGGGGCAGGCTGAACTTCTCGTTCATCAGGTAGCGCAGCGCCCAGGCGGGCTTGATGGCGAACTGGGCCATGCCGCCGAGCGTCAGGCGGAAGGGAATGGCGAAGCCGGTCCTCAGGTCACGCTCTCGGTTGCCGCCGGTGATGCTGTCGACGGTCAGCATCATGGTCCTGATGCCGCAGTCCTTGGCGCTTTGCAGCATGGCGCGGTTCAGGCCGCGGTCCTTGTGGAAGTAGAACTGGTAGACCTGCGGCACTCCGGGGTGCTTGCGGGCCAGGTCGCCCATCGCCACCGTGCCAAGGGACGAGACGCCGAACATGGTGCCGAGCCGGGCGGCCGCCGCGGCCGTCGCGCGTTCGCCCTCGGGGTGGAAGAGCCGCTGGAGCGCGGTCGGCGAGAGGTAGAAGGGCACGGCGAGCTTCTGGCCCATGACCGTCACGCCCAGATCCACGTCCGCGACGCCACGCAGGATGTTCGGCACAAGGTCGACCCGGTTGAAGGACTGCGTGTTTTGCCTCAGCGTCACCTCGTCATCGGCGCCGCCGTCGATGTAGTTGAAGATCGGCCCCGGCAGGCGCTGGCGCGCGAGCGCGCGGAAGTCGTGGAAGTTGTGGCAGTCGCCCAGGCGCATCCTGTCCCCTCAGATCCGGTAAAGACGGCGGGCGTTCTGGTGGCCGATGGCCGCCTGCTCGTCAAGGCCAAGGCCCGCCAGAAGCTCGTTCGTCAGCGCGATCCAGTCGGTCAGCCCGCTGCCCAGAAGGACAACCGGCCAGTCCGAGCCCCAGACCATGCGTTCCGGCCCGAAGCGGCTGACGACATGGTCGACCCAGCGCTGCAGGCCGGCGCGGTTCTGCTGGTCCGGCGCGGCATAGGCGGTGATGCCGGACAGCTTCACGCTCACGTTCGGCAGGGCTGCGATCCGGTCGATGCCCCTGGCCCAGGGCTCGAAGGCGCCGCCGGCGATGTCCGGGACGCCGCAATGGTCGAGGACGAAGGTCACGTCGGGGCAGGCCTGCACCAGGTCGAGCGCGACCGGCATCTGGCGGGGCAGGACGCAAAGGTCGAAGGTCAGCCCTTTCGCGCCGATCTTGCGCAGGTTTTTGCGGAAGGTTTCCGCCTGCGACAGCTCGTCCGGCATGACATGCAGGATGCGGCGGAAGCCGTGGACCTTCAGGCCCTCGCATTCCTCCAGCCAGGCGTCGAAGCCCGCGTCCTCTTCGGGGCGGCACGAGGCGATCTGGCCCAGGATGCCGTCCCGCCCGACCCGCGTCGCGACATGGCGCGCCTCGGCCTGGTAGAAGGCGTCATCCACCCCGGTCTCCATGAAGAGCGTGCCGGCGATGCCAAGGCCCTTCACCTCTGCCAGATAGGCCTCGGGCGTGAAGTCGCCCTTGGCCAGGGCCGGGATGCCGCCGGTCCAGCCATAGCCGAAGCGGTCCCGCCAGATCAGATGCTGGTGCGTGTCGATGAGTTCCACGGCCTGCCCTCCTATCGGTCGGCGATGACGTCCTGGCGCTGGGTGCCGAGCCCGTCGATGCCCAGCTCCACCACCTCGCCCGCCTTCAGGTAGCGCGGCGGCTTCATGCCAAGGCCGACGCCGGGCGGCGTGCCGGTCGAGATCACGTCACCCGGATGCAGGGTCATGAACTGGCTGAGGTAGCTGACCAGATATTTCACCCCGTAGACCATGGTCCTGGTCGAGCCGTCCTGCATGGTCTGGCCGCCGACCTTCAGCCACATCTTGAGCGCCTGGGGGTCCGGCACCTCGTCCCGCGTCACGAGCCAGGGGCCGATCTGGCCGAAGTTGTCGCAGGACTTGCCCTTGGTCCACTGGCCGGACCGTTCGGTCTGGTAGGCGCGTTCGCTCACGTCGTTGGTCACGGCATAGCCCGCGACATGGGACAGGGCGTCGGCCTCGCTCACATATTTGGCCCTGGTGCCGATGATGACGGCCAGCTCGACTTCCCAGTCGGTCTTTTCCGACCCGCGCGGGATGACGATCGGGTCGTTCGGGCCACAGATGGCGGAGGTGGCCTTCATGAAGATAATCGGCTCGGGGGGCACCTTCGCGCCCGTTTCGGCGGCATGGTCGGAATAGTTCAGGCCGATGCAGATGAACTTGCCGGTGCCCGCGACGCAGGGGCCAAGGCGCGTGCCGGGATCGACGACGGGCAGGGTGCCGGGGTCGATGCCGCGCAGCATGGCAAGGCCCATGTCCGACAGGACCGCACCGGCGATGTCGGGGACAAGGCCGGTCAGGTCGCGGATGGTGCCGTCCTTGTGCAGAAGGCCGGGCCGTTCGGCCCCGATGGGCCCGTGGCGGAGAAGTTTCATGGCGCGTCCTTTCAGATATTGGCCCAGCCGCCGTCGATCACATGGGCGACGCCGGTGGTGTAGCTCGATTCGTCCGAGGCAAGGTAGGTCACCAGCGCCGCGATCTCATCCGCCTTTCCGATGCGACCGATGGGCTGGCGGGCGATGAAGGCCTTCTTCGCGGCTTCATAATCACCGGTGTCGCGCAGGCGCTGTTCCAGGCTCGGGCTTTCCACGGTGCCGGGGCAGATGGCGTTGGCGCGGATGCCCTTGCCGATGAAGTCGGCGGCGATCGACTTGGTCAGGCCGATGACACCGGCCTTGGTCGTGCCATAGACGAAGCGGTTCGGCGCGGCGATGACCGACGAGGCGACCGAGGCCATGTTGATGATCGAGCCGCCGCCGCCGTCGATCATCGCCGGCAGGAAGGCGCGGCACATGCGGTACATGGCGGTCATGTTGAGGTCGAGCGAGAAGGCCCATTGCGCCTCGTCGCAGTCAAGGATGGTGCCGGCGGCGACGAAGCCCGCGCAATTGAAAAGGACGTCGAGCGGGCCGATTTCGGCCGCAGCGGCCAGGACTGCCGCCGGGTCGCGCACGTCCAGAAGCCGGGTTTCGATGCCGGGCGCTTCGGCCTTCAGGCCCGCCAGCGTGTCGGCGTTGATGTCGGTCGCGAGGACCGTCGCCCCTTCCCGCGCCATCATCAGCGCCGAGGCCCGGCCGATCCCCTGCCCCGCCGCCGTCACCAGCGCGCGCTTGTTCGTAAGTCTGTTCATGGCGGTTCCTTTCATGCGGGCAGACAGGCGGGGCCGATCGGCTCGAAACTCTTGTAGGTCAGGATGAATTCGGCGTGGCCCATGGCCTCGGAACTGGTCTGCTGCCCGGCGGCGACCTGAAGGACCAGGTCGTAGATCTCCTGGCCGACCTCATCGACACTTGCACCCTCGTCGATGATGCGGCCCGCGTTCACGTCCATGTCGGCGGTCAGGCGGGCATACATCTCGGGGTTGGCGGCGATCTTGATGACGGGCGCGAGGGCCGACCCCACCACCGAGCCGCGGCCGGTCACGAACAGCGTCATGTGCGCGCCCGATGCCATCATCTCGACGATTTCGGCATTGTCAGAGATGTTGGGGAAGCCAAAGCGCACCTCGCCGTCAGGCACCACGTCCATGAGGTAGAGGCCGCCACGGGGCGGGATGTCGCCCGGCTTGATCAGGCCGGAGATCTGCGATTGCCCGGACTTGGCATAGGCGCCGAGCGACTTTTCCTCGATCGTGGTCAGGCCGCCCTCGGCGTTGCCTGCCGCGAAGCTGCCGTAGCCCAGCGTTTCATAATAGCGCGCGGCCTTGGCCACCGACCGGCGGAGTTCGACCGCCAGGTCCGGCGTGACCGCGCGTTCGGCCATGATGGCTTCGCAGCCGATCAACTCGCCGGTTTCCTCGAAGATGCAGGCAGCACCCGCCTCGACCAGCCGGTCGAAGGCGCTGCCCGCCGCCGGGTTGCCGGAAATGCCGCTGGTGCCGTCAGAGCCGCCGCAGACGGTGCCAACCACCAGGTCGGAGATGTCCATCGGCACCCGTTCAGCCGCGCCCAGCTTCACGAGCGTCTCTTCGATCCAGGCCTGCCCCCTGGCGATCGTCGCCGCCGTGCCGCCGGCGCGCTGGATCACCAGCGTGTCGACCGGGCGGCCGCTGGCGCGGATCACCTCTTCCAGCTTGAAACGGTTGAAGCTTTCGCAGCCGAGCGACACCAGAAGGACCGCGCCGACGTTCGGGTGGGTGCAGAGCCTCTCCATCATCTTCTGGGCATAGTCGTTCGGGTAGCAGCCCGGAAAGCCGATGACATGGGCGTCCGTGCGGCGGGGCCAGGCGATCTCGCGCGCGACATGGTGGGCGCATTCGACCAGGTAGGCGACGGCGATCCGGTTGCGGATGCCCTTGCGGCCGTCCTGGCGCAGGTAGCCGGTCAGTTTGGTCATGGGCGTTTCCTCGTGTCGTTCGACCCTTCGGCCTCTGCCCCGTCAAGCGAAATGGTCGCGGTATAGTTGCTTTTCACATTGTGGATATGGACATGCGCGCCTTGCGGGATCGCCTCTGTCGCGGTGCCGATCACGGCGCCATACTTGACGATCGGCTCACCCGCCGCGATGGGCCGGCGCGCCAGCTTGTGGCCCATCGAGATGCCGCTTGTCAGGGTCACGATCCGGCCTTCCAGCCGCACCTTCTCGCCCGTCGCGACGGGGGCACGCGCGACGACGACGTTATCTTCGGGCGCGAGAAGAAGCAGGCGCCTGTCGGTGTCGATCCTGGTGTCAATCTCGGTCACAGCTCCTCCACCGTGTCATTGTCGATCTGGTCCCAGTCGAGCGCGATGCCCAGCCCCGGACCTTCGGGCATGGTCGCGATGCCGTCGGTGATCGGCAGGGGCGAGGTCAGGCCGAAGTCGAAAGTCTCGGTCGGCCAGAGAAGTTCCAGGTAACGCGAGTTGGCTATGGCGCCGTTCAGGTGCAGGTTCACCAGTTCAAGCGGGTGGAAGATCGTCGAATGCAGCTCGCAGGGCGCATGGAAGGCTTCGGCCAGGTGCGCGGTCTTGAGGGTGCCGGTGATGCCGCCCGACCAGGACGGGTCGGCGCGCACACCGTCGACCACCCGGCTCGCCAGGCATTCGGCGACGGAATAGGGGTGTTTCGGCAGGACCTCGGCGCCGATCACCGGAATGTCGAGGATGCGGGTCAGTTCGCGGAGCGCGCCGAAGGCCTCGTCCGGCAGCGGCTCCTCGAGCCACAGGTAGCCCAGCCGCTCGCACTCGCGCCCGAGCCGCACCGCCTCGTCCAGCGTGTAGGGTGCTACGGGGTCGGAAATCAGCGCGAAGTCCGGGCCGACGGCATCGCGCACGGCGCGGTGTATCTGGATATCCTCGGCAAGCGACTTGCCAGGCGGGTGGATCTTGTAGGCCTTGAGGCCCGCCGCCATGACCGCCCGCGCCTCTGCCGCATAGGCGTCGACGGTGGGCAGCACGAGGGACGAGGCATAGACCGGCACCCGGTCGCGCGCGCCGCCCATGTAGCGCCAGAGGGGCTGGCCCGCAGCTTCGGCGGCGAGGATCCAGAGGCAGCAGTCGACCGGGCCATAGCTGTAGATCGGCAGGTGGTGCCACCAGCGGTCGGCGCGCCGCCAGTCGTGCCAGGCGCGCTCGCGGTCGAGCGCGTCGCGGCCAACGAAGAAGAGCCGGAGCGAGGCTGCGGCCAGGTGCGCCGAGCCGATGGCCGACTTGCCGGCAAAGCCGAACATCGCGGCACTGCGCCCGCATTCGGTCGTCACCCGATAGACCAGGTAGTCCAGCCCCTCGCGCGCCTGTCCATCGCGCAACGCCCCGGCGCCCACGGGCGAAGCCCGGTGGCGGCAGGCGCGGATGTCAAGCGCGGCGATCTTCATGGGTCAGAACTTTCCGTAGGTCAGGTAGGCTTCCTGCGGGTCGACGCCCCTCAGGATGGCGCTGCGGACCTTGCTTTCGGTCTGCATGGCAGTCAGGCCGCGCTCGATCACCGCGTCCAGGCTGGCCGACGGGATGACCACCATCCCGTCGCGGTCGCCATGGACCCAGTCGCCGGGGTTGATCGTCACGTCCTCGATGCGGATCGTTTCGCCCACGGCGGTCGGCAGCCAGAGGCCCACCACGTCGCGCGGGGTGTGGAAGGTGCCCCAGCAGGGAAAGCCCAGCCTGAGGATGAAGTTCGTATCACGCAGGCCACCGTCGGCGACGACGCCCAGGACGCCCTTCCTGTGCAGCGTCTCGGCCGACAACTCGCCCATCTGCGCGACAAGCTGGTTGTTCGGTTGCGCGGTCCAGACATGGCCCGCCGGGCATTTCGACAGAAGGCCCGTCCATTCCAGCAGCGTCTGGTGCGGGTCCGCGCCCTCGACGATCCGGCCCTCGATCGTGAAGGCCGGGCCGGTCAGGACGCCCTCGGGGTTCAGGGGGCGCAGGCGCGGCGGCAGGGTGAAGTTTGTCAGCCCCATCGCCCGCATCACGTCGTGCAGAACCGAGGTGTAGCAGGTCTGAAGCGTGGCGACGCGCGGGTCAGTCATGGTGGAAGACCTCCTCCATCTTTGCCCACCACTCGCCGTCCTTGCGGGTGGCGAGCGGTTCCTGGCAGGGCATGCAGATCGACCACCATTCCTGGGTCCTGGGGTCGGCGGCCATCTTTGCCGCGTCGGCGGCAAAGTCGGTGCCCACATAGTCCCAGTAGCCGAAAAGCAGGTTTTCCGGCTGTTTGAGGAAGATCGAATAGTTGGTGATGTTGCACTCGCTGATCTTGGCCAGGATTTCCGGCCAGACGGCGGCGTGCAGGCGCTTGTAGGCTTCGACCTTGTCGGGCTTCAGGCCGATGACCATGCCCATGCGTTCCGGCCGTTTGGGTTTTGTGGTCAATTGCGATGCTCCGACTGGCTGCCCGTGACGGTGGCGCGGGCGATGGCGGCGTGATCCCAGCCGATGCCTAGGCCGGGCGCTTCGGGCGGGTGGGCGCGGCCTTCGCGGATGTCGAGCCTGCTGGTCGTGATCGGGTCGAGCTGCGGGATGTATTCCAGCATCCAGCTGTTCGTCACGGCGCAGACAAGGCTGACATGCAGTTCCATCAGGAAGTGCGGGCAGACGGCGATGTTCATCGCCTCGGCCATATGCGCGACCTTGAGCCAGGGGGTGATGCCGCCCACGCGGCCCGCGTCGACCTGCACGATGGAGCAGGCGCCCGCGCGCAGGTAGTCGGCGAACTGGCCGGGGGAATAGAGGCTTTCGCCCACGGCAATCGGCACCGCAGATTGTTCCGCCAGGCGCGCGTGGCCCATCAGGTCGTCGGCGGGCATCGGTTCCTCGAACCAGGTGATGCCGACCTCGGCCAGCATGCGGGCGCGCAGAAGCGCCTCGTGGTAGTGGAAGGCCTGGTTGGCATCGACCATCAGCCGGTAGTCCGGCCCGACCGCCTCGCGCACCGCCGTCAGCCGGCGGCGGTCCTCGTCAAGCGAGGGCTTGCCGACCTTGACCTTGCTGCCGGCGAAGCCTTGCGCCTTCACGGCCAGCGCATCCTGAACCAGCTCCGGGGTTTCGATATGCAGCCAGCCGCCTTCGGTCGAATAAAGCGGGATCGACGGCTTGGCGCCGCCGGCCATGCGCCAAAGGGGCAGGCCCGCCTTCTTGCAGCGCAGGTCCCACAGGGCGGTGTCGATGGCGGCAAGCGCGATCGAGGTGAGGGCGCCCACCGACGTCGCGTGGGTCACGAACAGAAGGTCGCGCCAGATCGCCTCGATCTCTTCGGCCTCGCGGCCCAGAAGGCGCGGCACCAGCGTCTGCGTCAGCAGGCTGATGACCGCCGGGCCGCCGGTGCCGATCGTGTAGCTGTAGCCCGTGCCGGTCGCGCCGTCGCTGTCGGTGATCGTGACCAGCGGCGTTTCCTGGCTGACGAAGGACTGGATGGCGTCTGTCCGCTTCACCAGCGGCACCAGATCGACCATCCTGACCTCGACATGGGTGATCCTGGCCATCAGAGCGCCCTTACCGACATGCCCGTCTTCGCATCGAAGAGATGCGCCCGGTCGAGAGCCAGGCGGAAGTTCAGCACCTCGCCCGGCGAAACGATGCGGGGGCCATAGAGCTTGGCCAGCACCTCCTGCCCTGCAAGGTGGGTGTAGATCAGGCTTTCCATGCCAAGGGGTTCGGCCAGATCGACGGTCAGCGACACCTCGGCCCCCGGCCCGTCCTGGCTGAGGCCATGGCCGACGGGGCTGATGTCGTCGGGGCGCACGCCGAGGATGACCTCCTGCCCCTCTTCGACATTGCTCTTCAGCGCATCCGGCACCGGCACCAGCGCGCCGTCCGCCAGCCGCACCTGGCCGCCCGTGATCTTGCCCGGCAGCAGGTTCATCGGCGGCGAGCCGATGAAGGTCGCGACGAACGTCGTCCGAGGATTGTTGAAGACCTCCATCGGCGTGCCGACCTGTTCGATCCGCCCGTCGCGCATGACGACGATCCGGTCGGCGAGCGTCATCGCCTCGACCTGGTCGTGGGTCACGTAGACGACCGTGGTGCGCACCTTCTGGTGCAGCTTCTTGATCTCGGCCCGCATCTGGCCACGAAGCTTGGCGTCCAGGTTCGACAGGGGCTCGTCAAAGAGGAACACGTCGGGATGCCGCACGATGGCGCGGCCCATCGCGACGCGCTGGCGCTGGCCGCCCGAAAGTTCGGCTGGCGTCCGGTCCAGAAGCGGGGTCAGGCCCAGGATTTCGGCCGCGTCGGCCACGCGGGAGGCGATGTTTTCGGCGCTTTCCCCGGCTATCTTCAGACCGAAGCCCAGGTTCTCGCGCACGTTCATGTGGGGATAAAGCGCGTAGTTCTGGAACACCATCGAGATGTTGCGCTTCCGGGGCGGCAGGTCGTTCACCACCTGGTCGCCGATCTTGACGATCCCGCCGCTGATGTCTTCCAGCCCCGCGATCATCCTCAGCGTCGTCGACTTGCCGCAGCCCGAAGGACCGACCAGCACGACGAATTCCTGATGCGCGATGGTCAGGTCGATACCGTGGACGACATTCACCGCCCCGTATTTCTTGACCACCTTTTCCAGCGTGATTTCAGCCATGGTCTATCCTTTCACGCCGCCGAAGGTCAGCCCGGCGATCAGATGTTTCTGGACGAGGAAAGTCAGGATCAGCGCGGGGATGATGATGATCACCGCCATGGCGCACATGCCTGCCCAGTCGATGGTGAACTGCGCCGTGAAGTCCAGAAGACCGACGGGCAGCGTCTTGGAAGAGGTCGAGCGGGTCAGCTGGCTGGCCAGCGCGAACTCGTTCCACGAGGTCAGGAAGGCGAAGACCCCCGCCGCCGCGATGCCGGAACGGGCCAGCGGGAACTCGATCTTCCAGAAGGCCTGCCAGGCGGTGCAGCCGTCGACCTGCGCCGCCTCGGACAGGGACAGCGGCACCTGGCGGAAGAAGCCGTCGATCAGCCAGATGGTGAAGGGCACGTTCAGGCTGACGTAGACGAGGATCAGGCCGAACTTGGTGTCGATGATGCCCAGGCGGCTCCAGATGATGAAGACCGGGAGTGAGAGCGCAATTCCCGGCACCGCGCGAAAAAGCATCAGCCCCAGGAAGATTGCGCCCTTGCCGCGGAAGCGGAAGCGGGCGAAGGCGTAGCCCCCGGCCATGCCGACGGCCAGCGCGATGACGGTCGAGGTCACGGCGATGATGAGCGAATTGGTGAAGTAGGCGCCAACCGGGATGCCAACCTGATCGGCGCCAAAGCCGAAGATCTTCTCGAAGTTCGTCAGGGTCGGGTTTTCCGGGATCCAGACCGGCGGCTTGGCCAGAATCTCGCCGTTCGGGCGGAAGGCGGCCAGGATCACCCACAGGCCCGGGATGCACATGATCGCCATCAGAAGGAAGGTCAGCACCGTCAGGGCGACGCGCTTCAGGGTCTTGGAGCCCTGGCTTTCGACTCGGCTGCTCATTGCACGCCCCCCATGTAGCGGCGGGCCGCGACCAGCTTGCGGTAGAAATACCAGGTGAAGAGGATCGACAGGATCACCGAGAAATAGGCCATCGCATTGGCCATCCCCATGCGGGAATTGTCGTAGCCGGTGCGGCCGATAAGGGTCCACAGAAGCTCGGTCCGCCCCGCCGGGCCGCCGTCGGTCATCACCTTGACGATGTCATAGGCCCGCGCCACGTCGAGCGAGCGGATGGCCATGGCGATGTAGCCGAAGGGCATGAGGAACGGGAGCGTGATGTGGCGGAAGGTCTGCCAGGCGTTGCAGCCATCGACCTTTGCCGCTTCGAGCGGGTCGCGCGGCATGGCGAAAAGCCCGGCGAGGAGGAGGATCGCGAAGACCGAGGTCGACATCCAGACCTCTGCCAGCGCGATCGAAAAGAAGGCGAGCTTGCCGTCGACCAGCCAGGGGATCGCCCCGTCCGACAGGCCCAGCGACTGCAGCGCGTTGTTCACCACGCCGATATTGTCGTTGAAGAGAAACTTGAACTGGAAGCCGACGAGGATCGGCGAGAACATCATGGGAAACATCATGATGGTCCGAAGCGTCCTCTGGCCCCAGGTGATCTTGTTGATGAGAAGCGCGATGCCAAGGCCAAAGACGAACTCGAGGTTCAGGACCACGGTCAGGAACAGGACCGTCCGGCCGAAGGCGATCCAGAAGTCCGGATCGCTCAGGATCCGTGTGTAGTTCCTGAAGCCCACCCAGTCATAAAGGCTCTCTGGCTTGATGAGCCGGTAGCCCGTGAAGCTCGTATAAAGCGAGAAGATCAGGGGCAGCACGACGACGAGCGCCATGGTCACGAAGGCCGGCATGAGCAGCAGGAAAGGCGTGGCGTTCTGGCGCCGCAGGATGGCCATGGACGTCCCCCGTTTCGGTCGATGAGGAGGAAGGGGCGGCACCGGCCGCCCCTTCGCGCGTGTCAGTTCTTCAGGTAGCCGGCGTCTTCCATGATGGTCTTGGCCTTGGCTGCCGCATCATCCAGCGCCTCTTGCGGCGTCATTTCGCCCAGGATGCCCTTCTGCAGGTCCGGCCAGATCACGTTCGACACTTCGATCCACGGCGCGATCAGCGGCGGGGTGAAGGCGTCTTCGGCCATCGACTTCGAGTAGGTCTGGAAGACATTGGCCATGAACTCATTGCCCTGCGACGTGAACTCGGCCTCGGCATCGGTCCAGACCTTGGTGCGGGTCGGCAGAAGGCCGGTGCGCGCCTCGATCATCTGGTTGTCGTGGTCGGTCAGGAAGGTGATGAGCGATGCCGCCGCCGCCTGGTTGTCGCAGGTCTTGGTGATCGAGAAGCTGTGGCTCCCCGACCAGCCCGACCGTTTGCCGCCGTCGCCCTTTGGCGCCCGGACAAGGCCGATGTCGCCTGCGACCTTCGAGTTCTTCGGATCGTTGAAGAAGGCCGCCCAGCCCGCCCAGTCAAGGTCGAGCGCGACGGTCCCCGAGGCGAAGCCCATGCCGGTATCGTCCCAGAGGTAGTTGAGCGACCCGGCAGGCACGGCCTTGGCGTCATAGAGGTCCTTGAACCACTGGAGCGATTTCACGCCGGCGGGCGAGTTGAAGGTCGGGTTCCAGTTCTCGTCGAACAGCGCACCGCCATTGGCGACCAGCATCTCGTAGAAGCGGCCGGTGATCGCCTCGTCCTTGCCGACGAACTGGGTGCCGTAGAAGTCGGGCGCCTTGGCAAAGAAGATCGCCTGGTCCTTGAACTGGTCGAAGGTTTCGGGCGGGGCCAGGTCGTAGCCATACTTGGCCTTGAAGGCGTCCTTGTTCGCCTGATCGGCGTAAAGCGACTTCTTGTAGAAAAGGTTCGAGATGTCGGAATGGCGGGGCAGCTGCACCAGCTTGCCGTCGACCGTGGCGTTCTTCAGCGCCAGGGAATCGAACTCGGCCAGGATCTCGGGTTTGATGACGCCGTTCAGGTCGATGTAGATGTCGCCATATTGCGGCGCGAAGGAGGTGTGGTTCGAGGCGACGCAATAGTCGATCTTGCCGGCCGCGATGTCCTGCTTGATCTCCTTGTCGAGCTCGAAGTGGTTCTTGGACGAGACGATCTGCACCTTGGCGCCGGTCGCGGCTTCCCATTTCGGGATCTCGGCATAGAGCTTTTCATACTGCGCCCCGCCGATCAGCTTCACGCGGAGCGTATAGCCCTTGTAGTCGCCCCATTCGGCGTCGGCAAAGGCCGCGCCGGCCAGTGACACAAGCGCCGTGCCCAAGGCCAATACGGTTAGTCTTCTCATTCCTCGTCCTCCCGTTATGGCGCTCCTCCGCGCCGTTTCGCTTCAGCCCGCTAACTGGTCGCGGGGCTTCCTCGTTCGGTGCCGGTCGCCAGACCGAATTCCCGAATGATCCTGTCCCTGTCCGCACCGAGCGCCGGCGCGGCCTTCGGGTTGGTCAGGGGCGCGCCGTCGAAGCGGATCGGCCCGCGCAATGTCTCGAGGTTGACGCCGCCCCCGTGGATTTTCTGGACCATGTTCAGGCGGCGGAAGGCCTCTGCCTCGAAGAGGGCGGGCCAGTCCAGCACCTCGGCGCACCAGATGTCGGCCGGTTGCAGGACCGACAGCCAGTCGGCCGTCGTGCGTTCGGCCACGGCCGTGGCGATGCGCGCCTTGATCGCGTCGCGCTCGGTCATCAGCGCGGCCGGATCGCCGTAGTAGCCGTCGAGCCCGTCGATCGCCATCAGCCCCGCCAGCCGTTCGAGAGAGGGCGTCATGGCAAGCGCCAGCCAGCCGTCGGCAGTCCGGTAGACCCCGTAGGGCGCGCCCAGATAGGCGTGGGCGCCGTTCACCGCGGCCCGGAGGGGCACGCGGCGGCCGTCGTTCAGGTGCGTCGTCAGAACCTCGAACTGGAAGTCGAGAAGGGCTTCCAGAAGCGAGGTTTCGACCCGCGCCCCCTGCCCCGTCCGCGCCTTGCGCACCAGCGCCGCCAGAACGCCCTGCGCCAGCGCGTTCCCGGCCAGCATGTCGGCGACCGCCAGCCCCATCGGCATCGGCGGGTCGTCGCGGCTGCCGGTCAGCCACAGAAGGCCCGAACGCGCCTGCGCCAGAAGGTCCTGCCCCGGCAGGTCGACCCAGGGACCGGCTTCGCCATAGCCCGAGATCGAGCCATAGACGACGCCGGGGTTCAGCGCGCGCACGTCGTCGTAGCCGAAGCCCTGCCGCTCGATCACGCCGGGGCGGAAGTTCTGCATCACCACATCGGCCTGCGCGACGAGGCGCTGCAACATGGCCCGGTCGGCGGGGTCGCGCAGGTCGGCGGTCAGGCTTTCCTTGTTGCGGTTGATGGCGTGGAAAAGGCTGTTCGCGCCGCCGATGTCGGTGTCCGAGATATAGAGCGTGCGGCACAGATCGCCCGTGCCCGGGCGTTCGACCTTGATGACGCGGGCGCCCAGGTCGGCGAGCCGCAACGCGCACATCGGCCCCGACAGGAACTGGCTGAAATCGACCACCAGGATGCCGTCGAGGGGCAGGGTCATGCGCGGCTCTCCCGGTAGGCGGCGTCTAGCGCCGCGATGGTGGCCGCGACCGTCGCCTCGCCGGTCAGGGCGCGGTGGACGATGTGGCCGGCGCGGTCCTGAAAGCCCATGTAGCCGTCGTAGCGCGGGCGGACCCAGGACGTGTCGAGCGTCCGGCGGGTCTGGCGAAGGAAGTTGCCGGTCAGGGCGTTGCAGGCATCGTCGTCCCAGGCTGCCGCATGGGCGGGCTGGCCGCCGCTTGCGGTGTAAAGCCCCTTCTGGCAGTCGGCGCCCGCGATCCAGAAGGCATAGTCGACCGCGACCTCCGGGTGCCTGGTAAAGGCCGACACGGCGATGCCGGTGCCGCCAAGGACGGTGCCCGATGGGTCCGCGCGCTCGATCCCCGGCGCGTCGTGGAAGCTGAGGGGATGGGGGCAGAAGCCCGCGCGGGAATAGTTGGTGTAACCGTAGCCAAAGGGCGAATAGGCCGGACCGTCCGCCTGCCGGCCCATCCATTCATAGATGCCGATCGGGTCGAGCGTCAGGCAACGGCGGTCCATCAGCGCCACGACCTCCCGCATCAGGTCCAGGGTGCGGGCGGCGGCGTCGGGCGCCATCAGGCGGTCGGGCGCCCCGGCGATGTCGAGGCCAAGGTTGCGCGAGATGCCGAAGAAGGTCATCAGCGCGTTGATCGGGATCAGGGCAAAGCCCACCTGTCCCCGGCGCGCCAGGTCCAGGACCTCGGCCCAGACCTTTGGGGCCACTGTCAGCCGGTCGGTGCGCAGGGCTGCCACGGGGGTCGCGGCGTCAATCGCGAGCGACCATTGCCGCCCGGCGAATTCGTAGGAGGGGTGCGACCGGCCGATCGAATTTGCCGCGAGCGCGGCCATCTCTGCGTCCCGAAGCCCGTCCAGCGCCAGAAGGTTGCCCTGTCGCGCGACCTCTCCCACATGGGGGTGGTCGATCACCATCAGGTCATAGGTTTCCGCCATTTCGGAAATCGGCCGGTCGGCGAAGGCCTGAAGCGAGCGCTGTTCCCAGGTGATGGTGACGCCCGGATGGGCCCTGCCATAGGCGGCCGATGTGGCGACCATCGGGTCGAAGCCGCGCGCATGCGCCCAGGTCATGCCGCGCAGGGTGATGTCAGCCACGGGACTTGTCCTTCGCCTTGGCGGCCATCTTCGCCGCCGCCTCTTCAGCAAAGTTTGCAGGCTCGCGGTAAAGCGCGGTCAGCAGGTGTTCGGCGTAAAGCACCAGTTCGCCCGGCGCCTTGTAGACCGAATAGCTGACGCGCAGCTTGCCCATCCTGTCGCTGTGGACCTCTTTTGCGAGGTTCTCGCGGATGGTGTAGATCGTGTCGCCGATGAAGACCGGCTTGATGAACCTCAGCCGGTCGTAGCCATAGCTGAACGAGTTCAGGCAGTTGGTGGCGGCCAGCCCGAGGCCCAGCGAAAAGACGAAGGCGCCAGCGACAAGGCGGCGGCCGAAGACACCCTCTTCGACGGCGAAGAGCTCGTCGCTGACGTAGGGGTGGTGGTCCATGACAAGACTGTTGAACTGCATCGATTCGCCTTCGGAAATCGTGCGGCGGATCGAGCGGATGCGGTCGCCGACCTGGAAATCCTCGTAATACCAGTTCTCTGCGTTCCAGACCGGAATCGCGGCATGGTCCTCTGGCAGCTGCGGCAAGCCCCTCGCGTGAACGCCAATCTCTGCCATCTATCCCCCGTGCCGGACCCTGACCCCGACAGATCGCAGATTGCGGCGATACTTTTCACTTGTCAAAAGATTTTTTATTCGCAAAATCTCATCAGGAGGATCGCCATGGAGCACGAGCAGTTCTTCGAGGACTATGAGATAGGCGCCTTCCGGCAGACGTTCGGGCGCACGATCACCGAGGCCGACATCGTCATCCATGCCGGCCATTCGGGGGATTTCTTCCCCCACCACATGGATGCCGAGTTCTGCCGCACCCAGCCCTTCGGCCAGCGCATCGCCCATGGCACCATGACCTTCGCCATCGGCATCGGCCTGACCGCGACCCAGATCAATCCGCGCGCCATGACCTACGGCTATGAACGCCTGCGCTTTCCGACCCCGGTCTTTTCCGGCGACACGATCCGCACCAGGGTGACGATCGGGCGCAAGGCCGACGACCCCAAACGGCCCGGCCATGGCCAGGTGGTCGAGATCTGTGAGACAACGAACCAGCACGGCAAGACGGTGATGTATTGCGAACACATCCTGCTTGTCCAAAAGCGCGAGGCCTCTGCATGATCGAAACCTTCACCCAGAACTGGCCAGCGCCCACGAATCCGCGCCCCATCGTCCTGATCGGCGCTGGCGGCATCGTGCGGGACGCGCACCTGCCCGCCTATGCCAAGGCCGGGCTAGAGGTGATCGGCGTGGCCGAGATCGACGCGGACCGCCGCGCGGCGCTGGCGCGCGATTTCGGCATTCCCCTGACCTATGCCTCGGTCGCCGAGGCGGTGGCGGCGCACGGCAACGCGGTCGTCTATGATATGGCGGTGCCGCCCGTCGCGATCGCGGCGATCCTGCGCGACCTGCCGGACGGGGCGGCGGTCCTGATCCAGAAGCCGATGGGCAGCGATCTGGCCGCGGCGCGCGAGATCCGCGCCATCTGCCGGGCGAAGGGTCTGAAAGCGGCGGTGAACTTCCAGCTGCGCTTCTCGCCGATGATGATGGCGGCGCGGCAGGCGGTCGAGGCCGGGCTGATCGGCGACCCGCTGGAGATCGAGGTCCACGTGAACATCTTCACGCCCTGGACGCTCTTCCCCTTCCTTTTGCAGATGAAGCGGGTCGAGATCCTGGTGCATTCGATCCACTACCTCGATTCGATCCGCGCCATCTTCGGCACGCCGAAGGCGGCCTTCGCCCGGTCGATGGGCGATCCGCGCGCGCCGGGGCTCGCGCAGACCCGCACCACCGCCCTGCTGGACTGGGGCGACCTCAGGCGCGGGGTGATGAGCATCAACCACAACCATCAGGGCGGCCGGAAGTTCCAGTCCGCCTGGTTCCGCATCGAGGGGACGAAGGGCGTCCTGATGGTCAAGCTCGGCGTCGATTTCGACTATCCGCGCGGCGAGGCCGACGAGCTTTGGTTCAACGAGAACGGCGGCGAATGGCGGCAGGTGCCCCTTGAGGGCAGCTGGTTCATCGAGGCCTTCATGGGCCCGATGCGCAACCTGCAACGCCATGCGGCGGGCGAGGACGACAGGCTCTTCTCTGGCGTCGAGGATGCGTTCCAGACCATGGCGCTGGTCGAGGCCTGCTTCACCGCGATGGAGACGCCGGCCATTCCGCTGGTGCAGGACTAGCCGGGCGCCCCGACCACCCCGCCGCCCAGACTGCGGGTCAGCTGTGCGGCGGTCTGGATGGTGGCCTTGCAGCAGTCGGGCAGGCCGATCGCTTCGCCGAAACGTTCGATATGGGGCACGGTCAGCGCCGCCACGGCGATCCCGGTATGATCGACGATCGGGGCCGAGATATTGACGACGCCCTTCACCACGAAACTGTCGACAATCTCGTGCCCCCGGGCCCGGATCTCTGCCAGGTCGCGGCGGAGGCGCCCCTCGTCGACGCCTTCCGGCAGGGGTGCCCGGCTCAGCATCTCTGTCAGGTCTTCTTCGGGGTGGAAGGCCATCATCACCCGGCCGGACGAGGCCTGCCAGAGCCCGACGCGCGTGCCGAGCCGCACGCTCATCACATGGCGGGCCGGCGGGTCGGCCTGACCGACGATCAGGACCGCATCGTCGACGATGATGCCAAGGTGCACCGACTGGTTGATCCGGTGCGCCAGGTCGCGCATCAGGGGCGCTGCCGCCATCGTCAGGCGCTGGATCAGGGGCGTGCGGTTCGCCACTTCGAACAGCAGCGTCGTCAGCATGTACTTGTCGGAATGGGGACTTTGCGAGATGTAGCCCCGCTGTTCCAAGACGACGAGCATGCGAAAGATCTCTGACACCGAACGGCCGAGATCGCGCGCGATCTCGCTGAGCGAGAGCCCGGTTTCCGAGAGCGACAGAAGCTCGAGGATATCGAGGCCCTTCTCCAGCGCGGGGGCGGTGTATTTCTGGGGCCGGTCCTCTGGCATCGACGTTTTCAGGGCCTTCCATGCGCGTGTCGGGTCCGAGGATACCGGGTCGGCCCAAGGCAACTCAAGCGATTTCCCCTTTGGCCGAAGCGGGCCGCGTTCAGTCCAGGGGCAGTTCGGTGGTGGATTTCGTCTGCCTCAGGACAAAGCTGGTGGACGCCGTGCGGACGACGCCCAGGGACAGCAGGTGCTGCATCAGGAAGGACTCGAGGTCTTCGGTGTCGCGGGCGACGACCTTGATCAGATAGTCGAAGCCTCCCGTGACGCGGGCGCATTCCAGTATCTGCATGTTGGCCCGAACGAAGCTGTCGAACCGCGTGACGGTTGGCTCGGTATGATCGGTCAGCGAGATCTGGACATAGGCCATGACGCCAAGCCCGATGCGGTGCCGGTCCAGAAGGGCGACATGGCCGGCGATGACGCCGGTTTCCTCAAGCCGCTTGATACGCCGCCAGGCAGGCGAGGACGAAAGGCCCGAGAGTGCCGCCAGATCCTGGATCGAGGTGCGGGCGTTCCGTTGCAGGGCGCGCAGCAGGCGGCGGTCTGACTCGGTCAGGTCTGATTCCGGCATTTCATGCCTCATTCTTGTTCACCGCAGGAACGCTATGCCTATCTGATGCCAACTTGCAACCAGATCGGCAAGGTATTCCGCTGCATCATGGTATGATCTTTCCCGGAACAGCCCCGGAGAGCGCGATGACCAAGACCACGAGCTATGTCGCCATGGCGCCCGATGCCTCGGGGCGGGTGCCCTATTCGGCCGCCGACGATGCGGTCTGGCACGACCTTCTGGCGCGGCAGATGCCCGCGGTCCAGGCGCGGATGGCGAAACCCTATCTGGACGGCCTTCGCCGGCTGGACCTGCCCCGCGACCGGGTTGCGCAATGCACCGAGGTGTCGGCGGCGCTGACCGCCGCGACGGGCTGGCGGGTCGAGCCGGTGCCGGCGCTCATCCCCTTCGGGCGCTTCTTCGGGCTGCTGGCCGACCGCTGCTTTCCCGCCGCCTCCTTCATCCGGCGGCGCGAGGATTTCGACTACATCGAAGAGCCCGACATCTTTCACGAGATCTTCGGCCACACCCCCCTTCTGACCGACCCACGCTTTGCGGCCTTCAGCCAGGCGATCGGGCAGGCCGGCCTCAGGGCCGACAAGGCCGACCATTCCTGGCTGATCCGGCTTTACTGGTTCACGATCGAATTCGGACTGATGCGTGAAGGCTCCGTCCTGAAGGGGCTGGGATCGGGCCTTGCCTCGTCCATTGCGGAACTGGAATGGGCGACTTCGGGCAAGCCCGAGCTCAGGCCCTTCGACGTGATCGACATACTGCGCACGCCCTACCGGATCGACATCCTGCAGCCGGTCTATTTCGTGATCGACGATCTGGATGCGCTCTTCACCGCTGCCCGGCGCGACCTGCTGGCAGATGTGGCGAAGGCCCGCGCGCTGGGTCTTCATGCGCCGAAATATCCGGCGAAGGTGGCGTGAATGGCGGCGGGCGAGGCTGCGGCTGGGCTCCATCCCGACTGGCGGGTCGACGGTCAGCGTCTGGTGCGGCGGTTTGAGTTCAAGGGCTATGCCAGGGCGGTGCAGATGGCGAACCTGGCGGCCTGGCTGGGCGAGAAGCTCGGTCATCACCCGGACGTAGCCTTCGGCTGGGGCTGGTGCGAGGTGGCGTTTACGAGCCACGAGGCTGACGCGCTGACCCCGGCCGACTTCGCCGCCGCCGCGAGGCTCGACGCGATCCTGGCCTAAAGCGCCGTCAGCCGCAGGCGCACGCAATCGGGCAGGCGTTCGCCCATGGCGCGCCACAGGCCGTGGTTCAGCGCGTCGTGCCTTGGGTCTGCCGTTTCCAGCCGGATCACGCTGCGAAACCATATCTGCGCCTGATCGACCCGCTCGCCGCGCAAAAGGGCTGCCATGACGGCCGGCGGCCCATGGCGAAGGCCCTGGTTGTCGACCCGCACCAGCGCACCGTCCGCCGTTTCGATGACATAGCGGGCGTGAAGGCGGGTCAGCCCGTCGGCACGGATGCGCTGCTCGTCCGCGCCCCCCGGAAGGATGCGGCCGGTCAGGCCGGGGCCGTCGGCACTCCCCCCAAGGATCGGCACCATCCGCGACTCGCCAAAGCCGTCGTCGCCAAGTTTGACCGGCGTTCCGACCAGAACGCGAAACTCGGAAAAAAGGCTCATGCCGATACCCGGCCCGCCGGGCCGATGATCGGCGGCTGGGCATTCAGCGCCTCGATCGAAAAGCCCGACAGGCGCTTGTAATGTTCGGCATGGGCGGCAAGTTCGACGCGCGGGATGACGGTTTCGATATCGTCGAAGATACCGCCCGACCGGTCCTCGACCATCTGCATCACCGCGTCCGGCCCCTTGCCCCGGTTCGCGCGCAGGATGCCTTCGGCGCGGGGGCGCATCTCTGCCTCGTAGGTCAAAAGCGCGGCGCGCGTTGGCCCGTGGTCGCGGAAGGCCGCGCCCAGCTTTCGCGCGTCGATGATCGCCTGCGTTGCGCCGTTCGAGCCGACCGGATAGGTCGCGTGCGCGGCGTCGCCCATCAGCGTCGCGCACCCTTGGGTCCAGCTGGCAAGGGGCTCGCGGTCGACCATCGGATATTCGTAGACAAGGCCCGAGGCGCGGATCAGGCCGGGGCAGTCGACCCAGCCGAAGTCCCAAGCCTCGAACGCGGGCAGGAAATCACCCTTGTCGGCCGGGCGGTTCCAGTCGCCGCGCGACAGCGCACGGGCCGGATCGACGCGGCGCTCGGCGATCCAGTTGATCTGCGCAAGGCCGGTCGCCGGGTCCTCGGCCGTCAGCGGATAGGCCACGAACCGCTGGCTGTCGTGACCGGCCAGGAACATCGCGTTACCGCCAAGGAAGTGCGGGGCCTGCGACGTGCCGCGCCACATGATCGCGCCGTTCCAGATCGGTTCACCCTCGTCCGGCACCATCTGGCGGCGAATCGCCGAATGGATCCCGTCTGCGGCAAGGATTGCCGCACCCTCGATCCGGCGCCCTTCTGCCAGAAGAAGCGTGGCGCCCTGATCCGAGGTTTCGAAGCCCGTGACCTGCGCACCGGTCACGATGCTGTCCGCCCCGGCACGCGCGCGCAGGGTGTCGAGAAGCATCATCTGGAACCGGCCGCGGTGAAGCGACAGTTGCGGCCAGTTGTAGCCGGCCCAAAGGCCGCGCGGCTCGACCCAGATCTCGCGCCCCGATTTGGTGTAGAAGCCATATTGCCGGGTGCGGATGCCGATCTGGTCCAGCTCTGCCTCCAGCCCCAGATCAAAAAGCTCGCGCACCGCGTTCGGCTGCAGGTTGATGCCCACCCCAAGCGGCCGGGGGTCGGTCACCCTTTCGTAGATACGGAAGGGCAGCCCAAGCTGATGCAGCGTCAGCCCCATGACGAGCCCCGCGATGCCACCACCGGCGATCAGGATGGTCATGTCGCCGATCCGTCCAGCGTGACTTCGTAGACAGAGACAAGAACGCCGCCCTCCATGTCATCGACTGTGCCGATGAAGAAGGTGCGGTTCAGCCAGTCGTGCGGGCCGTCGGGCGCGGTGAAGACCGGCCGGGTGACCAGATAGGAGCGGCCGCGCGGGCTGGTCGCGGGCTCTTCGTATAGCCCGGTGTTGTGCACGACGATCACCGTGCCATCGTCAGCCCTGATCCGGTAGAGCGCGTCGATCACCGACACGCCGTCGCGCCGCAGGTACGAGATGTCGGCGCCCGAACAGATGACCTCGCCCGAAATGCCCCGGCCGGCGAAGCGCCCGCCGGTGATCGGGTAGTTCATCCGGTCGCCATCGTGGCAAAGCCCGACCATCTCGCTGTCGCCAAGCATGACCGCCAGGCGCATGGCGGGCTTCAGGCCGAAGCGGCCGGTGCCGTCGGGTCCGTTCAGAAGTGCGTCATACAAAATCTGTCCCCCGCAAATTGCGCCCGGTGAACCGCGCCAGAAGCGTCGCTTCCCAAAAGGTTTTGCGCGCGCCGAGCGGATGGCTGGCAAGATCACGCTCGCCGCCGAAGATGCGGGTCTGGCCGCCCGCGCGGTCGTAGGTGGACCAGCCGGGGCTGCCGTCGCGGATGAAGGCAACAAGCGCGCCGGCCATCTGATCGCCCAGCCGGATGCGGGCCGCAGTGTTTTCGGGCGTCGCCGGGCCGATCAATTCGTCGGCGGCGGCACCCAGGGGCCGGGCGAAGAAGAAGGGCAGATCGACGGCGTGCATGGCGCGGACGGTGTCGTTCACCTCATAGTCCACGCGATACATCCAGACCGTGGAGCCATGTGCAGCGGCGGCTTCGGCGAACCATGTGGTCGGCAGGGTGAAGCCCACGTCAGAGACGAGGTGCATGCCCTGAACCCCCGGCGTCTCGTTCGGGAAGAACCCGGCATAGGCCGCGACCGCCTCGGCCTGGGTCCGAGCGGACAGGAAGCCGAAGCGCGCGGCGGTCCAGGCGGGGTCGGCCTTGTCGAGGTCTGGCAACCAACCAAGCCACAGGCCGGCCTCATAGTTCGTGTAGCCGATCATCAGGTCGATGCCGTCCATTGCGCCACCGGCAATCGCTTCCATCGGCAGCAGTTGCCAGAGGTCGCCGTCAAGTCCGGGGTAGAACTGGCCATCAAGGCCGAAAAGCTCGTCCTGATAGTCGATGGCGGCGGCGCGGCGAACCAGTTCTTCGGCCGGGGCGTCAAGCAGGAAGTCCCTGTCGGCAATCCCCGCGCGCGTCATCACGTCCAGGCTGATCTCGCGCACCGTCTCCGGCGCATGGCGCCAGCGCGGGCCGTCGCCGCCAATCCCGGCCGGGCCGGTCACGTTCGACATGATGACCGCGCGGCAGGCAAGGCCCTTCAGCCGCCCCGAGGCCAGAAGCCAGCTCACGTCCATGCCGCCGGCCGATTCGCCGCCGACGGTGATGGCGTCGGGGTCGCCGCCGAAGGCCCCGATGTTGGCCTTGATCCAGCCCAGCGCCAGAAGCTGGTCCTTCAGCCCGTTGACCTGCGCGCCCCGGTAGTCGGGGCCGAGCACCGGCTCGACATCCATGAAGCCAAGCGCGCCGAGCCGGTAGTTCAGCGACACCACGACGATATCGCCGCGCATGGCGAGCGCGTCGCCGTGGTAGATCGGCGCGCGGCTGCTTTCCAGATGGTTGGCGCCGCCATGGATCCAGACATAGACCGGGCGCGGCGGGGCAGACGCCCCGGACGCCCTGGACGCCCCGGGCGCCCAGACGTTCAGCGTCAGGCAGTCCTCGTCGCCCACCACATCCGCCGGCCCGTCGAGCGGATCATCCCGCAGGTCGACCGGCGGCCCCAGTTCGGCGTTCCAGGTCTGGACCGACGCCGCCCCGAACCGGGTGGCATCGCGAATGCCCGCCCATGCGGCGACCGGAAGCGGCGGCCGGAAGCGCAGGGCGCCGACCGGCGGCTCGGCATAGGGAATGCCGAGCCAGGCATGGCAGCCACCCTTCAGGCGCGTGCCAAGGACCGCGCCCGACAGTGTCTCGACCACCGGCCCCGCCATGGTCATTCGCCGGACCGGAACCGCGTCCAGGCGCGGTTGCGCTGGCGGCCGATCGGGTCGTCGACATTGCCGACGACGAACAGCTTTGCCAGCACCTCGCCCTGGGGGAAAATGGCCGGATCGTTCGCCAGTTCCGGCGGCAGAAGCGCGCGCGAGCCCGCGACGCCGTTCGCGTAGCCCGTCACCTCGGTCATGTGGGCGGCGACCTCTGGCGACAGGAGGTAGTCCATGAAGGCGTGCGCGGCCTTGGGGTCGGGCGGGTTCTTCGGGATCGCCAGACCGGAAATCCAGGCAAGCGTGCCCTCTTTCGGCATCACATATTCGACGGTCTGGCCGTTCTTCGCCTCGATCGCCGCGTTGCGGGCTTGAACCACGTCACCGGAATAGGCGATGGCCACGCAGATGTCGCCCGTCGCCAGTTCCGTCGGCAGCGTCCCCTTGCCAAGCTGCACATAGGGCCGGATCGACTGCAAAAGCGCCATCGCCTTGTCCAGATCGTCAGGGTTCGCGGTGCCGGGATCAAGCTGGAGGTAGTTCAGCACGATCGGCACCACGTCCGTCGCACTGTCGATGACCGAGATGCCGCAGTCGGCCAGCTTGGCCGCATTTTCCGGCTTGAAGATCAGGTCATAGCTCGTGAGGTCCGCGTCCGGCAGACGCTCTTTCACCTTGCCGACGTTGATCGCCAGCCCGGTCGAGCCCCAGCCGCCAACGGCTGCGTAAGCAAGCGTGGGGTCGCTTTTCTTCAGCAGGGTCAAGAGTTCCGGGATCTGCCCCGCATAGTTCGGGATCAGCGACTTGTCCAAGGGCTCCATGGCGCCGGCCTTGATCTCGCGCGCAAGGAAGGGGGCGGCCGAGGGCACGACGAAGTCATAGCCGGTGTCGCCGGACAGAAGCTTCGTTTCGAGCGTTTCGTCGGAATCGTAGCTGTCAAAGATGACCTTGATCCCGGTCTTCTTGGTGAAGCCGTCCGTGATCCATTGGTCAAAAAGCCCGTCCCAGGCGTAAAGGCGCAAGACCTCTTCGGCCCTTGCGGGTGCGGCCAGCGCCGTCAGTGCCAGAAGTCCGGCAAGACCTGCGATTTTCCTCATCTTCGCTTCCTCCCTGTTGTTGACCGGGGTTGCCCCGTCAAACCTCTACGCGGCGGCGGTTCGTGCGCCGTTCCACCAGTGCCGCGACGATCACGCCCGCCGCGACGATGCCGATGACGATGGTCGAGAGCGCGTTGATCTCGGGCGAGACGCCCGTCCGCACCGCAGAATAAAGCCGGACCGGCAGCGTCGTGCTTTCGGGCCCGGCGGTGAACGAAGCGACCACCAGATTGTCGAGCGAGAGCGAGAAGGACAGAAGCCATCCCGACACCACCGCTGGCGCTATCAGCGGCAGCGTGACCAGCCAGAAGGCGGTCAGCGGCGTGCAGCCCAGATCAAGCGCGGCTTCGTCCATCGAGCGGTCATGGCTGGCGAGCCGCGAGGCGATGATGACCGAGGCAAAGCTCATCTGGACCGTCGATTGCGCGAGGATGATGGTCATCATCCCCCGGTCCAGCCCGACAGCGATGAACAAGAGCAGCGTCGCCAGGCCCACGATGACCTCTGGCATCACGAGCGGCGCGAAGAGGAGCGCCGAAAAGACCGTCCGCCCGCGGAACCGCCCGGCCCGCACCAGGACGAAGGCCGCCATGGTGCCAAGGACGGTCGCCAGCGTTGCCGAGACCAGCGCCACCTTCAGCGAGATGATGGCGGCGTCGAGGAATTTCTGGTTCTGGAAAAGCGTACCATACCACCTGGTCGAAAAGCCGGTCCAGACCGTCGCCAGCTTGGACGCGTTGAAGCTGTAGACGACCAGCACCAGCATCGGCATGTAGAGGAACGCAAGGCCAAGGCCGACCGAGGTCATGTTGAACCAGGACATGCCGTTTTTCATGGCCGGTCCTCCGCGTGAAGCCGGTCCTGCACCCTTTGGAAGAGCGCGATAGGCAGGATCACGATGGCCAGCAGCAGGACCGCCACCGCCGAAGCGACAGGCCAGTCCTGATTGGTGAAGAACTCGTCGAAGAGCACCTTGCCGATCATCAGGGTCGACGATCCGCCCAGAAGCGAGGGGATGACATATTCACCGATCGCCGGAATGAAGACGAGGAAGCAGCCCGCCACGATCCCCCAGCGCGACATCGGCAGCGTCACCAGCCAGAAAGCCTTGGCCCGTGAACAGCCGAGGTCGAGCGCCGCCTCGATCAGCGACCTGTCCAGGCGCTCGAGCGTTGCGTAGAGCGGCAGCACCATCAGCGGCAGGTAGGCGTAGGTAATGCCGAGGTAGACCGCGAAGGGCGTGTTCAGCATGTGGATCGGCTGATGCGTCAACCCGATGCCCATCAGGACCTGATTCAGGATGCCCTCGTTCGACAGGATGCCGATCCAGGCGTAGATGCGGATCAGGAATGAGGTCCAGAAGGGCAGGATCACCGCCATCAGAAGGATCTTGCGCCAGTTGTCGGGTGCGCGGGCGATGCCGTAGGCGATCGGGTAGCCGACAAGGAGCGTAAAGATCGTGGCGCGGAAGGCGATCCCCAGGCTCGAGACATAGGCCTTCCAGTAAAGGTCGTCGCTGGCCAGAAAGCGGTAGTTGTCGAAGTTCAGCTGGCTGACGAAGGCGCGAAGGCCCGCCCAGCCGCTGCCGGGTTCAAGGACGGGAAGGTAGGGCGGAATCGCCGTTGCGGCCTGCGAGAGCGAGATGCGGAAGGCCACCAGGAGCGGGGCCGCGAAAAAGACGGCGAGCCAGAGGAACGGCAGGCCGATCAGAAGGGCGCGACGGCTGAACATCTAGCGCTCCAGCACCAGGCCGGCGGTTTCGGTCCAGCCAAGCCAGACCTCATCCTCCCAGGTGAAGTTCCGGCGCGAGAGGCGGCGGGCGTTGGTCATCTGGGCCTTGACGATCTGCCCCGGTGCGACCTCGACATGATAGGTCGAGATATTGCCGACATAGCCGATGTCGATGACGCGGCCCTTCAGCCGGTTCGCGTGGTCGTCCGAAGGCGCGTCCGTCACCTCGATCTTTTCGGGGCGGACGGCGTAATGGACCTTTTGGCCGACGGTCGGGCCCGGCTCGCAGGTAGCGCGGATCGGGGGGGTGCCTTCGGACCAGGCCAGCGTGCAGCGCCCGGGCTCGAGCGTCCGGACGGTCGCGGGCAGGATGTTCACCTCGCCGATGAAGTCGGCGACATAGACGGAATTCGGCGCCTCGTAGATGCGATCCGGCGTCGCGACCTGCACCAGTTTCCCGTGATCCATGACGGCGATGCGGCTTGCGACCGTCATCGCCTCTTCCTGGTCGTGGGTCACGATGACGAAGGTGGTGCCGGTCTTTTCCTGGATGTCCATCAGTTCGAACTGGGTGTCATGGCGCAGCTTCTTGTCGAGCGCGGCCAAGGGTTCATCCAGAAGCAGCAGTTTCGGCCCACGCGCCAGTGCCCGGGCCAGTGCCACGCGCTGTTTCTGGCCGCCCGAAATCTGGTCGGGTTTGCGGCGCGCGAACTTTTCCAGCCGGGCAAGGCGCAGCATCTCTTCCACGCGCGCGGCCAGCCGCTCCTTGGCCCAGCCGTCGCGGCGCAGGCCGAAGGCGATGTTGTCCCAGACCGTCAGATGGGGGAAAAGCGCGTAGCTCTGGAACATCATGTTCACGGGGCGCAGGTGCGGTGGCACATGGCCTATGTCGCGGCCATCAAGGTGGATGCGGCCCGAGGTCGGCGTCTCGAAACCCGCCAGCATCCGCATCATCGTGGTCTTGCCGCAGCCCGAAGGGCCCAGAAGCGCGAAGAACTCGCGCGGGTAGATGGCGAGGTCCAGATCCTCGATCGCGGTGAAGCTGCCGAAGCGCTTGGTCACGCCCTCGAACCGGATCAAAGGCGTTGCGGCGGGGTCGGTCCAGGGTTCGAAGGGGGTCTTCTCGGCCAGGGCCATCATGCCTCCTCGTGCGCGGGGACCGGGGTCGCCAGCCCCTCGGGGTCGTGCGTGACCTGCCCGTCGCAGAGCGTCAGGCGACTGCCCACTGCGGGCAGGTCCTCGGCCGCCGCTTCAGCCAGATCGCGGTCAAGAAGGGCCAGATCGGCAAGCGCGCCCGGGACCAAGGTGCCACGCCGCGCCTCGTCGAACGAGAGCCACGCGGCCGCCCGGGTCATCTCGTCGAGCGCCAGCGCCAGGCCGATGCGGTGGTCCTTGCCACCCGCCACCGCCCACGGCTCGCGTGTCAGCGCAGCCGCGATGGTGATGAAGGGCTCGACCGGGGCGACGGGCCAGTCCGACGACAGGACGATCGCCGCCCCGGCTGCCCGCAGGTCTGCCTGGGCGAAGGCCCAGCGGCTGCGGTCAGGCCCCAGTAGCCGCAGGAAATCCTCGGGCGTCCAGGGCAGATGGGTCGGCTGCATCGAGGCCACGACGCCAAGTTCGGCAAAGCGGGGAATGTCGGCGGGGTCGATCAGTTCAATATGCTCGATCCGGTGGCGCGCGTCTCGCCAGCCGTTCGCGGCGCGGGCCGCGGCATAGGCGTCGAGCACCTGCCGCACCGCCGCGTCGCCCACGCAATGGACCGCGATCTGGAAGCCCAGCCGGTCCGCCTCGATCACCACGGACTGAAGCACATCGTCGGTCAGAAGTGCAGCGCCCCGCTGGCCCGGCATGTGGCTGTAGTCGGCCAGAAGGTGCGCCGTGCCGCTGTCGATCACGCCGTCAGCGAAGATCTTGACGAAGTCGCAGGTCAGCCGGTCGGTAGCGAAGCGCTCGCGCCAGCGGACGGCATGGGCCAGGTCGCGCGGTCCCTGCCCCGGCTGGTAATGGAACGGCATCCGGACGCGGACGGGCAGGCCCTCGTCCCGGTCCATCTCGGCCAGCAGTTCCAGCTGGTAAAGGCTGCCGTCCATGTTGTGCACGGCGGTCAGGCCAAGGCTCGCGCAATGGCTCATCGCGGCGTGCAGGACGGCCTTGTCGGCAGCGCGCTCGTCGGCGGTCACGTTCAGGCTTTCGAGCGGAGAACGGGCGGCGGCCGAATGGCGGGCGGTCGCGGGATTGCGGGCACGGATCAGGTCCATGGCGGCGAATTCGATCAACTCGCCGGTCGCCTCGCCATTGGCGTCCAGGATGATGCGGCTTCCTTCGCCCACATCCGCCCCGCGCTCGATCCCGGCAAGCCGCAGGGCGGCGCTGTTGGCCCAGGCCGTGTGGAAATCGTCGGCGGTGACGAGGAAGGGCAGATCGGGGCAGAGCGCGTCCAGATCGGCCCGGTTGGGTGTGCGGTCGGACGACACAAGGTCATAAGGCGCGCCGTAGGCCGCGATGAAGGTCAGGCCGGGGCGCCGGGCGCGATAGGCATCGAGCGCCGAGCGCAGGTCCGGCACGCCCCGCACGCCCGCCAGGTTCAGGTCCGCCAGCGCGAGGCCGCCGTGGAAAAGATGCAGGTGCGCGTCGTTCAGGCCGGGGATCACCGTCGCGCCCCGCGCATCGACCACCCGCGTCCGCGCGCCGATCCAGCCTGCGGCGTCGCCATGGCCGAGCGCCATGATCCGGTTTCCCGCGACCGCCACCCAGTCGGCCATCGGCGCGCCGGGGGCGCCGGTCCTGACCCTGGCGTTGCGTATCAGGATTTCGGCCTTGGCCATCATGGTCGTTCCTTTCGACAAGGCTCCGCCGTCGGGCGGCCGTGGCCGCTCGCGCCCTGGGAGCCGGTCTTTTTGGGGTCAGTTCGCTGTCCGCCTCACGCTGCCAACATGCGTGCCGTCCGGCAATGATTAGTTGACAGTTTGCCTGTCGCGAATTTGCCTGAAAGGCGTACAAGTAGCGACAGATCAGACGCCATGCCAGACACCGTGCCCGACACAGACCTTTCCCGGAACCTGCGGCTTCTGACCGGCTATGCCGCGTCGGTTTCCGAGGTCTGTCGCGGCACGGGCGTGAACCGGACCCAGTTTCACCGTTACCTGTCCGGCGCGGGCGAGCCGTCGCTCCGCAGCCTGCGCCGGATCTGCGACTATTTCGGCGTCGAAGAGCATGAGATCCTGCAGGACGCCGACAGCTTCCGCGCCATCGTCCGCCTGCGCCCGCCCCGGCTGGGCGTCGGGCCCGACCCATTCACCGCGATCCAGACCCGGCTGAGCGAGGGCGACGAGGTGCCGAAGGTCGCGATGGGCTACTATCACATGATCTTCCGCCCGGACCCGGCGGTCGATCTTTACTACCGCAACATCCTCAGGATCAGCGCCAGCCCGCGCGGGCTGATCATCAAGCAGATCGAGCGCTATCCCCGCCCCGCCATATCGCTGCCCCGACGGCTGGTCTACGAGGGCACGGCCTTCACCCGGCACGGAAAGCTCTTCTGCCAGGTGCAGGAGAAACAGCACCGCCGCTCGACCTGGTACATGGTGCTGAGCGTGGGGGACTTCGCCTCGCCGAGCCTTCTGCACGGCTACGCGGTCGGCTGCGAGCCAGAGGGGCTGGACGGAATTTCGACCTTTCCGGTCGCTTTCACCCTGCTCGACGACAGGACGTCGCTGCGCGGGGCTCTCGCGGCCTGCGGCTACTTCAACCGCGAAGAGATCGGTCTGGCCTCCGAGATCGACAATGTGCTGCGGTCGCTGGGGTAGCGGGCAGGATGGTCTTGCGGCGGGTCGAGGCGCGGCGCCTCTATCGCCGATCCCCGCATTTCGTCTGCGACATCAGTTGGCTGATGGTGCCGTCGGGGATCGCGTCCGCAGCGTAGGTGAAGGTTCCGAAAGTCTTCACCTCTTCGGCCGCCCGCATCAGCGCGCCCAGGGCCGCGCGCGCAAAGGACGCTCCGACGCTGACACGCCGCACACCCGCCTCGGACAGTTGAGCGACAGAATAGCTTTTGCCCTTGAGCCCCATCACGACATTGACCGGCTTGTCGACCGCGCGGCAGACCGTCCTGATCGCGTCGATGTCGGGAAGACCGGGTGCGTAAAGCACATCGGCGCCCGCCTCGGAAAAGGCCTGAAGGCGCCGGATCGTGTCCCCCAGGTCGGGTTTGCCCCAAAGATAGTTATCCGCCCTCGCGGTCAGCAGGAACGGGCCTTCCCTTGCGGCTTCTGCGGCGGCCCGGATTCGATCGACCGCCTGCGCAAGATCGAAGATCGGGGCGTTTTCATCCCCTGTCGCATCTTCGATTGAGCCGCCTGCAAGGCCCGCCTCGCAGGCCAGGCGGATCGTTTCCGCGCAGGCTTCCGGCGTGGCGCCAAACCCGTCTTCAAGATCTGCGGATACCGGAAGGCCCGTTGCCGCGACGATCTCGGCCGCATTTACAAGAATTTCGGTCCTGCCAAGGCCGGCGAACGAGTCACGCTTGCCCTTCGAGAAGGCGTATCCGGCACTGGTCGTGGCCAGCGCCTCGAAGCCAAGGCTGGCGAGCAGGCGTGCGGAACCGGCATCCCAGGGGTTCGGGATGACGAATGCCTCATGGCCTTCGTGCAGGGCCCTGAGGCGTTCATACTTTGTCGCCCGGTCTTGCATGGCTCACCCCCCGTTCAGGACATGAGGGCGATCCTAGCGAAATCGAACAAAAAGGGAACGAAATTCTGTCGAATCCGGCAAGAGGCCGCGCCGCACCCGCTCAGATCGGCGCAAGGCTCGTTCCCGTGATCGCGGCGGCTTCGGCCAGCGACGCCACATAGGTGCGCGAGGCCTGCGCCCAGGCGGATTTTTCCAGCGCCTCGGCGATCCTCGGGCGGGCGGCCTCGAAGGGCAGGGTCTGACCCGGTGCGATGGCGTTCAGGCGGATGATGTGCCAGCCGTGGCGCGACAGGACGGGGGTCCGCGTCATGGCGCCTTCCGCCAGGGTGCGAAGCGCGCGTTCGAATTCGGGCACCGTGTCGCCAGGGCCGATCTGGCCCAGATGGCCGCCCGAGGCCTTCGACCCGCAGTCGCTGTCGCGCGCGGCCAGGGCGAAGCCCCGCGCGTCGCCGTCAAGGCGCGCGAGGATCGCCTTGGCCCGCGCCTCGGCGGCATTGCGGGCCGCCTCGTCCCTCGGGTCGGCAGCCGTCAGGATGTGCGACACGTCCCAGAGGGGGGCCGAGCGGTAGCGGTCGGGGTCGGCTTCCCATTCGGCACGGACCGCTTCGGGCGTGACGGGGTCGGGGTGGACCGCCTCGTCCAGAAGGGCGCGGATCAGGGCTTCATCCCCGGTCTCGAACCGCGATGGCGCGAGTTCCGCCGGCTCGGGCGTCAGGCCGCGCCGGCGCGCCTCTTGCAGCAGCAGCGCCCGGATCGCCAAGGCCTGAGCCGCCTTGCGCCAGGCGATGCCAGGCTTGTCCTTCGGGGCCTCGTGGTGCTGGGCCTCGGCGGCGATGGCGGCCTGGGTTATGACCTCGCCGTTCACGGTGACATCGGGGAAAAGGGCCTGGTTCATCCTGCCTACTCCGCCGGGGTCGAGGCCGAGGGGCCGCGCGGACCCTGCACCCGGTCATAGGCCTTGCGCCGCTCGTCCAGCGTGCGGCGGCGGCGCGAGCGCACGATCTGAAAGCCGGACCGCCCGAAGAGATAGCGGAAGGGTGCCGCGAAACCCGAGATGATGTGCACCAGCCGCGTGAAGGGAAAGAGCATGGTGATGGTGAGCCCAAGGAAGATGTGGACCTTGAAGAGCCAGTTCACGTCGACGACCGTCGTCCAGGCGTTGACGTTCCAGGTCACCACGCTTTGCGACCAGTTCATGAAGAGCACCATTTCCGAGCCGTCCATGTGCTGAAGCGACTGGGTGATGGTCAAAAGCCCGATGGCAAGCTGCAGCCACAGAAGGATCAGGATCAGGATATCGAACATGGACGAATTGACCCGGATGCGCGGGTCGAAGAGCCGGCGGTGCAGCAGGAGCGTGGCGCCGACAAGCGCCGCAAGGCCCGCCGGGCCGCCGATCAGCACCGCCAGCCATTGTTTCGCCCAATAGGGGATGCCGAAATAATCCAGCACCCAGACCGGCGTGAAAAGGCCGACGAGGTGGCCGAAGAACACCGTCAGGATGCCGACGTGGAAGAGGATCGAGCCCCACATCAGCTGCTTGCGTCGCAGAAGCTGGCTTGACGAGCTTTTCCAGGTGAAGGGGTCGCGTTCGTAGCGCGCGACCGAGCCGACCAGCAGCACGGTCAGCGCCACATAGGGCATGATCCCGAAGATCACGAAGTCGATGTCGAAATCGCCAAACATTTCAAGCTCTCCCGTTCAGGGGCGCAGGGGCCGGTTTCTTGGCAGGGGATGGCGCGCCCATCTGGGCGAGCATGTCGCGGACCTGCGGGCAGCCCGCGTTCGGGTCGGGGCCGAAGGTCACTTCCGCCTCGGCCCAGATGGCGTCGAGCGCGGCAAGGTCGGTCGGGTCATCTTCTGGCTCGGCCAGCATGCCGGCCAACTTCTCGGCCAGCGCCTCGGCGTCCGCCGTCGCCCCGGCCAGGCCCGACAGGGCGGTGAAGACGGCGGCATAGCGGCTTTCGCGCCGCTGCAGGCGGCGGGCGAGCGCGTCGAGGATATGGGCGGCGTCGGCCAGCGTCTCCTGCGCCTCGGCGGCGGGCCGGTTGGACAGGAATTCGAGCAGGACCGGCAGGTGGTCCGGCAGTTCGCTCGTCGCCGGCTCGAACCCCGCCGCGCGGTAGGTCTCGATCAGGCTGACCATGGCGCCGCCCCGCTCGCGGCTTTCGCCGTGGACATGCTCGAAGAGGTTCAGCGACAGGCTCCGCGAACGGTCGAAGAGCATGACGAACCGCTCCTGCAGGTCGTAAAGGTCGCCCTGCCCCAGATCGCCGGCCAGATCGGCCAGCGCCGCCCGCCTGTCGGGGGCGATGCGGGGGTCGGCGGCCAAAAGGGCGCCGATTTCGGGCATGGCGGCCTGAAGCCCGGCCGTCGGGTAGCTCAGCATCAGCGACAGGGCCTTGAGTGTGCGGTCGATCATCAGAATGTCTCCTGCGGAAGGGAGAAGTTTTTCTTCTTGCCGCCGAAGAGGGTCGTCTTGCCCGCCTCGCCGGACGAACAGCCGTTGCCGTCGGTGAAGCCGCAGCCGCCACGGATGTCGGCGGCACGTTCGTCCTGTTCGCGGTGCGCCGTCGGGATCGCGAAGCGGTCCTCGTAGTCGGCGATGGCCATGATCTTGTACATGTCCTCGATCATGCGGCCGGACATGCCGACGCGGGCGGCGATGCCCTCGTCGCGCACGCCGTCCACGCTCAGGGCGCGCATATAGAGCCGCATGGCCGACATGCGTTCGAGCGCGTGGACGATCGGTTCCTCGTCCCCCGCCGTCAACATGTTCGCCAGGTATTTCACCGGTATGCGCAGCGAGCGCACGTCCGGCATCTGGTCGCTCATGGCGATCTGGCCGGCCTGTGCGGCGTTCTGGATGGGCGAGAGCGGCGGGATATACCAGACCATCGGCAGGGTGCGGTATTCGGGGTGAAGCGGGAAGGCCACCTTCCAGTCCATCGCCATCTTCCAGACGGGGCTGATCTTCGCGGCCTCGATCCAGTCCTCTGGCACGCCGTCGCGGCGGGCGGCGGCGATCACCTCGGGGTCGTTCGGGTCCAGGAACACGTCGAGCTGCGCGCCGTAAAGGTCGGTCTCGCGTTCGGTCGACGCCGCCGCTTCGATCTTGTCGGCGTCATAAAGGATCACGCCCAGATAGCGGATGCGGCCGACGCAGGTTTCCGAACAGACGGTCGGCTGGCCGCTTTCGATGCGGGGATAGCAGAAGGTGCACTTCTCGGATTTGCCGGTGTCCCAGTTGTAATAGACCTTCTTGTAGGGGCAGCCCGAGATGCACATCCGCCAGCCCCGGCACTTCTCCTGGTCGATCAGGACGATGCCGTCCTCTTCGCGCTTGTAGATCGCGCCAGACGGGCAGGAAGCCGAACAGGTCGGGTTGAGGCAATGTTCGCAAAGCCTCGGCAGATACATCATGAAGGTGTTTTCATAGGCCCCGTAGATGTCTTTCTGCACCTTGTCGAAGTTGTAGTCGGCCGAGCGCTTGGCAAATTCGCCGCCCAGGATTTCCTCCCAGTTCGGGCCCTTCTCGATCTTCTCCATCCGCTCGCCGGTGATTTTCGAGCGCGGGCGCGCGGTCGGGAAGGCCAGCATGTCCGGGGCGGACTTCAGGTGGTCGTAGTCGAAGTCGAACGGCTCGTAATAGTCGTCGATCTCTGGCATCGAGGGGTTGGCGAAGAGGTTCGCGAGGATCCGCCACTTCGCGCCCTGCCTGGGCTGCAGCTTGCCGCTGGCCGACCGCACCCAGCCGCCGTTCCACCGCTTCTGGTTTTCCCAGTCGGTCGGATAGCCGGTGCCGGGCTTCGTCTCGACGTTGTTGAACCAGGCGTATTCGACGCCTTCCCGCGTGGTCCAGACGTTCTTGCAGGTGACCGAGCAGGTGTGGCAGCCGATGCATTTGTCCAGGTTCAAGACCTTGCCAATTTGCGCACGAACTTTCATTCCGCTGCCTCCACCTTTCCGGTTGCGGGCTGGTCCAGCCAGTCGACCTTCTTCATCTTGCGGACGATCACGAATTCGTCCCGGTTGCTGCCCACCGTGCCGTAGTAGTTGAAGCCGTAGGACAGCTGCGCGTAGCCGCCGATCATGTGGGTCGGTTTCAGCGTGGTGCGGGTGACCGAGTTGTGGATGCCGCCCCGGTTGCCGGTCTTTTCCGAGCCGGGCGTGTTCACGATCTTTTCCTGCGCGTGATACATGAAGAGCGTGCCCTGCTTGATCCGCTGGGACACGACCACGCGCGCGGTCAGGGCGCCGTTGATATTGTAGGCCTCGACCCAGTCGTTATCGACAAGTCCGGCTTTCTTCGCATCCACCTCGGACATCCAGACGACAGGGCCGCCCCGGTTCAGCGTCAGCATCAGAAGGTTGTCGGTATAGGTGCTGTGGATGCCCCATTTCTGGTGGGGGGTGATGAAGTTCAAGACGACATGCGGATTGCCTTCGGCGGCATCGTTGTTGACGGCCTTGGTGATGGTCTTCAGGTCGACCGGCGGGCGGTAGCTGACGAAGCCTTCACCGAAGGCCCGCATCCACAGATGGTCCTGATAGAGCTGCTGGCGCCCGGTCAGGGTGCGCCAGGGGATCAGTTCGTGGACGTTTGTATAGCCGGCGTTGTAGCTGACCTCGTCGCTTTCGATCCCCGACCAGGTCGGAGACGAGATGATCTTGCGGGGTTGCGCCGCGATGTCGCGGAAGCGGATCTTGGTGTGGTGGGCGCCCTCGGCCAGATGGGCATGGTGCCGGCCGGTCGCCTTTTCGACTTCCTCCCAGGCCTTGACCGCCACCTCGCCGTTTGTCTCCGGCGCCAGCATCAGGATCATCTCTGCCGCGTCGATCCCGGTGTCGAGCTGGGGCTGGCCCTTCGACACGCCTTCGTCCAGCACGGTGCCGTTCAGGTCGCGCAGGTGCTGGACCTCGACCTTGGTGTCCCAATTGATGCCCTTGCCGCCATTCCCGAGCTTTTCCAGAAGCGGGCCGACAGAGGTGAACTTCTTGTAAAGGTTGGGATAATCCCGTTCGACCGCGATGTAGTTCGGCGCGGTCTTGCCCGGGATCAGGTCGCATTCGCCCTTCTTCCAGTCCTTCACATGCGCCTGCGCCAGTTCGGCGGCGGTGTCGTGCAGAAGGGGAAGCTGGACGATATCGGTCTCGACCCCAAGGACTTCGGGCGCCACCTCGCTGAACTTGCGGGCGATGGACTTGAAGATTTCCCAGTCCGACCGCGACTCGTAGGCCGGGTCCACCGCCGCCTGAAGCGGGTGGATGAAGGGATGCATGTCCGAGGTGTTCAGGTCGTCCTTTTCATACCAGCTGGCCGTCGGCAGGACGATGTCGGAATAGACAGCGGTGGTCGACATGCGGAAGTCGATGCAGACCAGAAGGTCCAGCTTGCCCTTCGGCGCCTCCTCGTGCCAGCGCGCCTCTTTCGGCAGCGTGGCGCCTTCCTCGCCCAGGTCCTTGCCCATGACGCCATGGTCGGTGCCCAGAAGGTGCTTGAGGAAATACTCATGCCCCTTGCCGGACGATCCCAAGAGGTTCGAGCGCCAGACGAAGAGGTTGCGCGGCCAGTTCTCGGGCGCGTCCGGGTCTTCGCAGGACATTTCGATCTGCCCCGATTTCAGCCCTTCGGCGACGAAGTCCCGGATGTCCTTGCCCGCGGCCTTCGCCGACTTCGACAGCTCCAGCGGGTTGGTCTTCAGTTGCGGGGCCGACGGCAGCCAGCCCATGCGCTCGGCCCGGATGTTGTAGTCGATCAGGCCGATGTCCCAGTCGCCCTTCGGCGCGGTCGGCGACAGGATCTCGGACGCGCCCAGCGTCTCATACCGCCACTGGTCGGTATGGGCATACCAGGCAGAGGTGGCGTTCATGTGCCGGGGCGGGCGGTTCCAGTCGAGCGCGAAGGCAAGGGGCGTCCAGCCCGTCTGCGGGCGCAGCTTTTCCTGGCCCACATAGTGCGACCAGCCGCCACCCTCCTGGCCGATGCAGCCGCACATCACCAACATGTTGATGATGCCGCGATAGGTCATGTCCATGTGGTACCAGTGGTTCACGCCGGCGCCGAGGATCACCATGGACTTGCCCCTGGTCTTTTCGGCATTGCCGGCGAACTCGCGCGCCACGGCGATGATCTTCTCGCGCGAAACGCCGGTGATCTTTTCCGCCCAGGCCGGGGTGTAGGGCACGTCGTCGTCGTAGTCCTTCGACACCCAGTCGCCGCCAAGCCCCCGGTCCAGGCCGTAGTTGGCGCAGAACAGGTCGAACACGGTCGCGACCAGGACGGACCTGCCGCCGGACAGCGCGATCCGGCGCGCCGGAACACGGCGGGTCAGAACCTCGGGCGCATCGCATTTCACGAAGTCGCCCGTCGCCACCCCGCCGAAATAGGGGAAGTCGACGCCCACGACCTCGTCATGATCCCCGTCGAGGATCTGGCTGAGCCGCAGCCGGGTCGCGGTGCCGGCTGCCTTCTCTTCCAGGTTCCACGTGCCCTCTTCGCCCCACCTGAATCCGATCGAGCCATTGGGCGCGACGACCCGGCCCGAGGCTTCGTCGAAGGCGACCGTCTTCCAGTCGGGGTTGTTTGCCTGATCGAGCTTGCCGTCGAAATCGTCGGCCCGGAGCATGCGCCCCGGCACGTGGCTGCCGTCCTGTTCGTCAAGAACGACCAGCATCGGCATGTCGGTATATTGACGGGCGTAGTCCTCGAAATATTCGGCCTGCCGGTCAAGGTGGTATTCGCGCAGGATCACATGGCCCATGGCCATGGCCAGCGCCGCGTCGGTGCCGGCCTGCGGGTTCAGCCAGATGTCGCCGAACTTCGCCGCCTCGGAATAGTCGGGGCTGACGACGGCCGACTTGGTGCCGCGATAGCGCACCTCGGTATAGAAATGCGCGTCGGGGGTGCGGGTCTGCGGCACGTTCGAGCCCCAGAGCATCAGGAAGCCCGCGTTGTACCAGTCGGCACTTTCCGGCACGTCGGTCTGTTCGCCCCAGGTCTGGGGCGAGGCGGGCGGCAGGTCGCAATACCAGTCGTAGAAGGACATGCAGGTGCCGCCCAGAAGCGACAGGTAGCGCGAGCCGGCGGCGTAGCTGACCATCGACATGGCCGGGATGGGCGAGAAGCCGAAGACCCGGTCCGGGCCCCAAACCTTGGCGGTATGGGCATTGGCGGCGGCGATGATCTCTGTCGCCTCGTCCCAGCTTGCGCGGACGAAGCCGCCCTTGCCGCGGGTCTTGGTGTAGCTTGCCCGCAGCGCGGGGTCGGCCTGGATCGCGGCCCAGGCGGCGACAGGCGTCAGGGTCGGGCGCAGCTTGCGCCAGGCCCGCATCAGGCTGCCCCGGATCAGCGGGTTCTTCACCCGGTTCGCCGAATAGAGATACCAACTGTAGGACGCGCCGCGCGCACAGCCGCGGGGTTCGTGGTTGGGAAGGCCCGGCCGGGTGCGGGGATAGTCCGTCTGCTGCGTTTCCCAGGTCACGACGCCGGACTTGACGTAGATCTTCCACGAGCACGACCCGGTGCAGTTCACCCCGTGGGTCGAGCGCACGATCTTGTCGTGCCGCCAGCGGTTCCGGTAGGTGTCCTCCCAATCCCGGTTCTCGCGCGTGGTTTCGCCCCAGCCGTCCGAGAAGGTTTCGAGCGTCTTGCTTTTCAGGAAGTTCAGGCGATCAAGCAGGTGGCTCATCGTGGCGTCCTTTCTTTATTCGGCGGGATGGGCGGTCGGGGCGGCGCGGCCGCGCTCGATGTCGTGCAGAAGGCCGCGCGGGCGCGTGTAGACGGCCCAGGTCAGGCCCAGGCAGACGACGTAGTAGGCCAGGAAAACCCAGAGCGCGCCGAGGGGGCTGCCGGTCATGGCAATCGAGGTGCCGTAGGCCTTGGGGATGAAGAAGCCGCCATAGGCGCCGACCGCGCTGGTGAAGGCGACGATGCCGCTCGATTCCATGGCGATCTGGCGGGCACGGTCCGCACCCGTCAGGCTTGGCATCAGGCGCGGCACCTCGCGCCCCATGATCACCGGGATCATCTGGAAGGTCGAGGCATTGCCGACCCCGGTGAAGAAGAAGAGCGCAAGGAACCCCGCGAAGAACCCGACGAAGCTGCCGGCGTTCAGGGACAGGATCACCGCCAGGACGCTGACGATCATCCCGGCGAAGACCCAGAAGGTGACCCGTCCGCCGCCGAAGCGGTCCGACACCCAGCCCGTCCCCGCGCGGCTCAGGGCGCCGACCAGCGGGCCGAGGAAGACATATTGCAGCGCGTTCACATCGGGGAAGGCGATCTTTGACAGCAAGGGAAAGCCCGCCGAATAGCCGATGAAGCTGCCGAAGGTGCCGATGTACAGGACGCACATCAGCCAGTTCTGCGTGCGCCCGAAGATCACCGACTGCTGGGCGAAGCTCGCCCTGGCGTCGGCGATGTCGTTCATGCCGACCCAGGCGGCGATGGTCGAGGCGATGATGAACGGCACCCAGATGAAGCCCGCGTTCTGCATCCAGAGCTGACCGTCCTGCGCCAGCGGTTGCGGCGCCCCGCCCATGGCACCGAAGACGCCGGCGGTGATGACGAGCGGCACCAGGAACTGCATGACACTGACGCCAAGGTTGCCAAGGCCCGCGTTCAGGGCCAGCGCGTTGCCCTTTTCGGACTTGGGGAAGAAGTAGCCGATGTTGGCCATGCTCGAGGCAAAGTTCGCGCCGCCGAGCCCGCAGAGAAGCGCCAGCACCAGGAAGATGAAATAGGGCGTTTCGGGGTTCTGCACCGCATAGCCGATGCCGACCGCCGGGATCAGGAGCGAGGCAGTCGAGAGCGTGGTCCAGAGCCTGCCGCCGAAGATCGGCACCATGAAGCCGTAGAAGATGCGCAAGGTGGCGCCAGAAAGCGCGGGAAGTGCCGCCAGCCAGAAGAGCTGTTCGGGGGCGAAGGCGAAGCCGATCAGCGGCAGCTTGGCCACGACCATCGACCAGACCATCCAGACCGCGAAGGCCAGCAGAAGGGCGGGGATCGACAGCCACAGGTTCCGCCGCGCGACCGCCCTGCCCTTTTCGGCCCAGAAGGCCGGATCCTCGGGCCGCCAGTCCTCGATCACCGGCGGCACGGTGCCGGCGGGGATGGGCATGCCCTGCATTTCCGGCAGTTGCGGCAGGCTGTCGAGCGCGGCTCCCTGCGCCGCCCGCTCCATCGCGCGGATCGACAGGTGCATCCAGGCAAGCGAGACGGCGACCAGAAGGAAGAGAAGCGCGAAACACGAGGTATAGATGCCCGTCAGGTCCAGAAGCGCCCCGAAGGCGATCGGCAGGACGAAGCCGCCAAGCCCGCCGATCATGCCGACAAGACCGCCGACCGCGCCGACGTTGTTGGGGTAGTAGACCGGGATGTGCTTGAAGACCGCCGCCTTGCCGAGGCTCATGAAGAAGCCGAGCCCGAAGAGGGTGCCGACGAAGGGCCAGAGCCCCATGCTGGTCGAGAAGGCGATCGGGCCGTCGCGACCCTGAATGGTGTAGTCGGTCGGCGGGTAGGACAGCATGAAGAGGAAGAGCAGGCTGAAGCCGAGCGTCCAATAGAGGACCGAGCGGGCGCCGAAACGGTCGCTCAGGTGGCCGCCATAGGCGCGGAACAGGCTCGCCGACAGGCTGAAGGACGCAGCCGCCATACCGGCCGTCCGCACGTCGACGCCATAGACATCCATCAGGTAGTGCGGCAGCCAGAGCGCGAGCGCGACGAAGGCGCCGAAGACGAAGAAATAGTAAAGCGAGAAGCGCCAGACCTGCAGGTTCTTCAGGGGCGCGAACTGCTGGGCCAGACTTGGCGGCTTGGCGCCGGTGCGGCGGCGCTCGACGAGCGTCGGGTCGTCCTTGGCGAAGATGAAGAAAAGGACGGCGATCACGGCAAGGGCGGCTGCCCAGAGGTTCGCCACACCATGCCAGCCGTAGGCCACCATCACGAACGGCGCCACGAACTTGGTGACGGCGGCGCCCACGTTTCCGGCGCCGAAAATGCCGAGCGCGGTGCCCTGCCGGCCCGCGGGATACCAGCGGCTGACGTAGGCGACGCCAATGATGAAGGAGCCGCCCGCAAGGCCGACGCCCAGCGCGGCGACCAGGTAGGTCACGTAGCTGTCAGCCTGCGTCAGCGCCCAGGTGGCCAGCGCCGCCGTCAGCATCTGTGCCGAAAAGACCAGCCTGCCGCCATATTTTTCCGTCCAGACGCCAAGGAAGAGGCGGCTCAGCGAGCCGGTCAGGACGGGGGTGGCGACCAGAAGGCCGAACTCGGTGTCGGTCAGGCCGAGCTCAGCCTTGATGGCGACGCCGATGATGGAAAAGATCGTCCAGACCGCGAAGCAGGCGGTGAAGGCGATGGTGCTCAGCGTCAGGGCGCGGGTCTGGTCCGTGCGCGAGGCTGTAGCGGCAGTAGGCATGGTAGGCTCTCCGGCAAGAAGGCGCGTTTCCCCGCTGGGGTCGGCGACAGTCCTGCGGCCAGAGGGGGCCCGGTGACTTGATCCAGATCATCTTTGGCAAAATCCACCAATGAAATAAATGGTTTAGCCACAAATGTCATTCGGGTGATGCCAGTGCGTCAAGGCAGCATCGGCAGTCGTCAATTGAATAATTGACAAATATCAATCATTGGGCTGATAATGCCGACTTGGAACCCGGAGGGTCCGCACATGCCCCATGCTGCCTTCGCAGAGATCAGGAACCTCGCGCTCTTCTCGCCCATGGCGGACGAGAATTTCGCGGCGCTGATGCGGGGCGCCTATGTGCAGAACTTCCCGGCGCATATCGACCTGATCGCCGAGGGCGATCCGAGCGACTTCCTGCATGTGATCCTGTCGGGAGCGGTCGACCTGTTTTCGACCTGGAACGGGCGGGACACCAGCCTGACGACGGTCCGGCCGATCTCGACCTTCATCCTGGCGGCGACGATCAAGGACGCTTCCTATCTGATGTCGGCGCGCACGCTGGAAAAAAGCCGGATCGCGCTGATCCCCAGCCGGGACGTGCGAGAGATCTTCGACATCGACGCCAATTTCGCCCGCGCCATCGTGACCGAACTGGCGCAATGCTACCGGGCGGTCGTCCGGGCGCAGAAGGACCTGAAGCTCAGGACCTCGCTCGAGCGGCTGGCGAATTACCTTCTGCGGCTGCAACGGCGCAACGGGGGCGCGGCGACGTTTGAACTCGACTTCGAGAAGCGCCGCCTGGCCTCGGTCCTGGGCATGACGGCCGAAAACCTGAGTCGCGCCTTCAAGGGGCTTCAGCCCTACGGAGTGCGGGTCGAAGGCTCGCGCATCACCATCGGCAATCAGGCGGACCTCGAGCGGTTCGCCAAGCCCAATCCGCTGATCGACGCGATCCCGGCCTAGGGAATGGGGCTGATGCCGATCACCATCGGGTGCAGCCAGAGAAGGCCCGCGTAAAGCAGGACACCCATCGTCAGGCGCAGGGTCAGGGTGGCGAGCGGCATCCAGGGCGCGGGCGGCGCCACCTTCACGGCATCCAGCAGGCGCTGCCAGTCGGCCCCCATCTCGCGCTGCCGGCGGCGGTCGACGATGCGGCCACCGGCCAACGCAAAGCCCGCAAAGATCGCGAACAGGATCACATGCGCCAGATCGCCGTTCGGCACCAGGTGGGCCCCGGACCAGAGGGCAAGCGCCAGAAGCAGCGGGTGGCGTGTATAGCGCACAAGGCCGGGGCGGGCCGGGTCGAAGGCATCGTTGCGCATGCCGCCGAAAGAGAAGGGATTGGGCCGCGCGATGGCAAGTGCCAGAAGAAGGCAGACAGCCAGCATGACGTCCAGCACGACATAATTCTGCCAGGGCGCCCAGTCCCAGAGCGGAACGTAGGGCGCCCGGCCGGCGGCGGCAATGACCCAGGCGAGCGCGCCGAGCGACAGGGCAGAATAGGCTGCGATGAACCCCGCCGCGCCAAGATGGGCCACGAGCCGGGGGCGAAGCGGCGGCCGGATGGGCAGCGAATGGGTCAGGAAAAACCCGGTGAAGGCCAGCAGATATTCACTCCAGCCCATCGGCCCGCCCTTCAGATCCGCTTGGCAGGCGGCCGGCGCAACAGAAGCGGGCCGTAGGCGGCGGCAAAGCCTGCGAAGGCGGCAATCCAGGCCAGCCCCGACAGATCGTAGAAAAGCGAGGCATCGCCTGACCAGAATCCGGCCGCGACCCGCGCGAGGGCGGCAAGGACAAGGCAGAGATAGATCGCGACCGTGGCGCCACCGGCACTCAGCGTCTGGCCGGTGTGGCCGAGCGTCGCGCGCGTCATCACCGCAAGCGTCATCAGCCCGATCGCGCCCGCCATCCACAGGTGCTGGGCGGCAGCCGGGGCGATGGCGCCGGGCCAGAGGATCGCCACGGCCATGGCCAGCGCGCCCAGGGGCAGGAAGGCGTAGCCCACATGCAGCACAGTCAACAAGGGCTCTGCCAGGGTGCGATGACCCGCCCAACGCGCGAGCCGCACCGCATGCAGGACGCCCGCGACCGCCAGCATCAGGCCCGTCTCATAGGCCATGGGCAGCGCCACCCACAGAAGGAGTGCGGCCAGCAGGACCAAAAGCGCCGCCTTGTCGAAGCGCTGCATGGGGGGCGCGGGCCGGCGTCCGGGCTCGCGCTTCGTCAGCCAGTTCAGGGTGAAGGACGGCACGATCCGGCCGCCGATCACGCCGATCAGCATGAGTGCGGCCCCGAGCCCCAGCCTGAGGCCGTAACCCTGCGCGGCATAGTCGCCCCGCCCCGCCTCCCAGTGGAAAAGGCCGTTCGCGAGCGCGAAGACAGCCAGCATCCCAAGGACGATGAGGTTGCGCCAGTTCCGGCCCGCCACGATCTCGCGCCCGATCGCAAGGGCGAAGGCCAGCGGGAAAGCCAGGTCGATCGCGGGTGCCAGACCGGCGGGCAGCCCGGCCGAGACGGCCACCGCCACCCGCCCGGCCAGCCAGAGAAGCGCCAGCAGGCCGAGCCGCCAGCCGACGATCGGCAGCCGCCCGGTCCAGTTCGGAACGGCGGTCATCAGGAAACCGGCGATGACCGCGCCCAGGTAGCCGAAAAGGAACTCGTGCGCGTGCCAGCTGACCGGGTCGAAGCGGGTGGGCAGGCTGACGTGCCCGCTCAGCATCCCGATCCACAGCGCCATGGCGAGCGCCGCCCAGACCGCCGCACCCAGGAAGAAGGGGCGGAAGCCGAAGGCCAGGATCGTCGGGCCGGTCCAGGCGCGCATCTGTGCGGCGGTGGTGCTCATGCTCTGTCCCCCTTGCGGCCGGTGCCTGCGGTCATTCCACGGCCTCGAACCTTGGGAAGAGGCGGTCGTTTTCCAGCGCCATGTGGGCCGACAGGTCGTCAAGCAGCATCGCGGTCTGGCTGCAGAGCCTGCGCCAGGACTGGCAGGCATGGGCGGGCGGGGTCAGGTTGCGGGTGCGGTCGCGGATCTGGGCGATCCTGCGGGCATGAAACTCATGGTCGGCGCGCATCACCGCGATCGGGCGCGTGATCGCGTCGCGCCCCTCGTCGCGCATGGCCGGAAACAGGATCCGCTCTTCCCGCGTCATGTGATCCTCGATCTCCTGCGCGAGGCTAGAAAGCGCCCGGGCAAGGCCGCGGGGCATGTCGGGATCGTCCGCGTGGACCCGTTCGACGCGGCGGGCCAAGGGTATCAATTCCGCAAGCTCGGCGCGATGACGCTCGTGGTAGCGCGACAGGATATAGTCGATCAGCGCGCCGGTTTCCTTGGGAAGGTCCGTCTCGTCATTGTCCCACATGGCCGTCCTCTGCGGTTGCGAATCGGTGGGGGTCACCGTATTGGTATTTGGTTTGCGCATTAACGCCCTTTAATGCGCATTGTAAATGCCAAATCAGGAGCCGCGACCTTGCGCCTCACGTCCTTTACCGATTTCGGGCTCCGCGTCCTGATGCGCATGGCGGGCGAGCCCGGCCGCGCCTTCACCGCCGCTGGCCTTGCCGACGAGTTCCGCGTGTCGCGCAACCACCTGGCCAAGGTCATGTCAACCCTTGCCGCTGCGGGCTATCTGGAGACGCGGCGCGGCGGCGGCGGCGGCGCGACGCTGGCGCGCCCGGCGGCCGAAATCCGGCTGGGCGACGTGATCGCGACGCTCGAGGCCAATCAGGCGCTGGTCGAATGCTTTGCCGGCGCGGCCAACCGTTGCACGCTCACGCCCCGCTGCCGCCTGAAGTCGCGCCTGGCCGCGGCCGAGGCCGCCTTTCTGGCCCATCTGAACCAAAGCACGCTCGCCGACTGCACCTATCCGGCCGAGGGGGCCTGAGGCGGCGCGACCGGAAGGGGCCTCGCGAAAGGCGCAGTCCTTTCCGGCCCGCGCGGGCGACCATTCCCCCCATGTCAGACCGCAGCGCGCGCCCGACAGACGCCGCCCGGCGCGGCCCCATGTCATGGTGCAGGGTCTGGCCATTCCGCGTTTCCCGACCAGAACAGCGGCGAGGACGGGTGGGCCAGCACCCTTTTCGGCGGGCGCCCGTCGCCCGGCCGCCTGCCCGACGAGATCCCCCAGGGACCCGTGACCGGCCTGGCCAGGGCCCGACGCGGGCGGATCATTCCCTTGTCACGCAGGCTACGGCGACCACTGCCACGTCCATTCGCGCACCGCGAACCACCCCGACAGATCGACCGGCAACAGCGGTTTCCGGGTGGCGGGATGGGGGGCCGACTGGCACCCGCAAAATCCCGCAAACTGGATGTTTCGGCGCGGCGACTTTTCGCGCTACTGATCTGGCGCGGTTTCCACATTGCCGAAAGGCCCACCATGAACGTCCATTTCGTCGTCCACGAAGCCTTTGAAACCCCGGGCGCGCTCGTCGACTGGGTTGAAAGCCGGGGTCACAAGGCCAGCTACTCGCATGTCCATGCGGGCCAGCCCTTGCCGGCGGATGTGTCCGGGATCGACCTTCTGGTCGTGATGGGCGGCCCGCAGTCGCCCGAGACGACGCTGGCCGAATGCCCGCATTTCGACTCGGCGGCCGAACAGGCGCTGATCGTCCGGTGCATCGAGGCCGGGAAACATGTGCTGGGCATCTGCCTTGGCTCGCAACTGATCGGTGCAGCGCTCGGCGCCCGCGTCCAGCACAGCCCGGAGAAGGAGATCGGCACCTACCCGATCACCCTGACCGAAGCGGGCCTCGCCCATCCGCTGATCGTGCCCTTCGGGCCGGTCCTGACGGTCGCGCACTGGCACAATGACATGCCGGGGCTGACGGCCGACGCGACGGTGCTGGCCGCCAGCGAGGGCTGTCCGCGCCAGATTGTCGCCTTCGGCCCGAAGGTCTTCGGCTTTCAGTGCCACATGGAGCTGACGCGCGAGGTCGTGGCGGCGCTCATCACCAACTCGGGGCCAGAGCTCGAGGCCGCCAGGGGCCGGCGGTTCGTGCAGAGCCCCGAGGCGCTTCTGGCGCATGACTATTCCGCAATGAACCGGCAGATCTTCGGCTTCCTTGACCGGCTGACCGCCCCCGCCCCCGGGGGGCGCTGAGGCGCGGGCGGCTATTTCGCCGCCTTCGCCTTCCTGACCGCTTCCAGCAGCACCTCGGGGCGCAGCGCCGCGCAGGTCTTGCCTGCGGGCTTCAGCGTCGTGAAGTCCCGCGCGGCAAGAAGGGCGTTGATCACCGCCTCTTCCGTCGCCTCGACCGCCGCCAGGTAGTAGGGGTCGAACTCATTGTCGCTCAGGAACTCGAACCTGTGCGTCCCCGCCTCCATCTCGGCGCGCGTGAGGGGATTGGCGGTCGAGAGGGCGATGAAGATGTCGCCCGAATTGTTGCCGCCGGGCGTGCCGTTCCGGCCGATTCCGATTGCGGCGCGGCGGGCCAGACGCTGGATCTGATGCGGCATCATCGGCGCGTCGGTGGCGAGGACGACGATGATCGAGCCGCGCTCGCGTTCAAACAGCAGATTGTCGCGCAGGTGCGGGCCGACATGGGTGCCGAAGACCGTCAGCCAGTCGCGGATACCGTGGTTTGCCTGGACCAGAGCCCCGACCGTATGGGCGCCGACCCTGCGCGAGGCGGTGCCGGTGCCGCCTTTATATTCATAGCAGATCATGCCGGTGCCGCCGCCGACCGCCCCCTCGGGCACGGGACCGGCCTTCGCGCCGTCGAGCGCAGCGCGAACATGGTCTTCCTTCAGATGGCGGCCGTTGATGTCGTTCAGAACGCCGTCATAGGTTTCGGCAACGACCGGCATCGCCCAGAAATGCTCGGTCTTCACTTCGGGATAGTGGTCGATCATCCAGCCGACGGCCGCATGGTGGGCCATGCCCACCGACTGGGTGTTGGTGATCAGGATCGGCCCATAGAAATAGCCGCCGTCCTTGATCCAGTGCGAGCCCGTCATCTCTCCATTGCCGTTCAGCGCGTAGATGCCGGCCCAGACGGGGACGAGCCGGTCGTCATGCCCGCGCGGCAGGATCGCCGTCACGCCGGTGCGCACGGGTCCCTGCCCCTGCACGAGCGGCCCGTCACCCTCGATCAGGGTTGTCAGGCCGACCTCGACGCCCGGAACGTCCGTGATGGCATTCCAGGTGCCGGGCGTCCCCGGAACGTCAAGACCAAGATCCCGTGCGCGCTGAGCTGCCATCATGTCCTCCGTGGCTCGTCCCGAAGTTTGTTATAGATTTTTATCAAAATAGAAAGAATGATATTTGCACAACATTCGCGACGGATGTGACAGGGAGAAGTCAGATGAGAACCTGGAAGACTCTTTTCTTGGCGGCAGCGGCGGTTGCGCTACTGACCGGCGGTCCGGTGGCGGCCGAGAAGATCCGAATCGGGTCGCCCTACGCGACCACGACGCTGGACCCGATGCGGTCTGCCAATGCCGGCAGCATCGAGACTTTCGGCCAACTCTATTCCCGCCTGCTGCGGATCGACGAAACTGGCGCGCTCGCCCCGGGCCTGGCCGAAAGCTGGGACGTGACAGAGGGCGGCAAGGTCATCACGCTGAAGCTGCGCGACGCCAAATTCTCGAACGGCGATCCGATCACGGCCGATGACGTGACCTTCTCGCTCGTCCGTATCCGGGACACGCCGGACTCTGCCTACCCGGCGCCCATGCAGCAGCTCGACACGGCCGAAGCCGTCGATGCCAAGACGGTCAAGCTGACGCTGAAGCACCCCTTCGCGCCCTTCCTTGGCAACCTCGAGGTCTTCAACGTCGGCATCGTGTCCAAGAAGGACGTCGAGGCGCGGGGCGACAAGGCCTTTACCGAAAATGTCGTCACCTCGGGCCCCTACATGGTCGAAAAATGGGTGCCGAACGACCGCCTGATCCTGGCGCCGAACCCGAACTACTGGCGCACCGGCTATCCGAAGAATGACGGCGCAGAGCTGATCGAGATCGGGGACTCCAACACCCGCGTTTCGATGATGCTGTCCGGCGAACTGGACGCCGCGCGCGAAATCCCCTGGTCACAGGTGGCCGAGATTCAGTCGAACGAGAACATCTCGATGCCGATGGAGCCGTCGACGGTGATCTATACCGTGCTGATGAACCAGGCGAAGGCCCCCTTCGACAACATGAAGTTCCGTCAGGCCGCGGCCATGGCACTCGATACCACGGCGATCTCGAAGGCGGTGACCTTCGGAAATGCGGCCCCGGCGAACAGCACGCTGCCGAATGCGCTGAAGTTCTACGACCCGAACCTGAAGGCGAACGGCTTCGATCTGGCGGCCGCGAAGGCTGCCGTGGCCGAGTCGGGCTATGACGGCCGCGAGATCAGCATCATGATTGCGGACCAGCCCGAGGCCCAGCAGCAGGCGGTGCTGATGCAGGCGCTCTGGAGCCAGATCGGCATCAAGTCCAAGATCGAAAAGACTGACGCCGGCACTTTCTGGAGCCGGCTGACCGGCGGCGACTACGACGTGACACCGACCTGGTGGTACAATGAAACCACTGACCCGGATCTGGCGGTCCGCTGGGCCGTGTGCGGAACCTGCGGCAACAAGGCCTACTACACCAGCTACGACAATCCCAAGGTGGATGCCCTGGTCGAGGCCGGCGCCGCAGAACTGGACGAGGCCAAGCGCGGCCAGATCTATGCCGAGATCCAGCAGATCACCACGACCGAAGTCGCGAACATCCCGCTTTACTATCCGCCGTTCGCCAACGCCTACAGCAAGACCCTGAAAGGCCTCGGCATGACACCGGCCCTGCAGTGGACGCTGGAATCGACCGAACGTGTGAAGTGACAGCCGGCCGGGGCGCCCCAAAAGCGCCCCGGCCTTTCACCTCTTTCCGGGGGCGGACATGAACCTGACGGACTTCATCGGCCGGCGACTGTTGCAGACCCTGCCAGTCCTCTTTGGCATCAGCGTCGTCAGCTTCCTTCTGATCATGCTGATCCCGGGCGACCCGGTCCGGCTGATCCTGGGGCCCCGCGCCACCGAGGATGCCGTCGCGGCCCTTCGCCACGACTGGGGGCTGGACCGGCCGATCCTGGTCCAGTATTTTTCCTACGTCGGCGACATCCTCAGAGGTGATCTGGGCGACAGCATGAAGTTCCGCGTGCCTGTCCTCGACCTGATCCTGCAATACCTGCCGCGCACCCTGTTCCTTGTCACCTACGTGCTGGTCCTGACCCTGCCGGCGACGGTCCTGATGGCCATCGTCGCCGCCCGGAACGAGGGGCGCTGGCCCGACCATCTGATCCGGTTCCTGTCGGTCCTCGGCATGACGATCCCGGTTTTCTGGCTCGCGGTCCTTTTCGCCCGCTTCTTCGGCATCAGGCTCGGCTGGTTTCCGGTGTCGGGCTATGGCGACGGGTTCGTCGACCACCTGCACCACCTGTTCCTGCCTGCCGTCTCGACCTCGCTCTGGCTTGCGCCCCTTCTCACGCGGAACCTGCGCGCGGCGCTCATCGAGCAGATGGAGGCCGACTATGTCGCGGCGAGCCGGGCCAAGGGCCTGCCCGAACGCTACATCTTCCGCCGCCACATCCTGGCCAATTCGATCCTGCCGACGCTGAATCTTCTGGGCGTGATGATCGCCTTCATGATCGGCGGGTCCGTCGTCGTCGAGGTGGTCTATGCGGTGCCGGGCCTCGGAGCCCTGATGATCGCGTCGGTCCTTGGCCGGGACTATTTCGTCATCCAGGGGCTGACGCTCGTCTATGCGCTGGCCACCGTCGTCATCACGCTGCTGATCGACCTTCTGACCAACCTGATCGACCCGAGGACCGCGGAATGAGCGACGTTCAGGCCTCCCCCGCCGCCCTTGCGGCACCCGCCGGCCGCCGGATGAAGACCGGAACGGCCGAGGCCTGCATCGGCGCGGCCCTGATCCTCGGCTGGCTTCTGGCCGCCGTCGGCGCGGCGTTTCTAGCGCCCTACGACCCGAACGGGCTCGACCTGATGGCGGTCCTTGCGCCGCCCGGCGAGGCGCACTGGTTCGGCACTGACAACCTTGGCCGGGACGTGCTGTCGCGGGTGATCTACGGCGCCCGGATCGACATCTGGATGGGCTTCGTCGGCGTCATCATTCCCTTGATCATCGGGGTCGGGATCGGCCTGATCTCGGGCTATTTCGGCGGGCTGACGGACACGGTCCTGATGCGGCTCGTCGATGTGACGGTGGCCTTTCCCTTCTTCATCCTGGTCATCGCCATCGTCGGCGTCCTCGGGCCGGGGCTGGCCAACTATTTCGTGGCGCTCGCGCTTGTGTCCTGGGTCGCCTATGCGCGCCTGGTCCGGGCCGAGGTGCTGGTCGTCCGGCGGCTGGAATATATCCAGGCCGCGCGGGCGATGGGCTTTTCGAACGGCGTGATCCTGATGCGCCATGTGCTGCCGAACGTCCTTGGCTCGATCACGATCTACGCCTGGACGGATGCGGTGATGGTGCTGCTGGCCGGCGCCTCTCTTGGCTTCCTGGGACTTGGCGCGCAGCCGCCGACCGCCGAATGGGGCGTGATGATCGCCGATGGCCAGCCCTACATCGTGCAGGCCTGGTGGATCTGCTTCTTTCCGGGCCTTGCGATGGTGACGCTGAGCCTGGGCTTCATCCTGGTCAGTGACGGGCTGGCGCGGCGGCTGAGGGTTTCGGCATGACACTCGTATCGGTCCAGGGGCTTTCGGTCACGTTTCCCGGCGACAAGGGCCCGGTGCAGGCGGTCAGGAACGTCAGTTTCGACCTGCGTCCGGGCGAGATCCTGGGCATCGTCGGCGAAAGCGGGTCGGGCAAGTCCGTCACCTGCCGGGCTCTTCTGGGGCTTCTGCCGCAGCGCGCGACGGTCGGCGGCCGCATCCTTTACGACGGCAAGGACCTGACCGCACCAGGGGCCTTGCAGGCCGCGCGCGGGCGCGAGATCTCGATGATCTTCCAGAACCCGGCCTCGCACCTCGACCCCCTGATGACGATCGGCGACCATGTGGCCGAACCTTTGCGCTTTCACCGCGGGCTGAGCGCCGCAGAGGCAAGGGCCGAGGCGCTGGCGCTGCTGGAGGCGGTGAAGATCCGCGACGCCGAAGCGCGGATGAGGGCCTTTCCGCACCAGCTGTCGGGCGGCATGAAGCAGCGGGTGCTGATCGCCTCGGCCCTCGCCTGCAAGCCGCGCCTCCTCTTGGCGGACGAGCCGACGACGGCGCTTGACGTGACGGTGCAGGCAGGGATCCTCGATCTGTTGCGCGAGTTGAACCGCGAGCGGGGCCTGTCCATGGCGCTTGTCTCGCACGACCTGGGCGTTATCGCGGAAATCTGCGACCGGGTGATCGTCATGCGCGGCGGCGAGATCGTGGAAGATGGCCCGGTTCGCGAGGTCGCGCGCAATCCGCAGCATGAATACACGCGCCTTCTGATCGGCTCGCAGCCCGGCCGCCTGCCGCAGATGGCCGAGGCGCAGGAGACACCTGCGGGGCTTCTGGAACTGAAGGGGCTCGAGGTCCATTTCCCCGGCCGCTCGCGCCTTGGCGGCGCGGCCCCCCAGCCGATCCGCGCGGCGGACGGCATCACGCTGTCGGTGGCCGAGGGCGAATGTTTCGGCATCGTCGGCGAAAGCGGGTCGGGCAAGTCCACGGTCGCGCGGGCCGTCGTCGGGTTGAACCCGGTCACGGGCGGGCAGATCCTTTTCGACGGCAAAGCCGCGACCGGCCTTTCGGGCGAAGAGCTGACGCGCTTTCGCCGGTCTGTGCAGATGGTCTTTCAAAGTCCGTTCGACAGCCTGAACCCGAGGATGAGCGTCCAGCGCATCATCGCCGAGCCGATCTGGCGGCATGGGCTTGCCAAGCGGGGCGAGGCATTGGAGCGGGCGTTCGAGCTTATGGACATGGTCGAGCTGCCGCGCAGCTTTGCGGGGCGCCGGCCGGGGCAATTGTCGGGCGGCCAGTGCCAGCGGG
>Ga0056909_1000143_pt1 | contig 109923 bp, 100 predicted proteins | sample EBPBio102011_DNA_FD_62115 | JGI IMG/M metagenome (GOLD analysis project Ga0056909, IMG submission 62115) | Wastewater treatment Type I Accumulibacter community from EBPR Bioreactor in Madison, WI, USA - Reactor 1_1/10/2011_ DNA | ecosystem: Engineered > Bioreactor > EBPR > Anaerobic-Aerobic >... | reverse complement strand
AGGCCGTTCCATCGCCAGTGTCGCCCGCCGGTTCCGCTTCGCTCCACCTGCGGCCAACACTGGCGATGGACGCGTCAATGCACTAACAATCCCAGCGGACCACTCGGTGGGGGCCGGTCATTCGTGACATAGGCGGGGTCGCTATCCCATTCGAGGATCGACTGCGGCCCCAGATTTGCGCTGGCATAATCGAGTTTAGTCTGTTGCCCATCGGGTCCGGTGACGATGGTATGGTTGACCCCATAAGCCAGTGTCGTCACGCGGGTATCGCCTGCGGCGACGGTTTGCGTCAGGGTGGAGACGCGTCCGGAGGCGTCGTAGGCGATGGCGAGGCTGGAGCCGTCGGTCTGGGTGATCGATGCGACGCGCTTGCTCGATCCGTCATAGGTGTAGGTGGTGACATAGGTCTTGCCGTCGGCGATGCTGTTGTCGCCCGGCGACAGGTCGACCGTCACCTGGATCAGCCGGTTCTGCGCATCATAAGCGTAGCGCGTGCGCGTCAGCAGCCTGTTGACATTGTCGGCCTCGGTCGAGGGATCGCCATAGTCGGTGTAGCCAGTCTGGATCTGGGTGATGTTGTTTCCCGACCAGCTGTACACGATATAGCTGACCTCAGGCGTGCCGGTCGCCGGGTTCGCGTTGTTGTGGTTCGCCGTGGTGACGGTGTCGAGCTTGTCGGTGCCTGCGGCGTAGCGATAGCCGATCTCGTTGCCGTCGGTATCGGCGAGCGCCGCGAGGCGGAACACCGACGCGTCGCCGACCGACACCTCATAGGTCTCGGTGATCCGGCTCGATCCGTCGGTCCACACCCAGGTCGCGCCCGACTTCACCAGCCGGTCGTGCGCCCCGTCGCCATCGGTCGCGATATAGGCCGACTGGCCCGCGTCCCAGCTGTACGTGATCACCGACCCGTCGCCGCCCTGGCGACGCACCGTGCTGCCCGCGCTGTTCAGCGTTCCCGTCAACCCGAAGACGCGCCGGGTCGAGGAGAACTGCCACTGGTCCCCATTGTCGCCGTCGCTCGCCTCGGCCAAGCTGTTGTAGGTGCGGCCGATCACCACGTCGGGGCCGCGGCCCACCAGGAACTCGTCCTGCTGCGCGATCAGCAGATTGCCCGTCGCCGCATTGACCGACACCGTCTCGCCGCTGCGACCCTGAACACCAGAGCCCAGGATCCCCGACGCCCCAAGCGTCGCACCCGAACCACGCGCAAAACCCGATCCCGATCCAACAAATATCGATACCATCGATCCACCCCGAACTTAGCTCCGGAAGGACGGAACGCACCAAATCCAGACATCAATCCGGTAGCGCCCGTCCCCTTCCGAGGCTCCATCCGGCGAGGCGGAAATAAGTTTAGGGAAAAACGACGAACATGACCCGGAACGACGAGGCGCATGCCGTGCGAGCTTATGCCGAAGCCGCAAGCGCGCGTCCTGCGCGTTCGCCATGTGGTGATGATTTGGAGAAACCAGTTGGAGGCCCGAGCCGGAATCGAACCGGCGTATACGGATTTGCAGTCCGCTGCGTCACCACTCCGCCATCGGGCCTCAGGCGCAGATTTGCGTGGAGACAGCGCCACTAGCGATTAAGTTTCTCGACTGCAATCCGATTGTTTCGCAATTTCGCGTTCGCATCCGGTTTTGACAGGTGACGATGCAGGCTTGGCGGCCCTTGCTTTGCCAGCTATGCGCGGGCGTGCGGCGGCATTGCTGTATTAGCATTGCAATACAGTTTGGCTTCGGCTAGAGGTGCACGCATGGCTCTAGCCCTCAGGGAATCGGAAACGCGACGATGGCAACGAAATTGAGCGAGATTGGTGCGGCCGAAATGCGCGCTGCGATGATCGACAGCCAGCTCCGGACGAACGACGTGGTCGACCCCGCGGTGATCGCCGCGATGGGCGCGGTCGCGCGCGAGGCGCACGTCCCCGCCGCGCTGTCGGGCGTTGCCTATATGGATCGTGCGATCGCGCTCGGCGAGGGTCGCGCGCTGAACGCGCCGCTCGTCACCGGCCGTCTGCTCGTCGCCGCGGACCTTCACGCCGGCCTGCGCGTGCTGCTGATCGGCGCCGCGACGGGCTATACCGCCGCGCTGCTCGCCCGTTTGGGTACCGAGGTTCATGCCGTCGAGGAATCGACCGACCTGCTGGCGGCCGCGCGCGCAGCCACTGCCGGCACCGCGATCCAGTGGGTCGAAGGTCCGCTCGCAGCAGGAGCGCCGAAGGCCGCACCGTTCGACCGCATCATCGTCGAAGGCGCGATCGAGGCGCTGCCCGACACGCTCGCAAAGCAGCTTGCCGAGGGCGGCCGCATCGTCGCCGCGCGCCGCGAAGGCAGCGTCACCCGCCTCGTCCAGGGGGTCAAGACCGGCGGCACGATTGCGCTGCGTCCCTTCGCCGACATGGACGTCGCTCCCCTGCCCGGCTTTGCCGCGCCCAAGCAATTTCAATTCTGACGGCCCCTCCCTTCCCCGTTTCAGGCTGAACATCGAGATGTACGACAAGAAGAACAGAGATACCGGCCGTCGCACCCGCTGGCTTGCCGGCATGGCGCTCTGTGCGCTGGTCGCCGCATCGCCGGCGCACGCCGAAACGCTGCAGGGCGCCCTTGCCAAGGCCTATGAGAATAATCCGACGCTGACCGGCGCACGTGCCGGACAGCGCGCGAATGACGAGAATGTGCCGATCCAGAAGGCTTCGGGATTGCCGTCGGCTGGCGTCAGCGTCGATTATCAGGAAAATCTGCTCGTTCCCGGCAACAGCTTTTTCACGCCGGGGCGTTCGCTGTCGACCGGGGCCCAGGTTTCGGTGCCCATCTATCAGGGCGGCGCCGTGCGCAACGCGGTAAAGGCCGCCAAGTTCAGGGTCGAAGCCGGACAGGCCGACCTCCGCGCGACCGAGGCCAGCGTCTTTTCGCAGACCGTCGGCGCTTACATGGACGTGATCCGCGACATCGCGATCGTCCAGCTCAATCAGAAGAATGTCTCGGTCCTCAAGACGAACCTTCAGGCGACGAGCGATCGGTTCGAAATCGGCGACCTGACGCGCACCGACGTCGCGCAGTCGCAGGCGCGCCTCGCGTTGGCCGAGGGCGACCTGCGCACGGCTGAGGCCAATCTGATCCGCAGCCGCGAAAATTACATCAAGCTCGTCGGCGATGCACCGGTCGACCTTGAAGCCCCGCCGGTATTGCCGAACCTGCCGGCGACGGCCGAGGACGCGGTGGCGATCGCGCTGACGAACAACCCGGACATCGACGCCGCCAACCAGCGCCTCAACGCATCGCGCGCCGACATCGGCACCGCCCAGGCGAGCCGTGCGCCCAAGGTGTCGGCAACGGTCACCGGCGGATACAACAATAATCTGAACTCGATCCCCTCCGGGAACACGACGTCGGAAAATACGACGACGAGCACGATCGCCGGCGTCTCGATGACGCTGCCGATCTTCCAGGGTGGGCGCCCTTCGGCCCGCGTGCGCCAGGCCCAGGCGCAGACGAGCCAGGCGATCGAAAATTATGTCGCCATCGAACGCGACGTGATCGCACAGACGCGCGGCGCCTATGCCGCGTGGCAGGCGAACGAGCGAATCATCGCCGCGACCGAGCAGGCAGTCAGCGCGAACGGCCTGTCGCTGGAGGGCGTGCGCGCCGAAAACAGCGTCGGCACGCGATCGATCCTCGACATTCTGAATGCCGAACAGGAATATCTGAACACGCAGGTCCAGCTCGTCTCGGCCCGCCGCAATTCCTATGTCGCCGCCTTCTCGGTTCTGGCAGCGATGGGCAAGGCCGAAGCGCGCGACCTGGGGATAGAGGGCGGCGCCCTCTATGATCCGGAGGTCAATTATCGCCGCGTGAAGGGCCAGATCTGGGACTGGGCCGACGATCCGAAGCCGCAGCAGGTGGCGACCGATACCAAGGCCGTTCCCCCCGCCACCGCCAACGTTCCCGTCTATGTCGAAACGGGTCCGCGACAATAAGGCTTGGCAAGAGCCGCCCCCGACCGGTAAGAAGATGGTTAATCGCCCTTAGCGGCGACCCTGAGTTTCGTGGGCAGTGGGGGCAATATGGGCGACATGTCGCGGGAACCATCTATGGAAGACATATTGTCGTCGATTCGGCGTGTTATTGCTCGTGACGAGGCGCCCGGCGTCCGTGGACAGCCCATATCCCGCGAGAGCGAAGATGTTCTCGACCTCAACGACGAGGACGAATCGACACGCGCGCCCGCTCCCGTGATGCCGACCGAGGAAGAGCTGGTTTCGGCCGCGAGCGCCGACGCCGCGCGCCAGTCGCTCGAGGCGCTGACCGCGGCGGTTACGCCCGCCGTCGCAGCAGCCGCGACCGCACCGACCGGCGGCCGCACGATGGAGGAAGTCGTCCTCGAAGCGCTCCGCCCGATGCTGAAGGACTGGCTCGACACCAATCTGCCCGGCATGGTCGAGGCGATGGTGGCCAAGGAAATCAGCCGGATCACCGGGAAAAAATTCTAAGCTGACGATCCTTCCGATGCCGCGCGCATGAGGAAGCGGCAGCGCACGACGCCGGCGAAGAAGGCGTCAAGCGATCGTCGGCAAGGCCGCTTTAACGCGCCCAATCTTCCAGCAGATAGCGCGCAATCGCCAGCGGCGGCGGCGCCATGAAGCTGGCGCCCATCTCGCCTGCAAGCGCCGCACGCACCTCGGCGCGGTCGACCCACATCGCCGCCTCCAGCTCGGTGGTATCGAGCGTCAGCGCAGCATCGTGGGCGACCGCGCGGCAACCGATCATCAGCGACGAGGGGAAAGGCCACGGCTGACTGGCGACATAGGTCACGTCGGACACCTGGATTCCCGCTTCCTCGAACAGTTCGCGCGCAACCGCCTCCTCCAGCGATTCGCCCGGCTCGACAAAGCCTGCGAGCGCGGAGAAGAAACCGGGCGGAAAGCCGGGTTGGCGCGCCAAAAGAACCCGCCCGTCATGTTCGGCAAGCATGATCACGACCGGGTCGACGCGCGGAAAATGCTCGGCCCCGCACGCGCCACAGCGGCGCCCCCAGCCACCGCGAAAAATCTCCGTCGGCACGCCGCATACGGCGCAAAAACCATGCCGCGCGTGCCAGTCGACCAGGCTGCGCGCACCACCGTAAAGCGCTGTCTCTTCGGGCGACAGCAAGGGCAGAAGCCGCATCACCGTTCGCGATCTTGCATCGATTCGCGCGCCCGGCGCAGGGGCGCGAACGAAACGCGGCGCCCCCGAATCGTCGAGACCGAGCAGCATCAACGGCCGCTCGTCGCGGGGATCGAGCAGCTCCCACACCAACCCGCCGCGCTCGCCCGGTACCGGGTCGATCCCGTCCATCGCGAGGCAGGTCGCGCGCGGATCGGCCGTCGCGGCGGCAAAGGCGTCGGGGTCGGTGCGGAGCTGGTCGGCGCGGTCTAGCCGCGCGCCGGTGAAACCAAGCGGCAAGGGCATCAGCGCGTCAACGCATCGGCGAAGAACGCCTTGCCGAAGTCGCGCTGGAACGGCAGCGCCTCCGACGGCATATATTGGGCATAGCCGCCGACGCGGTACCCGCGCTTGCGATCGACGAAAGCGATCGTTCCCGCTGCGCCGCCCCAGCCGAATATGCCCTCGCCGGTCGGCGACGTCGGCAGCGACACGCGACCACCCGCACCAAAGCCTTCGCCCTCGACGAAAGTGCCCTTGCGGTCGACCGCGTCGGACAACAGGTTCGACATCGCGAGCCGGGCGGTCTCCGGCTTCATGATGCGCACACCGCCCGTCTCGCCTTCCCCCAGCAGCATCGCGAGAAAACGGTCATAATCGCGCGCGCTCGATACCAGGCCGCCGCCGCCATAGGGGATCGGCGGCTTGTCGAGATAGATCGAGCTGGTCGCCGGGTCGATCGGCAGCAGCGCCCCGCCGAAAGGGGCGTAATTGGTCGTAAGCCGGCCTACATCGGCGGCCGCGACCTGAAAGCCCGTGCTCTTCATGCCGAGCGGATCGAAGATGCGCGCCTTCAGGAAGGCATCGAACGGCTGGCCCGACGCAACCTCGATCACGCGGCCCATCAGGTCGAGCCCGACCGAATAGCTCCAGCGCGTGCCGGGTTCATATACCAGCGGCAGCGTCGCCAGCCGGTCGGCGAATGCCGCGAGGCTGGGCGCCGGGTTCATCGGCGGAAAGCCGGGGATCGGCAAGCGACTTACCTGACCCCCAAGAATGCCCTCCTTGTTATAAGCGTCGCGGAGCGGCCCCTTCTGGACGATATTGTAACCCAGCCCCGCCGTATGGGTCAGAAGCTGGCGCACCGTGATCGGCCCCTTGGCCGGGCGCACGTCGGTCAGCGACCCGTCGGGGCTATTCTGCACATTCATCTTGGCAAAGGCCGGTAGGAAATCAGCGATCGGCTGATCGAGCTTCATCTTGCCCTCTTCGATCAACAGCATCGCCGCCATGCCCGTCACCGGCTTGGTCATCGAATAGAGCCGCCACAGCGTGTCGCCATCGACCGCCTTGGCCGAATCCATCGCCTGCGTGCCCGCGCCGAACACATCGGGGACGTCCTGCCCCTTGCCGATTGCGGCGAGCGTGCCCGCCAGCTCACGCCGATCGACGAAGCCTTTGATGAAGCCATAGGTCGAGGGATAGAGCGCCGCGCCATCGGCCTTCCACGCCAGCGCGCCGTTCGGCAGCAACACGCCCGCGCCTCCCAGCGCGATTCCGCCGAGCAGCGTCCGGCGCGAAACCATCATATTCATGCGTCTCTCTCCCGCATCTTGTCGGTCAGCTTTCGATAGAGCGTCGGCAATCCCGCCGCGTCAAGCGCCGAAAGCGGCCACCATTCGCCTTCCCCTGCGGCAAGCTCGATTTCGCGGAGGACCAGACCGAGCCGCAGGTCGAAATGGGTGAAACCATGGTCGACATAAACGATCGCGGACTCGGAAGACGGGGCATCGCCCCACTCGCCGCCCGGCAGCGCGCGCATCCCACCGAGCATCCCCTTGTCGGGACGGCGGACGAGCCAGATGCGTCCGGCATCCTCGATCCAATAGGCAACGCCATGGCGCCGCGGCTTCGCCTTCTTGGGCGGCTTGACCGGTAGTCCCTCGACATCGCTTCGCCCACGCGCACGGCAGTCGGCCATCACCGGACAGATGCCGCAGGCGGGTCCGCGCGGCGTACAGATGGTCGCGCCCAAATCCATCAGCGCCTGCGCGAAATCACCGGGGCGATCGGACGGCACGAGCGGCGCCAGGTCGGCGCGTATCCGCCGCTTCGCGGCGGGGAGCGGCGTGGTGATCAATCTGTGCCGGGCGATCACGCGCTCGATATTGGCGTCGATCACCACCGATGGCCGGCCAAAGGCGATCGCGGCGACCGCGGCGGCGGTATAATCGCCGACGCCGGGCAGCGCCCGCAGCCCGTCTTCGGTGTCGGGAAAGCGCCCACCATGGTCGGCCACTACCGCGCGGGCGCAGGCGAGCAGGTTACGCGCGCGGGCATAATATCCAAGCCCCGCCCATGCCGCCATGACGTCGGCATCGTCAGCGGCGGCAAGGTCGGCCACCGTCGGCCATCGTTCGATGAAGCGCCGGAAATAACCCGCGACCGCCGCAACGGTGGTCTGTTGCAGCATGATCTCGGCCATCCAGACGCGATAGGGGTCGGGAACGGCGTCGCCGCCCGGCGGATATCGCCACGGCAACACGCGCGCCGACCGGTCATACCAGCCGAGCAGGCGCGCGGAGAAACTATCTTCCGGGGAGTCGGACAACTGGACGCTCACCCCCTGCCTATGGCATGGCGGCGATGATGGCGAAAGCAGCTACTCCCGGAGGCGAAGGCGCCAAGAAGGCGGCGAAGAAAAAGCCCGAAACGCGCAGCTACGAAAGGCCGCGCGGCGGCGATGCGCGCGCGATCGCCGACCTGGTTCCCGAAATCGGCCGCACCGCTTTCCGCAAGTTCGGCTTCATCCAGTCGTCGATCGTCAGCCGCTGGCGCGAGATCGTCGGCGACAGGTTGGCCGACGTCACCCAGCCTGCGATGATCCGCTTCCCGGCCGGACAAAAGGCAGGCGGCACGCTTCACCTGACGATCAGCGGCGCGCATGCGCCGATGCTGCAACATGTCGCGCCCGACATCATCGGCGCGGTCAATCGCTTCTTCGGTTATGCCGCGATCGCCACCGTTCGCATGACGCACGGCCAGGTCACGCCCGCGGCTCCCGTTCAGCAGCCGGCAATGCTGAAGCCCATACCCGCCGAACTGGGGGACAGCCTGCGCGATATCGGCGACCCGGAACTTCGCACCGTGCTCGAACGCATGGCGGCAGGGCTGGGTTCGGCGTCCAAAATCCCCAAGATAAGCTAGGAAGACGCTTACCCATGTCCGCAATTCGTGCCGCACTCCTGTCCCGCCGCACTGCCGTCGCCGCGCTGTCGATTTCTGCACTGGCCATGCTGACCGCTGCCGCGACGCCTGCGAAGCCCTGGTCGGCGACGATCACCACCAGCGCGATCGGCGCCCATATCGTCGGCAATCCGAATGCGAAGGTAAAGCTGGTCGAATATTTCAGCTATACCTGCAGCCACTGCGCCGACTTCGCCAAGCTCGGTAACGTGCCGCTCAAGACGCTTTATATCGACAAGGGCCTGGTGCTCTTCGAATATCGCAACCTGGTTCGCGATCCCGTCGACATGACCGCCGCACTTCTCGCGCGCTGCGGCACCATCAACAGTTTTGCCGGCAATCATCAGGCGATCTTCGCAGCGCAGCCGGAGTGGCTGAACAAGGTCGTAAAGGCCAGCGACGCGCAAAAGACGAGCTGGTATCAGGGCAGCGCCAGCCAGCGCGCGCGCAAGATCGCGGCCGACACCGGGCTGTTCGCGCTGATGCAGAAGCGCGGCTATACGGCGGCGACGCTCAATGCCTGCCTCGACAGCGAGGTCGCGCAGGCCGAAATCACCGGCATGACCAACATCGCGCTGAAGGCAGATCGTGTCGAGGGCACCCCCACCTTCTTCATCAACGGCCGCAACGCCGATGTCGCGGCATGGCCCGCGCTCAAAACGAAACTCGACGCCGCGTTGAAGGCCTCGTAAAAGCCCGCCAACGAAATTTCATCCGGAGAAAGCCTGACCATGACCCAGCCCAAGCTGCGTACCCTCCTCCTCGCCTCGCTCGGCGCACTCGCGCTTGCCAGCTGCGGCGAAAGCAAGACCGACCAGAGCAAGGAACAGGACGCCATCGCCAAGGTCGCGGCGCCGGCGGGCAAGAGCTGGTCGCAGACGGTCAGCAAGACCGCGGACGGCGGCTATCTCATGGGCAACCCCGACGCGCCGATCAAAGTCCTCGAGTTCGCGTCGCTCACCTGCTCGCACTGCGCCGATTTCTCGAAGGAAAGCCACGAAGAGATCAAGCGCGACTTCATCGACACCGGTCGCGTCAGCCTGGAGGTCCGCAATTTCATCCGCGACCCGCTCGACGCTTCGGCGGCGGCGATCATCCATTGCGCGCCCGTCGATCGCTATTTCCCGCTGCAGGAAAATGTCTTTGCGTCGCAGGAAGAATTGTTCGCGAACGCGGGTGACCAGCAGGCGATCAAGGCCGCGATGGAACAGCCCCCCGCACAGCGCTTCGTCGCGCTGTCGAAGGCGCTGAAGCTCGACACCTTCTTCCAGTCGCGCGGCGTCACCGCCGACCAGATCAACACCTGCCTCGGCAATATCGACAATATCTCGAAGCTTGAGCAGGGCACCAACGCCGCTGCCGAGAAATACACGATCCAGGGCACGCCGACCTTCATCATCAACGGCCAGGTTGCCGAAGGCATCGCGGCATGGGGTCCGCTGCGCGACCGCCTGCGTACGATGGGCGCGCGCTGATCGCTTTCGTCGAGGGGGGTGGGGCAGCCTACCCCCCCCACGACTCCCCTTGCGACTCCCCCTGGGGCGCGGCATGACGGCGCGAGGGGGATATGTGACACCACGGTTGCAACAGCTCCGATTCGTTAGACTGCGCGAGGTGGTTTCGTGCAGATAAAACGGCTGCGCCTCACCGGTTTCAAATCCTTCGTCGAACCTACCGAACTGCGCATTGAACCCGGGCTTACAGGCGTCGTCGGGCCCAATGGCTGCGGCAAGTCCAACTTGCTGGAAGCGATTCGCTGGGTCATGGGCGAATCCAGCCCCAAGTCGATGCGCGGCGGCGGGATGGAAGACGTCATCTTCACGGGAACGACGTCGCGTCCCCCGCGCGATTTTGCCGAGGTCGCAATCCATTGCGACACGGAAGGCGGCATCGTCGCCGGCCTGTCGGACGCCAGCGAAGGCCATGAGCTGGAAATCATCCGCCGGATCGAGCGCGGCGCCGGATCGGCCTATCGCGCCAACGGCCGCGACGTGCGCGCAAAGGACGTGGCGCTGATCTTTGCCGATGCGGCGACCGGCGCGCACAGCCCCGCGCTCGTGAGCCAAGGCAAGATCGCCAACGTCATCGCCGCCAAGCCGACCGATCGCCGCGCCATGCTCGAAGAAGCGGCGGGCATCGCCGGCCTGCACGTCCGTCGCAAGGACGCCGAGCAAAAGCTGCGCGCGACCGAGACGAACCTCAATCGCCTGTCCGAAATCGTCGCGGACATGGAGGTTCGCGCCAACGCGCTCCGCCGTCAGGCGCGCGCGGCCGAGCGGTACAAGAAATTGTCCGAAGACATTCGCATCGCCGAAGGGCGGTTGATCTTCGCGCGCTGGCGCGACGCCGCGGCCGCGGCCGATCAGGCGCGGCGCGACGCCGATGCCGCCGAGGCGGCTGTGAAAACCGCGCAAACCGAACTCGAAACCGTCTCGGCCGCGCAGGTCGAGGTCGCGACCCGCGTCGGCGCTGCACGCGCGGAGGCCCAGGCGCGGCGCGACGCCCTTGCCGAAGCGACCGCGACCCTCGTCCGCCTGCAGGGCGAGGAACGGGCCGCGCGCCAACGGCTCGAGGATCTGACCATCCAACAGGCGCGGCTTGCCGATGACCGCACGCGTGAAGGCGAATTTGCGCGCGAAGCGCACACCGCGCTCACCGCGCTCGACACCGAGGCCAAGGTCCTGGTCCAGGACATCGCCGCGCAGGATACGAACAAGGCGGCGCTGGTCGATGCTAACCAGGCAGCGCAGACGCGCCTACGCGATGCCGAAGTCGCACTCGCGCAGGCGCGCGCCAGGGCCGCAAGCGAAGCCGCCGATCGCCGCATCGCGGTATCGGCGCGCGATACCGCCGAAGCCGCGGTCCGCCGCGTGGCCAACGACAAGGCGCGCGTCGACGCCGAAATCGCCGCGCTCGGCGACAGCGCCGCACTCGCGGCCGCTCATGCTGACAGCATAAGGGCCGCCGAGAATGCCGAAGCGGCCATCACCCGAGCGGAGAGCGCGCTGCAGGATGCCGAGGCCGACCGCCAAGCGACCGCCGCCGACCTGGCGACAATCGAGGCCGGGCTCGCCGAGGCCCGCGCCGCGCTGGCCGCGCTCGATGGCGAAGCGTCAACACTCGAACGCGCACTGGCCGCCGCACGAAGTGATGAAGACCGGGTTCTCGACAAGCTTCGAGTGACGCCGGGATATGAGGCGGCGCTGGCGGCTGCACTCGGCGACGATCTGGATGCCGGCACCGACAGGGACGCCGCGCGTAGCTGGGGCGGCGCCGACAAGGGCAAGGACGACCCCGTCCTTCCCCCCGGCACGCAGGCACTCGCCGATTTAGTCGATGCTCCGCCGGCGCTCGCACGCCGTCTCGCGCAGATCGCGGTCGCCGACACCGACGCCGGCCAGCCCCTCACCGTCGGTCAGCGGCTTGTCACCACCGATGGCGTGATGCGGCGCTGGGACGGTTTCGTCACGCGCGGCGACGGAGCCACGGCGACCGAACGGCTGCAACGGCAGAACCGCCTCGATGCGCTCGCCAGCCAGCGTCCCCAGGTCGAACTGGGTGTTCAGGAACTTCGCGACCGACGCGATGCCGGAGCCACAAGGGCGGCCGAAGTGACCGAGGCGGCAGCGGCCGCACGAAAGGGCCTCGCGCAGGCGGACGAAGCCCGCCGCACCGCGCTGCGCGCCGCCGACCAGGCGCAGGCGGCGCTCGACCGTCATCGCGACGCCGCCGCACTCTTCGACCGCCGCCTTGCCGAGATCGCCGACGCCGCAAAGGAAGCGGCCGATGCACTGGCCGCGCAGGAAGCCGCGCTGGCGGCCTTGCCCGACGACAGCATCGCTCGGGCGGCGCTCGACGCGGAGGAAGCCGCCACCAATCGCGCGCGCACCGATGCCAGTGAAGCGCGCGACGCCCTCGCCGCACACGACCGCGTGCTGGCCACGCTGAATGAGCGGCAAGCGGTCGTGAGTTCGGAGATCAAAAGCTGGAAGGCCCGTGCAGGCGAAGCCGCGCGGCGTGTCACGGAAATGGACAAGCGCGCCGAAAGCCTGGCGGCCGAAGCCGCCAAATTGGCCGACTTGCCCGAAAAGCTCGCCGCCGAACGCGGCGCCGCAGAGGCCCAGCAGGCCAGCCTGCGCGAACAGGTCAGCGCCGCCGAGGCACGCGAACGCGAAGCCGAAGCCGCCCTACGTGAAGCCGAGGCCGCACTCACCGCGATCCGCGAGCGCGTGGCCGCCGCGCGCGAAAACCGCGCCGGCGCGGTCGCGCGGTCCGAAAATGCCGAGCTGCGCCGCATCGAGATGGGCCGCCTGTCGGGCGAGCGCTTCGAATGCCCGCCGCCGCTGCTCCCCAAAAAGGCCGGCTTCGAAGAAGACAGCGTCGGCGACGCAGCGCAGGAGTCGGCCCAGCACGATCGGCTGATCGCCGACCGCGAGCGGCTTGGCCCGGTCAACCTTGTCGCCGCCGACGAACTCGCCGAACTCGATACCGAACGCGAGCGCAACGCGGCCGAGATCGAGGAACTGACGCAGGCGGTGCACCGCCTTCGCGGCTCGATCGGCAATCTGAATCGCGAGGGCCGCGTCCGCCTGCTCGCGGCATTCGAGACGGTGAACGAGCATTTCCAGCGCCTGTTCACCACCCTGTTCAACGGCGGCCAGGCGCATCTCGAACTCGTCGATTCGGACGACCCGCTAGAGGCCGGGCTGGAGATCATGGCCCAGCCGCCGGGCAAGCGCCTCGGTACGCTCACCCTGCTTTCGGGCGGCGAGCAGGCGCTGACGGCGGTCGCGCTGATCTTTGGCCTGTTTCTGACCAACCCCGCACCCATCTGCGTTCTCGACGAAGTCGACGCCCCGCTCGACGATGCGAATATCGAGCGGTTCTGCGACCTGCTCGACCGCATGACGCGCGAAACCAATACGCGCTATCTGATCGTCACCCACAATGCGGTGACGATGGCGCGCATGCACCGCCTGTTCGGCGTGACAATGATCGAAAAGGGGATCAGCCGGCTCGTCTCCGTCGACCTGGGCGGCGCCGAAGAACTGCTCGCCGCCGAATAGTCAGGGGGCGCTGCCCACGACCAGCATCGCCGCGAAGATCAGCAGCCCGGCAAAGCGGTTGCTGCGAAACTTGGCGAGCGCGTCGGCACCATTCGCCGGGTCGAGCGTCACCACCTGCCCCGTCAGGTGCAGCAGCGCGGGCAGCAGCGCGACGAACACCAGCGGGTCGGGCCGCACAAGCCACAGCGCGCCCCCCCAACAACCAAGCGCAGTCGCATAGCAGAAACCGACACCGCTCTTCACATGCGCACCCATCGCGCGCGCGCTCGACTTCACGCCGACCAGCGCGTCATCCTCAATATCCTGCAGCGCATAGATGGTGTCGTACCCGATGACCCACGCGATGCATCCGGCATAAAGCAGCGGCAGCGCCCAGCCGTCGATGCCGCCGACCGCGACCCACGCGACCAGCGCACCCCAGCTGAACACCAGGCCAAGCCACGCCTGCGGCCACCAGGTGATCCGTTTCATGAAGGGATAGGCAGCGACCAGAAACAGGCTGGCGAGCGCGACGATCTGGGCCCGCCACGGCAGCTGGATCAGCACGAGCAGTCCGATCAGCGACAGCAGCACGGTCCACAGCAGCGCGTTCCGCACCGAAACCGCGCCGCTCGCGACGGGGCGCGAGGCGGTACGCGCCACCTGAACGTCAAGGTCGCGATCGACGATGTCGTTATAGACGCAGCCGGCACCGCGCATCGCGATCGCGCCGACGAGCAACCACAGGAAAAGCGGCCAATGGCTCGCAGCCCCGCCGCCAAGCGCCAGCCCGAACGCACACGGCCAATAGAGCAGCCACCAGCCGATCGGGCGATCGAAACGCGCCAGCAGCGCATAGGGCCGCGCGCCCGCGGGCAGGAAGGCCAGGAAGCCCTGGAGCTGGCTGTCGGGAGGATGCGTTGCGGTCATCGGTCGCGGGCGATAGCAGCCCGCGCGCCCGCGATAAATGCCCTTGTGGAAGCGGCAGCCGCCATGCGGCCGCCCCGGCCGTCAGGTACAGGCGGCCTTGGTCACGGCCGGCGAGGGATTATAGACCTGCGACAGGTCGCGTCCTTCGCGAATATTGAACGCGGCCTCCGAACGGAGCGTCCGCGGACCGAGCCAGTTGCCATAGGCGAGCGGCTGATATTTATAGGTAATTTCGACGAACATGATTGCCGTGCCGTCGGTCGCCTTCATCTCCGCGCCCGCCTTGCCCATGCCGGCAAAACCGGTGCCGGTCGCACCCTTGCCTTCCTGGCCATAGGCCGACTTGACGTTGAGATCGCCATAGCAGCGCTGCCATTTGATCGTCTGCCCGCCGTCGGTATTCCGTTCGAGGCTCGAAAGGATGATGCGGCCGTGCTTCTTGAAATTGAGGCCTTTCGCCTGCTTTTCAACGCCGGCAAAGACATCGTTGATGTCGAGTTCGCGCACGCGCGGCAGCGACAGGTTGCTGCCCACGGCGATACGCGACGCATTGTCGGCGGCGCCGAGGCCGATCTGGCTGATCCGCGTCGTAACCAGCGTCAGGTTTGCCATTTCCAGGCCACCGAAGCCGATCAGCACGATCAGCGGGATGCAAAAGGCCATTTCGATCATGACCGTCGCGCGCTTGTCGAGGCGCAGGCGGCGGGCGACACGGCGCGCGGCGCCGCTCATCGGGCGCGGAAGCCGGGGGCGGAATATCTGGGTCATGTGCAAATCACCCGTTTGGTCGATGTGTTGGCGCTGTACGGCTGGTTGCGCAGGATCGTGCTCGACGACAATGTCGTTTCCTGCGGCATGCCGAGAACACGCCAGACCGGCAGGACCCGCTTGAACTTCATCGACGCGGTATAGAGGACGACGTCGTCCGCGCTGCCGTTACCCGTCGACCCGCGGTCGTTGTCGAGCGTCCCGTTGTTGTTGACGTCCTCGAAACATTCGCCCGGATCGCGGACGCCATTGCCGTTGCGGTCGTCGAAGGTTTCCGGATTGCTCACCTCGCTGAAGCTTTCATAAGCCTTGCGCGAGAAATGGACGTCGGCGTTCTTGAACACCTTCAGCACCTGCGAGCGGACCTTGGCATCCAGCCCCGACGGATCGCTCACATAACCTTCCAGCGTCGACGAACGCGCCGACTGGCTGACCGCGCCCTGCAGCACCTGCTGGGCATACATCTGCCAGCAATAGTCGAAGATCCCCATGATCAGCAGCAGGAAGACCGGCGCCGTCAATGCGAATTCCAGGATCGCGGTCGCGCGATTGTCGCGGCGAAGCTTCCGAAGCGAGGCCAGACGCCGGATCATTGCGACAGCCTCAGCTTCGAGATCTGCTGCGCGATCGCCTGGAAGTTGGCGTTGAGCTGCGCGGCGTTGGCGGCCTGATAGGCCTTGTCCGCGGTCGCGCAGGTCTTGAGCGGGGTCGTGAGGTTCACGCCGAATCCGACCACCCAGATGGTGATATTCTTGCCCTTCACCTGTTCGCACAGTTGCAGGAAGCGATTGACGTGGCGGTTGACCGCGTCGGTGTCGCTGGTCGCGCCGATGCGCCCGGTCGACTGCTCCTGGCTCTGGAACGAGAAGTTCGAGCGCGGCGCCGTCGGTTCACCGTCGGTCATGAAGATGATGTGACGGCTGATCGGCCGGTTGTTCGGCGCGGTTTCATTCTCGCTCTTGAACAGGCCCGTCGGCGACAGCAGCCGCGCACCCCAGACCATGCCGGCGTCGTGATAGGTATAACCCTGTGCACGCAGCAAGCCGATATAGTTGACGAAGGTGCTGCGATCATTCTTGGTCATCGTCGTCAGCTTCATCGCGGCCGGCGGGCATGCAGCGATATCCGAACCACCCGCGGCATTGTCGGCAAAGCTGTTGACGTTCGACGTGCTCGTCGACGTCGTCGCGGCGATACCGCTGCGGCTGTACGCAAAGTCCGACAGGAACATCTGCCACTGCGTCGCGGGATCGGACGTCGGGACCATGTCGATGTTCATGTCATAGGCGTCGGACGGCGCCGTCGTCGTCGAGTTGAACGGCTTCGTCTGGCGCTCGATAATGCAGCCGGCCCAGTTCCAGGTTTCGTTGACGCCCTTGGTACCGGTATCGAAGGTCAGCGAGCCGCCACCCTTGCCCGCGGCGACGTTGAGGCTGCGGTTCTCATATTGGAAATAATCGAACTGCTTCACCGGCGGCTGCGTCAGCGTCTGCGGCGTCGTCTCCGTATAGGTGACCGTACGCTGGCGGCGCTGGCATTTGCCGCCGCTCGTCGTGATCCACTGATACTGGTTTTCCTTGTAGGTGTAGTCCTGCTTGACGTCGGTCTTGGTGATCTGGTTGCCGCTACCGTCGACATATTGCGCGGTCTGCGTCGAATAGGTGCTGCCCGACTTGGCGGGCGTGGTCGCCGCGGCCTGGTTGGGCGTCTTGCAGTTCGCCTGGGTCGAGCTGAAGTCGGCCCAGCTGCCCCACGTGCCATAGCTGTTGGTGCCGTTCGTCGCGGTACCGTTGCTGGTCGTTCCCGTGCCCCACACCGTCTTCCAATAAGGCGTGCGCGAGGGAATCGTCGCGGTGTCGGAAATCCACGCGGGGTTCGCGGTGTTCAGGATCGCGCCGACATTGACGGTGCCGCTGTAGGGTACGACGCCAAAACGCAGGCGACCGTCGCCAAGGTCGGCGTTGGTCAGCGTATCGAAGAAAGAGATCGACGCATTCCGCAGCGCCTCGATGCGCGACACCGAATCGCCCGAGTTGATCGTGTCCATCGAGCCCGTGACGTCGAGGACCAGCATGATGTCGGCGTTCGAGATTTCCAGCTTCGCGGTGCAGTTCACCGACAGCTCGAATCCGGTCTTGCCGAAGATGCGCATCACCGTCGTGGGAAGGTGCGTCCTCGCGGTGCCCACGACGTTCGCGGTGCCCTGGCCCTGCGACGTGAACTGGGTCCGGCTGCTGTCATAGGTGCCGTCGGGGAAGTTGAAGCCGAACATCTTGTTCGCTTCGGCCTTTGCGGTCGCGGTATAGGTTCCCGCCGCCATGGAACGGCGGCCGGCGAGAACGCCGGCGTCGCACGCCTGCTGCAAGCGAAGCTGCGCCATATAGGCGCGGCCGATATCGACGCCCGAACCGACCATGCCCAGCACAGGCACGATTGCGGCCGCGGTCAACATCATGGCGTTGCCGCGCTGGTCGCGAATTAGCTTCGAGGTGCCAGCCCGCAGGCGGCTGAAAGAGATCCCTCGCATGGTCTAAACCCCTCTTGGACCAGAGGCGCCACCCACCCAGATGCGCTTCCGGTATCCTTGCACCTAGGGGAGGAGTGCTTACCAAATTGCTAATCGCCGACCGTGACATGCGCGCTTTTCTGCCACTTTTGCTCCGTATCGGGACAGAATGCGGCCGTTCGCCGCAACAGATGCACAAGAAATCTCACTCTGCTATTCGGCATCTTATGCCCGCGACACCAGCCTGGCCGCCCGCCAGTACACCCCGCCTTTTCGTCGACCAGCCACTGGGACTCGATGCCGCGCCGGTCATCGACGGTCCGGCGGCGCATTATCTGCTTCACGTCATGCGGATGAAGGCCGGCGACCCGCTGCTGCTGTTCGACAATCGCAGCGGCGAATGGCTTGGGACGATCGCCGACGCCGGCAAGCGTGCGGCAACGATCCGCATCGAGCGCCAGATGCGCGAGATCGAGCGCGTGCCCGACCTGTGGCTCTGCTTCGCGCCGGTAAAGAAGGCCAGGCTCGACTGGATCATCGAAAAGGCGACCGAACTGGGCGTCGCACGGCTTCAACCCGTCATCACCGAACGGACGATCGTCGAGCGGGTGAAGCAGGAACGGATCGAGGCACAGATCGTCGAGGCGTGCGAGCAATGCGGCCGCACCGCGCTCCCCGAGCTGGCCGAGCCGTTGAAGCTGCCGCAGTTGCTGAAGGAATGGCCGGAGGAGCGCGCGCTGTTGTTCGCCGACGAAGAGGGCGGCGCCCCGATGGCATCGGTCGCCGCGCCGGCGCCCGCCGCGATCCTCACCGGGCCCGAAGGCGGCTTCACGGTGCGCGAGCGCGAAATGCTGGTCGCGACGCCCGCCGTCCGCCGCGTGACGCTCGGCCCGCGGATTTTGCGCGCCGAGACGGCCGCCATCGCCGCTACCGGCCTGTGGATGGCGCTGAACGGCGACTGGGCAGCCAAGTAGCTGCTATTCTGTCCCATTCTCGGACAATATTGCTGCCAATCTGGCAGCTTTTAACTCCATATTAGTCATATTGGCCGCAAGGGTCGGCGATGCAACGGCGAGACCAGAGCCGAGATCGCTGGCGTGGGGGCCAGCGATCGCTGTCGGCCCGAACACTGACCATGTTCGCTGGCGCTCGCCGTTGCAGCCACGCGAGCCCGGGAAAGACCACCTTCGGTGTCATGGTGAACTGATCGGATTGCTTTTTTTGCACAGCGTCCTAATGGCGCGGAAATGAGCACGCGCACGGCTTCCGATCAGAACGATCCCATCATAGAAAGCCGCGACCAGCTCGCGGTCCCCATGGCCAAGGGTGAAAAGCCCAAGGATCGATGGCGGATCGGCACCGAGCACGAAAAATTCGTCTACCGTACCGCGGATCATCGCGCGCCGTCGTACGACGAGCCCGGCGGCATCCGCGACCTGCTGATGGCGCTCACCCGTTTCGGTTGGGAACCGGTGATCGAGGGCGGCAATGTCATCGCGCTGGCGGGCAGCGACGGCACCGTCAGCCTCGAACCCGCCGGCCAGCTCGAACTGTCGGGCGCGCCGCTCGAGAATCTCCACCAGACCTGCGCCGAAACCGGCCGCCATCTGAAACAGGTCAAGGAAGTCGGCGCCGAACTCGGGCTCGGCTTCCTGGGGCTGGGCATGTGGCCCGACAAGACCCGCGCCGACCTGCCGATCATGCCCAAGGGTCGCTACAAGATCATGCTCGACCACATGCCGCGTGTCGGCACGATGGGGCTCGACATGATGCTGCGCACCTGCACCATCCAGACCAACCTCGACTATTCCAGCGAGGCCGACATGGTGCAGAAATTCCGCGTGAGCCTGGCGCTTCAGCCGCTCGCGACCGCGCTCTTCGCTTCCTCTCCCTTCACCGAAGGGAAACCGAACGGCTTCATGTCGTACCGCAGCCATATCTGGACCGACACCGATCCGGCGCGCACGGGCATGCTGCCCTTCGTGTTCGAGGACGGCTTCGGATACGAACGCTATGTCGACTATATGCTCGACGTGCCGATGTACTTCGTCTTCCGCGACGGCAAATATATCGACGCGGCTGGCCTCAGCTTCCGCGATTTCATGAAGGGCGAGCTGTCGGTGCTGCCGGGCGAACTGCCACGCCTCTCCGACTGGAACGACCATTTGTCGACCGCCTTTCCCGAAGTGCGACTCAAGAGCTTCCTCGAAATGCGCGGCGCCGATGGCGGCCCATGGAACCGCATCTGCGCGCTCCCCGCGCTGTGGGTGGGCCTTCTCTATGACCAGGGCGCACTCGACGCCGCCTGGGATCTGGTCAAGGGCTGGAGCATCGAGGAACAGCAGGCGCTGCGCGACGCCGTACCGAGCGAGGGTCTCGACGCCCCGGCGCCCGGCGGCGGCACCGTCGGCCAGCTCGCGCATCAGGTTCTCGACATCGCCGCCGCCGGCCTCGCCGCACGCGGAGAGGTCAATTCGATGGGCGACAACGAGGTCGGTTTCCTCGAGCCGCTGCGGCAGATCGCGAAGAGCGGCAAATCTCCCGCGCACGACCTGCTCGACCGCTACGAAGGGCCCTGGGCCGGCGACCTCTCGAAAATATACGACGAGCTCAGCTTCTAGAGGCGGCCGCCGCACGGATTTTGCGACAGAGGATTTCCGTGATATCATCGTGACCTAGCCCATTTTCAGGGGAGCCGGTGATGCGCGCTGTCAAGATGAGCCTGGTTGCTTTCGCCCTGCTGTCGGCGGCCACGCCCGCATCGGCGCAGACCGTCAATTCGGCCGCCGATATCGGTTCCAATTTCAACTCCAACTATTATGCGAGCGCCGGAGTGCTCGTGCCCGATCGCGAGGCACAGGTGCAGACCATCCTCAGGCGACTCGATGAGGTCTGCAACAGCAAGCGCAGCGCCGACCAGCGCCGCTGCGCCCGCGCATGGCGGATCATCGACGACGCCCACGCCAAATTGCAGGCGCGCCGCGCGGCCGAAGCCGCGACGGCGGCCGGGGTCGCGAACCCGTAAGGCCGCGCGCCTTTCGGCCCGACTGTCACAAACTGCAGCAATTGCGCAACACTGCGGACACGAACGTCAGCGGCGCGTTCGCGGGCGATTGACCACGCACCCGACCGACGCCAACCACAGGGTCGGATTTTCCGCCGCCTCTCCCATTCTGTCCATTTCAGGAAGCTTGCCATGCGCCACTTTCCTTCCGCTACCGCTATAGCTTTCGCCCTCGCCGCCAGCGGCTGGGCCGTACCCGCCGCCGCCCAGGATAGCGCCCCCGCCGCCGAAAACAGCGGGCTTGGCGATATCGTCGTCACCGCGCAGCGCCGCGAGGAAAGCCTGAAGGACGTGCCAGTGTCGGTCAGCGTTCTGGCCGGCGACACGCTGGGCGCGATCACCTCGACGGGTGCCGACGTCCGCGTCCTCGCGGGCCGCGTTCCCAGCCTCAACATCGAAAGCTCGTTCGGCCGCACCTTCCCGCGCTTTTATATCCGCGGGCTCGGCAACACCGACTTCGACCTCAACGCCTCGCAGCCGGTCAGTGTCGTCTATGACGACGTCGTTCTCGAAAACCCGATCCTGAAGGGCTTCCCGATCTTCGACCTCGACCGCGTCGAAGTGTTGCGCGGGCCGCAGGGCACGCTGTTCGGCCGCAACACGCCCGCGGGCATCGTCAAGTTCGACACCGTCCGCCCCGGCAAGACCGGCGGCTACGCCCGGGCGAGCTATGGACGCTATGGCACCAGCCAGGTCGAGGTCGCGGCGGGCGCCGCCGACGACAATGGCTTTTCGGTCCGTCTCTCGACGCTGTTTCAGCATCGCGACAACTGGGTCGACAATGTAGCCACGACGCAGAAAAAGGATCTGGGCGGCTATGACGACATCGCCGCGCGGCTTCAGCTGCAATATGAAAGCGGCCCCTTCACCGGCCGCGTGACCGGCCAGGTCCGCGTCTATGACGGATCGGCGATCATCTTCCGCGCCAATACGCAGGTACCGGGCAGCAATCACCTTGTCGGCCTCGGCGGGGCGGGCACCGAATTCGAGCGCGACAAGGTCTATCAGGACGGGCTGAATTTCCAGAAGCTCAACACCTATAATGTCGGGTTGAACCTCGAATATGATTTCGGGCCGGTGACGCTCTATTCGGTCACCTCCTACTGGAACGGCAATCTCCGCAGCCGCGGCGACATCGACGGCGGCTTCGGCGCCGTCTTCCTGCCCGTGTCGGGCCCCGGGCTCATCCCCTTCCAGGCGCAGAGCCAGGACAATGTGCCCAGCCTCGACCAGTTCACGCAGGAGGTGCGCGTCGCGTCGAACAACAGCGGCGGGCTCGGCTACCAGTTCGGCGCCTTCTATTTCAACGAAGACCTCGACATCTCCAGCTTCGAGTTCGGCGGGCCGACCGACGTCACCCCGTCGGCGATCGCGATCCAGCGTCAGGAGAGCGAGGCCTATGGCATCTTCGGCTCGGTCAACTATGCGTTCGACAACGGCCTGAAGCTTCAGGCGGGCGCGCGCTACAATCACGACACCCGCGATTTCGTCGCCTCGCGCCCGGTAGAGACGCGGCCGATCTTCGTCGTCAGCCCGAACACCCCGGTTCCGCCGCAGTCCGCCAACGTAAAGGGCAAGCTGCTGACCTGGGATGCCAGCGCGACCTATGCGGCATCGGACGATGTCACCGTCTATGCGCGCGTCGCACGCGGTTACCGCGCGCCGTCGGTGCAGGGCCGCCTGACCTTCTCGCGCGTGATCTCGACCGCCGACCAGGAAGAAACCATGTCGTACGAGGCTGGGATCAAGACCTCCTTCCTCGACAATCGCGTCCGCTTCAACCTGACAGGCTATTATTTCGACACCAAGGATCTTCAGCTGACGGCGGTCGGCGGCACGTCGAACGTCGCCAGCCTGCTCAACGTCGACGCCAAGGGTCATGGGATCGAGGCCGAGCTGCAGGCCGCGCCCGCGCGCGGGCTGACCTTCACCGTCGGCGGCGCCTGGAACGTCGCGAAGATCGACGATGCCAACGCCTTCGTCGCGGGTTGCGGCTCGGCAACGCCGTGCACGATCCTCGACCCGGTCCGCCCGGGCAGTCCCGGCATCTATTCGATCGACGGCAACCAGCTTCCGCAATCGCCGAAATTCTCGGTGAACTGGACCGCGGGCTATGAAATCCCGGTCGGCAACGGCGCGATCTATGCCTTCACCGACTGGTATTATCGTTCGAAGATCCAGTTCTTCCTCTATCGCTCGGTCGAATTTTCGGACGACAAGCTGCTCGAGGGCGGGCTGCGCGTCGGTTATCGCACCGACCGCTTCGACGTCGCGGGCTTTGTGCGCAACATCACGAACGACGCATCGCCGACCGGCGGAATCGATTTCAACAACCTGACCAGCTACGTCAACGAACCCCGCATCTGGGGCGTCGAGGCAGGCTTCAAATTCTGATCGATCGATCCTCCCCGTGCCGAAGGGCATGGGGAGGGCCCAACGCCTATGCGACCGGACCGACGCGCGGATCGGGCTCGAGGCGGATCAGCGGGCGCGTGCGCCCCGAAAGGCGGCCGAATAGCCGCGGTATCAGCGCATTCTGCTGCGCCCAGCTCCAATAGGCCTGATAGGCGGGATCGGCGAGAAGATGCTTCTCCTCGGTCTTCGCGCGCCAATAATAGATGCCGCTGACCGCCGCGAGGAGCAGCGTGTTGCGCACCGCTTCGACCGCGCCGCCCGCGGTGACGAGGAAGGGCAGCGAGCCGATCCACCAGCTCAGATTCTTGGAGACATAGGCCGGGTGCCGCGTGAAGGCATAGGGGCCGTGGGTGATGACGCCGCGGTGCGTCAGGTTCGAAAAGCGGATGCCGAACGCCATCGTCGCCCACGCATAGACCGCGACCAGCAGGAACAGGACGCCCGCCCATACGGCCATCAGCGTATCATGCCCCTCCAGCCAATAGCCCCAGTCGGCGCCATTGACCTGATAATCCAGCGGCCCGCCGTTCATCAGGATGAAGGGCGGATAGCAGGCGAGCGCCGCGATCCATCCCATGAAATAGGGGTTCGCCGTCCGGATATGCGAATCGAGCGGCTTCATCGTCAGGATATAGCCGACCGTCGCGATATGGACGTCGACGAGGTACAGGACGTTGATCGCCCAGATCCCCATCATATAGGGATTGGCGAGCACCTCGCTCATCTGCACGCTGACGAGCGACGAGAAATTGCCCGGCACGATCGACAGCATGAAGGCGGTGAAGAACGCCTTCACCGCCCAGGCGCGAAAATGATGCGCGATCGCGCGGCCGTCGACCGGCTGGCCCGGCGCGATCATCCAGCGGCCGAACTGATAACAGCCGTCGCGCGGCTCGATCATGCGGCGGTCGAGCCAGAGCATATAAGGCACCGAGACGAGCAACAGCCACGGCGCCACCCGTTCGAGCAGGTCCATCGAGAAGGCGTAATTTCCCTCCCAATAATAGCGCATCGTCGCATAGAAGCCCGCGATCAGCGCCCAGGTCGCCCACAGGCCCGCAAGCTTGGTCAGGCTGATGTCCAGCGTTTCGCGCCACGGGCGGCGCTGCGCCCAGTCGATCCCGGTCGATGGATTGCGATGCACCTTGTCGACGAATACCGACCACAGCACCATCGGCACGCCGCACGCGAACACGCTGAGAATCGCCGAATTGGGTCCGTTCATCGGCCCGCGATCGCCCCAGTCGATTCCCAGCCAGGCCGCGATCTCGGGCGCATAGCGCGCGATCAGCAGATAGCTCATCAGCCCGAGCAGGCCGACGATCCCCACCCCTGCGCTGACCGCCGATCGCGGCCGCCGCACACTCGCGGGCGCCGGTTCCTCAGCGGCGCTCGCGCCTTCGGATATCGAAAGATGGGGCATATGCGTCACCCCTTTCTCCTACCCGGAAATGGTAAGCAAGCCGTCAATGTTAACGGGCGATTCGCGGCGCGAAATACAGCCATAATGGCACTGGTTGCGCCTTCTGACACCGTTCACCGCGAGTCCTTTTCGACTCGGCGCGAGTCGCCCGCCAAAGATTCGCAAGGGGTCGGCGGGCCTGTTAAGGGCCCCATCAAGTCGGGGCGGAGGGCTCCACATAAAAACAAGATGGGGTCGCCACTTGTCATCGAAATCAACGGGCCTGCGCGATTTGCGCCAGCGCGTCTCTGCGCTGTTTCAGGACCATGAAATCTTCATTCGCACGCACGGTCATGTGCGTTTCCTTCGTATTTCGGCTGTCTGGCAAAAGCGCGTCGCGCTGATCGCCGGCACCGTCGTGCTTGTCTGGGCGGGGATTACCCTCGCCATTCTCGCGAACCAGCTGCTTAGCTCAGGCGAGCGCGCCGAAGTCGCCGAAAAGCAGGCCGCCGCCGCCGCGGCCGAGGCGCGCATCGCGAAATACCGCGACCGCGTCGCCGAAACCGCCGCCGACCTCGAAGAGCGGCAGGGACAGCTCGAACAATGGTCGAAGGATCATTTCGGTGTCGAGCCCGCCGCCGTCACGCCCGAAATCGGGACCGAGACGAAGGCCGAGCCCGCCGCGCTGGAAACGAGCGCGATCGATCCGAACCTTCCCCCCGAAGCGCAGGCGCTCGCTCGCATCGAACGGCGCCAGGAACAATTTGCTGCGCGCCTGCTCGCCGCGGTCAACGACCGCGCCTCGAAGGCCGAGGTTGCGGTCGCCCAACTCGGGATGGACCCGGCGTCGCTCGTCCGCAACGCGGCGGCCGGACGCGGTGGTCCCTTCATTCCCTATCGCGGCAAGATGGGCAAGGCACAGGCCTTTGGCCCGTCGTTCGCCGCGCTCGAAGGCGCGCTGTTCCGGATGGAAGTGCTGGAACGCACCCTCGTCGCCGTCCCGTCGGGCAAGCCCGCCGACGTGCTGATGATGACGTCGAGCTTCGGCTATCGCAGCGACCCCTTCACCGGCGCCGGCGCGATGCACGCGGGTCTCGACTTCCGCGGCCCGATCGGCACGCCGATCGTTGCCGCCGCACCAGGCCGCGTCAGCTTCGTCGGACAGAAGTCGGGCTATGGCAATGTCGTCGAGGTCGACCATGGCCAAGGCATCATGACCCGCTATGCCCACTTGTCCGGTTTCACCACCACGGTCGGCAGCCAGGTCGCCGCCGGCCAGCAGATCGCCAAGATGGGATCGACCGGCCGTTCGACCGGCAGCCATCTGCATTTCGAAGTTCGTTTGAACGGGGTCGCGGTCAACCCGCGCCGTTTCCTGGAGGCCAAAGCCGATGTTCTCGAAGTCAAAAACGACGCCCGACAGCGAGTCGGGGCTGTCGCTTCCCCACGCAACGCCGACGCTGCCCGCTAAGATGGCGACCGGCGCGCGTCATACGACCTTCTCGGTCCTCGGATCGGATGTGGTCATCACCGGTAACGTCGCCGCCAGCGTCGACCTGCATGTCGATGGCAAGATCGACGGCGACCTGAAATGCGCGAACCTGGTCCAGGGCGAGGCGAGCGAGATCAAGGGCGCGGTCGTCGCCGACACCGCAAAGATCGCGGGCCTGCTCGACGGGTCGATCGAAGCGAAGACGCTGATCGTCCATGCGACCGCGCGCATCACCGGCGACGTGATCTATGAAAACATCACGATCGAGAATGGCGGCAAGGTCGAAGGCAAGCTGTCGCACCGCCGCGCAGGTGCGATAAAGTCGCCGCCGCCGCTCGAGGTGGTCGAGAACAAGTCGATGGGCGCCTGATCCGCGCCCACGCTCCCCGTCGGCGGCGGCGTCAGTTCGACAACGCCGCCTCGCGGTCCGGGGCGTCGCCCTGCGGGCCATTCAGGCAGCGTTGCACGACGACGCAGTCGCGCCCGCCGCGCTTGGCATCATAAAGCGCTTCGTCGGCCAATCGGTACAATTGCTGGAAATCGCTCGCTGGCCGGACTTCGGCCACGCCGGCGCTGGCGGTGACCGTCCCCTCGCCGATCACCACGCTGTGATCGCAGGCTGCGATCCCGCGCCGCACGCTTTCGGCGAAGCGGGAGAGGACCAGCCCCTCCATCCCCACCGTCAACAGGCCGAACTCCTCGCCGCCCAGCCGCGCGACCGAGCACATCGGCCCTTCCCATCGCTCGATCCGCCGCGCCACTTCGCATAGCACCGCGTCGCCCGCGTCATGGCCGTGGACGTCGTTGATCGACTTGAAGCGATCGATATCGACCAGCAGCAGCGCCGCCGACAGCTCGTCGGCATGCGCGCGGTCGAGCAGCGGCGTTACGCTTTCGACGAAGCCGCGCCGGTTGAGCAGACCGGTCAGCGGATCGCGCCGCGCCAGCTGCTGCGCAAAGGCCTCCGACGCGCGCGCGCGGTCGCGCTCGACACGAAGCTGCGCAAGCCGCCGCGTTGCCGACGCCGACAACCACAGCGCCTGCCAGGTCGCGGCGAGCAGCACGAGTATCTTCGATCCGCCGCCCCACATGCCGTCGTCGACATCGACGATATGAATGAAGCCCAGCACCGCCATCGGCAGGCACCAGGCGGCCAGAAAATCGCGCGCCTCGACCGACCCGCGCCGCCAGGCAAGGCTCAGATAGGCCGCGACCGCGATCAGATCGGCAATGACGATCAGCCCCAGCACGTCGCCCCATTGGGCCAGGCTTTCGCTTCGGATCAGCGCCAGCGGAACGCCCAATATACCCAGCGATGCGCCGAGGACGAGCGCCGCGACGCGCAGCCGCCGCGAGACCAGGCTCGGCTCGACGGCAAGGATAGCGCTGGCGGTCGCGATGGAGATCGCCAGACAGGACAGGAAGGTCGCGACCTGCGCCGATATCGTCCCCGCGAGTCCGGGAAACAGGCCCAGATGTGCCTGCGACCATACGCCGCCCCATAGCAGCATCACGGCGGACCACGCGGCCTGCCACGCCAGATATTGGCGGCGCACCGCAACCGAAAGCGACAGGCTATAGATACCGCTGACCAGCAGCAGGGTCAGCGCGGCACCGATCGCCACCGCCATGCCGGTCGACTGGACGACCGCCTCGGTCTTCGGGATCAGCCGCGCGCGCAGCAGGCCCAGGCTGGCGAGCCGGTCGAAACGCATCGTCACGCCGACCAGCGGCACGCTCCGTTCCGGCGCCTCGAACAGGATTTGCCCGCCCGCGCGCCAGTGCGACCCATAATCGCCTTGCCGCACCTCCTGCCAGCGCACCGTTCCGTCGGCATAGGCAAAGGCCACCGCCAGACGGTCGAAACGGGACTGATGGACCATCAGCGCCAGGTCGCTGCGCGAAATCGGCAAATGTTCGGGATCGGTGCGCAGCCACAGGCTGGCGCGGTGATAGCCGGCGGGCGCGCCGGTGCAGGAAAATCGCAGCGAGGTCAGCGCATCGTCGGCAACGTCGATGCCGCTTTGTGCATAACATAGCTCGCGATCGACATGCAGCGTCTCGGCTTTCGCCGGGGCGGCCGACAGCATCAGCAGGCACCAGGCAAAGCCAAGTGCAAGCCGGCCGAACAGGCCCTTCAATGGATCAGCCCCCGCTATCATCCGCCCCCTATTGCACCAATATCTTTGAAAATCTTTACTATCCTGCCGAGAAGGAACCAGATCGGCAGCGGTCGGGGCGGCCGACGCGCAGCCGGACCGCGACCCGGTCGCCCAGGCCGACGCCCTCGGCGCGTTGCACCGCCATCTTCACCGGCAACAGATAGCCGCCGTCGCGGGGGAACAGCGATGTCGCGAATTCGCTCGCGCCGATGCGGGCGACGACCGGCACGACCCCCCAGCCATAGCTTTCGCTCAGCGCCGCATAGCGGATGTCCGCGACATGTGCTTCGGGAATGGCCGCGAACAGATAGGGCGGCGGCCCGCGCCATTCGATGATCCCGGCGTCGAATGCGATTTCTTCCATCATCAGTTCCTCGGTGCCTGCCGGCGATAGCTAAGCGCTTCGGCGACATGGATTCGGCCGATCGCCTCGGCCCCCGCCAGGTCTGCGATCGTTCGCGCGACGCGCAGGATGCGTGTGTAGCCGCGCGCCGACAATCGCATCGCCTCGGCCGCCTGCGCGAGCAGTTTCCGCCCGGGCTCGTCGGGGGTCGCGACCGCCTCCAGCAACGGGCCGTCGATCTCGGCATTGGTCCGCGCCCTGTGGCTGGCATAGCGCGCCGTCTGGATATCCCGCGCCGCCGCGACCCGGGCCGCGACGTGCGCGCTGCCCTCGGCGGGGGGCGGCAGCACCAGGTCGGCGGCGCTGACCGCCTCGACCTCGACATGCAGGTCGATACGGTCGAGCAGCGGCCCCGACAGCTTGGCCTGATAATCGGCGGCGCAGCGCGGCGCGCGGCTGCACGCCAGCGCAGGATCGCCCAAATGCCCGCAGCGGCACGGGTTCATCGCCGCGACAAGCTGGACGCGCGCCGGAAAGGTGACATGCGCATTGGCGCGCGCGACGCTGACCTCGCCCGTTTCGAGCGGCTGGCGCAGGCTGTCGAGCACGCCGCGCTGAAATTCGGGCAGCTCGTCCAGGAACAGCACGCCCAGATGCGCCAGGCTGACCTCGCCCGGCCGCACGCGCAGGCCGCCACCGACCAGCGCGGGCATCGACGCCGAATGGTGCGGCGCGCGAAACGGCCGCGCGCGGATCAGCCGCCCGCCCTCCAGCCCTCCGGCGACCGAGGCGATCATCGACACCTCCAGCGCTTCGGCGGGCGTCAGGTCGGGCAGGATGCCCGGCATGCACGCCGCCATCAGCGACTTGCCCGCGCCGGGCGGGCCGCTCATCATCAGATTATGCGCGCCCGCCGCCGCTATCTCGAGCGCGCGCTTCGCGGTTTCCTGCCCCTTTACCTGCGACAGGTCGGCGGTGCGCACCGGCGTTTCCACCTCGCCCGGCGCCGGCGGCGCCAGCAGCGCGCTTCCCTTGAAATGATTGAGGAGCGCCAGCAGGTCGGGCGCGCCCAGCACCTCGGCATTGCCCGCCCACGCCGCCTCGGGTCCCTGCGCCGCGGGACAGATCAGCCCGCGCTCGACGCTGCCCGCATGGATAGCGGCGAGCAGCACCCCCGGCGACGCCGCGACGCGCCCGTCGAGCCCGAGCTCGCCGACGACGACATAGGCGCTCAGCGTCTCGGCATCGATCACGCCCATCGCGCCGAGCAATGCGAGCGCGATCGGCAGGTCGTAATGCGATCCCTCCTTGGGCAAGTCGGCGGGCGACAGGTTGATCGTGATCACCTTCGGCGGCAGCGACAGGCCGATCGCGGCGATCGCGGCGCGCACGCGCTCGCGGCTCTCGCCCACGGCCTTGTCGGGCAGGCCGACGACCACGAACCGGGGCAATCCCGGCGTGATCTGACATTGTACTTCCACCCCCCGCGCGTCGATGCCCAGATAGGCAACGGTTGAAACGATCGCGACCATGATCCCTCTTTGTTCTCCCCCACTTCCTCTTAGGGCGAGCGCCGCGAAGGTCGAGTCCTTTTACCGCCGTCTTGGCGCCTATTGCCGATCGCGGTTTGACAACATACCAACTGGTCGGTATGCAACCCCTCATGAACGCGACTCGAACCCCTTCCGCCACTCCCGCCCGTGCCCCACGGGGCAGCGCGCGCGCCGCGCTGATCGCGGCGGCGCATGCGACCGTGCGCAAACAGGGCTATGCCGCGACCAGCGTCGATGAAATCTGCACGACCGCCGGCGTGACCAAGGGCGCCTTCTTCCATCATTTCGAATCGAAGGAAGCGCTGGCGGTCGCCGCGGCGGAGGGCTGGACCGAACGCGCGCGGCCGATGTTCGAACTCGCGCCGCACAACCGGCTGGACGATCCGCTCGACCGATTGCTCGGCCATATCGATTTCCGCCTGTCGATGCTCGACGGCCCGACCGAGGACTACACCTGCTTCGTCGGCACGATGGTGCAGGAGGCCTATGCGACGAGCGACCGCATCCGCGCGGCGTGCGAGGCGAGCATCAACGCCTATTGCGAGGCACTGGCCCCCGACATCCAGGCGGCGATGGACGTTTACGGCGTCCCCGAAGGCGTCACCGCGATCGGTCTGGCCCAGCATGTCCAGTCGGTTCTGCAGGGCGCCTTCGTTCTGGCGAAAACGACCAACGATCCGGCGATTGCGCGCGGGACCGTCACCCATCTGAAGCGTTATGTCCGGATGCTGTTCGGACGGAATTGAAAACGAAACCTCAAACCCAGGAGAGCCCCCGATGTCCGATACCCCAAAGATGATCTTCGTGAATCTTCCTGTCGCGGACCTCGCCAGGTCGATGGCCTTCTACCAGGCGCTCGGCTTTACCAACGAACCGCGTTTCACCGACGAAACCGCCGCCTGCATGGTCTGGTCGGACGCGATTTTCGTGATGATCCTGACGCACGACAAGTGGAAGGTGTTTACCGACCGTCCCATCCCACCGACGACGTCGAGCGAGGTGTCGCTCGCGCTTACCCTCGGCAGCCGGGAAGCGGTCGACGCGATGGTCGACGCCGCGGCGCAGAATGGCGGCACCGCCGACATCAACCCGGCCCAGGATCATGGCTTCATGTACGGCCGCGACCTTTGCGATCCCGACGGCCATGTGTGGGGACCGCTGTGGATGGACCCCGCGGTCGCGAACGGCGCCGAGCCGGTGCCGGAGGTCTCGCTGTGAGTTTCCAGGCCTATCTCGACAATGTCGAGGCCAAGACGGGCAAGTCGGCGGCGGACCTGAAAGTCCTCGCAACCGAAAAGGGTCTGGCCGACGCGGGGGGCATCGCCCCCGGCGTCAAGGCCGGCGCGATCGTCGACTGGCTGAAGACCGATTTCCAGCTCGGCCATGGCCACGCGATGTCGATCGTCGCCTATATCAAAGGGAAGAGGGACTGATCATGCCCGTGAACCCCCAAAGCAATGTCGAGGTCACCGCCTTCGACTGGGTGCCCGACTTCGCGCGCGGCTATGTCCGCGATCTTCGCCCGCGCTGGGCGTGCGAGGAGATCGGCCTCGATTATGCGGAGCATCTGATCAGTGCGATCAATCGCCCCGCCGACCATTTCCTGTTCCAGCCGTGGGGACAGGTTCCGGTGCTCAACGACGGCGGCATCCGCCTGTTCGAAAGTGGCGCGATCCTGCTTCACCTCGCCGAAAAGGACGCGCGGTTGATGCCGCGCGACCCGCAGGCGCGGGCCAATACGCTCGCCTGGCTGTTCGCCGCGTACAACAGCGTCGAACCGATGCTGTTCGAACTCGGCAATGTCGACCTGTTCGCGAAAGACGAACAATGGGCGCAGCTTCGCCGGCCCAGCCTGATCGAATTCATCCAGGGTCGGCTCGGCCGGCTGTCCGACGCCATTGGCGACAAGGAATATCTGGCGGGCGCGTTCACCGTCGCCGACATCGCGATGGCGACCGTGCTGCGCGAGGCGGTCGAGGCCGGCCTGATCGCCGAACAGCCGCGGCTACAGCGCTATCTCGACCGCTGCCTGGCGCGCCCCGCTTTTCAGCGCGCGCTCGCCGCGCAACTCGAAGCCTTCAGCGAAGAAGCGGGTCCACCCGCCGCCTGACGATCCGCTCCAACCCCCGAGGAGAGACATGATGACCTATGTGGAAGGATTTGTGGTCGCGGTGCCGACCGCCAACAAGGAAGCCTATCGCAAGCATGCCGCCGACGCGGCGCCGCTGTTCAGGGAATTCGGCGCGAGCCGGATGGTCGAATGCTGGGGCGACGACGTGCCCGACGGCAAGGTGAACGATTTCAAGGGCGCGGTTCAGGCAAAGCCCGATGAAACCGTCGTCTTCAGCTGGTTCGAATATCCCGACCGCGCGACGCGCGACGCCGCCAACCAAAAGATGATGAGTGACCCGCGCATGGAGGCGATGGGCGCGGACATGCCCTTCGACGGCTCGCGCATGATCTTTGCCGGCTTCGATTCGCTCCTCGACGACAGCGCGGAGGGCCGGATGGGCTATGTCGACGGCTATCTGGTGCCCGTCCCCGACGGCAACAAGGAGGCCTATCGCGCGATGGCGCAAAAGGCGTCGGAGGTGTTTCGCGATCACGGCGCGACCCGCGTCGTCGAGGCGTGGGGCGACGATGTGCCCGACGGCAAGGTCACCGACTATAATCGCGCATCGCACAAACAGGATGGCGAGACCGTGGTGTTCAGCTGGGTCGAATGGCCCGACAAGGAAACGCGCATGGCGGGCTGGGAAAAGGTCATGGCCGACGAGCGGATGGCGCATGATCCGAACGACCAGACCTTCGACGGCAAGCGCATGATCTACGGCGGCTTCGCGCCGATCGTCGAGGCATAACAGGTCCCCGCGGCGGCGAGGCCCGGCCCGCCGCCAAGTCACGTCACGGCACTGCATTGCACTGCACCATACGGCGCCGGCCCCGTCCGGATCCGCGTTCCGCAAGAGGAGCATCTTCATGACCGAGGCATCGAACTTCATCTGGTACGAACTGATGACCCCCGACCCGGCGGGCGCCGCGCGCTTCTATGGCGCGGTCGTCGGCTGGACGATCGCGTCCGAGGGCGAGCCCACCGCGGGCGGCGTCGACTACCGCATGATCGGGCGCAGCGACGGCGGCAATGCCGGCGGCGTGCTGGCGCTCGGCGCCGACATGATCGCCGGCGGCGCGCGGCCGATCTGGATCGGCTATATCCACGCCCCCGACGTCGATGCGGCGGTCGAGGCGATCAAGGCCGACGGCGGCAGCCTCCAGATGGACGCAATGGACATCCCCGTCGGACGCATCGCGATGGTCACCGATCCGCAGGGCGCGCCCTTCTATATCATGGACCCCACCCCGCCGCCGGGCATGGAGGGGATGGAAAGCGACGTCTTTTCGGTCGACCAGCCGCAGCGCATCCGCTGGAACGAGCTGGCGACGAGCGATCCCGACCGCGCGATCGCCTTTTACAAAAAGCATTTCGGCTGGGGCCAGGAAGGCGCGATGGATATGGGCGATATGGGCGTCTATCGCTTCATCCAGCGCGGCGACGTCGGGCTTGGCGCCGTCATGCCCCTGATGCCCGGCATGCCCGCGTCGATGTGGAGCTTCTACATCGGCGTCGACGACATCGACCGGGCGCAGGCGGCGGTGACCGCTAACGGCGGGACGATCACCAACGGTCCGATGGAAATCCCCGGCGGCGAGTTCGCGATGAACGGCATCGATCCGCAGGGCGCCTCCTTCGGCCTCGTCGGCCCGCGCAAATAAAGATCACGCACATCACAAGGGAGAGCGAAGATGGAAGGACAACCGAATCAGGGCCCGACCAGTGGCCTGACCCCGCATATCGCGATCGCCGACAAGCGCGGCGCGGAAGCGATCGAGTTTTACGTCAAGGCGTTCGGCGCGACCGAGAATATGCGCATGCCGGCCGAGGATGGCGTGCGGCTGATGCACGCGCATCTGACCGTCAACGGCGCGTCGCTGATGATGCATGACGATTTCCCCGAATATACCGGACACGCGATGAGCGCGCCGACCGGGGTGACGATGCACCTGCACGTCGACGACACCGACACTTGGTATCGGCGCGCGATGGAGGCCGGCGCCTCGTCGACGCTCGAACCGCACGATGCTTTCTGGGGGGACCGCTATGCCCAGGTGAAAGATCCCTTCGGCCATCTCTGGTCGATCGGCGGGCCCATCAAAGGAGAGAAATGATGACGCAGCAACCGACGACCCAGCCGGTCAGCCTCTGCCTCTGGTACGACAAGGATGCGGAGGAAGCGGCGAACTTCTATGCCGCGACCTTCCCCGACAGCCATGTCGGCGCGGTCCACAAGGCGCCGGGTGACTTCCCCGGCGGCAAGAAGGGCGACGCGCTGACCGTCGACTTCACCGTCCTCGGCATCGCGTGCATCGGCCTCAACGGCGGCCCGATCTTTCCGCACAGCGAAGCCTTTTCCTTCCAGGTCCACACCGACACGCAGGAGGAGACCGACCGGTACTGGAACGCGATCGTCGGCAACGGCGGACAGGAAAGCGCCTGCGGCTGGTGCAAGGACAAATGGGGCCTCAACTGGCAGATCACCCCGCGCGTCCTGACCGACGCGACGATGGGCGGCGACCCCGCGGTCGCGAAGCGCGCCTTCGATGCGATGATGACGATGAAAAAGATCGACATCGCGGCGATCGAGGCGGCGGTCCGGGGCGAAGAAGTTGGCGCGGCGTAATCCGTTCCTCTTCGCCTGGGCGCTCTGCGGCACGCTCGACATCGTCTATGCGGCGGTATGGAGCGTGCTCGCGGGCAGCGACCCGGCCAGGATGCTGCGCGGCGTCGCCAAGGGACCCTTTGGCGACGCGGCCGGCGACTGGGGCATCGGCGGCGCGCTCGCGGGCCTTGCCACCCATTATGCGATCATGGGCGCGATGGTCGCCTTCTGGTTCGCGCTCGTCCGCGCCATACCCGCGCTCGCGCGCCGGCCGTGGTGGCTGACCGGAACCATCTATGGCTTCGGCCTTTATCTGGTGATGAACGCCGTCGTGCTGCCACTCCGCTTCGGCGCGCCCTTCCCGCCCCCCGACCTGGTCAAGGGCGCGGTGGCGCTGTTTCCGCACATCTTCTTCATCGGCTGGCCGCTCGCGTGGCTGACCCGCAAGGACGCGCTCTGATGCTGATCTTCTATGGCCACCCCTTTTCCTCCTACACCTGGAAGGCGCTGATCGCGCTTTACGAAAAGGGCATCGACTTCGAATATCGCGCGCTGGAGACCGAGCCGCCCTTCACCCATCATGGCGAGCTGAAGGCGCATTGGCCCGTCGGCCAGTTCCCGCTGATCGTCCATGACGGCGTCCCGTATTTCGAATCCTCGATCATCATCGAATATCTTGACCATCTGGTCCCCGAACCGCGCCTGATCCCTGCCGATTTCGACGCCGCGCTAAAGGTCCGGCTGCTCGACCGCGTCTTCGACAATCATGTGATGAACAGGATGCAGATGGTGGTGGCCGACGCGCTGCGCGGCGCCGAAAACCACGTCCCGCTGATCATCGAACAGGCGAATGCCGCGCTCGAGACCGTCTATGCCTGGCTCGACCGGGAGCTTGCGGGCGGCGGCTGGGCGACGCCTTACGGCTTCACCCTCGCCGATTGCGCCGCGGGTCCGTCGCTCTTCTATGCCGACTGGGTCTATCGGATCCCCGACCGCTACGAAAATCTGCGCGCCTATCGCGCCCGGCTGCTCGCCCATCCCTCGATCGCACGCTGTGTCGAGGATGCCCGCCCCTATCGGCCCTTCTTCCCGCTCGGCGCGCCCGATCGCGATTGAGGGTCGCTTGCCCGGCGCGGCAAAGCGTCCCGAAATGCGGTTAACGCCGCGCTGACGCTGATGCTTTGCCATTTGGTCATCGCGCCCGCGCGAAAGCGGCGGCATGGTTTCGCCGACCGCCCTCGCCCGCACGCTGATCGTCGCCGCTCTCGCGGCGGTGCTGGCGTTCGCGCCGGCGCAGGCGCAACAGGTCGTCACCGTCACCACGACGACGGTGACCTGGACCTATGAGGATGTCGACGCCGATGTCGGCAACGGCGCCGACCAGGCGGACGACTTTGCCACGGCGCCGGACGAGGATGCCCCCGCCGAGGATACCGATCTCGCCGCGACCCGGCGCTATGCTCCATCGGCGACGCTCGCCACGGTCGGCCGCGCCCGGGCCAGTTTTGGCCCCTTCGCGGTGATCGACTACACGACGATCCGCATGGCGGGCGACGTGACCTCGGCCACCCCGCGCCAGTTCGCCGCGATGCTTGCGGCCTTTCCGAATTTGAAGCGCCTCGAAATGGTCGACTGTCCCGGCAGTCTGGACGAGGAAGCCAACCTGATTCTCGCCCGCGCGATCCGCCGGGCGGGTATGGAAACCGTCGTCCCGAGCGGCGGCTCGGTGCGGTCGGGTGCGGTCGAGCTCTGGCTCGCCGGTATCACCCGCCGCGCCGCTCCCGATGCCGAGTTTGGCGTGCATAGCTGGCTCGACGATACCGGGCACCAGGCGAACGACTACCCCGCCTCCGACCCGGTGCACGCCGAATATCTCAGCTATTATCGCGAGATGGGGATGGACGACACAAAGGCGCGTGCCTTCTATGCGCTGACCAACAGCACGCCCTTTGACGACGTACGCTATCTGACGCGCGACGACATGGCGCGCTTCGTCACGCTGAACTGAGCATCCGTCGCCAAAGCGACGGCCTCAACTGATCTAGCCTTGTAACACGCCTGCCGCGTCCCCAGATCGGAGCGCATGGGAAAGCGCAGCCTTTACCAGCGATTGCGAATGAACGCGCAGGTCCGCCTCGCGCTGTTCGTCCTCGGCGTGCTGCTGATGATCGCCGCACCGATCGTCGGCGTGCTGCCTGGCCCGGGCTTCATCATCCTCTTTCCCATCGGGCTGATGCTGTGCCTGCAGAACAGCGCCTGGGCGAAACGTCGCTATGTGCGCTTCAAGCGAAGCCACCCGCGCTACGGCGATCGCGCCGATCGGATCATGCGCCGGGTCAGTGCCGCGCGGCGGCGTGCGCGCGCCGCGCTGGAATCGCTAGATGGCGATTGACTTTCCGCCGACTCTTGCTTATCCGCGCCTCCAACAGTGGCCGCCCACGCTTGGCGGCCCTTTTCTGTTAAAGCATTTGACGAGATCTAGGGAAAACCGCGATGAAGCGCACCTATCAACCGAGCCGCCTCGTGCGCAAGCGCCGTCACGGCTTCCGCGCCCGCAAGGCAACCGTCGGCGGCCGCAAGGTTCTGGCCGCTCGCCGCGCCCGCGGTCGCAAGAAGCTGTCGGCCTAATCGCCGGCGCTTCTGCGCCAGCCCGTCTGGTGCGAACGCTTTCAAAACGTAGCGAATTTCTGGCTGCAAATCGCGGCCTTCGCTTTCCCATGCCCGGCTTCGTTCTGCTCGTCCGCCCGCGCGGCGACGACGACGATGTTCCGGGCATTGGCTTTACCGTCAGCAAAAAGGTCGGCAACGCCGTCACCCGCAACCGCATGAAGCGGCGCTTTCGCGCGCTGGCCCGCGCGGCGCTTCCCGAATCGGGTATCGCGGGCGCGGACCATGTGCTGATCGGCCGGCCCGGCGGCAACGACATCGCCTTTGCCGAACTTGGCGAGCATCTCGATTCGGCGCTGAAGCGCGCGGCGAAGAAGCTGACGCGATGAAGGCCTGCCCTACATCATCGCGCGAACGCAGAATTGCGGCATGATTCCCTGCCCGCCCCCCGAAAAAAAGCAATTCGCGAGTGAAACTGCTCAGTTTCCCGGGCTTTCCCGATGATCGCCCGCCTGCTGATCCTGATCGCGCGCGGCTGGCAGCTCGGCCCCTCGCGAATCCTGCCTCCGACGTGCCGCTATGCGCCGTCGTGCAGCGAATATGCGATCGTCGCGCTGAAACGCCATGGTGCGATCAAGGGTGGCTGGTTGGCGACAAAGCGGCTATTGCGCTGCCATCCTTGGGGCGGTCATGGCTACGACCCCGTGCCTTAGGCGCGGCATTTCCCGACATTTTTAGACGAAGAGAGACCGACGAGCGTGGACGACAAGCGTAACTGGATCACGGCAATCTTGCTGTCTGCGGCCATCCTGCTGGGTTGGAACTTCGTTTCGCAGAAATTCTTCCCGACACCGAAAAAGCCCGATGTGACGCAAACGGTCGCAGGGACGAACGGCACCCCGGCGACGACCCCAACAACGCAGGGCCAGCCGAGCGGACTGCCCGCCGCCCCCGGGGCTACCGCCCCCGTCAGCCAGGCGGTCGTCCCTGTCGAGGCCGCGCTCGCGTCGGGCAATCGCGTGCCGATCGAAACGCCGGCGATTTCGGGTTCGATCAATCTCGTCGGTGCACGCGTCGACGACATCACGCTCACCAAATATCGCCAGACGATCAAGAAGAACGCCCCGCCGGTGCGTCTTTTCGCCCCCGGCAACACCAAGGCCGCCTATTTCGCGAGCGTCGGCTGGGCGGCGCAGGGCATCCAGGTTCCGGCTTCGAACAGCGTCTGGACCGCGACGGGCACCAAGCTGACGCAGACCACCCCCGTGACGCTGAGCTGGTCGAACGCGACCGGCCAGACCTTTCGCATCGAATACAGCATCGATGACGATTATCTGATCACCGCGAAGCAGACGATCGTCAACGCAGGCACCGCGCCGGTCAGCGCCAGCAGCTATGCGCTGCTCGATCGCCTCGGCAAGCCGACCGACCCGCATGAAAAGGACAGCGTGACGATCCACGTCGGCCCGACCGGCTTCCTCGGCGGCAAGTCGGTGTTCGACGTCAATTACGAGGACCTGGAGGAAGACGGCGAGGTCAAGTACAACTCGGCCGCCTGGCTGGGCTTCACCGACAAATATTGGCTCGCGGCGATCATCCCGGCAAAGGGCGAGCGCGTTACCGCGTCGATGAGCGCGCCGTCGGCGAACAACTACCAGACGCTCTTCGCGCGCAGCTTCGCACAGGTCGCGCCCGGCAAGCAGGTCACGACGACCAGCCGCATCTTCGCCGGCGCGAAGGAAGTCGGCACGCTCGAACATTATGAAAAGGATCTTGGCATCACGCGCCTGTCGAACGCGATCGACTGGGGCTGGTTCGAATTTTTCGAAGTGCCGATCTTCAAGCTGCTCGACTGGCTGTTCAAGCAGGTCGGCAACTTCGGCGTCGCGATCATGATCCTGACGCTGATCATACGCCTGCTGATGTTCCCGATCGCGCAGCGCCAGTTCCACTCGATGGCGCAGATGCGCCTCGTCCAGCCCAAGATGAAGGCGCTGCAGGAACGCTACAAGGACGACAAGCCGCGTCAGCAGCAGGAGCTGATGAAGCTCTACAAGGATGAAAAGATCAATCCGCTCGCGGGCTGTCTGCCGATCGTGATCCAGATTCCGATCTTCTACGCGCTCTACAAGGTGCTGATGCTGACGATCGAAATGCGTCACCAGCCCTTCGCGCTGTGGATCAAGGATCTGTCGGCGCCCGATCCGGCGCATTTCCTGAATCTGTTCGGCCTGCTGAACTTCACGCCGCCGTCGCTGCTCGCACTCGGTCCGCTCGCGCTGATCCTGGGCATCACCATGTGGCTGCAGTTCCGTCTTAACCCGCAGGCGACCGACCCGGTCCAGCAACAGGTGTTCAAGATCATGCCGTGGATGTTCATGTTCATCATGGCGCCCTTCGCGGCGGGCCTGCTGCTCTACTGGATCACGAACAACTGCCTGTCGATCGCGCAGCAGCAGTTCATGTATCGCAAGTTCCCGCAGCTGAAGGCGGCCCCGGCGAAGTGAGCGAGATCGATCCGGGCGCCGAAGACAGGACCGAGCGCGCGCGCAAGCTGTTTGCGGGCCCGATTGCCTTTCTGAAATCGGCGCCCGCCCTCCAGCATCTGCCAAGTCCCAGCGTGCCCGAGATCGCTTTCGCGGGACGCTCGAACGTCGGCAAGTCGTCGCTGCTCAACGCGCTGACGAACCGCAACGGTCTTGCGCGCACCTCGGTCACTCCGGGGCGCACGCAGGAGCTCAATTATTTCGACGTCGGCAATCCGCTGGTGTTCCGTCTCGTCGACATGCCCGGCTATGGCTTTGCCAAGGCGCCGAAGGATGTCGTCAAGAAATGGCGCTTCCTGGTGAACGACTATCTTCGCGGGCGGCAGGTGCTGAAGCGCACGCTGGTGCTGATCGACAGCCGTCACGGGATCAAGGACGTCGATCGCGAAGTGCTGGAGATGCTCGACGTCGCGGCGGTCAGCTATCGCCTCGTCCTGACCAAGGCCGACAAGATCAAGGCGACCGCGCTCGCCGAGGTTCACGCCGCGACCGAGGCCGAGGCGCGCAAGCACCCCGCCGCGCATCCGGAGGTCATCGCGACGAGCAGCGAAAAGGGCATGGGACTGGCCGAGCTGCGCTCCGCGGTGCTGGAGGCGGTCGAGAGCTAATCTCTCCCCTCCCGCTTGCGGGAGGGGTCGGGGGAGGGCATGTCACGGGAATTGGGCTGAAACAGGCCCTCCCTGGCCCTTCCCGCAAGCGAGGGGGATCTGGAGATCGCATGAAACTTTTCATCGGCAACAAGGCTTATTCCAGCTGGAGCCTCCGCGGCTGGCTGGCCGCCAAGCATAGCGGGCTGCCCTTCGAGGAAGTCACCGTTCCGCTGTACGACGAGGATTGGTCGAACCGGCGCGAGGGCGACGAGTTCGCCCCGTCGGGCGGCAAGGTGCCGATCCTGTGGGACGGCGAGGACATCGTCGTCTGGGACAGCCTGGCAATCATCGACTATCTCAACGAAAAGACCGGCGGCACGCGCGGCTATTGGCCTGAGGACATGGCCGCCCGCGCCATGGCGCGCTCGATGGCCGCCGAAATGCATTCCAGCTTCGCGGCGCTGCGCCGCAACCACAGCATGAACATTCGTCGCATCTATCCCGCGGCAGAGCTCGCCCCCGACGTGCAGGCCGACGTCATTCGCATCATGCAGATCTGGGCGGAGGCCCGCGCACGCTTCGGCGGCGAAGGCGACTATCTGTTCGGCGACTGGTCGGCCGCCGACATGATGTTCGCCCCCGTCGTCACGCGCTTCGTCACCTATTCGATCCCGCTGCCGCGCTTCGCCATCCCCTATTGCCAGGCGGTGATCAGCCACCCGTGCATGCAGGAATGGATCGGCGGCGCGCAGGCCGAGGATTGGGTGATCGAGAAATTCGAAGGCCCGTCGCAGGGATAGGCCGCCGGTGACCGGACGATCGCGCCTTGCCCGGCTCGCTGGCCTTGCCCTTATGGGGGCGGCCAGTGCCGCCGCCATTCCCGCAAGCGCCAAGGAGCCGTCGGCCTTTCGATATGACGCGGTCGTCTCGCTGGACGACATGCGCGACCTGATCCGCAGCGAATTGAACCGCAGCAGCAGCCGGGACGAGGTTCGCCGCCGTTTCGTCACCGAAGGGCGCGCGACGCTGATCGTCCACCGGACCGCGCCCGACAGCGAGAAATATATCTACGACATCAACCTCTGCGACCTCTACGTCTGGCGCTGGAACATCAGCGCCGACTACACGCCGTCGGGAACGCTGCGCGAGATTTATGTGAACGGCGAGCCGGTCCTCGACCCGGCGGCGGTCGACCCGCTGATGCCCACCAGCGCCGATGGCGCAAAGACCGGGGCTGGCGTCTATAAGATGGCGCGGCCGCGTCCCGAGGCCTCGAAGGGCGAAAACTCGCTCGGCTATGTCCTGATCGACGCCGATGCCGATCGGCGCACGACCGACGACCAGATGCTGGTCGGTGCCGGACCGACCCGCGCCGACCCGCATGATTTCGGCAAGCTGCACGCTTACAACACGGTCCCCTGGCGGTCGATTTTCGATGACGACATCGCGCCGATGACCGCCTTTCGCGGCCGGTGCCCCTGACGGGTCAGGGAATCCGCTTGGTCGGATAGGGAGTGCCGTCCTTATGGAAATAGCCGTCGGGTCCGAACAGCATGTCGATGTCCGAATAGCCGCCGCCGGTGTCATATTTCTTGCCGCCACCCAGCGCGACGAAGATGCAGTCGGCGTCCGATTCATTGACCAGGTGGTGGCCGTTGGTGCTGCCCTTCGGCCAAACCGCGATATCGCCCGCGCGCATCGGCCAGCGCCCGTCATCCTCGACCAGCACCGCCTCGCCCGCAATCATGACCAGCATCTCGTCCTCGCCGTCGTGCCAATGTCGCTGCGACGACCAGGCGCCGGGCTTCAGCACGACGTGGCTCGCGGCGAAATCGCTGATCCCGGTAAGCGGCGCAAGGCGGCGGTACCAGCGCCCCTGGACCGGCGCGTCATACGGTGCCGGATACCCGGTCACATTGGTCTGGGGAATGGTGTCGAGGTCGAGTTTGGGCATGGCAGTCCCCTTCTTTGTTCCTCCTTTGTTTCGCACAAAGCGCACACGATGCAAAGCCTCGACTTGGCACTTCGCGAAGGGGTAAGGGAACAGCATGAGCCATAGCATCGACCCCGTCGCCCTCACCCATTCCCTGATTGCCGCGCCCAGCATATCGCCGGCGACCGGCAATGTGTTCGACGTGCTGGAGGCGGCGCTGATACCGCTCGGTTTCACCGTCGAGCGCTTCATCGACGGGATCGAGCCCGATGGACCGGTCGAAAATCTGCTCGCGGTGCGCGAAGGCAAGGGGCCGGTGCATTTCGGCTTCGCCGGCCATCTCGACGTCGTGCCGCCGGGCGTGGGCTGGACGAGCGATGCCTTTGCTCCGGAGATTCGTGGCGACCTGCTCTATGGCCGCGGCGCGGTCGACATGAAGGGCGCGATCGCATCGTTCGTCGCCGCCGCCGCCGCGACCCCGACCGAGGCCGGGACGATCAGCCTGATCATCACCGGTGACGAGGAAGGCCCCGCGACCTTCGGCACGCGGGCGCTGATGGAACATATGGAGGGACGCGGTGTCCGCCCCGACATGATCGTCGTCGGCGAACCCACCTCGGTGAACCGGCTGGGCGACATGGTGAAGATCGGGCGGCGCGGATCGGTCAATATCTGGATCGACGTTCCGGGAACGCAGGGTCACGTCGCCTATCCGCACCTTGCCGACAATCCGATCCCGAAGCTCGTCAAGATATTGGCCGCGATCGATGCGGTCAGCCTCGATGCCGGCACCGACTGGTTTCAGCCGTCGAACATCGAATTCACCGATATCGAGGTCGGCAACGGCGCGACCAACGTCATCCCGGCCTCGGCGCGGGCACGCTTGTCGATCCGCTTCAACGACCAGCATCGCGGCGCCGACCTCGTCGCCATGGTCGAGCGGCTGGCGCATGACGTCGAACCGCGCGCCAAGGTGCTCGGCAAGATTTCGGGCGAGGCCTTTCTGACCCCGCCGGGCGAACTGTCGGGATTGGTCGCCGAGGCGATCCACGCCGAAACCGACCTGACGCCGGAGATGTCGACGACGGGGGGCACGTCGGACGCCCGTTTCCTGCATATACTCTGTCCGGTGGTGGAGTTCGGACTGACCAACGCGACGATGCACAAGCTGGACGAGGCGGTCGCGGTGGACGATCTCCACAAGCTCGCCGCCATCTATCGCGGCATATTGATGCGCGCCTTCCTCTAATCCTCGCGGGCGCGCCGCAGGATGACATAGACCGCGCCGCCGCCGCCGTGGCTGATGTGCGCCGGGCGCAGCGCGACGATCTGGTCGGCATGCGACGATACGGACAGCCAGTCCGGAAGCGACGCGCGGATCGCGCCGCGCGGGCGGGGATCGCCGTGCATCAGCGGCAGGCGGTCGGCGCCGGGGCGAAGTCTGCCCGCAACCACCAGCAGCACGCGCGCACCCCGCATCAGCGCGCGGCCGATCGCATCCTCCAGCAACGCCTGCGCCGAGGCGAGGCTATGGCCGTGAAGATCGATGCTCATGTCGGGCCGGACCAGGCCCTTGCGCAGCCGCCGGTCCCAATGACCATCCAGCGTCGAGCCGGCCCAGGTACGGCGCGGCGGGGGCAGCGATGCGGGCGGGCGCGGGGCGACGGCGGGGGCAGCCGTACCATGTACGACGGGCTTGGGCGGCCTGATCGTCGGGGGTGCCTTGGGCTCCAGCGGTGCGGGCCGCTTCGCCAGCGGCTGGACGGTCGCCGCGACCTTTTTCCACAGCGCCGTTTCGTTGGGATCGAGCCGTCGTCCCATCGGACGTCAGCGGCGCGGCGCGAGCCGCGCGACGCTCGCGCGCGGCAACAGCAGCAGCGCCGATCCACGCCCCGACATACCGCCCGCAATCGCACGCGCCTGATCGCCCGCGCCCCAGAAGCTGTCGAAGCAGTTCGCACCCTTGATCGCACCGCCAGTGTCCTGCGCAATCCACAGGCCATTGGGCTCGGCCCGATCGAGCGACAGGAAGACCGGAGCGCCGAGCGGAACATATTTGGGATCGGCGGCGACGCTCGACCGGCCGGTCACCGGCACGCCCAGCGCGCCGAGCGGTCCCGCTCCGGTAAGCTCACGGAAAAAGACCCAGCTCGGGTTCTCGTTCATCACCGCCGCGCCGCGCACGGGGTCGGCGCGCAGATAGTCAAGAATGCCCTGCATCGACGCTTGCCCGGGTTTCAGCTCGCCACGATCGAGCAGCAGCTTGCCGATACCGACATAGTCGCGGCCGTTCTGCGTGTCGTAGCCGATCCGCATGACCCCGCCGTCGGGCAGGCGAAGGCGGCCCGAGCCCTGGACCTGAAGGAAAAAGAATTCCGCGGCATCGGCCGCCCAGGCGATCTCCAGCCCGCGGTTCGCGAGCGCCCCGCGTTCGATCGCTGCACGATCATAATAGCGGACAAGATTGCTGCCATCGACGCGCCCGCGGACTTTCCTGCCCTTCAGATCGTCGGAGAACTGGCCCAGATCGACGTCGACCAGGTCCGCCGGGCGGCGATAGATGGGCACGTCATACCCCGGCCGCGCCGTGCGCGATCCCGCGATTTCGGGCTCGTAATAGCCAGTAACGAAGGCCGCGCCGGTGCCGATCTGCACCGTTCCGAAATAGCGGCTGAAGAAATTGGTCGCATCGCGGTCTGCCCAGTCCTTCGCCGCATCGCAGCTTTCGGTCCATTCGGCATTCTGCGTCAGCCCGCTCGTATCGGCGCGTCGCAGCAGCGACGGACAGCTTATGCGAAAGGCCTTGAGCGCTGCGGTTGCCTGTTCGGCGGGAACGCCCAGTTCATTATATTCGGGTCCGGCAACGACGCCTGCCTCGACCGCCGTGGTCGCGGTGACGGGCGGCACCGGGGCTGGTAGCGGCGGGTTGGGCGTTGCGGGAATCGGCTTGGCGGCAACCGACCCCGTTTCGGACGGGCGCGGCGTATAGGGCCGCGTCGCGCCGTCCGGAGCCGGGGGAGCCTGAGTGACCGGCGGCGGCGTCGCGGGGCGCGGCCCTCCGGCCTCCGGGATGACCGACGAGCAAGCCGACAACAACGGCAGCGCGGCAAGAAGCAGGAATCCGAAAGCGCGCGCCGGTGGCGCCCGGTGCGTCACGCCCCCCTGCATGGGATCAGGCGGCTTCGACTTCGTCGAGCAACCAGTTGGGATCGTTGCTGCCGATCTGGCGGCGGAAGGTCCACATGTCGTCGGTCTGCGCGGCGTCGCTCATCGAACCGGAGACCAGCTTGCCTTCGGCATCGCGGGTGATCGCGCTGATGTCGGCTTGGTACCGCACGGTGATGCGAACTTCGCTGCGGCTGAGTTCGACCGCGGTGATCTTGGCCGAATCGATTCCGACCAGGCGGTTTTCCAGCTTTTCGCCGCGCGCTTCGCGTGCCTTGATCGCTTCGACGAACGCTTCGTAGCTGTCGTCGTCGCAAAGATCGCGAAGCGTGTCGCGATCGCCCGACCAGAAAGCCTCCAATATCATGCGATAGGCCGCCTCGGCGCCCTCCATGAAGCGGCCGGCATCGAACTGACGGTCGGTTGCGAGAAGCTGGCGAAGCCCGGCTTCGGCAGCAGGCTCATATACCAGGCCAGTGCTGCCAGGCGCGGCAGCCTGCGTCGCGCCGGTCGCCTCGGCATCGTCGATGCGCAGCGGCGAAGGCGAAGCCTGCGATGCAGACCGATCGTCGCGGCGCGGCAGAACGGGCTCTTGTTCATGCCCGGTCCGCTTGCCGAGCACGGAATAGAGCCGCATGCCGAGGAAGGCGGCAATCATGGCGAGCAGGACGATCGAAAAAGCGGTCACAGGCAGATATCCATTGCGGGCAATGATGAAGCGTTGCCCCTAACATAGGGTATACGCGGTCATCTTTCAAATCACCATGACCGCAGGACGGCGGCAGGTCAACGATTCCCCGCCCGGGACCGTTACGGCGGCACCGGCCATTGTGCTGGCCGTTCGCCGCTGCTAAGCGCCCCGGCAACGCTCCGCCGTACGGCGGAACCATCCCATCCGATTTGAACGAAAGCAACGACATCATGGCCGACGAGACCAGCACCGACCTCAACCCCGCCGCCCTGCCGAACGGCGAAGACACCGGCCCCGCGATCGGTCTGATCTCGCAATATGTGAAGGATCTGTCGTTCGAAAACCCGAACGCGCCCGCCGTCTACCAGTGGCAGACCGCGCCGCAGATCGACGTTCAGTTCAACATCGCGGCCGACAATGTCGGCGAGAATCTGTATGAAGTGTCGCTGAAGATCGACATTTCGTCGAAGTCGGACGAGGGCACGGGCTTCATCGTCGACCTGAAATATGCTGGCCTCTTCGGCGTCCGCAACGTTCCCGACGACCAACTTCAGCCCTTCTTCCTGGCCGAAGCGCCGCGCATCCTCTTCCCCTTCGCCCGCCGCGTCGTCGCCGACGTCGTGCGCGATGGCGGCTTCCCGCCGCTGCTGCTCGAGCCGATCGATTTCCACGGCCTCTTCATGCAGCAGGCGCAGGCAATGCAGGCCGAACAGGCCGGCGAAGTCACCGTCGGCCAGGCGTAAGCGCCCCGCGGGGCGCAGGCAGGGGGATTGAGCAGCCTCGTCAAAAGCGTGGGGACGATCGGCGGCCTGACGATGGTCAGCCGCGTTTTCGGCTTCGCGCGCGACATGCTGCTCGCCCGCGTCCTCGGCGCTGGGCTTGCCGCCGACGCCTTCCAGCTCGCCTTCACCCTGCCCAACACCTTTCGCCGCCTCTTCGCGGAGGGCGCCTTCTCGGTCGCCTTCGTCCCCATGTACAGCCGCGCGCTGCACGGCGACGGGGGTGAGGAGGCCGCGGCGAAATTCGCCGACGACGTGCTGTCGGTCTTCCTCTGGGTCCTGCTCGCCTTCTCGGGCATCATGATGATCGCGATGCCCGGCATCGTCTGGATTCTCGCGCGCGATTTCCAGGAAGTACCGGGCAAGTTCGACTTCGCCGTCTTCCTCAGCCGCGTCACCTTTCCCTATCTGGCGCTCGTCAGCCTCGTCGCGATGCTGTCGGGCCTGCTCAACGCACGCTCGCGCTTCGGGCCGGGAGCCTTCGCGCCGGTGCTGCTGAACATCGTGCTGATCGGCGGCATACTGACCGGCTGGTGGCTGCGCGGCCCGCGCGGCGACGACCGCATCGTCGCCGAATCGCTTGCGGTCGCGGTCAGCATCGCGGGCGTCGTCCAGCTTGCCTATATGTGGTGGGCGATACGCCGCGCCGGATTGAAACTCCGCTGGCGGCTGCCGCGCTTCACGCCCGAGGTGAAGCGGCTCGGGATGCTGATCCTGCCCGCGACCTTCGGCGCCGGAATCTATCAGATCAGCCAGTTCGTCGACACCTTCTTCGCAACCTCGCTGCCGCAGGGCTCGTTGACCCTGCTCAAGCTCGCCGATCGGCTGAACCAGCTCCCGCTCGGCATCGTCGGTATCGCGCTTGGTACCGCGATCCTGCCGATGCTCTCGCGCCATATCCACAGCGGCGACGCCGCCGAAGCGCAGCGGTTGCAGGCGAACGCCTTCGAAATCGCGACGCTGCTCACGCTTCCCGCGGCCGCCGCGCTCGCGATCTGCGCGCCGGCCTTCGTCACCGCCTTTTTCGTGGGCGGCAAATTTACCGAGGTCGACGGGTTGCTGATGGCGCAGATCGTCGTCGCGCTGATCTGCGGCCTGCCGGCCTATGTCATCGTCAAGATCCTGAACCCCGGCTTCTTCGCGCGCGAGGATACCAAGACGCCGGTGTGGACCGCCCTCGCATCGCTGACCGTCAACATCGCGATCAACCTCTATGTCGTCGAACGCTATGGCATCGTCGGCCTCGCCGGCGCGACGGCGGTGTCGGCGTCGATCAACTGCCTGCTGCTCTACGCCGTCCTTCACCGCCGCGGCTGGTTCCATTTCACCGCAAGGCTCGCGGGCAAGATCGCTCGCCAGCTCGTCGCGGTGGCGGCGATGGCGGCGCTGCTGTGGTACATGATGCCGCTGATGGAGCCTTTTTACGGCGGCAGCGCGTTCGAACGGATATGGTCGCTGGCGCTGCTGTGCGCGAGCGGCGGTGCGGTCTTCTTCGTCACCGCCTTCCTCGTCGGCGCGCTTGACAAGGATCTGCTCGCCATGCTCACGCGGCGGCGCGGCAAACCTGCCGAAATTCAGGAGTAAGACATGCGGACGCTATCGGGCATCCAGCCCACCGGAAATTTGCACCTCGGCAATTATCTGGGCGCGATCCGCAACTGGGTGCGCATGCAGGACGACATGCCGGGCGAGAAACTCTATTTCCTTGCCGACCTCCACGCGATCACCGTCCACAACGACCCCGCCGAGCTGACCGCGAACACGCGCGAGATGGCGGCGGCGCTGATGGCGGCGGGCATCGATCCGGAAAAGGCGATCCTGTTCAACCAGGCGCGCGTTCCCGCGCATGCCGAGCTGGCGTGGCTGCTTTTCTGCACCGCGCGGATCGGCTGGTTGAACCGGATGACGCAGTTCAAGGAAAAGTCGGGCAAGAACCGCGAGGGCGCCAGCGTCGGCCTCTATGCCTATCCGGTGCTGCAGGCCGCCGACGTGCTGCTCTATCAGACGACGCATGTTCCGGTCGGCGACGACCAGAAACAGCATCTGGAACTGGCGCGCGACATCGCGACCAAGTTCAACCTCGACACGGGGACCGAGACCTTCACCCTGCCCGACCCCACGATTCCGCCGACCGCGGCGCGAATCATGAGCCTGCGCGACGGCACCGCGAAAATGTCGAAATCGGACCCGAGCGACATGAGCCGGATCAACCTGGTCGACGATCCCGACACGATCATGGCTAAGATTCGCAAGGCCAAGACCGATCCCGAACCGCTGCCGTCGGAGGCGGCGGGGCTCGATGCACGGCCCGAGGCGAAGAATCTGGTCGCGATCTATGCCGCGATGGCCGACGAGAGCGTCGATCAGGTGCTGGCACGCTTCGCCGGACAGGGCTTTGGCGCGTTCAAGCCCGCGCTCGGCGAGTTGCTGGTCGAAACGCTGCGCCCGATCGCGACGCGCCTCAACCAGCTAAAGGCCGATCCGGCGGCGATCGACGCGGCGCTGGAGGCTGGCGCGGCGCGTGCGGCTACCCTCGCCAGGCCGACCCTCGACGCCGCTTATGCGGCGCTCGGGCTGTGCCGCTAAACCTTCGGCCTTCCATCCAAATCTTGCGTATCGCATCCGCCTTCCCATATCGGGAGGGCGGAACCGCGATGCGACGAAACGAGTTCAACCAAGGTTAAGTCGTATCGGCGTAGTCATGTTATAAGCCGCGCGGTGCGTGCCAGTCCGAATCACGGAGCATGAATATGAGCAAGATCTCCTTCAAACAGCTGGGCTTGGCGGCCATGGCCGGCGCCGCGTTGACGCTCGCCGGCTGCGCAACCCCCTTCAAGGCCGATGTCGCGCGCTTCCAGACGCAGCTTCCCGCGCCGCAGGGCCAGAGCTTCGCGATCGAGGCGGGCAATCCCGCGCTGCAGGGCGGCATCGAATTCGGCCAATATGCCAATATCGTCGCCGGCGAACTGACGCGTTACGGCTATCGCCCAGCAGCGAACGGCGAGCGCCCCGACCTGGTCGTCCGGATGGACTATGGCGTCGACAAGGGCCGGGAGAAGGTCGTGTCGAACCCCGGTTTCGGCGATCCGTGGTACGGCGGCTGGGGCCCCTCCTATTATCGCCCGGTCATCGTGCGCGGTCCCAGCGGTCGACGCTATGTCTATGGCTATCGCGACCCCTTCCTGTGGGGCGGTTTTGGTCCCGGCTGGGGCGGCTATAACGACGTAAGCAGCTACACCGTCTACACCAGCGGGTTGAACCTGCAGATCGACCGCGCGGCCGACGGCTCGCGCCTGTTCGAAGGCCATGCCGAGGCGCAATCGCGCGACAGCAATCTGCAGACGCTCGTCCCGAACCTGATCGAGGCGATGTTCACCGGCTTCCCCGGAAATTCGGGTGAACGCGTGCGAATCACCGTGGCGCCGCCCGAAAAGGGCTGATCCCCACCGCCATGCATAGAAAAAGGCCCGCCTTCCTGCACGGAAGGCGGGCCTTTTTCATATCGATCGCCCCTGATGCCCGCTGTGGACAATCCTGGGGATGATATCGCGATAAGCCTGTGGATCAGCTGTTGAGACTGCGACGGATCGCCGCGATCTCGGCATCCAGTTCACTGTCGGCCACGCGCAGCGCCTCGACCGTCCGCACCGCGTGAATCACCGTCGAATGGTCGCGACCGCCGAAGCGGCGACCGATTTCGGGATAGGAGCGCGGCGTCAGTTCCTTCGCCAGATACATGGCGACCTGGCGCGGGCGCGCGACTGCGCGAACCCGGCGCTTCGACGCCATCTCGGACTTGTCGAGCCGATAATGGGCGCAGACCGCGCGCTGGATCTCGTCGATCGTGATCCGCGGCCGCGCGCTGCGGACATTCTCGGCCAGCCGGTCTTCGGCCAGCGTCAGGTCGACGGTCGTGCCGGTCAGCGCCGCATAGGCGAGCAGCTTGTTCAGCGCACCCTCGAGCTCGCGGATGTTGCGCGTGAAATGCTTGACCAGATAGGCGACGACATTGTCGGGCACGTCGACCATCGGCATCGCGGCGAGCCGCTGGCGAATGATACGCTCGCGCAGATCGTCCTCGGGCGCCTCGATATCGGCGACCAGGCCGCCCGACAGGCGCGAGAGCAGCCGTGCCTCGACCCCGTCGAGCATCGCCGGCGGACGGTCGGCGGTAACGACCAGGCGCTTGCCCGCGGTCATCAGGTCGTCGATCGTGTGGAGCAGCTCTTCCTGCGTCGAATTCTTGCCGATCACGAACTGCAGGTCGTCGAGCAGCAACAGGTCGGCGGCACGCAGCCGCGCCTTGAACGCCATCATGTCGCCGCCGCGCATCGCGCCGACGAATTCGAGCATGAATTTTTCCGCCGACATCAGGATGATGTTCGCGGTCGGATGCGACGCCGCATAATCCTGCGCGATCGCCTGGAGGAGGTGCGTCTTGCCCTGGCCGGTGCCCGAGCAGAGATAGAGCGGGTTGAACTGAGGCGCCTCCACCATCGCCATGCGGCGGGCGGCATTGGCGGCAAGGATGTTGGAGCGCGCGACGACGAAGCGGTCGAACGACAGGCGCGGGTCGAAACCGAGCAGCGCGGGATTCGCGGCGACCGGCCGTGGCGCCTCGAACGCGGGGAGCGGCTGCGCCGACAGCGCCGTGGCGCGATCGGTCGCGGCTACGCCGCCGCGCACGGTCACGCTGCGCACGTCGGGCAGATGCTGGCGCCATGCGAGCTCGAGTCGCTCGCCGAAGCGCTCGTTGATCCAGTTGGCCGAAAAGCGGCTTGCCGTTTCAAGCGTGACGACGCCCGACAGCGCGCAGTAATCGGCAAAGCGGACGGGCTTCAGCCAATGGTCGAAGGTGCGCGCGCCCAGATCGCGGCGCAGCCCTTCGGCGACGCGCGGCCAGAGCGTGATGGCATCGCTGCTCACAACCCTGCTCCCTGCGTCCAAGCCATTCCGATCCCCGCTTTGTATCACCCGTATCGCCCCCTGAATTCCCCCGGCGTCGGCACCAACGCGCGGCCGTTCCACACGCCGACCCATCCAGCCTGCGCGAAGGCGCAAGCATCCTTTCCCGGACAGACGGTCCGAAAGAGAGCGAATCATGTCGATGTGGCGGCCACCGGCGAAGGCCGACGACCCCCTTGTCTAGGCAGGGGGAACCGAGTCGATCAAGACTGAGGGGTGTAAAAATACTGAAATAAAAATCTTGACTCGTCGGGGGTGCCGGAAACGCGTCCAGACGTGTTTTTTCTCAATATTTTCAATGGTTTATTTGTGACATCATTTGTGACGTCAGCGAATCGCGGTAATTCCGTCACTTACCGCGCTGCAACACTATTGCCATCGTGGAGTCACAAAGCCGGGCACAAAAAAGGACCCGCGGGCGCTGGGCCGGCGGGTCCTTTTTTGTGCCCTTTCGGGACAGAGGCGAATCAGGCGATCGCGTTCACGCTCTTGGTCAGGCGCGCATATTTGCGAGCGACCGTGTTCTTGTGAAGCACGCCCTTGGCAATGCCACGCGCCATTTCGGGCTGGGCGGCCTTCAGCGCGGTCGCTGCTGCGTCCTTGTCGCCCGAAGCAACGGCGGCCTCGACCTTCTTGACCAGCGTGCGGATACGCGAAACGCGGTTCTTGTTCACGGTGGCACGCGCCTGGTTGCGGCGGATGCGCTTCTTTGCCTGCGGCGTATTGGCCATAAATTCCTCTAGTCTTTCAAACGGTCTCAATGGTCGGAGCACAGCCTCATCGGAGCAGCCGAATCGCGCGAAAGCAGCGAATCAATGTCCGGATGCGGCCGGTTCCGGACGACCGGACCCTGCTCGAAGGGTGGGCCCATAGCCAGATTGCCCCTTTTGGTCAACGACGAAACTGCCCTCAGCGCTGACATTTCGGGCAATAGAAGGTCGAACGGCCGCTCTGGACGACGCGCGCGATCGTCCCGCCGCATTCGCACTGCTCGCCCTCGCGCCCATAGACGCGCCAGTCCTTCGCGAAATAACCAAGGTCGCCCTCGGGGCTCAGGAAATCGCGCAGCGTCGACCCGCCCGCCGCGATCGCGGCCGTCAGCACCGCCTTGATCGCGGGGACCAGCGCCGCCAGCTTTGCCTTCGAGACATCGGCAGCGGGCTTCAACGGCGAAATATGCGCCATGTTCAGCGCCTCGCAGACATAGATGTTGCCCAGCCCGGCGACGACCGTCTGGTCGAGCAGCATCGCCTTGATCGGCGACCGCCGCCCCGCGAGCGCCCGAGCCAGATAGGCGGCGTCGAAATCGGCCGACAACGGCTCGGGGCCCAGCGTGACGAACGCCGGAAAATGCGCCAGCGGATCGCCGTTCACCAGGTCGACCGATCCGAATCGCCGCGGATCGTGAAGAAACAACCGGTGCCCTGCGCCCGTTTCGAGCAGCAGATGATCATGCTTTCCCGCGTCCCCGCCCTCGGTCCGCCAGCGCCCCGACATGCCGAGGTGAAAGATCATATGATCGTCGCGGTCGGTCGCGATGATGCCATATTTGGCGCGGCGCGACAGGCCGGTGACCGTCGCCCCCGTCAGCCGCTGCGCCAGGTCGACGGGAAAGGGTCGGCGCAGGTCCGGGCGAAAGGTGGACACGGTGACCAGCCGCTGTCCCTCGAGAAAGGGGGCGAGGCCGCGCACGGTGGTTTCGACTTCGGGTAGCTCGGGCATATCGCCATCCGGCTACGCGCCATTTGCGCGGGCGGCAAGGCCCCGCTAAAGGCCGACGCAACAGACCATCTCCCCGCAAAGGCGTGCACTCCATGGCCACTCCCGATACCGTCAGCTTCGGTTACGAACAGGTCCCGACGGAACAGAAGACCGCGATGGTCGGCGAGGTGTTCAGCCGCGTCGCGCGCAAATATGACATCATGAACGACGCGATGTCGGGCGGGATGCACCGCCTGTGGAAGGATCGCTTCGTGCGCCGGGTGAAGCCGCGCGAGGGCGAGACGATCCTCGACATGGCGGGCGGCACCGGCGACATCGCCTTTCGCATGGAGCGCTCGGGCGCCAGCATCACCGTTGCCGACATCAATCCCGACATGCTGGGCGTCGGCGTGGAACGCGCCGCCGAGCGCGGGATCGACAGCCTGGTCTGGTCCGAACAAAATGCCGAGAGGCTCAGCTTTCCCGACCAGTTCTTCGACGCCTATACGATCGCGTTCGGCATCCGCAACGTCACCGACATTCCGGCGGCCCTGAAAGAGGCGCACCGTGTCCTGCGCTATGGCGGGCGCTTTTTCTGCCTCGAATTCTCGACGAACGAATGGCCCGGCTTCGCGCAGGTCTATGACGCCTATTCGCACCGCCTCGTGCCGAAACTCGGCAAGCTGATCGCCGACGACGAGGACAGCTATCGCTATCTGATCGAATCGATCCGCCGCTTCCCGCCGATGCCCGCCTTCGCGCAGATGATCCGCGACGCCGGCTTCACCGCGGTAAAGGTCGAACCGATCATGGGCGGGCTCGTCGCCATTCACAGCGGGTGGAAGGCTTGACCCGACCCGTCACCCATATCGTCCGCCTGCTGAAATGGGGCCGCATCCTCGCGCGCCACGGGGCGCTGCGCGGTATCGAGACGGCGCCGCAGACTCCGCCGGGGGTCAAGCGCCTTTGCCGGATCGCGCGCTTCGGGACGATCCAGCCCGCGGTGCCCGACTATGCCAGCGCCTTTCAGGCGATCGGCCCCGCCGCGGTCAAGCTGGGCCAGACGCTGGCGACGCGGCCCGACCTGGTCGGCGAGGAGGCGGCGCGCAACCTGCTGACGCTTCAGGACGCGCTCGCGCCCGTCGCGTTCGACCGCATCCGGCAGGAGATCGAGGCGACCTTCGAGGCGCCGCTCGAAAGCCTCTATTCCGAATTCGATCCCGAACCCGTCGGCTCGGCCTCGATCGCGCAGGTGCACCGCGCGATCACCACCGACGGGCGCAAGGTCGCGGTCAAGGTCCGCCGCCCCGGCATCGACAAGCAGTTCGCGCGCGATATCGAAACCTATGAATGGGCGGCCGCGCATCTGGAGGCGCTGGGCGGCGAAGCGACCCGGCTCCGCCCGCGCCAGGTCATCGCCAATTTCCGCCGCTGGACGCTGCGCGAGCTCGACCTGCGGCGCGAGGCCGCCTCGGCGTCCGAACTCGCCGACGCCATGGTCGGCGTGCCGACCTTTGAAGTCCCCGCGATCGACTGGGACCGCACCGCCAGCCGCGTGATGACGCTCGACTGGATCGACGGGATCAAGATTTCGCACCGCGACGCGCTGATCGCCGCGGGGCACGACATGGAAAAACTGTCGGCGAACCTCGTCAACGCCTTCCTGCGCCAGGCGATCGCCGAGGGTTTCTTCCACGCCGACATGCACCAGGGCAATTTGTTCGTGAAGGCCGACGGCACGATCGCCGCGGTCGATTTCGGTATCATGGGGCGGATCAACCGACAGGCGCGCTACTGGCTCGCCGAAATCCTCTATGGGCTGACGACGGGCAATTACCGCCGCGTCGCCGAGATTCATTTCGAGGCGCAATATGTCCCCGACTATCACAGCGTCGAGGAGTTCGCGACGGCGCTGCGCGCGGTCGGCGAGCCGATGCGCGGCAAGCCGGTGAGCGAACTAAGCGTCGGACAGATGCTCGACGGGCTGTTCGCGATCACGCGCGATTTCGACATGCAGACCCAGCCGCACCTGCTGCTGCTGCAAAAGACGATGGTGATGGTCGAGGGCGTGGCGACGATGCTCGACCCCCGGATCAACATGTGGGACGTCTCGGGCCCCTTCGTGCGCGAGTGGATTCGCGACGAGCTGGGTCCGGAGGCAGCGCTGGCCGACGGCATCCGCGAACAGGGCAAGACGCTGGCGCTGATCCCCGACATCATCCGCCGCCTCGACGCGCAATTGCCGCGAAAGGGCGCCGCCCCGCCCGCCCCGCCGCTGCCCGAGATTCCGCTGATGTGGGACCGGGGCGAAAAGCGGCGCTGGTGGCGCTATGCGTTGACCGCTATCGTCGGCGCGGCGGCTGGCGCCGGACTGCTGCAATGGCTAGGTTGAAGGCATGACCAAAGCGCGCATCCTGCTCATCATCGGCGGCGGCATCGCCGCGTACAAGGCGATCGAGCTGGTGCGGCTCCTGCGCAAGGCCGGCTTTGTCGTGCGCTGCGTGCTGACGCGCGGGGGCGAGCAGTTCGTGACCCCGCTGACGCTCGCCGCACTGTCCGAGAATAAAGTATATACAAATCTTTTCGACCTGAAGGACGAGGTCGAGATGGGCCATATCCAGCTCAGCCGCGAGGCCGACCTGGTCGTCGTCGCGCCGGCCACCGCCGACCTGCTGGCCAAGATGGCGGCAGGCATCGCCGACGACCTGGCGACGACGCTGTTGCTGGCGACCGACAAGCCCGTGCTGGCCGCGCCCGCGATGAACGTCCGCATGTGGCTGCACCCCGCCACGCGGCGCAACGTCGCGACGCTGCGCGGCGACGGCGTCACCGTGATGGAGCCCGACGAGGGCGAGATGGCGTGCGGCGAATATGGCCCCGGCCGCCTGCCCGAACCACAGGCGATCAAGGACGCGATCGACAAGGCACTGGCCGCCGCACCGACGCCCGTCCCGCTGACCGGCCAGCCCGACTTCGCGCCCGCCGACCATCGCCCGCTGTTCGGACGCCGCATCCTGATCACCGCCGGCCCGACGCACGAGCCGATCGATCCCGTGCGCTACATCGCCAACCGGTCGAGCGGCAAACAGGGCTTCGCGATCGCCGCCGCCGCCGCCGAGGCCGGCGCCGAGGTGCTGTTGATCGCCGGCCCCGTCCCGCTGCCGACCCCGCCCGGGGTGATCCGCGTCGATGTCGAAACCGCGCGCGAGATGGCGGCGGAGGTCGAGGCGGGCCTGCCCGTCGACGCCGCGATCATGGTCGCCGCCGTCGCCGACTGGCGCGCCGCCGACACCGCGCCGCAAAAGATCAAGAAGGACGGCAGCGGTGCCGTCCCGCCGCTGGCGCTGGCCGAAAACCCCGACATTCTGGCCAGCGTCGCGAAAAGCGCGCAGCGCCCGCCCCTGCTGGTCGGCTTCGCGGCCGAGACCAACGACATCATCGCGCATGCCGAGGCAAAGCTGGCCCGCAAGGGGTGCGACTGGATTGTCGCCAACGACGTCGCCGCCGACCCGATGGGGGGCGAGACGAACCGGGTACATATCGTTAGCAAAGCTGGCATAGACAGTTGGGACCGGCTGCCGAAGGACGCGGTCGCCCGCAAATTGATGGAAAAGATCGCCGATGAGCTCGAAATCCGCGCACCCCTTGCCGCCGATTGAAATCGCCATCCAGCGCCTGCCGAACGGTGGCGGCCTTCCCCTTCCGGCCTATGCCAGCGAGGGTGCGGCGGGAATGGACGTCGTCGCGGCGGAGACGCTGACCCTGCGCGCGGGCACGCGCCATGCCGTCGCGACCGGCTTCGCGATGGCGATCCCCCCGGGCTATGAGGTGCAGGTGCGCCCGCGGTCGGGACTGGCGCTGAAGCATGGCATCACCTGCCTCAACACGCCGGGCACGATCGACAGCGACTATCGCGGCGAGGTGAAGGTGATTCTGGCGAATCTGTCGGAGGACAGCTTCGAGATTCAGCGCGGCGACCGCATCGCCCAGCTCGTCCCCGCCCCGGTCCAGCGCGCCACCTTTGCCGAGGTTCAGGCGCTCGACGAAACCGTGCGCGGCGCGGGCGGCTTCGGTTCGACCGGCGTCGCGAGCGAAGCCGGCGGCGAAACCGGCGACGACGCGATCGAGGATGACAATATCCCCGACAATGTCGGTTCGCTGTCGACGATGAAGATACGGCATCCGGGCGAATAGGCGTTGCTCAGCGACGCCGAACTCGATCGTTACGCGCGCCAGATCATCCTGCCGGTCTTCGGCGGCGCGGGACAGGCGAAGCTGAAGGGCGCGCATGTCGCGATCATCGGCGCGGGCGGCATCGGATGTCCGGCGATCACCTATCTGGCGGCGGCCGGCGTCGGCACGCTCACCATCATCGACCATGACTGGATCGAGCTGTCGAATCTTCAGCGGCAGCCGCTCTTCACCGACCGCGACATCGGATCGCCAAAGGCGGAGGTCGCCGCCGATGCGGCCCGGCGGATCAATCCGCATGTGACGGCGGTGGCGGTCGCCGAGCGGCTCGACGCGGGAAATGCGGCGACGCTGCTCGCGGGCGCCAGCCTGATCCTCGACGGCTGCGACAATTTCGGGACGCGGCTGGCGGTCAATCGCGCGGCGGTTGCGCTGAACATTCCGCTCCTGTCTGCCGCGATCGGTGCGTTCGAGGGGCAGGTGGCGCTTTACGAGGGATGGCGCGCCGACGCGCCCTGCTATGCCTGCCTCGTCGGCGACGACCCCGACCGCCCGGGCATCAATTGCGCCGAGCAGGGGGTGATGGGCGCGCTCGCGGGCATGATCGGCACGATGGCCGCGCTCGAGGCCGTGCGCGCGCTGACGGGTTGGGGCCGGCCGCTTGCCGGCAAGCTGGCGATCGTCGACATGCTCGACCGACGCTGGCGCGAGGTCGCGGTCGCAAAGGATCCGGAGTGTCCGATATGCCGGGGCTGAGCATCATCGTCGCATCGGCCGATGGCCAGCGTTTCTATGCCGCGCTCGAGGCGGCGGCGGCGGCGGCGGCGCTCGGCCGCCCCGCGCGCATCTTTCTGCAGGGCGAGGCGGCGGCGCTGCTGCGCGTGCCCGTCGCTTTCGATGGCGATGCGGCACGGCGCGCGGCGGGACAGCCCGATCTCGCGTCGCTGATCGCAGAGGCGATGGCGATGGATGTCGGGCTGGTGGTCTGCCAGTCGGGCATGGCCCTGGTTGGAATGACCGCCAGCGAGCTGGTGCCGCAGGTGCGCGCCGGCGGGCTGGTCAGCTTTCTCGCCGACCTGGGGGCCGGCGACCAGCTTCTGACCTATTGAGCGTCCGCCCCACGGCATTACCGCAGGGCAGGGCAATCAGGGGTTCTTGCAGACCGTGATGGCTTCGGGCTCGGGGCGATTGCCCTCGGGCACGAAGCGCGCGAGATAGCCCCCGACGTGCGCCTTGTCGTCATAGGAGACGAGCTTGTAGCCGACCGCCTCGAATTCGCAGACGAGCAGGCGGAAGGGCGTGCCATGCTGCGCGATCGGGCGGTCGCCATCGACGACGATCACCTGCCCGCCCTTGCGCAGCGCGGGGCGCAGGCGCCACAGAAAGGCATAGGGCTCGCCGATCTCGTGATACATATGGACCATGAACACCCGGTCGAAACTGTTCGCGGGGAGCCGCGGATCGTCGACCGCGCCGAGTTTCAGCGAGACATTGTCCAGCCGCTCGCGCGCGACGCGGTCGGCAAGCCGTTCGATCACTTCGGGCTGGATGTCCTGCGCCAGCACCCGGCCGTTCGTGCCGACACGCGGCGCGAGGCGCACCGTGTAATAGCCGTCGCCCGCGCCGATGTCGGCGACCGTCATGCCGGGGCGGACGTCGGCCGAATTCATCACGTCATCGGCTTCGTTGACGCGGTCGCGCGCTTCCTCGGTCGACCATTTGGTCGAGGTGATCGGCGCCACCGGGCGATCGGCGGGCGGGAATTCGCGCGCGGTCTCGATGCGGTCGCTGTCGTCGCCCCACGGCCCGTCGCAACCGCCGAGCAGCGGGACCAGGGCAAGCGCGGCGAGAGCGCCCGCGCGCATCATCAATCGATGTCCTCCACCTCGACCTTTTCGCCGGTCACCTTCTGCGACAGCGCGGCCGCCATGAAGGGGTCGAGCGCGCCGTCAAGCACGTCGCCCGGTGCGGTCGAGGTGACGCCCGTGCGCAGGTCCTTCACCAATTGATACGGCTGCAAGACATAGGACCGGATCTGGTGGCCCCAGCCGATCTCGGTCTTCGCTTGATATTCGCCCGACGCCTCCGCCTCGCGCTTCTGCAGCTCGGCCTCGTACAGCCGGGCCTTCAGCATGCCCATTGCGGTGGCGCGGTTCTTGTGCTGCGATCTGTCGATCTGCGACGCGACGACGATGCCGCTCGGGACGTGCGTGATGCGCACCGCCGAATCGGTGGTGTTGACGTGCTGTCCGCCCGCGCCCGACGCGCGATAGGTATCGATCTTGAGGTCGCTTTCCTTGATCTCGATCTCGATATTGTCGTCGATCACCGGATAGACCCAGACCGACGAAAAGCTGGTGTGGCGCCGCGCCGAGCTGTCATAGGGCGAAATGCGGACCAGGCGATGAACGCCGCTCTCGGTCTTCGCATAGCCATAGGCGTTTTCGCCCTTCACCAGCATCGTCGCCGATTTGATGCCCGCCTGGTCGCCCGCCTGATATTCGATCAGGTCGACCTTCATCCCGCGCTTTTCGGCCCAGCGGCTGTACATGCGCTGCAGCATCTCGGCCCAGTCCTGGCTTTCGGTGCCGCCGGCGCCGGCATGGACTTCGATGTAGCAGTCATAGCTGTCGGCCTCGCCCGCCAGCAGCGCCTTGACCTTATCCTCTTCGGCGCGCGCCGCGAGCGTGCCGAGCGAGGCGACGGCATCGTCGACCAGCGCCTCGTCGCCCTCCATCTCGGCGAGTTCGATCAGCTCGACCGTATCGTCGCGCTCTTTCTCGATCGCGCGGGTCGCGGTGATCGCCTCGTCCAGGCGGCGGCGTTCGCGCATGACGTCCTGCGCCGCCTTGGGATTGTCCCACAGCGTCGGGTCCTCGACCTTCGCGTTGAGTTCGTCGAGACGGCGCACCGCGCGATCCCAGTCGAGGAATCGGCGCAGCAGCGCCAGCGCGGCGTTGATGGTATCGACATGATCCTGCGCTTCGGCGCGCATGTTCTTTGCTCCTGAAATTCGATGCGACCGGCCATAGAGGCTCGCTCGCCATAGACAAGCGTCAGATAATACCGCCGCGATCGTCCAGGAAGTCGCTGTCGGTGCGACCCGAGCTTCCCTTCTGCGCCGGGCCGGTCGTCCGCTTCTGCGTCTTGATCGGCTTGATTTCCTCTTCGCGGATCGTCCGCCGCGGCTCGCTTTCGGGCTTGAAGGCCTCCCAGATGATCGCCGCCTTGGGATCGGTGCCCGGCCAGCTGCCGTAAACGCGGCGGCCCGACTGGCGGTCGATTCGCACCATGCGGATGCCCTTGGGCGCCGTGAAGGGCACCGGCGGCGCGTCGAGCAGCGCTCCCTGGAAAAAATCCTTGAAGATCGGGGCCGCCAGGCTGCCGCCCTGCGCATAGCCGCCCATCGTCCGCGGCTGGTCGAAACCGATATAGACGCCCGCGATCACGTCGGGGGTGCCGCCGACGAACCAGACGTCGTTCGGGCCCGAGGTGGTCCCGGTCTTGCCGAACAGCGGCACGCCCAGGTCGCGCAACCGTACCGCGGTGCCGCGCTGCACGACGCCTTCCAGCATGTGGACGACCTGATAGGCGGTCATCGGATCCATCAGCTGCTTGCCGGTCTTGGCGAAGCGCGGCATCGGCCGGCCGTCCCAATCCTTCATGTTGCAGCCTTCGCACGGCTTCCAATTCTTGGGAAAGATCACCTTGCCCCGGCGATCCTGCGCATAGTCGATCAGGCGCGGTTTCAGCTCGCGCCCGTGGTTCGCCAGCATCGCATAGGCATTGGTGATCTTTTCGACCGTCGTCGATCCGGCGCCGAGCGCGGTCGACAGATAGGGTTCGTGCGTACCGATGCCCATCGTCTTGATCGTGTCGACGATCGGCTCCATCCCGATCTGGCTCGCGGTGCGCACCGTCATCAGGTTGCGCGACTGTTCCAGGCCCCAGCGCATCGTATGCTCGCCCGACCCGCCGGCGCCGCCGAAGTTGCGGAAGCATTTGTTGCCGAAACGGGCGCCCTGATAGACGCAGAAGGGCCCGTCGACGATCATCGTCGCGGGGGTCATCCCATTGTCGAGCGCGGCGGCATAGACGAACGGCTTGATCGTCGATCCCGGCTGGCGCTCGGCCTGGGTCGCGCGGTTGAAGGGCGACAGGCGAACGTCGAAGCCGCCCTGCATCGCATAGACACGGCCCGAATGCGGGCTTTCGACGACCATGCCGCCCGAAACCTCGGGAATATTCTTGAGCTGATAGACGCCGGGCGCGGTCGCCTTGACCGCGATCAGGTCGCCGGGACGCATTGCCGAAAAGGCGCTGCCGCCGGTCTTGCGATATCCCAGCGTCGCGGCGCCTGCGGGCAGGCGGCCAGTGTCGCCGTTCGCAAAGCCGATACGCGCCTCGCCGGCCGATTTGGACAGCACGGCGGCGATCCGCCAATTGTCGAAATCGATTCCGATGAAGCTCGACGCCAGCCGGCTTTGCCACTGGTCGTCGGCCTCGATCGTCGCGATCGGGCCCGACCAGCCCTTGCCCGCGTCATAGCGGATCAGGCCGCGGCGCAGCGCGCTGGTCGTCGCCGCCTGCTTCACCCCGTCATAGGCGGTGCGCACCCAAAGGCCGCCGCCATAGACCGACAGCGGGCTGTCCTCCGGCGTTTCGCCGAACTGGTCGATCAGCTGGCGCCGGACCTCTTCCATGTAATAGCCGCCGACCTGTGCGATCGCGGTGTTGCCGCTGTTGGTCAGGCCCAGCGGCATCGCGCGCGCGGCGTCGCGCTGCGCGGCGGTGATCCACCCGTTGCGGAACATTTCGGACAGCACGAAATTGCGGCGCCCCAACGCTTTCTCGGCATTGCGCGCGCGGCCATAGGTTTCGGGCGCCTTGGGCAGGATCGCCAGAAACGCCATTTCGTGGAGCGCGAGCTGGTCGACGTCCTTGTCGAAATAGGCGCGCGCCGCGGCCTGCACGCCGAAGCTGCGACGTCCGAGCGGGATTTCGTTCAGATAAAGCTCGAGAATCTGCTCCTTGGTGAGCGCCGCCTCGATGCGTTTCGCCAGGATCGCCTCGCGAATCTTGCGGGTATAGCTCACCTCGTTGGTCAGGAGCAGGTTCTTCGCGACCTGCTGCGTGATCGTCGATGCGCCGATCGGGCGGCCGCTGCTGGTCAGGTTGGTGATGATCGCGCTGACGATGCCCGGATAGTCGATGCCGCCATGCTCGAAGAAGGTGCGGTCCTCGGCGGCCAGATAGGCGCGGATCAAGAGCTGCGGATATTCGCTATATTCCAGCTGGACGCGCCGTTCGCGGGCATAGCTGTGGACCGGCTTGCCGTCGGCGTCGCGGACCATCGTCGGCAGCGGCGGCTCATAATCGCGCAGCTGGTCGACCGACGGCAGGTTGCGCGCGAACACGATCCAGATGAGCAGGATGCCCAGCAACCCCGCGGCGCCCAGATAGCCGAGCCAGCGGAACCAGCGCCGCGTCCACATCTCGCGGAACCAGGCGATGACGGCATTGCTGTCGCGGCGCAGGCGCAGGCGGAAATGGGACACGGTATCGGAGGCCATATGCGAAAAGCCTCTAAAGCCTGTGCAGCGGAAAGGGAAGCATGGTTGCGGCGGGCCGTCCTAACGCGCGCGCCCCCGCGCGCTGACCGGCCAGATCGCGACCAGCGTCTCGCCCTCGACGACATGATAATGGTCGTACAGGTTCACCGTCGGGTCGCAGTGCGGGACGGTCAGCGTCACCGGATCGCCGGGCGCGAGCTGCCCGCCGATCCCGGGCGCGATCAGCGCCGAATGCTCGTCGCCCATGAAAGCGAAAAAGGCGGTTTCGGGCGCCCCGCGCCGCACGACCGCGCTGCCCCCGTCGCTCGAAAGCGACTTGAACCCCGCATCGATCGTGACCAGCCCCGAATGATTGGCGCTGACGACGCGCGCATCGACGCCGAGCGCGGTTTCGAACGGCACCGACCCGTCGCCCGTCAGGTCGCAGTCCAGATATTGCTTGTCCATGAAGACATAGGATCCGGTCTGGAGCTCGGTGAATATGCCGAGGTCCAGGTCGATGCGGTGCGTCCCGGTTCCCGACCCCGTGACGATATCGGGCGCGAACCCCGCCTCGCTCAGCGCCGCGATCACACCCTTCAGATAGTCGGTGCGTTCGACGATCGCGGCGCGGCGCTCGGCATAGTCCGCGATATGCTGCTGCGATCCGCAATAGAATTGCACGCCGCGCAGCCGAAGGCGTGGCAGCGCGGCGATCGTCCGCGCGAGTTCGACCGCGGCCTCGGGCGAGGCGACGCCGGTGCGCGCGATCCCCGGGTCGATGTCGATGATCACCTCGATCGACGCCCCCGCGCTCGCCAGCGCGGCGTCGATGCGTTCGGCGACCGCCGGATGATCGACCGTCGCCATCAGCCCGTCGGCGGCCTTGGCGAGCGCGGCGAGCCGTTCGATCGCGCGCGGCGCCGCGACCGGCGAGGTGATCAGGATGCCCGCGACACCGCCCTCGGCCAGCACCTCGGCCTCGCCGATCTTGGCGCAGCACACCCCCAGCGCCCCCGCCGCGCGCTGGCGGTTCGCGATATCGACGCTCTTGTGCGTCTTGGCATGCGGGCGAAGTCCGACGCCGTGCCGCGCGGTCAACGCCGCCATCGCCGCGATATTCCGGTCGAGCGCGTCGATATCGAGCACCAGCACCGGCGTATTCAGGTCGGCACGCGACCCCTGCCGCCCGACCAGATGTGCGTGCAGGGTCAGATCGTCGGTCATGAAAACAGCGTCTCCAGATGGGGATTGAGGAACTTGCCCTGCGGATCGGCGGCGCGGCGCACCGCGCGATAGCGCTCGGCCATGGGATAGAGGGCGTCGACGTCGCCGCGCGTCAGGCCATGCCGCTTCGCCCAATGCGGCCGCCCGCCGAAACCGCGGAAAATCGCTTCGGCTTCGGCAAAATGCTCTCGCCAGGGCATCTTCGAATATTGGTGCATGGAAACGGCCGCCACGGCGCCGGCATTCATCGGGCTGATCCAGATATCGTCGGCGGCGACGGTGCGATATTCGAAGGGAAAGCTGATCGGCAGCCGCTTCTTTCGAATCCAGCCGACGACGTCGGTCAGCGCCTCGATCCCCGCGCGCCGCGGCAGTTCATATTCCATCTCCTCGAAACGGATCGTCCGGTCGGAGGGGAAGATCGCATGCGCCGGCCCACGGCGCCGGCCGTCGAAGCCCGTCCGCATCATGCCGCGCTGCAACCAGGGCGTCAGGAAGGGCAGCCTGGCCCCGATGTCGAGCACGCGGCGAAACATCGTCTCTTCCATGTCGGTCGTCGACGGCGGCGGATCGCACGGATCGCAGGGCACCAGCGTCTTCAGGATGACGTCGTCGGCATGCGGAAAAAGCCAGAATTCGATGTGGCGATGCTGGTCGGCCAGTTCGTCATAGCTTTCGCGGATTTCGTCCCAGCGACGTTTCTCGATCCGTTCGGCCAGGTGAAAGGCGGGCACGACCGCGACTTCGATCTCGGTCGCGACGCCGAACAGGCCCAGGGAAAGCCGCTGCGCCTGGAACAGGTCGGGCTCGGTCGCGGCATCGCACCAGCGCGCCTCGCCGTCGGCGCCGACCAGCCGGAACCCCCGCGCCATCGTCGAAAGCGAGCCCAGCGCGACGCCCGTTCCATGCGTCCCGGTCGCCATTGCGCCCGCCAGCGACTGCGGATTGACGTCGCCCTGGTTGGCGAGGGCCAGCCCCTCTTCCCACAGCGCCGCCGTCAGTTTCCGGATGCTCCAGCCCGCCGGAATGCGCGCGGTCACGCGATCGGCGCCGATCGTCAGGTCGCCCGCCAGCCGGTCCAGCCCGACGATCAGTTCGTCGGATTGGCAAAGCGGCATGAAACTGTGCCCCGCGCCGGTCGCGCGGACCGTGCCCGCGCCGCGGATCAGCGCCGCAAGCTCATCCTCGCTTTGCGGCCTCGCGATGTCGGCGGGCGCGGTGACGCTGCCCGACCAGTTGCTCCACGCCATGCGTCCCTCCCCGTCGCCGACACGCTGTCGACGCGTCCGGGACCGGTCAAGGCGAATCAGCGCGGGACCGACGCGATCTGGCGCGCGAAGTGGATCTGCACCGCGTCGCGCACCCCGCGCGCGACCTTTTTCTGTCCGGCCGGAGAGGCCAGGAATTCGGCGTCCTCCTTGTTCGACACGAACCCCGTCTCGAACAATATCGACGGCGTGTCGGGCGCCTTCAGAACCACGAAGGACGCGAAACGATGCGCGGTGGTCCGGAACTTGATCTCGTCGGACGCCTCGCGCTGGAGCAACCGCGCGAATTCCGACGCGACGTTCATCGTCTCGCGCTGTGTCAGGTCGAGCAGGATCGACGACACGTCGTTGCTGTGCGCGCCCAGGTCGACGCCGTTGATGATGTTCGCCTTGTTCTCGCGCGCGGCCAGACGCGCGGCCTCGCGGTCGGACGCGACCTCGGACAGCGTATAGACCGAGGCGCCGCTCGCCTGCTCGTTCTCCGCCGCGTCGGCGTGGACCGAAATGAACAGGTCGGCCTTCAGCCGCCGCGCGATGCCATAGCGTTCTTCCAGCACCAGGAAACGGTCGTCGGACCGGGTGAGCGCGACGCGAACGCGGCCGCCCGCGACCAGATCGTCGCGGATCGCCTTGGCGAGCGCGAGCGTGATGTCCTTCTCGCGCTTGCCGTTGTGCGGCGACAGCGCGCCCGGATCGTGCCCGCCATGTCCGGCGTCGATCACGACCAGCGGCAGGCGCGGATCGCTGGGGCCCTCGATCTTCGGCAGCGGCAGCGCCGGCTTCGGTTTGCCGATCGGAACGGTGACGCTGTACCGCTTGCCGGGCGGCCGGGCGCGGAAAGCGGTCGATTGCCGCAGGTCGATGCGCGGCCCGCCCGTCGTGTCCGCCGATATGGCGCGGATACCGAAACCGCGCTGGCTCGCGGCCGCATGGGGGCTTTCCGCCGTCGTGGCGGTCGGAAGCAGCATCGCGACAAGGACGGAGAGCAGGCCCATGGCGCGTCTATGCCGCCGTAGCCGTTCACTGGTCCAGCGCTTATTGAGAAACATGAGCCCCCCGGCCGCACAACAAGATCAACAGACCATTGACCAAAAGCTGTCGAATTGGAGTTAATCGGAAAGACGATTTCCGGCGCGACCGCGCGATGGCCCGCCCAACCCTGCTTTTGCGCGAATATTCGCACGGACTTTTGCGCCGACCTTGTTGCAAATGCAGCACATCCTACCATCTTTGTTGGGTGGCGGAGGTTGCCGTCGGCCCATGCCGATGCTAGCACCCCCACACTGACGGTGTCCTTCCCGGTGCCGTCCGGCCTTTTGAGGGGAAAAGGTCTGGTCTCGCACGAATCGCGGATCATGGCCGCCCTGGCGCCGGACAAGCGGGGAAAGACGCACTGCCGTCAGTCCACCCGGATGATCGGGCGGCCGGCGCGGCGTCACCCATGATGCTGTCCAGTTCCGCCCGTTCACCCCGAAAACAGGTTGATGCTGCATGAGGCTTGCCATGCCCTCTTCTGATCGCGACGCAGGCGGTTTCGCCCCTGTGCATGTCGCGGCGGGAGACCGCATGCGCGTCCACGACCGGACGCGGGCCACGCGCGGCAATAACGTCTTTTTTTCTTTGAACCTTATCGACCGCAGCCATCCGACACGGACGGACGCGGCCTTTTTGTTTGGCGCGCCGCGGCGCGCCTGGAGTGATAATAATGACCACGCGCATGTTGATCGACGCGCGGCACCGGGAAGAAACCCGGGTCGCCGTCACCAAGGGAAACCGCATCGAGGAGTTTGATTTCGAGTCTGCCGAGCACAAGCAGCTCAAAGGCAACATCTATCTGGCCAAGGTAACCCGCGTCGAACCGTCCCTGCAGGCGGCGTTCGTCGAATATGGCGGCAATCGCCACGGATTCCTGGCATTTAGCGAAATCCACCCCGACTATTACCAGATTCCGAAGGAAGATCGCGACGCCCTGCTTCGCGAGGAAGCCGAACATGCCGCCGCGGCCGCGATGCGCGCCGAGGAAGATCTGGACGAACTGGAAGGCGATGTCGCCGACATCGAGGACCATGACGACGAGAATGGCGACGCCCCGCGCGCGCCCGAAACCGTGGGCGAAGACGGCGAGGACGGCGACGACGAACGATATGACGCCGACGACAATGACGGCGAAGGCGAAGATGGCGCTGACGAGGGCGAAGGCGACGCCAAGAATGAACGCGGCGACCGCCGCCGGCGCGGCAAGGGCGGACGCAACGGCCGCAAGGGCGGGCGTGGCCGTCGCAACGACGAGGAAGACGGCGAGAACCGCATGTCGCTGCGTCGCCGTTACAAGATTCAGGACGTCATCCGCCGGCGCCAGGTGATGCTGGTGCAGGTCGTGAAGGAAGAGCGCGGCAACAAGGGCGCGGCGCTGACCACCTATCTGTCGCTCGCGGGCCGCTACTGCGTGCTGATGCCGAACACGATGCACGGTGGCGGGATCAGCCGCAAGATTTCGAACGGCGCCGATCGCCGCAAGTTGAAGGCGATGATCGACGAGCTGAACCTGCCGCCGACGATGGGCTGCATCGTTCGCACCGCGGGGATGAGCCGCACGAAGGTCGAGATCAAGCGCGACTTCGACTATCTTGCCCGCCTGTGGGACGAGATTCGCGAAAAGACGCTGGGGTCCAGCGCGCCGGCGCTGATCCATTCGGACAGCGATCTGGTGAAGCGCGCGATCCGCGACATCTATCACAAGGATATCGAGGAAGTGCTCGTCGAGGGCGACGAGGGCTATAAGGCCGCCAAGCAGTTCATGAAGCTGCTGATGCCCAGCCATGCGCGGCGCGTGAAGCAATATGCCGACCCCGTATCGCTGTACCAGCGCTATGGCGTCGAGGATCAGCTCGCGGGGATGCTCAATCCCGTCGTCCAGCTCAAATCGGGCGGCTATCTCGTCATCAACCCGACCGAGGCACTGGTGTCGATCGACATCAACTCGGGCCGGTCGACGCGCGAGCATAATATCGAACAGACCGCGCTCAGCACCAACCTCGAGGCCGCGCACGAGATCGCCCGCCAGCTTCGCCTGCGCGACATGGCCGGTCTTGTCGTGATCGACTTCATCGACATGGATCATGGCTCGAACGTCCGGAAGGTCGAACGCGCGATGAAGGACGCGCTCAAGAACGACCGCGCGCGCATCCAGGTCGGCCGCATCTCGGGCTTCGGCCTGATGGAGATGAGCCGCCAGCGGCTGCGTACCGGCGTGCTGGAAGCGTCGACGCGTCCGTGCCCGCATTGCGAGGGCACCGGCCTCGTCCGCACCGCCAGCTCGGCGGGCCTCAGCGCCCTGCGCCTGATCGAAGAGGAAGCCGCGCGCGGCAAGGGCAGCAAGATCATCCTGCGCGCGAGCCAGGAAGCGACCTTCTACCTCCTCAATGAAAAGCGCCGCGAACTGCGCGAAATCGAGGAACTCTACGGCGTCAGCGTCGAAATCCTGCCCGACGGCGAGACCGAGGGCGCGCGCATGGCGGTCGAGGTCGGCGGCCCGCCGCCGGTCGCTCGCCGCAGCTTCGCCCCGATCGTCGAGATCGAGGAAGAAGAAGAGGATTTCGTCGAAGAGGACGAAGACGAGGAAGAAGAGGAAGAGGCGATCGAGGAACGTCCGGCCCGCCGCGAACGGCAGGAGCGTCAGGACGGCGAGGATGGCGAAGGCCGCAAGCGCCGCCGCCGCCGTCGCCGTGGCCGCCGCGGCCGTCGGGACGATGAAGGCGCCGAAGGCGCTGAAGGCACCGAGGACGAAGCCGCTGCCGACGATGCAAACGGCGAAGCGCCTGGCGACGAACCCGCCGAGGAAGCGGCTCCGGTCGAGGCCGAAGCCGAACCCGCCGAGAAGAAGCCGCGCCGCCGCGGCGGTCGCGGTCGCAAGAAGGCCGATGACGCCGACGCTGCGGCAGAAGGCACGGTAACGGAAGAGGCCGCACCGGCCGAAACCGCCGAAGCCGTGGCCGAACCCGTCGCGGAGGTCGCCGAGGAGGCGCCTGCGGCCGAGGAAAAGCCGAAGCGCAAGCGCGCGCCCCGCAAGACCAAGGCCGCGGCAGCCGCCGAGGCTGCGGAAGCCGCCGACGCTCCGGCTGTCGAAGCGGTCGTCGCCGAAGCGCCTGTAGCCAAAGCCGAAACGCCGGCCGAAGCCGAGGCACCGGCCGAGCCCGAAGCAGCCAAGCCCGCGCCCCGGAAGCGCGCGAGCCGCGCGAAAAAGGCCGTCGCCGCTGAGGCAGCAGCCGAACCGGCGACCGCCGGCGAGGCGGAACCGATTGCGGCCGACGGGGACGCCGAGGGCGAAGGCCCTGACGGCGAACCGCGGCGCGGCTGGTGGCAGCGTACGTTCGGCAACTGATTGGCGGCAATTGACCGCAGAAATCGCAAGCTGATCTTGCGTCCGCGCGCGCTGAACCCCAATAAGCCCCTATGGCTTCACTCGAGGTTCAGGCGCGCGGCGCAAGACAGGCGGAGATGACTGCTTTTCCGCCGTCCAATATGCTCGGCGCGCACGGCGTGCGCGCCCTTTTTCGTATCCTGCTGACCGTGCTCGCGATGATCGCGGTGACGGTGCGTCCGGCGATGGCGCAGTCGATCCTACGCGATGCGGAGACCGAGGCGCTGTTCCAGGACATGATGGATCCGTTGCTGGTCGCGGCGGGCCTGCAGCCCGGACAGGTCCGCGTCCATCTGCTCGGCGACCGCAGCATCAACGCCTTCGTCGCCGGCAGCCAGGACATCTATGTCTTCAGCGGACTGATCGAGGCCGCCGACAACGCCGAAGAGGTGCAGGGCGTGCTGGCGCACGAGCTCGGCCATGTCATGGGCGGTCACGCGATCCGCGCGAGCGAGGGCGCCAAGACCGCGACCGGCATTTCGCTGCTCAGCCTGCTGCTCGGCGCCGCCGCGATGGCGGCGGGCGGCGGCGAGGCGGGTATGGGCATCCTCATGGCGGGGCAGCAGGCCGCGCTCGGCAAATATCTGGCTTTCAGCCGCGTCCAGGAATCGACCGCCGATGCGGCGGGCGCGCAATATCTGTCGAAGGCGGGCATCAGCGGCCGCGGCAGCCTGGCCTTCTTCAAAAAGCTCCAGAATCTGGAGTTTCGCTATGGCATCAAGCAGGATGACGATCAGGCCTATGGCCGCACCCACCCGATGTCGGGCGATCGCATCCAGGCGCTGCGCGAGGTCTATGTCGTCGATCCCGCATGGACCAAGCCCGCCGACCCGGCGATCGAGGCGCGCTTTCAGCGGATCAAGGCGAAGCTGTCGGGCTATATCGCCGATCCCGAGCGGACGCTGCGCAAATATCCCGAGAGCAATACCAGCGTCCCCGCGCGCTATGCCCGCGCCTATGCTTGGCACAAGAGCGCCTATCCCGAAAAGGCGCTGGGCGAGGTCGAGGGGCTGCTCAAGACCAATCCGCACGACCCTTATTTCCTCGAGCTCGAGGGACAGGTGCTGCTCGAATCCGGACGGCCGAAGGAAGCGATCCCGCCGCTGCGCGAGGCGGTCGCCAATTCGCGCTCGCAACCGCTGATCGCCGCCACCCTCGGCCACGCGCTGATCGCGACCGAGGACCAGGCGAATTTCGCCGAGGCCGAAAAGGTGCTGAAGACCGCGGTGGCGCTCGACAACGAGAATCCGTTCGCCTGGTATCAGCTCGGCATCGTCTATGCGAACAAGGGCGATCAGGCGCGCGCGGCGCTCGCCTCGGCCGAACGCTACAGCCTGGAGGGTGGACAGTCGGCGCTTGCGCTGCGTAATGCCGAAACGGCGATGCAGGGCCTGCCCCAGGGGTCGCCGGACTGGATTCGTGCACAGGATATTGCGCTGGTGGCTCGCGCCGAGGTGGAACGCGAGCGCAAACGACGCTAGATTCGCGCAAACGAGCAACGGGGACGCATCTCAATCCGCGATGCACAAGGGCAACAAGTGACTGACAATAAAGACGATTACTATCAGCCGTGGCTGCGCGACCCGGCATCGACGCCGAGCGTCGACGATCGCGCGCGTCCTGCGATGGACGACGGCGGCCTGGCCAAGCCGAAGGAAGCGCCGCCGGTCGGGATCGACCTGGCGCGCTACAAGGCGAGCGGAACGCCGCGCGATCCGCTGGTGAATCCGGACGCGATCAAGGCCGGCGCCGCGGGCCTGTGGGACCGTATCCGCGACGGTGCGGAGGCCTTTGCCGACTGGACGATCGACGTCGGCGAGCGCGCCGACATCCCCGCGCGGGTCGAGGCGCTGGAGATTCCCCGCCACGCCCGGACCCTCGCCAGGAAGACCGGCGCCCTGACCGCCCGCGCCGCGCGCGCCGTCGGCCGCGGCTCCGCGCAGGCCACCCGCAGCGTCGCCAAGGCGAGCGACGAAGCGTGGGAAAAACTGGCCCTCCCCCAGAAACTCTCCAAACTTTCCAGCGATGCCGGGCGCGGGATCGGCGAGGTCGCGGGCAAGACCAAGGCCGGGATCGGCAACGCCGCCCGCGCCGGCACCGACAGCCTCCGCGACAGCATCGGCGAGGCCGCGACCAAGCTTCGCCCCACCCCGCGCGAGGAACCCGCACCGCCGCCGTCGGGCCTGGAGCAGCTCCTCGCGCGCGAAGAGGCAGAGGCGCATGCCGCCGAGCCCGCGTCGGCGACGCCCGACCTGCCGCTGTTCGCCGGCGACCCAGCCGCCGCGACCCGCCCTGCCCCCGCGTCCAAACCCGCGAAGGTCAAGGCCGCGAGCGCCACGCCGCCGCCGTCGGTTTCCGGCCCCGCCGACGACGATCGCATGCCGCATCGTCCGCCGCCGCCGCCCCGCGCGGCGTCGGCCGCGCTTCCCGCGCCGCTATGGGCCCTCGCGCTCGGCGCGATAGCGCTGCTCGGCGTCGCCTTCTGGCTCGGCGGCCGCTTCGGCGGCGGGATGAGCAAGAGCGAGGTGCAGACCGTCGTCGCCGACTATATCCGCGAGCATCCGGAGCTTATTCCCGAAGCGTTCGAGGCGCAGCGCCGCAAGGAAATGGCAAAGGCCGTCGACGCGGTCCGTCCCGCGCTCGAAAAGCCCTATGCCGGCGCCTGGGCGGGCAATGCCGACGGCGACGTCACGCTTGTCGTCTTCACCGATTACGCCTGCGGCTTCTGCCGCGCGAGCGTGCCCGACGTCGACCGGCTGATCCGCGAGGACAAGCGGTTGAAGGTCGTGTTCCGCGAACTGCCGATCATCGCACCGCAAAGCCGCGACGCCGCGATCATGGCGCTCGCCGCCGCGCGGCAGGGCAAGTATGACGCCTTTCACCACGCGATGTTCCAGGCGTCGTCGCTCGACCCGTCGGCGATCGCCGCGGCCGCCGAGCGCGCGGGCGTCGTGACCGACGGCAGCGCCGATGCGACCGCGAACGAGGCGCTGTTCCAGCGCGAGATCGATTCGAACCTCGCGCTGGCGACCCAGCTTCAGCTCAACGCCACGCCGACCTGGGTCGTGGGCGACCAGCTGTTCCAGGGCCAGGTCGGTTATGACGCGCTGAAGCAGGCGATCGCCAAGGCGCGGAAGAAAAGCTGAGAATGGCCGTCGATCCAGCGCAGGTCGCCATCAACCGGGGGGTGCGCAACCCCGAATTGATGGCGGCGGCGCTCGCGCTGTTCGAAGGCCGCCTCCACGACGCCGAACCGGTGCTGAAGGCGCATCTCAAACGCGATCCGTTCGACGTCGCCGCGATCCGCATGCTCGCCGAGCTGGCCGCCCGGATCGAACGCTATCGCGATGCCGAGGCCTTGCTGCGCCGCGCGCTCGAACTCGCGCCCGATTTCCTCGCCGCACGCTCGAACCTCGCGACCGTCCTGCACCGCCAGGGCCGCTCGGGCGAAGCGGTCGCAGAGCTCGACAAGCTGCAACAGGTCGACCCCGACAATCTGATGAACGCCAATCTGAAGGCGGCGGCGCTGGGCCGGGTCGGCGAATTCGACGAAGCGCTCGAACTCTACGAACAGGTGCTCCAAAGCTTTGGCAAGCAGCCGAAGATCTGGATGTCCTATGGCCATATGCTGAAGACCGTCGGGCGTCAGGCCGACGCCGTTTCGGCCTATCGCAAGGCGCTCGACCTCAATCCCGCGCTCGGCGAGGTCTGGTGGAGCCTCGCCAATCTCAAGACGCTCCGTTTCGACGACGGCGACCTCGCCGCGATGCAGGCGGCACTCGATCGCGGCGATCTGGCGGCCGAAGATCGCTTTCACCTGCATTTCGCGCTCGGCAAGGCGCATGAGGACCGGCAGCAGGCCGCGCTTTCCTTTGCACATTATGACAAGGGCAACGCGCTGCGGAAGACCTTGCTCGACTATGACGCCGACCAGACGCGCGCCGCGGTCGACCACAGCAAGTCGCTATATACGCCCGAATTTTTCGCGGCGCGAAGCGACTATGGCTGCGATGCCCCCGACCCGATCTTCATCGTCGGCATGCCGCGCGCGGGGTCGACGCTGATCGAGCAGATCCTGTCGAGCCACTCGATGATCGAGGGCACGATGGAGCTTCCCGACATTCCAAAGCTTGCCGCAAAGGCGCGCAACATGGGCGGCATTGCAAAGTTGTCGGCGGCCGACGCCCGCGCATTGGGCGAACAGTTTCTGCACGGCACGCAGGTCCAGCGCAAAAGCGACAGGCCCTTCTATATCGACAAGCTTCCGAACAATTGGCTGCATGTCGGATTCATCCGGCTGATCCTGCCGCGTGCAAGGATCATCGACGCGCGGCGGCATCCGATGGATTGCTGTTTCTCGAACTTCAAACAGCATTTCGCGCGCGGACAGGCGTTCAGCTACGGCCTGGCCGACATGGGCCGCTATTATGCCGATTATGTCGACCTGATGGACCATTTCGACCAGGCGCTGCCCGGCCATGTGCACCGCGTCTTCCACGAACGGGTGATCGACGATCTCGAAACCGAGGTGCGGGCGATGCTGGCCTATCTCGGTCTGCCCTTCGAACAGGCGTGCCTCGATTTCCACACCAACGATCGCGCGGTGCGGACGGCGAGTTCGGAACAGGTCCGGCGGCCGATCAACCGCGACGGCGTCGACCAATGGCGCGCGATGGAACCCTGGCTCGGCCCGCTGGTCGAGGCCCTGGGACCGGCGCTGACGCAATATCCCGTCCGCCCCTGACCCGAATGTTGCAATTTTGTCATACTCTCCGCGAAATTGCGGGGCGGACTGGCCTATCCATCGGGTCCCGATTGACGATCGGCTGAAACGTGCCACACCTTGCTTGCTGCGCCGCAACGACGGCGACAGACGAAATAGGGGGTCTTCATGCGGGTCCGATTTTCACGCCGAGCATTGCTTCTTGCCTCGCTTTCTTCGACCGTTCTTTCCTCCGGAGCCGCGCTGGCCCAACAAGCCGACAGCACGGGATATAATGACGAGATCATCGTCACCGCCCAGAAGCGCGAAGAAAATCTGCAGAATGTCCCGATCAGCATCCAGGCGCTGGGAACCCGCAAGCTCGACCAGCTGAACGTCGCCAACTTCCAGGACTTCTCGAAGCTGCTGCCCAGCGTCTCGTTCCAGTCGAGCCAGCCGGGCGTCACGACAGTCTATATGCGCGGCGTCGCCAGCGGCGGCGACGGCAACCACTCGGGCTCGCTGCCCAGCGTCGGCGTCTATCTGGACGAACAGCCGGTCACCACCATCGGCGGGACGCTCGACGTCCATATCTATGACATCGCGCGCATCGAATCGCTCGCCGGGCCGCAGGGGACGCTCTACGGCGCCTCGTCGCAGGCCGGGACGATCCGCATCATCACCAACAAGCCGAGCACCGCGGGCTTCGAGGGCCGCGTCGACGGCGAATTGAACAGCATCAAGCATGGCGGCGTCGGCGGCCGGATCGAGGGGATGATCAATGCCCCGATCGCCGAAATGGCGGCCGTCCGCTTCGTCGGCTGGTATCAGAAGGATGCCGGCTATATCGACAATGTGCCCGGCACGCGGACCTTCCTGCCGACCCCCGGCGGCATCACCGTCGACAATGACGATTTCGTCAAAAAGAATTTCAACGACGCCGAAATCTATGGCGGCCGCGCCGCGCTGAAGGTCGATCTCGACGACAATTGGACCGTCACGCCGACCGTCCTGTATCAGAAGCAGAAGAGCAACGGCGTCTTCGCCCAGGATCCACGCGTCGGCGACCTGCAGGTCCAGCGCTTCTACCCCGACATGCGCAGCGACAAGTTCATCCAGGCGGCGCTGACGATCGAGGGCAAGCTGGGCAATTTCGACCTGACCTATGCGGGCGCCTATCTCGACCGCAAGACCTATCAGATCAACGACTATACCGATTATGCCGAGGCCTATGACGCGCTCTATTCCTCCTATGGCGGCCTTGCGGGATATTTCTATCTGCAGGACAATGCCGGGAATACGATCGATCCGCGGCAGTTCATCATCGGCACCGACCATTTCCGCAAGCTGAGCCAGGAACTGCGCATTTCCTCGCCGCAGGACTCGCGCTTCCGCGTCGTCGCCGGCCTGTTCTTTCAGCGGCAGAGCAACCAGATCCATCAGGACTATATCGTTCCCGGCCTGGCCGACAGCCTGTCGGTCAACGGTCGCCCCGGCACGCTGTGGCTGACCGAACAGAAGCGCGTCGACAAGGATTATGCCGCGTTCGGCGAAGCGAGCTTCGACATCACGCCGACGGTCACGCTGACGGGCGGCGGCCGATATTATAAATATGACAACAGCCTGATCGGCTTCTTCGGCTTTGGCCGCAACCCGAACGGCCCGCCGTTCAACGGCGCGGGCAGTTCGCGTACCGGCGTCGCGGGCTGCTATACGACGACGGGCGCGATCCTTCGCGACAATCCGGGCGGCACCTTGCTGCCCGCCGCGGTACCGGGCGGTCCCTGCACCAACCTGGCCGATTATGTGAACGGCGCGCTGGTTCCCAAGCGGACCAAGGATTCGGGCTTTACCCACCGCCTGAACCTGACGTGGAAACCCAGCGAAGACATCATGACCTATGCGACCTGGTCGCGCGGTTTCCGTCCGGGCGGGATCAACCGGCGCGCGACGATCGCGCCTTATGATGCCGACTTCCTCACCAATTACGAGCTGGGGATCAAGACGACGCTGGCCGACGGCATGGTTCGCCTGAACGCCGCCATCTATCAACAGGAATGGAAGCGCTTCCAATTCTCGTTCCTGGGTCTCAACAGCTTTACCGAGATCCATAACGGTCCGAACGCGCGCATTCGCGGGATAGAGGCGGACATCAACATCCGGCCGACCGAAGGCCTGACCATTTCGGCGGCGGCATCCTATACCGATGCCAAGACCAAGAATAATCTGTGTGCGATCGACGATCCGACCTACACCTGTACCGACCCCGGAAACTCCATCGCCGCGGAAAAGGGCACGCGCTTGCCCGTCACGCCGAAGTTCAACGGCAATGCGACGATCCGCTATGCCTTCCCGGTCGGTCCGGGCGAGATGCACCTGCAATCGGTGATCGCGCATCGCAGTTCGGCCACCCCCGACATCCGTGTCGCGACGGCGACCGCGCTGGGACGCATCCAGGGTTCGACGACCGTCGACTTCGCGGCCGGCTTCGACTGGAACAACTATAGTTTCGAGCTGTTCCTGCAGAATGCGTTCGACGAACGGGCGCAGCTGGCGCGCTATTCCAACTGCGGCCAGTGCGACGGACGCGTGCAGATATTGGTCAACCAGCCCCAAACCATCGGGGTGCGGCTGGGCGCCAAGTTCTGACCAGGTGACGGAAACCGTAAACAGTAACGAAAGGCCGGGCCAAAAGCTCGGCCTTTTGATGTGCATCGCACTCGGCATGGGCAACATGATCGGGTCGGGGGTCTTCCTGCTCCCGCGCGATCTGGCTCCGCTCGGATGGAATGCGATCATCGGCTGGTGCGTGTCGATCGCGGGCACGCTTTGCCTGGCCTTCGTCTTCGCCCGCCTTGCCCGGCGGTTGCCGGAGGGTTGCGCGGCCTTCACCTATGGCGCCGCGGCGTTCGGCTCCGGCACCGGCTTCATCGTCGCCTGGAGTTACTGGATCAGTTGCTGGACCGTCGTCGCCACGCTGGCGGTCGCGGCGATCAGCAACATGTCGATCATCTTTCCCTCGCTGGGCGCGGCTGGAGCCGCTCCGGCGTGGATCGCGATCGGCTGCATCTGGTTCTTCACCATCGTCAACCTGTTCGGCGTCCGCCGCGCGGGCGGCGCGCAGCTCCTGACCCTCGGACTCAAGCTGATCCCGGTCGTCGGCGCGGTCGTCGTCGGCATCTGGGCGCTCGGAACCGGGGCGGCGCCGCCGCCTTCGATGGAGGGCACCCAGCCGGTCAGCCTGTCGGGCGTCAGCTCGGCGGCCACGCTGACCCTGTTCGCGCTGCTCGGCTTCGAAAGCGCCTGCGTCGTCAGCGACCGGGTCAAGGATCCCGAACGGACGATTCCGCGCGCGACAGTCATCGCCGCGGCGGCGGTCGGGCTGCTCTATCTTCTGTCGTGCACCATGGTCACGCTGATGGTGCCGCTCGACGAACTGCATCGATCGAACGCCGCCTATGCGACCTTCTTCGCGCGGATCATCAGCCCGGAGGCGGGCCAGGTGGTTGCGCTTTTCGCGGCCGTCGCGGCGCTCGGCGCGCTCAACGGCTTCGTCCTGCTCCAGGGCGAAATTCCGCGCGACCTGGCGCACCGCCGCCTGCTGCCCGGCAGCTTCGCGCGCGACAATAAATTCGCTTCGCCCTGGATCACCCAGCTCGTGTCGAGCGGCCTTGCGAGCGTCATCGTCTATGCCAATTATTCGCGCGGGCTCGCCGACCTGTTCAACTTCATGGTGAAGGTGACCACCTCCACCGCGATCATCCTCTATATCGTCGGCTCGCTCGCGGCGCTCGTCCTCGAACGGCAGGGCACGATCAAGGTGTCGGCGGGCTTTGCCGCGGCGACGATCATCGGCTTCGTCTATAGCTGCTGGGCCTTCTATGGCGCCGGGCTCGAGGCCAGCCTGTGGAGCGTCGCGATGACCGCCGCGGGGCTGCCGATCTATCTCCTGATGCGGCGGCAGGCCTTGGCGACGGCCTGACCATCTTGTGAAATTCCGCAAAATGGCCTATCGGCCGCGCCCAGTCGCCCGGACTCGGGCCCTTTGGAGACGTCAAGTGTCGGAACGCCAGACCTATCAGGGATTGAAACCCTGCGGCTTCCGCCCGCTGTCGTAGCGCGTTTTTCCTGACGCGGTGCGCCTGCGAGCGGCGCCGCGATTTCAATCCGACAATCGATTTTCGCCGGTGGGCGCAGTGTGTCTGCGCGCCGGCTGCAAGCAGGTATTTATGTTGCACGACAGTCATTGGGCGCGCGCCCTCGCGCGCGCCATCGCCCTGGATCATCCGGGCAAGAGCAAGGTCGGGCGCGCGCTGCTCGGCTGGGCCCGTACGCGCGCAAGCAAGTTCGGGCTGACCGAGAAACAGATCGATCGCGCCATGCTGCTCGCGGGACCGCCGGCGGCTGCGCCGGACGCGGTCGAGGACGACGGCCTGGTCAAGGCGAACCGGCTGGCCGACGCGCTCGACCTCGCCGCCGAAGAGCGTACGCTGCTGTTGCTGGCGACGGCGATGGAGCGCGCGCCGCTGACGCGCAGCCTTGCCAGGCTGGTCGACAGTGAAGCGCTGGATATCGAGGCGCTTGTCGGCACGCTCACCGGTCTCGCCCCGCATATGATCCGCGGCGCCGAAGTCGTGCGGCTCGATCTGGTCGGGCGGTGGACGACCAAGCAGGACAAGGTCGAGCTCGGGCTCTGCTGGTCGTTCGAACGGTTGCTCGACGCGCGGCAGGACCAGCACGCCGATCTGATCGACGGCCTGCTCGGCCGGCGACAGACGGCGCGCCATGCGCTCGCCGATTTTCCGGCGCAGCAGCGCGACGCCGGTCTGGCCTTGGCCTTGCTTCGCGGCGCCCTGGCCAACGGCGCGCGCGGGATCAACATCCTGATCCACGGGCCGCCGGGCACCGGAAAGACCGAACTTGCCCGCACGCTCGCGGCGGAGCTGGGCGAACCGCTGCATGCGGTGGGCGAAGCCGACGCGGATGGCGAAGAACCGACACGTTTCGATCGCATCGCCGCGCTGCGCCTCGCGCTCCGCACGCTCGAAAAGCGGGGGCGCGCGCTGCTGCTGTTCGACGAAATGGAGGATATGCTAGGCGAAGCGCGGCTCGAACAGGACGGCCGCATACGCCAGCGCGCGGGATCGAAGCTCTTCATCAACAGGTTGTTGGAAAACAACCCCGCCCCCACAATCTGGACCTCCAACTGTATCGCCGACGTCGATCCGGCGATCTTGCGGCGCTTCAGCCTGTCGATCCGCATGGATTTTCCCGGTGTCGCGCACAGTCCGGCAATGCTGGACAGGGTGAGCAGCGAGGAAAAGGTCGCCGTTGATCCGGCGCTGGCGGCGCTCGCCGCGCGCGCTCCCGAAACCGCGTCGCTGTTCCGCGTCGCGGCGCGCGCAGCCGCGCTCGCAGGCGATGCCGACAGCGCAAACCGCTTTGCCGGCTCGATCCTCGGCGCGATGCGCGGTGAGGCGATCGAACCGCGTGCGCCGCGCGCCTTCGACGAAACGCTGCTCGCCGCCGACGCCGACCTGCCCGCGCTGTTCGCACGACTGACCGACGCGGACAGTCCCGCCGATTTCTCGCTGCTGCTTACGGGGCCGCCGGGCACAGGAAAGACCGAGGCGGTGCAGGCGCTGGCGCGGCGGCTCGGGCGGCCGCTGCAGGTGAGACGCGCGTCGGACCTGATGTCGAAATGGGTCGGCGAGACCGAGAAGCTGATCGCGGAGGCTTTCACCGATGCCCGGCGGCAGGGCGCGATGCTTTTCTTCGACGAGGTCGATTCGCTGCTTGCCGACCGGCAGGGCGCGACGCGAAGTTGGGAGGTCAGCCAGGTCAACGAGCTGCTGACCTGGATGGAGGCGCATCCGCTGCCCTTCGCCGCCGCGACCAACCATGCTGCGAAGCTCGATCCGGCCTCGGCGCGGCGCTTCGTGTTCAAGGTCGAGATGCGTGCGCTCGACGAAGCGCGGGCACGGCGAGCATTCGTGCACTTCTTCGAGCGGGAAGCACCGGCGATGCTCGACCGGCTCGGGGGGCTGACGCTCGGCGACTTCGCGGTCGTCGCGCGTCAGATGCGCTTCATGGGCGAAGTCGACGATGCGGCGCTGGTCGACAGGCTGCGGCGGGAGCGGACGGCGCGCCCGGCGATGCCGCAGCCGATCGGCTTTGGATCAGCGCCAGCGCGGTGCGAATAGGCCGCGGTCGCGCAGGATCACCTGGGCCGCATTGTGCCCCGGCGCGCCGGTTACGCCGCCGCCGGGGTGCGTGCCCGCACCGCACATGTACAACCCCTTCACCGGCCCGCGATAGCCGCCGTTGCCGAGCACCGGACGCGCGGCCCAGAGCTGGTCGAGGCTCATATTGCCATGCATGATGTCGCCGCCGACGAGGCCGAACTTGCGTTCGAGGCCCTTGGGCGAGAGGCGCGTCTGGCCGACGATGCTCGCACGGAAACCGGGGGCGTGCTTTTCGACCGTATCGATGATGCAGTCGGCCGCCGCTTCTTCCTCGTCGTCCCAGTCGCGGCCGTCGGGCAGTTCCGGCGCAAACTGCTGACAGAAGAGGCTGGCGACATGGGCCCCCTCGGGCGCGAGGCTGTCGTCGACGGTCGACGGGATCAACATCTCGACGATCGGCGCCTTCGACCAGCCATGCTGCTTCGCGTCGAGGAAGGCGCGGTCCATATAGTCGAGCGTCGGCGCAAGAATGATCCCCGACTGGTGATGCTCGCCGGGTTCGGGAAGGCAGGCGAACTTCGGCAGCTCGGAAAGCGCCACGTTCATGCGGAAGGTACCGCTGCCCGCCTTGAATCCCTTGATCCGGCGTTCATAACCCTCCGGCAGGTCGCTCGCGTCCATCATCCGTTCGTAAAGCAGCTTCGGCCCGACGTTTGCGATCACGCGCGCCGCCGCAATCTCTTCGCCGCCGACCAGCTTGACGCCGACGGCCTTCCCGCCGTCGACCAGCACCTTCTCCACCGGGCTCTCAAGGCTGATCTCGACCCCCATGTCGCGGCAGACCTTCGCCATGATCTCGGTAATCTTGCCCATGCCGCCGACGCTATGGCCCCAGGCGCCCTTCTTGCCGTTCACCTCGCCGAACACATGGTGCAGGAGGACATAAGCGCTGCCCGGCGTGTCGGGGCTGGCATAGTTGCCAACCACTGCGTCGAAGCCGAAGGCGGCCTTGACGGCCTCGCTTTCGAACCAACTGTCGAGCATCGTGCGCGCCGACTTGGTGAACAGGTCGAGCACGTCGCGCTGCTGCTCCAGGTTGAGCGTCGCGAAACGCCGCCCCTGCCGCGCGCCATCGAGCAAGGTGCGAAGTCCTTCGCCGACGTTGGGCGGAACGCGTAGCGCGAGGTCGCGGAGCAGTTCGGCGACATTTTCGAGGGCGTCGTAATATTGCGGCAGCACCTCGGCATCGCGGTGGCTGAACTTCCGGAACTCGGCCTGCGTGCGTTCGAGCCCGCCGCCGAGCTTGAGATAGCCGCCATCCTCCTGCGGCAGGAAATTGCTGATCGGCCGCTCGATCACGCGATAGCCGTGATCGGCCAGCTTCATGTCGGCGATCACCTTGGGCTGGAGCAGGCTGACCGTGTAGCTTGCGACCGAATTGCGAAAGCCCGGCGCGAATTCCTCGGTCACCGCAGCCCCGCCGACGACGTCGCGCGCCTCGACGATGCGGACCTTCAGCCCTGCCTTGGCGAGGTAGAAGGCACAAACGAGGCCGTTATGGCCGGCGCCGATAATCAGGGCGTCATAGGCTTTGGTCATTGAAACTCTTTCGCAAGCGGGGATTGGACATGCTGACGGCCGAAACCGAGGCCAAGGATACGGCCGGGGATGCGGCGCAGCAGCGGGAAGGCGTCGAGCAGGCGGACCGCGAGCGGTACGCGCGTCACCTGGCCGCGCAGCATCGGTTCGATGACGCGCTGATGCGCGATGCGCTGAAGCGCCTGCATCCGCACGGTCGGTTTCCAGCGGCGGTCCTGCACCCTGCCCAGCAACGGATCGGGGTCGACACCGGCGGCCAGCGGCGCGGCGAGGATGTTGGCGGCTGCAACCGCATCCTGGACCGCAAGGTTGATACCGACACCGCCGACGGGGGACATCGCATGCGCGGCATCGCCGATCGCGAGCAGGCCGGGGCGCGACCAGCGCGTCAATCGATCGAGCGCGACCGAAAGGAGCTTCACGTCGTCGAAGTTTCGAAGCGCGTCGATCCCGGCGGCAAGGCCGGGAGCGATCGACACGATCTCAGCGCGGAAGGCCGCGATGCCGCGCGCCTCGATCGGCGCGAAGCCTCCCTTTTCGATGATCCGCGCGCATTGCCAATAATCGCCGCGCGGAATGGCGACGACCATTCCGTCCTTCTCGATCGAGCCGAGAGCAACCTCCGACGCCGACATTCCCGACGGGACCGGAATGCGGAACCACAGCACGTCCATCGGCGCGCCCAGATCTTCGAGCGGCAGTTCGGCCGCGTCGCGCAGCACCGACCGACGTCCGTCGGCGGCGATGACGAGCCGCGCGGGCAAGACCTGTCCATTCGTCAGGGTCACGCCCTCGACGCGACCGGCGGCATCATGGGTCAGCCCGGTCGCCTCGGTCGACATGCGCAGGTCGAAGGTCGGATATTTCCGCGCCTGCCCCGCGATGAAATCGAGCAGATCCCATTGCGGCATCATCGCGACGAAGCGGGCCGCGACCGGCAGATGCTTCATCGTCGCGACCGTGTACCGCCCGCCGAGCAGATTGAGCGTCATCGTATCGATGGCGGCATGCGGCTCCTTCAGCAATTCGCCCAGCAGCCCGATCTCGTTGAACAGTTCGAGCGTCGAGGGATGCACCGTGTCGCCGCGGAAATCGCGAAGGAAATCGGCGTGCTTCTCGAGCACGGTCACGTGCACGCCCGCCCGCGCGAAGAGCAGGCCCGCGACCATTCCCGCCGGCCCGCCGCCAACGATCACCACGGGCGCGTCAACGCTCAAACGCGGCTCCAGCCATAGGCCGGCGCCTGTTCGCGGCGCGCCTCGGGAATGATGTCGCGCATTCGCGAACAGAAATGCTTGAGGCACACTTCCTTGTCGCTGAGCGGTCCCATCGAAAAGCTCTGCGACTGCATGCCCTGCTGAACGCGGTTGATCAGCGCGGTATCCTCTGCATTCACCTGTCGGTTGATGCGCCAGTTCAGATAGCGCGCCGCCCGCATCTCGCGGCGATCGTCCGGAAGGACATATGAGATTTCGCGGATCAGGCAGGTCGTCGGGCCGGTGGGCAGCCATTGCATGAAATCGACCTGGTCGGGATAGATGTCGAAGGCGACGTTCGGCCACAGCTTGAAATAGAGCCAATGCCGCTGCTTGTCCTCCGGCAGGTGCGGCACCGGCGGCAGCACGCGCTGATACATGCGTTCGGACCAGTTGACCGACGGACGATCGATCAGGTCGCCCCACATGCGGTCGACGCGGTCCTCCGCCTCAACGCCATAGCTTTTGCCGAACAGGCGCGTCAGGCCGGGGTGCGCGACGGGGATGTGGAGGCCGTCCGAATAATTGTCGCCGACATTCTTCCAGTTCACCGTGCGCGGACGGAGGGTCACGCGGCCGAGCGCGCCGAGCTCCTCGAACCGATAGGGATCGATCTGCGCCTCATAGGGCGCCATCATCGCGGCGACCGAGGGGCCGCCGTCATCGGCGAGCCGCACGAACCAGAAGCCGCGCCATTGTTCGAGGTCGACGGGGACGAGCCCTGCCTTGTCGCGGTCGAGCGTCGGGTAGCTCGCCGAATCGGGCACGCCCGTCAGCCGACCGTCGAGTTCGTAGGTCCAGGCGTGATAGGGGCAGACGAGTTTCTTCGCGCAGCCGACGGCCCCGTCGACGAGGCGCGAGCCGCGGTGGCGGCAGACGTTGGTGAAGGCGCGGACGACGCGGTCGACGCCGCGGACCAGGATCACGCTTTCGTCGCAATAATCGATGCTGTGCCAGTCGCCGGGGTTCGGAATGTCGCTGTCGTGGCAGACGACCTGCCAGCTTGGGCGGAAGATGCGTTGCATTTCGACGGCGAAGAATTCGGGGTCGCTGTAGGTCCAGGCGGGGAGGGACCAGCCGTCCTGGGGGTCGATGTTGGTGAAAGTGCCGCGCAGCGTTGCCATGAGTCCATCCTTGTTGTACACATGTATAACAATATGACGACCGTTCGCCAAGCCTTTACGCGCGAAAGCGCCGATGCCCGCCGCGCCGACCTGATCGACGCGACCGCGGCGGTGCTCGCGGAACATGGCCTGGCGGGCACGAATGTTCGTGCCATCTGCGCGAAGGCGGGGGTCTCCCCCGGGCTTTTGCGCCATTATTTCGCGGGAATCGACGATCTGGTCGCGGCAACTTATCAGGCGACGAGCGACCGGATGGACGCGATCTTCGCCGCCGCGGTCGACGGCGCGGGACCCGACCCGCGCGCGCGGCTGAACGCCTATCTGACCGCAAGCTTTCGCCCGCCGGTGACCGACCCTGAATTGCTGGGCGCCTGGACCGCCTTCTGGGCCCTCGCGCGCAGCGACGCGCGGATGGCCGACATCCACGCCGAAAGCTATGCCGGATATCGCGCGCGGCTGGGCGAGCTGCTGACCGCGTGCGGCGCGCCCGAGGCCGAGCGGCTGGCGATCATGCTGACCGCGATGGTCGACGGGCTGTGGCTGGAACTGTCGCTCGACGCCGCAAGCTTCGGCGCCGAGGCGGCAGTCCTGATGGTCGAGCGCGCGGTCGCCGCGCTCGTCTGACCCTTATTTCGACAGTTCGCGCAGCAGGCTGTCCCAATGCACCAGCGCCGGCGCGATCGCGTCGACGGGCACGCGCTCGTTGAGCCCGTGCGCATAGCTGTCGCTGGCCTTTGAGAAGAGACCGGCGACGCCGTAGCTCGGCACGCCCTGGATGCGGAAATGATAGCTGTCGGTCGCCCCCGCGCTCATCGACGGGATGATCGGCAGGCCCGGCGCGCGCGCATGCACCACCTTGGTCACCGCCGCCATCACGTCGGGACGCAGCGGCGAGGCATCGCTGGCGCTGGCGTCGGGATCGGGGTTCACCTTGACCGCCGGATCGCCGATCACCCGTTCAAGCTCGGCGCGCACCGCCTCGACCGGCACGCCGGGGAAGATGCGGCAGTTGATGTTCGCGGTCGCACGCTGCGGCAGCGCATTTTCGGCATGGCCGCCCTTGACCAGCGTCGGGACGCAGGTGGTGCCGATCTGGCCGACATATTCGGGGTCGGCGCGGATCGCGGCGATCGCCTTTTCATCCGCCGGATTGGCGGCGAAGGTGCGCAGCGCGGCGCCGATGTCGCCGCCGACCTGGTCGGCGACGATCGGCATGCCGACCTTGGTAAGTTCGTTCTGCTGCGGCGCGAAGCGATAGGCGCCGACCTTTGCCAGCGCGTTCGAAAGCTGAACGATCGCATTGGTGCCCGACGGACGCGAGCTGTGGCCGCCCGGATTGGTCACCTCTAGCGTGAAGTCGGCATAGGTTTTTTCGCCCGCCTGCAGGCCGTAATATTTGGGCTTGCCGTCCTCGCCGATCAGGCCGCCGCCGCCGTCGCCGTTCAGCGCGAATTCGGCGCCCTTATATTTGGCGGCGAGCGCACGCGTCGTCTTCATCGACGTTTCCTCGTCCCCCGACAGGAGGAGGATGATCGACCGCTTCGGCTTGAAGCCGTCCTTCTTGAGCTGCGCCATCGTCGCGACCATCATCGAGACGTCGAACTTATTGTCCTCCGACCCGCGGCCGAAGATATAGCCATTCTCCTCGACCGGCACGAAGGGATCGCGGGTCCAGTCCTTTGCGTCGGCCTCCACCACGTCCATGTGGCCCAGCAGAACGATCGGCTTTTGCTTGCTGGTCCCCTGAAGCGTCGCGGCGAAGGTCGCGGTTTCACCGATCGGGGTGATTTCGATGTCGGCGTCGGTGTAGCCCGCCGCCTTCAGCACGCCGGCATAATAGGCCGCCAGTTCGGGCACCTTGCCGCGCCCTTCGACGGTCGGGATCGCGATACTGTCCTTCAATATCTTCTTCGCCGTTTCGGTATCGGCGGGCTTGGCGTGGACGGGCGCGGCGGCGAGCATGGCGGCAGCGAGAGCGAGCGGGGCGGTAAGGTTGCGCATGGAAACGCAACTAAGCGGCATCTTCGATTGGCGGCAAGCGTGAATTGCCGGGGCGGGGCCGGGGTGACGAGGAAGGAATGGCGCTAGGCCGCTTTCTTTGCGCGGGGCGCCACGGTTTTGGGTTTGTAGCGGCACAGGTCGTCGACCGGACAGCGCCAGCATTCGGGAGTCCGCGCCTTGCAGATATAGCGGCCGTGCAGGATCAGCCAGTGGTGCGCGCCGACGCGAAAGGGCTGGGGCGTTTCCTTGTCGAGCTTCTTTTCGACCGCCAGCACCGTCTTTCCGGGCGCGAGGCCGGTACGGTTGCCGACGCGAAAGATGTGCGTGTCGACGGCAAAGGTTTCCGCGCCGAACGCGCAGTTCATCACGACATTGGCGGTCTTGCGCCCCACGCCCGGCAGTTCGACCAGCGTGTCGCGATCGGCGGGCACCTCTCCGCCATGATCGCGGACGAGGATTTCGGACAGCGCGATGACATTCTTTGCCTTCGCGTTGAACAGCCCGATCGTCTTGATATGCTGTTTCAGCCCCTCTTCGCCGAGGTCGACCATTTCCTGCGGCGTCTTCACATCCTGAAACAGCCGCCGCGTCGCCTTGTTCACGCCGACGTCGGTCGCCTGCGCCGACAGCACGACCGCGACGAGAAGCTGGAAATTATTGCCGAATTCCAGCTCGGTCTCCGGGCTGGGGTTCAGTTCGGCAAGGCGGCGATAAAATTCGAAGATGTCGGCCTTTTTCATTGGGCGGCAGCGGGGGCCGTCGAGGTCTGGGCCGGAACCGGGATGGGAGCCTCGGCGGGCGGGTGCGCCGCCTTCCATTCCATCGCCGCGCGCACGCGCCGTTCGACCGAGGGGTGCGAATAGAAGATGAACTCCTCGACCGCGTTCGGGCGCGGGCTGCGATATTCGGCGGTCTTGACCAGCGCGGTCGCCAACGCGTCGGGCAGGTTGACCGTCCGCAGCGAATAGGCGTCGGCCGAGCTTTCATCGACACGCGACAGCGTGTTCTGCACCGGCTGAACCAGGAAGGCGAAAAGCGAGAGGAGGAACATCAGCACGGGAAAGCCGCGCGGATCGCCGATCGTCGCGTCGCTGCCGAACGCCCGCGCGACGCGCGGAAAGAGGCGGTCAGCGAGGAAGAAGAGCAGGATGGCGAGCAGCGAGAAGACCACCACGATGATCCAGATATGGCCAAGGACATAATGGCCGATCTCGTGCCCCGTCACCGCCTTGACCTCGTCGAGCGAGGCGCCCTTCAGCGCGACGTCGGAAATCGCGATGCGCGCCGAATGGCCGATGCCCGAGACATTGGCGGTGAAGTTGTTCGACTGCCGCGACCCGTCGTACATGAAGATGCGGTCGGGTTCGATCCCCGCTTCCTTCGCCTGCACGATCAGCGCATCGCGCACCGGCCCGGCGGGCACCGGCTTGTAATCGTTGAACAGCGGTTCGACGACGATCGGCGCGAGCAGCATGATGAGCGAGATGGCGAGCGCGGCGAGCCCGCCCGACCAGACCCACCAGCGCTTTCCGGCGCGCCGGATCAGCGCATAGATGCCGAGGAAGAAAAGCGCGCCGAACAGCGTGCCGAGAACGATGCTGATCCCCCCCTGCCCCAGATAGTCGCCGAGCGGCTGGCTGGTGCGGCCATAGGCGGTTTCGCGCCACCAGCCCTCGTACAGGTTCCACGGCAGCGTGACGATCGCCGAAAGCAGCAGGAAGGCCGCGCAGACGAGGAAGGTGCGCAGCGCGAAGCCGCGCCGGCCGAGCCGCGCGTCGATCCGGTCGAGGATCCGCAGCCGGACGAAGAGGAAAGTGACGAGCGCCGAGACGACGACGCCCCAGAAGCTGAGCCATTCGCTGCCGATCGTATAGGAGGCCGCCTTTTCGAGCGCCGCGGGGCCAAGGGAGTCGATATAGGCTTTGGTCGCGGCGGCTGGGTCGAAACTCATCGGCAAGCTCCTGGCATAAGGATCAGCGCGTCCGGCGGCTGAGCGGGAATGGAACGATCATGCCTAATGACAATCCCACGAAAAGGCGACACGCGAGAAGTCGCGCGCGGCAAGATCGGCGGCGCGGATCAGGAACACCGCCTCGCCCACATCGCCCCAGCAGACATGATCGTCGGAGGTCAGCCGCAGCAGCGTGCGGTCATACTCGTCATAATGGCCGGGATCGCGGAAATCGGACTGGGTGAACGCGGGGTGGCCGCCGACGTGATGGACCATCGGCCCGGCGCGGGCGGGATCGAAGAGCCAGTCGTCGATCAGCTTGAAATTCGGGCGGTTGCCGATGCCGTCGAGCAGTCCGGCAACGCGGAAATCATTGACCGAGGGTAGGTGCGTCGCCGGCGTCGCGACCAGCGCGATGCCGCGCTCGCTTACCTGGTCGGTCAGCGGCCCCATCGGTTCGTCCTGCGGCGGCGCGGGAACGAGGCGCCCGGCGGGCAATCCGTCGGGATGCCAGAGGAGGCGGATCACCGAGTTTGCGGGTTCGTTGAAATCGACGCCCATGATGTCGTCGCGCTGGACGAAGAATTGCAGCACGCCGCGCGCCGGAAATCCCTCCAGCGGCGGCAGGTCGGCGAAATCGACCTGCGCGACGAAATCGAGCGGCTGTCCGTCGGGGTCGAGAGGCCATTCGGCGCCGTCGGCGATCCAGACCGGACCGCCCAGGCGGCACCCGTCGGCGCGGATCGGCGCGGCGGGATCGGGGCGGAGTTCGGCGGCGGGCAGCGCATGGGCGGGAAACCAGTCCCTGATCGCTGCGATCTCCGCATCGGTCAGCGGCGGGCCGGGCGGATTGCGCGCGTCATATTGGGCCTTCCACTCGTCGACCTCCGCCTTCCACGCGCGGTCGCGCCGGTTCCGCGCGAGGCGGTCGCGGAGCGGGCGATAGAGAAGAAATGCCACGACGAGCGCCGCGCAGATCAGCCCGAAGAGCTGCGGCGTCATGCCAGGCCCAGAACCTGCGGCATCGTATAGCGGCCGGGCTTCTGGTCGTTCAGCCACAGCGCCGCGCGCACCGCGCCGCGCGCGAAGATCATGCGGTTTTCGGCCCGGTGCGCGAGGGTGATGATCTCCTCCGGCCCGGCGAAGATGACGTCATGGTCGCCCGCGACGGTGCCGCCGCGCAGGCTGGCGAAGCCGATCTTGCCATGACCGCGCGCGCCGGTGAGGCCGTCGCGGCCGCGTTCCGAACAGGTCGCGAGGTCGATGCCGCGTCCCTGCGCCGCCGCTTGCCCGAGCAGCAGCGCGGTGCCGCTGGGCGCGTCGACCTTTTTCCGGTGGTGCATCTCGACAATCTCGATGTCCCAATCGGCGTCGAGCCGTGCCGCCGCCTCGCGCACCAGATGCGCGAGCAGCGTGACACCGAGCGAGGTATTACCAGTCTGCAGCACGGCGATGTCGGCGGCGGCATCGTCGATCAGATAATGATGCCGTTCCTCGAGCCCGGTCGTGCCGATGACGATCGGCGTTCGCGCCGCGATGCACGCATCGAGCGTCGCCTCCAGCGCTCCGGGCGACGAGAAGTCGACGATCACGTCGCTGTCGCTGGCAAGCTTGACGACATTGCCGCCCTTGTCGACGCCGCAGCTTCGCTGCCCCGCCTCGGAAATCGCGGCGGCAAGCGCGACGCCCATCCGACCCTCGCTGCCGATAATGCCGATGCTGGTCATGGCTTGCCTTTCCTACCCCCGTCATGCTGAACCTGATGTCGCATGGGTTCGCCACCCGCGTAGCGACAATGGACTCCGAATCAAGTTCGGGCGACGAAGAAAGATAGCATGAGCGACATCCGGAACATCGTGATCCTGACCGGGGCGGGCGTATCGGCCGAAAGCGGCATCGACACGTTTCGCGACGGCGGCGGCCTGTGGGAACAGCATCGCGTCGAGGATGTCGCGACGCCGGAGGCCTTTGCCCGCGACCCCGACCTGGTTCTGCGCTTTTACGACATGCGGCGCGAGGCGATCCAGACCAAGGCGCCGAACGCCGCGCACGACGCGCTCGCACGGCTCGACGCCGCATGGCCGGGCGAGCTGCTGATCGTGACGCAGAATGTGGACGACCTGCACGAACGCGCCGGGGCCAAGCGGCTGATCCACATGCATGGCGAGCATCTGAACGCCTGGTGCACCGTCTGCGACGCGCGGGTGCCGTGGGCCGGGCCGCTGCGCGACCGGCCCGCCTGCCCCGCGTGCGGCGCGGCGGGGACGCTGCGCCCCGACATCGTCTGGTTCGGCGAGATGCCGTACCGGATGGAAGAGATTTACCGCGCGATCAACCGCGCCGACCTGTTCGTGTCGATCGGCACGTCGGGCGCGGTTTATCCGGCGGCGGGCTTCGTGCGCGAGGCGCGCGCGTCGGGCGCGCGGACGCTGGAACTGAACATGGAGCCCAGCCAGGGCAGCCACTGGTTCGACGAGGCGCGGCACGGACCGGCGACCCTGCTGGTGCCGCAATGGGTCGAGGATATGCTGGCGCGCTGAGGCGCGGCGCAGCGGTTAGCCTTCGGCCGCTTATCGGCGGGCGGCGAAGAAATCCCGAAGCAGCCCCGCCGCCTCGCCAGCGCCGATGCCGTCGTACACCTCCGGCCGGTGGTGGATCGTCGGCTGGGCAAAGGTGCGCGGGCCGTGGACGACCGCGCCGCCCTTTGGATCGTCGGCGCCATAATAGAGCCGCGCGATTCGGGCATGCGCGATCGCGCCGGCGCACATCGCGCAAGGTTCCAGCGTCACATAGAGGTCGCAGCCGTCGAGCCGCTCGTTGCCGAGCCGCGCCGCGGCGGCGCGAATCGCGACGATTTCGGCATGCGCGGTCGGATCATGCGATTCGCGCGGTCGGTTGTGCCCCTCGGCGATCACCTGACCATCCTTGACGATCACCGCGCCGACGGGCACTTCGCCCCACTCGGCGGCGACGCGGGCAAGGTCGAGCGCGCGGCGCATCGGTTCGGGAAGCGGGAATTGGGCCATTATTCTTTGATCCTGCCGCGCGAGAAGGTCCGGCGCCAGCCTGTTTCCGCGCAGTAAAAACGCCCCTATGCGCTTGACGAATCTCCTGCAAGCCGATAAGCGCGCGCCTTTCCCGGCTCACCCGGTCCTTTCGGTGCCTTCTGGCCCGACCGGCACGCCGCCCAGATTTTGTGAGGAAGAAGACGATGTCGCGCATTTGCGAACTGACCGGCAAGGGCCGCCAGGTTGGCCACAATGTCAGCCACGCCAACAACAAGACCAAGCGCACCTTCCTGCCGAACCTGCAGAATGTGACGCTGCTGTCGGACGCGCTCGGCAAGGGCTTCAAGCTCCGCGTGTCGACGCACGGCCTGCGCACGGTCGAGCATAACGGCGGCCTCGACAACTGGCTGCTGAAGGCCGGCGACGATCAGCTGTCGGCGACCGCCCGCAAGCTGAAGAAGGAAGTCACGAAGAAGCTGGCCGAAAAGGCCGCCTAAGCTTTTCCTTCGGAACGCCGAAGCAACCAGGCCGCCGGACTACCGCGCGGCCTTTTTGCTGTCCACGCGGCGCGGCGGCAGGCCGACAAGCTCGAACTCGACCAGCAGGCTGCGCTGCCAGCTGTTGAAATTATCGTCCGAAACCAGCCAGACGAAGGTGCGCCCGCCGCGCACCTCGATCGCCGCGCCCTCGTAATTCTCGGCCAGCGGCAGCGGCACGGTGCCGATCGTCTGCGACCGGATCACGCCGCCGGGGCGGATGTCGGCGGGGTCGGCGATCGCGAGGATCGTCGTGAAGACGGGCCGCAGCCCCAGCCGGCGGTGGACGATCAGCACGCGCCCGTCGGGCAGCGGCGCGGCATCGCTGACCCGCCCCTTCCCCTGCGAATCATAGAAGAAGCGCACCCCGCGCGTCCCCGGAACCGCGGGATCGCCCGCAAAGATCAGCGCCTCGCGCCCGCGCGGATCGTCGTCGGCATCCTCCGACATGATCAGCGTCCGCCCGTCGGCGAGCCGCGCCATCGCCTCCGGCCCCCGATTCCCCGGCCAGCGCGGATGCGGCAGCGCGGCGCGCGATTCGATTCGCGTCCAGCCGGCATCGATCCGCCAGACCTGGTTGAGCCCCTCCAGCGCGACCCAGGTCGTGCCGGTCGCGGGATCGACCGCCATCGCCTCGAAATCGCTCTGCGACTTGCGGCGCGGATGCTTTCCCGGCGCGGGCATCAGCCCGATTCGCGCGCCGCTGACCCGCCCGTCGTCGTGCAGCGTCAGCCGCGTGCCATAACCGCTGTCGCCGATCATCTCGAACCGCCCGCCGCCCAGCGTCGCGAGCGCGGAGAAGCCGCCGAAGACCTGATTCGGACTGTCGAGCCGCCAGCCGCGAACGAAGCGCAGCATGCCGCGTCCCTCCGCCGGATAGCGCAGCGCATGCGCGGTGACCCGCTGCGAATGCTCGTCGACCCGGGTCAGCCGCTGGTCGGCGCCCGGAATGGGGCCGAGAACGGCAAAGACCAGGGCGACGAAGAGAAGGCGGCGCATCGCCGCGCGATAGGGCGAGACGGACGTGCGGTGCAAGGGCGCGAAGCTGAACCTTAGCCAACATCTATGTTCAGGCTTCGCTCAAGGCGGGGGGCCCATAACCCCTTCATCGACCCGACGCCCACATGGGCAGAACGACGAAGTAGGAGAATGACGATGAAAAAGATGGTGACTCTCTCGCTCGCCGCCCTGATGTCCACCGCGACGCTGGGCGTGGCAGCTCCCGCCGCGGCGCAGCCGGGCTATTACAACGGCGGCTACGACACCTCGTACGTCCGCTATGACCGCGACGACCGCCGTTACGACCGTCGCAGCGACTATCGCCGTTACGACCAGCGCGATTACCGCAACGACCGCCGCAATTATCGTGGCGACCGCCGCAACTATCGCCAGTGCGACAACGGCACCGGCGGTACCGTGATCGGCGCGATCGCCGGCGGTCTTGCCGGCCATGAAATCGCAGGCCGCGGCGACCGCACGGTCGGCACGATCATCGGCGGCGCCGTCGGCGCCATCGCGGGCCGCGCGATCGACAAGAGCAACGACGGCTGCCGCCGCTAAGGCAGTCCCGAGCTCCAATAAAGTTTCTTCCCCCCTTGGACCCCGTCCGGCACCCGCCGGGCGGGGTTTTCCTCGTCCGGGCGCGGGGTTGCCATCATCGCGCCGGAGGCCTAATCTCGGCGGCAAGTGCACGTCCGCGCATCCGCGGGCGCGTGAGACAAAAGACAGGTCACATAAGCCATGCGGCAAATGGCAGCGCCATCAGGGCGATCGCCGCGGCCAGGGGCGGCGGCGAAGGGACGAGACAAGACGGGACCGGCTTCGCGCCCCGTCCCGGTCGTCCGGCCGCGCAGCTATGCCGCCATCGATCTTGGAACCAATAATTGCCGGCTGCTGATCGCGCGTCCGCAGGACGGCGAGCTGGTCGTGATCGACGCTTTTTCGCGTATCGTGCGCCTGGGCGAAGGGCTTCACGCGACCGGCCGGATCAGCGAGGCGGCAATGGACCGCACGGTCGCCGCGCTGGCGATCTGCGCCGACAAGCTGCGCCGCCGCCACGTCACCCTGTCGCGCGCGGTCGCGACCGAGGCGTGCCGGCGCGCGACGAACGGAATCGAACTCGCCATGCGCGTGAAGCGCGAAACGGGGATCGTGCTCGACATCATCTCCGCCGCCGAAGAGGCGCGACTCGCGGCGCTGGGCTGTCACAATCTGATGGAACCGGGCGACGGCCCCGCGCTGATCTTTGACATCGGCGGCGGGTCGACCGAGCTGATGCACGTCGACGTGTCCGACCATGACGTGCGGATTCACGACTGGATCAGCGTGCCGTGGGGGGTCGTGTCGTTGACCGAACATGCGCCCTGCCCCGACGACAGCCTGGCCGCGCGCCAGGCGAGCTATGCCAATATGCGCGACGTCACGCGCGAGGCCTTTTCGTCGTTCGCCACGCGCGCCGAGCGCTTTGCCGGCCAGCCGCTGCGCCTGCTCGGCACCAGCGGCACGGTGACGACGCTGGCCAGCGTGTTCCTGGACCTGCCGCGATACGACCGGCGCGCGGTCGACGGGCTGGTCGTGCCGTCCGACGCGATGCGCGACATCAGCCGCCGCCTGGCGGAGGCGAGCCTGGACGATCGCGCCGAAATCGCGTGCATCGGCCGCGAACGCGCCGACCTGGTCGTCGCGGGCTGCGCGATCCTGGAAAGCATCATTGACCTGTGGCCCGCCGCGCGCGTCGGCGTCGCCGACCGCGGCATCCGCGAAGGCATATTGCGCACGCTGGCGATGCAGGGCCGCGACATCCCGGTCACCCGGCGCGAGCATCGCAAATGACCGGCGGCGGCAAGAAAAGCGGCGGCGGGGGCGGCCGCGGCGGCCTGCACGTTCGCGTCAAGACCGCGCGCAAGCGCAGCACATCGTCGACGCGCTGGCTGCAGCGGCAATTGAACGACCCCTATGTCCGCCGCGCGCAGGCCGAGGGATATCGATCGCGCGCCGCGTACAAGCTGATCGAGCTGGACGAGAAATTCGGCTTCCTGAAAAAGGCGCGCGCCGTCGTCGACCTGGGCATCACGCCGGGCGGCTGGTCGCAGGTGGTGCGCAAGGCGAACCCGCGCGCGCGCGTCGCGGGGATCGACCTGCTGTATTGCGAACCGATCGAGGGCGTCGAGATCCTGGAAATGGACTTCATGGACGATGCCGCCCCCGACGCGCTGATCGAGGCGCTGGGAAGCGCGCCCGACCTGGTGATTTCGGACATGGCGGCGAATACCGTCGGCCATCCGCAGACCGACCACCTGCGCACCATCGGACTGGCCGAGACCGCGGCCGATTTCGCGGTGCAGAATCTGCAGCCCGGCGGCACCTTCGTCGCCAAGGTCTTCGCGGGCGGCGCCGACCGCGAATTGCTGACCGTGCTCAAGCAGAATTTCACGACCGTCAAACACGCCAAGCCCCCCGCCAGCCGCAAGGGGTCGCCCGAGCTGTACGTCATCGCGCAGGGCTTCAAGGGACGGCGCGGCGCTGAGGAATAACGGGAACGCGGGCCCATGGCGCGCCGGCATCGCCGCCCCTCCACCACCGCTTCGCGGGGCGCGCACCTTCCCCTCCCAATCGCTGCCGACAGCGAGGATCCTTTCCTGTCGTCACCCCGGGCTTGACCCGGGGTCCCGCTAAGCGACGGGGAACAGCGGGACCCCGGATCAAGTCCGGGGTGACGAAGGTGGGTGGATGTCCGTTTGCGATCGGCAGGGCCCCTGTCAGGCCCGTTCCCCGGCGAAGCCGACCTCCCGCTTCTTCACTTCCAATTCAGGGCGCAGCGCTTATCATCGCATCCTGTTTGAATTCCGGGGGTAATTTATGCGTGGCGGTGTTGCGTCGCTGACTGTCCTGTCGTTGCTGCTGGCCGCGTGCGGCGGCGGGGGCGGTGGTTCGGGCGGCGGCGGCGGGGGGCCGGTCACGGTCACGCCGACACCCACGCCTACCCCGACCGCAACCTGCGGCCTGTCGGCACGACAGGCCTTTGCGAAGGCGGTGATCGACGAATGGTATCTGTTCCCCGCCGACGTCGCGAGCGGGGTCAATCCGGCGAGCCATACGACCGTCCAATCCTATATCGACGCACTGGTCGCGCCCGCGCGTGCGCTGAGCAAGGATCGATATTTCACCTACATCACCTCGATCGCCGAGGAGAATGCCTTTTTCTCCAGCGGATCGAGCGCGGGCTTCGGCGTACGCCTCAGCTACAACCCGTCGAGCCAGAGCGTCGTCATCGCCGAAGCCTATGAAAGCGCGCCGGCGTTTGGTGCCGGTATCGATCGCGGCGCGCGCATCACCGCGATCGGCACCAACAGCGCGAACATGCGCACCGTCGCCGACATCGTCGCATCCGAAGGCACGGCGGGCATCACCAACGCGCTGGGGCCGAGCGACCCCGGCGTGACGCGCCTGCTGCGCGTCATCGACAACGCCCACGGCGTCCGCGACGTCAGCGTGACCAAGGCGAACTACGACCTCGATCCGATCTCCGACCGCTATGGCGCGAAAATCATCAACGACGGCGGGCGAAGCTATGGCTATCTGAACCTGCGCACCTTCATCTCGTCGGCGAACCCGCAGTTGCGCGCGGCCTTCCTCAATTTCCGCAACCAGGGCGTGACCGACATCATCATCGATTTCCGCTATAACGGCGGCGGCCTGGTCTCCACCGCCGAGCTGATGGGCGACCTGCTGGGCCGCAATCGCAATGCGTCGGAGCTTTTCTCGCAGACCAGTTTCCGGCCGTCGAAGTCGGGCGAGAATACGCGCCATTTCTTTGCCACCCAGCCCGAATCGATCGCGCCGACGCGCATCGCCTTCATCGGCACCGGGTCGACCGCGTCGGCAAGCGAACTGGTGATCAACGGCATGCTGCCCTATCTGGGCACGAACATGACGCTGGTCGGCAGCAACACCTATGGCAAGCCGGTCGGCCAGATCGCGCTCGACAAGGCCGAATGCGACGACCGCATGCGCGTCATCGCCTTTGCGACAGGCAATGCGACGGGGCAGAGCGATTATTACGGCGGGCTGGCGCCGAAGATTTCGAACAGCTGCGCCGCCGACGACGACATGACGGTGCAGCTTGGCGAAGCGAACGAAGCCTCGATCCGCGCCGCGATCGACTTTCTGGCGGGCAATGCCTGTACGACGCGCATCGCCGGGGCGTCGGGCCTGTCGGCGCAGAATGCGGTCGAGCGGATCGTCCCCGAACCCGAAATGCTGGTGCCCGAACAGCCGCGCGCGGCGCAGCGCGAGTTGCCGGGTCTGTTCTGACGCGGCGGGCGTGTCCCCGACCGCCCCGGCCCCTGATCCCGCCCCCGCCCTGGCCCCCGTCTAGGGCCCCTATGGACTTTTGCGGGCGGTACATTATATACCGCTCGTTATGGAAAGCGATATTGCCACCCCCGTCAAAGGGCGCCCGCGCGAATTCTGTGTCGACAAGGCCCTGGCCGAAGCGCTGCACGTCTTTTGGGCGAAGGGCTATGACGGCGCCTCTATGGCCGACCTTACCGAGGCGATGGGCATCACCAAGCCCAGCCTGTACGCGGCCTTCGGCAACAAGGAAGCCTTGTTTCACAAGGCGTTGGACCTGTACGAATCCGAAAAGCTGGAATATACGCGCGCTGCGCTGCAGCAGCCGACGGCGCGCCGCGTCGCCGAATATTATCTGCGCGGCGGCGTCGACGTCCATGCATCCGAGGGCGAGCCGCAGGGCTGTATGGGCCTGATGAGTTCGCTGGCGTGCAGCCCCGAGGCCGAGTCGATCAAGGCCGACGTGATCCGCCGCCGCGCATCGTCGCAGCGTGCGCTGGTCGAGCGTTTCGAAAAGGCAAAGCAGGACGGTGACCTGCCCGCGCATATCGATGCGGAGGGTCTGACCAGCTTTCTCTATGCCATCCTGCAGGGGATCACCGTGCAGGCCGGAGCGGGCGCGACGCGCGCCGAACTCGAGAAGCTGGTTGACACCAGTCTTGCCCTCTGGCCGAGTGCCTGAATTATTCTGTAACAGCCGGTACAAAACTCCTTGACAAGATGAACGGGAGCTTTATATACCGCACAGTACAGATGGCGAGGCCGTCCCACCCGACGCAAGAATCGACGGGAATGCCGCCGCCGTTCCGTACCGGCCTGGTCCGCTAGGCCAACCCAGACATAGTTTGCGGGATATCGCGCTGTCGTATGCTCGGCAGTGATTGACCTCCCGCGTCCGAATTCTCCCCTCGCCGGGCGCAAGCGTCCCGGGGCTCGAGCCCCCTTGCGCCCGGCAAAATCGATCCAGGAGGACGACCATGGCCTATCTTGCCCTGACCGACGGTGGCACCGGCGCAATCGCCCCAGCCATTCCCCGTACCTTTTCCCCTGCCGTCCCCGCAGCTGCTGTCCCCGCAGCGCCGAAAGCCGAACATCCCGCCGGCTTTTCGGCGCTCGAGTGGTCGGTCGTGATGCTTGCGCGTCACGACCGACCATCGAGCCTGCGCGAGGGCGGACGCCTGACCAAATTGCTGGGGCGCGTCTTTGGCGAAAGCTTCAACCGCCGATTGGCCGACCCGAAGCTGGAAGCGCTGCGCCGCATGGCGGTGCTGACCTGGCACCACAGCTATTCGGTGCCGAAGCAGGAAATCCAGGCCTTTTTCGCCGCGGGTTTCAGCGCCGATCATTACGAACTGCTCGGCAAGCGCGTCGCCGAAGTGCACGTCGCCCGCCTTTTCCGAAAGTAAGACCAATGAACATGCTCTCCCCGATTACGCGCGACGAGACGGCAGAAGCCGCCGTCGCGCACCCTGCCCCGACCCCGCGCCGCTGGCGTCGCGGCCTGCAATATGGCCTGCCCGCCGCGCTGTTCCTTGCCGCCGGCTGGGGCCTGACCCACCGCGAGGCGCCGGCGAACGCGGCGGCGCCCATCCCCGTCGTGACCGTCGCCGCGCCGCTGGTGCGCGACATCAACGAGTGGGACGATTATGTCGGCCGTTTCGAGGCGATGAATTCGGTCGAGGTGCGCCCGCGCGTCTCCGGCCAGCTCGTCGGCGTCCACTTCACCGACGGCCAGATCGTCCGCAAGGGCCAGCTGCTCTTCACCATCGACGCGCGACCGTTCGCGGCCGCGCTTGCCGAGGCGCGCGCCGATGCGGCGAGCGCGCGCAGCGACCTGGCGCTGGCGCAGACCAACCTCGCCCGCGCCAACCGCCTCGTCGCCGACGAAGCCGTGTCGCAGAGCGACCTCGACCAGCTGAACGCAAAGGTTCGCGCGGCGTCCGCCGGGCTGGCCGCCGCCGACGCGCGCGTCCGGTCGCGCACGCTCGACATGGAGTTTACCCAGGTCCGCGCACCGATCAGCGGCCGGATTTCCGACCGCCGCGTCGATGCGGGCAACCTGATCGCCGCGGGCGAAGGCCAGGGCGGCAGCCTGCTGACCACGATCAACGCGCTCGACCCCATCTATTTCAGCTTCAGCGGCTCCGAAGGCCTTTTCCTGAAGGCGAAGCGCGCGCAGGAAAGCGGCGCCAAGGGCTCCGAAGTGCAGATCAAGCTGCAGGACGAGACCGAATATGGCCGATCGGGCAAGCTCGACTTCACCGACAACGGCATCGACCCGCGATCGGGCACGATCCGCGGCCGCGCGGTAATCGCCAACCCCGACCTGTTCCTGTCGCCCGGCATGTTCGGTAACATGCGCCTGTCGAGCGGCGCGAAGGAACGCGCGCTGCTGGTCCCCGACGCGGCGATCCAGACCGACCAGGCGCGCAAGACGCTGCTGGTCGTCGGCAAGGACGGCCAGGTCGCGGTGCGCGAGGTTCAGCTGGGCCCCGTCGTCGACGGCCTGCGCGTCGTGCGCGGCGGCATCGCGCCGACCGACCGCGTCGTGATCACCGGCACCCAGCTCGCGCAGCCCGGCACCAAGGTGCAGACGCGCCCGGGCCGGATCGCGCCGGTCGCCGAGGCCGCCGCGCCGCCGAGCACCGCACTGGTCGGCGAAGCGACCTTTGCGCGATGATCTAGCCTAGCCCCTCCCGTCGCGGAGGGGTGGGGGTGGGTGCCGACGGTTTTACGTTGCGCCGTCGGCACCCACCCGCCGAACCCTCCCGCAAGCCGGGAGGACGATTTTCGACCCGATTTTCAAAGATCCTCCAGTCCGGGGAGCCCGTCATGCGTCTTTCGCGCTTTTTCATCATGCGCCCGATCTTTGCCGCGGTCATCGCGGTGATCATCACCCTCGTCGGCGCGATCGCCTATTGGTCGCTGCCCGTCTCGCAATATCCCGACATCGTCCCGCCGACGGTCACGGTCACCGCCAACTATCCCGGCGCGTCGGCCGAGACCGTCGCCGAGACGGTGGCGACGCCGATCGAGCAGGAAATCAACGGCGTCGACAACATGCTGTACCAGTCGAGCCAGTCGACCGGCGACGGCGCGGTGACGATCACCGTCACCTTCAAGATCGGCACCGACCTCGACGCCGCGCAGGTGCTCGTGCAGAACCGCGTCGCGATCGCGGTGCCGCGCCTGCCCGAAGAGGTGCAGCGGCTGGGCGTCGTCACGCGCAAGACCTCGCCCGACTTTCTGATGGTCGTGAACCTGGTCTCGCCCGACAAGTCGCTCGATCGCTCCTATCTGTCGAACTATGCGCTGACCCAGCTCAAGGACCGCCTGAGCCGCATCGACGGCGTCGGCGACGTCCGCCTGTTCGGCGCGCGCGACTATGCGATGCGCGTGTGGATCGACCCGACGCGCGCCGCGGCGCTGAACCTGACCGCGGGCGAGATCGTCCAGGCGCTGCGCGCGCAGAATGTGCAGGTCGCGTCGGGCTCGCTCGGCCAGCCGCCCTATGCCGGCGGCAACGCCTATCAGCTCAACGTCGAGACGCAGGGCCGCCTGGTCGACCCGCAGCAGTTCGCCGATGTCGTGATCCGCACCGATGCCGACGGGCGACAGGTGCGCGTCGCGGACGTCGCGCGCGTCGAGCTGGGCGCGTCGGACTATAACAGCAACACCTATCTGTCGGGCGAGCCGACCGTCCTGCTCGCCGCGTTCCAGCGCCCGGGATCGAACGCGCTGGAAGCTGCGAAATCGATCGAGGCCGAGATGGAGGCGGCGTCGAAGACCTTCCCCAAGGGCCTGGAATATCGGGTCATCTACAACCCCACCAAGTTCATCGAACAGTCGATCGACGCGGTGATGGACACGCTGATCGAGGCGATGATCCTGGTCGTGATCGTGATCCTGGTGTTCCTGCAGAAATGGCGTGCAGCGGTGATCCCGATCGTCGCCATTCCCATCTCGCTGGTCGGCACCTTCGCGGTGCTCGCCGCCTTCGGCTACAGCCTCAACAACCTGTCGCTCTTCGGGCTGGTGCTCGCGATCGGCATCGTCGTCGACGACGCGATCGTCGTGGTCGAGAATGTCGAGCGCAACCTCGAACGCGGACTGTCGTCGCTGAAAGCCGCGCAGACCTCGATGGACGAGGTGTCGGGCGCGCTGGTCGCGATCGTGCTGGTGCTGTGCGCGGTGTTCGTGCCGACGCTGTTCCTGACGGGCCTGTCGGGCGCCTTTTACCAGCAGTTCGCGGTGACGATCTCGACCGCGACGATCATCTCGCTGATCGTGTCGCTGACGCTGTCGCCCGCGCTCGCCGCGATCCTGCTGAAGCCGCACGCCGCACCCGAAAAGCCGTCGCGCATCCGCGAACTGGCGCAGCGGGCCGGCGATGCCTTCAACGAGGCGTTCGAGAAGATGAGCGCCGGCTATGCATCGCTCACCGACCGGCTGGTCCGGCGGCCGAAGCGGATGATGATCACCTATGCCGGCCTGATCGCCGCCACGGCCGGCCTGTTCTGGGCGACGCCGACGGGCTTCATCCCGGCGCAGGACCAGGGGTATTTCCTGGCGGTCGTGCAGTTGCCGCCCGGCGCCTCGGTCGAACGCACCGACGCCACGCTGCGCAAGGTCGCCGAGCGAATCCTGCCCAACAAGGGCATCCTCGGATCGGTGATGCTCGCGGGCTTCGACGGCCCGTCGCAGACGCTCGCCCCGAACGCCGCCGCCGCCTATTTCCCGCTCAAGAGCTTCGAGGAGCGCAAGAAGCTGGGCGTCAGCTTCGACGATATCATGAACGAGGCGCGCGCCGACGTCGCCGACATCACCGAAGCACGCGTGATCGTGATCCCGCCGCCGCTGATCCAGGGCATCGGTTCCGCCGGCGGTTACCGCATGATGGTGCAGGACCGCGGCGGCCACGGTTACCAGAAGCTGGCCGAGGAAACGGGCAAGCTGATCGGCAAGGCGAACCAGACCCAGGGGCTGGCGCAGATCTTCACCTTCTTCGATACCGGAAGCCCGCGCGTCTATGCCGACATCGACCGGGCGAAGGCGAACCTGCTCGGCGTGCCGCCCGAACGCGTGTTCGAAACGCTGCAGGTCTATCTGGGTTCGGCGTTCGTCAACGACTTCAACCTGCTCGGCCGCACCTATCGCGTCACCGCGCAGGCCGATGCCCCCTTCCGCCAGTCGGTATCCGACATCGCCAACCTTCAGACCCGGTCGAACACGGGCGAGATGGTGCCGATCGGATCGGTCGCGACCTTCAAGGACAAGACGGGTCCGTACCGCGTCGTCCGTTACAACCTGTACCCCGCGGTCGAGGTCGATGGCGACACCGCGCCGGGATACAGCTCGGGCGCGTCGCTGACTACGATGGAGAAGCTGGCCGAGGAAACGCTGCCCGCGGGCTATGGCACCGAATGGACCGGCATCGCCTTTCAGCAAAAGGCGGCGGGCAGCACGGCCGCGCTCGTCTTCGCGCTGGCGGTCGTCTTCGTCTTCCTGGTGCTGGCGGCCCAATATGAAAGCCTGACGCTGCCGCTGTCGATCATCCTGATCGTGCCGATGTGCCTGTTCGCGGCGATGGTCGGCGTGAACCTGCGCGGGATGGACAATAATGTCCTGACGCAGATCGGGCTGGTCGTCCTGATCGCGCTGGCGGCGAAGAATGCGATCCTGATCGTCGAATTCGCCAAGCAGGCCGAGGAACAGGACGGACTGTCGCCGGTCGAGGCCGCGGTCCGCGCGGCCCGCGACCGCCTGCGTCCGATCCTGATGACGAGCTTTGCCTTCATCCTCGGCGCGGTGCCGTTGCTGATCGCGAGCGGCGCGGGCGCGGAGCTGCGCCAGGCGCTCGGCACCGCCGTCTTCTTCGGCATGATCGGCGTCACCGCCTTCGGCCTGCTTTTCACCCCCACCTTCTATGTCGTCTGCCGCGCACTCGGCGACCGCATCGCGACCTTGCGCGGTCGCGGCGGTTCGCACGAACCCGCGCTGCAGCCGGCCGAATAAGGAGAATGCCCATGCGCAACCTTCTGATTGCAACCGTATCCGCGCTCACGCTTGCCGCGTGCGCGGCCGGGCCGGACTTCGTCGCCCCTGCCTCCCCCGTGACGGCGTCCGGCCCCTTCCTCTCGACCAGGGCCGGGGTCACCAGCACCGCGCCCGCCGACGCCGAATGGTGGCGGCTCTACAAGGATCCGGTACTCGACGGCCTCGTCGCCGACGCGCTCGCGGCGAACACCGACGTCCGCGTCGCGGTCGCGCGGATCGCCAAGGCGCGCGCCAGCCTGCGCGGGGTGCGCGGCGACCGCCTGCCCTCGACGAACCTCAGCGCCGGCGCGACCTATGGCCGCGTCAGCGAGCGGCAGGTGCCTGCGGGCGCCGACCGCACCGGCTGGCAGGTCGATGCCGGCCTGACCGTCGGCTATGAAGTCGACCTGTTCGGCCGCGTGTCGCGCGGGATCGAGGCGGCGCGGGGCGATGTCGCCGCCGCCGAGGCCGACGCCGACGCCGTGCGCGTCACCGTCGCGGCGGAGACGGCGCGCGCCTATGCCGACGCCGCCTCGGCCGCCGAGCGGCTGACCGTCGCGACGCGCATCGTCGACCTGCTCGACAAATCGGTCGCGCTCACCGCGCGCCGCGCCGAAGTCGGCCTGACGACCAAGCTGGACACCGCGCGCGTCGCGGCGCTGCGCGACCAGCGCGCGGCCGACATCCCCGCGATCGCGGCCGAGCGCGACGCCGCGCTGTTTCGCCTGGCGACGCTGACCGGCCGGACCCCCGCCGACCTGCCCCAGATCGCGGCGGCGCGGACGACGACGCTGCGGCTGGACCAGCCGATCCCGGTCGGCGACGGCGCCGCGCTGCTGGCGCGCCGACCCGACATCGCCGCCGCCGAGCGCCGCCTGGCCGCATCGACCGCGCGCATCGGCGTCGCGACCGCCGACCTCTATCCCAAGATCACACTGGGCGGATCGGTCGGGCAGACGAGCAGCGGACTGGGCGATCTGTTCGGCGGCGGGCCGCTACGCTGGCTGCTGGGCCCGCTGATCAACTGGAATTTCCTGAATCAGGAAGGCGCGCGCGCCCGGATCGCGGGCGCCGAGGCCGACACGCAGGCGTCGCTCGCCGAATTCGACGGCACCGTGCTGCGCGCGCTGGAGGAGACCGAGACCGCGCTGTCGTCCTACGCGCACATGCTCGACCGGCGCACCGCGCTGCAGTCGGCGCGCGACCAGGCGGAAACCGCGGTGAAGATCACCCGTGCGCAGCAGCGCGAGGGCGCGATCGACGGGCTCGTCGCGCTCGACGCCGAACGCACCTTTGCCGAGGCCGAAGCCGCGCTGGCGCTGGCCGACGCGCGCATCGCCGATGCGCAGGTCGACGTCTTTCGCGCGCTCGGCGGGCGCTGGAACCGGAGCTGAGGCCGGCCGTCAGGCCGGCTGCTTCCGCCGCACGATCGTCTGGGCGTTGGTATATTCGAGCAGGCCGTCCAGCCCGCCCTCGACCCCGACGCCCGACTGTTTCATCCCGCCGAACGCGGCGGTCGGCGAAAGATGCTGGGTCTCGTTGACCCAGACGGTGCCGCTGGCGATGCGCTGCGCAATGTCGAACGCCTTGTCCTCGTCGCGGCCCCAGACCGAACCGCCGAGGCCATAGTCGGTCGCGTTCGCGCGCGCGACGACATCGTCATAATCGTCGAAGCGGATCAGCGGCAGGACGGGACCGAATTGTTCCTCCTGCACGATCCGGCTGTCCTCGGGCGGATTGTCGAGGATAGTGACGGGGATGAAATAGCCCGGGACATCGGTCGCATCGCCGCCGACCAGGAACTTGTACCCCTGGTCCTTCGCATCCTGGATCAGGTCGAGCACGCGGCGATACTGGGGTTCGTTGTTGATCGGGCCGATCTGCGTCCCCTGTTCCGATCCGTCGCCGACCTTCACCGTCTTCGCATAGGCGACTAGCGCGTCCTTCAGCGGTTCATAGACGTCCTTGTGCACATACATGCGCTTGGTCGCGATGCAGATCTGGCCATTGTTGCGGAAGGCCGCCCAGAACAGCTCCTCTGCAACCTTTTCGACGTCGATGTCGGGCATCACGATCGCGGCGTCGTTGCCGCCGAGCTCCAGCGTCACGCGCTTCAGCGTCGGCGCCGCCGATTCCATCACGCGCCGTCCGGTCGCGGTCGATCCGGTGAAGCTGATCTTGTCGAAGCCCGGATGGCTGGTCATCCACGGCCCCAGCGCATCGCCGCCGGTGATGATGTTGAGCACGCCGGGCGGCAGGATATCCTTGACCAGTTCGCCGAACTTCAGCGTCGCGAGCGGGGTGAAGGGCGAGGGTTTCAGCACCATCACATTGCCCGCGAGCAGCGCCGGGCCGACCTTGAACATCGCCAGGATCATCGGGAAATTCCACGGCGCGATCGCCCCGACGACACCCAGCGGAACGTGGCGCGTCTCGCTATAGCGTTCGGCGCTGTCCTCGTTGACCGTCACCGGCAGATCGAGCGACGACGCCCCCATCAGCCAGTATCCGGCGCCCATGATCTCGCCCTCCGCCTCCGCATGCGGCTTGCCCTGTTCGGCGGTCAGCAGGCGCTTGAAGGCGTCGGCGTTGGCGAGGACCGCCTGCGCCATCGCGTTGAGAACGGCCTTGCGCTCGGCGATCGGGGTCGCGGCCCAAGCGGGGAAGGCAGCGCGCGCGGCGTCGATGGCGCGATCGAGGTCGGCCTGCGTCGCGTCGGGCGCGCTGCCGATCACCTGTTCGTTGGCGGGGTTCAGCACGTCGAAGCGGGCGCTGCCGCCCTCCAGCTTGCCGCCGATCAGCATCGCATAGTCGCGGTCGAAATCCATGGTCCGTCTCCAGCTTTTGATGTTCAGGGTATCAGCACGACCTTGATGCATTCGCCGCGCGCCTGCGCCGCAAGCGCTTCGTTGATCTGGTCGAGCGGAAAGGTCTTGATCAGCGTGTCGAAGGGGAAGCGCCCCGCCGCATGATGCGCGATCAGTTCGGGGATGAAGCGCTGGGGGTCGCTGTCGCCCTCGATGATCCCGATGATGCGGTGGCCGGGGGTCATCAGCGCGGCGATATTGACGCTGATCGCCGCATCGGCCTTTGCCGGCACGCCGACGAGGCCGATCGCGCCATGGCTGCCGAGCGCGGCGAGGCCCGCTTCGATCACCGGAACGACGCCGCTGGTGTCGAACGCGAAGTCGAGCCCCGCGGGGACGATCGCGCGCAGCGCCTCGGCCAGGTCGCCCGCCGCCGCCGGATCGACGACGTGCGTCGCGCCCAGCGTCCGCGCGATCTCACGCCGCGCCGCGATCGGTTCGACCAGGATGATCGTTTCGCAGCCCTGGATCACCGCGCCCATCACCGCCGCCAGCCCGACCGGGCCGCCGCCGAAGATCGCGATGCTCGACCCCGCCGGACAGGCGAGCGAGTTCATCACGCCGCCCGCGCCGGTCTGGAAACCGCAGCCGAGCGGCCCGAGCAGTTCGAGCGCGACGTGCGAGGTGTCGACCTTGACCACGTTGCGCGCGCGCGTGACGGTCAGCGCCGAGAAGGAGGATTGGCCGAAGAAGTGCGAGGTGACGCGTTCGCCGTCCTTCGCATAGGCGGTCGATCCGTCGTCGAGGCGCATCCCGGCATAGTTCAGCGGCACGAAATTCTGGCAATAGCTCGGCAGATGCTCATCGCAGCGCGGGCAGGCGCCGCAGCTCGAAAAGCCGACGACGACCTGGTCGCCGACCGCGAGACCCTCGACCCCTTCGCCCACCGCCTCGATCACCCCCGCGCCCTCGTGGCCGAGGACGCCAGGCAGCGCGAAGGGGGCGAACTGGTCGCGAAAGATAAGGTCGGTGTGGCAAAGGCCGACGCCCGCTATCGCCACGCGCACCTCGCCCGCGCGCGGTGCCTCGACCTCGATGGCCTCGATCGTGAAATCGCCGCCGGGTTCACGCACCACGGCCGCCGTCGCTTCGGTCATTCTTCTCTCCGTCTAGTCGAGCCCCCGGCGCTCCTGCTGCCGATAATCGCTCGGTGCCATGCCGAACCACGCGCGAAAGGCGCGGCTGAAATGGCTCTGGCTGGTAAAGCCCGTCGCCTCCGACAGCGCCGCGAGGCTGAGGTCGGTCTGGACGAGCATCTGCTGCGCGCGGTCGAGCCGCGCCTTCATCACATATTGGTGCGGCGAGATGCCCGTCGCCTTCTTGAACAGGCGGCAGAAATGCGACGGGGTGACCCCCGCGACCGCCGCCATCGCCTCCAGGCTATGTTCCTCGGCCGGGTTCGCGAGGACCGAGTTCATGATCTTGTGCAGCCGATAGGCCGAAAAGTCGGAGACGGGAATCTCGACCGGATTGCCGTGCGCGGGCGGCCCCGACAGGATATGCGCCTTCAGCGCATTGACCATCGCGGCGACATAGGCGGTGCGCTCTTCGGCCTGCGGCGCATAGAGTTCGACCAGGATCTGGCGCGTCAGCGCGACGCCGAGCGGGTCGGCGAAGGCAAAGCGCATCTTGTTGAACTGGTCGGCGTGCGGCTGTCCCGCCAGCACGTCCGACGACATCGACAGCGTCACCACGTCGAGTTCGCCATCGACCAGCCAGCCGGTCGGCATCCCGGCGGGCACGATCGTCGCGCAGCCGGGGATCGAGCTGGTCTCTGTCCAGCCGTCGCGGTCCCAGGTCTTGACCTGCGGCTTGCCCGCGACATGCACGGTGAAGATCGGCTGCGGCAGCGCGGGAAGCGTGTAGCTGCCGACGAACTGGCGCCAGCGACAGAGCGACCAGCCGTCGCCGATCGATCCCATCTCGACGTCGGGCGCGCGGCCCAGCACGTCGCAGATGATCTCCTTATTGTCCCAGACGCTCTCGTATTTCACGCTCTCAGCCTGACCTCGAGCCGCTTGAAGCCGTTGATGAAGTTCGACCGCACGCGGCTCGGCTCTCCCACTATCTCTATGCCGCGAACATGCCGCGCCATTTCGGCAAAAGCGACTCGCATTTGCATCTCCGCCAGCCGCGAGCCGACGCAGACGTGCGTCCCCGCGCCGAAAGCCAGGTGCTGGCGGATCGGCCGCGTCACGTCGAAACGGTTGGAATCGGGGAAAATCGAGGTGTCGCGATTGCCGCTGGGATAGAAGACGACGACCTTGTCGCCCTTGCCGATTTTTTTTCCGCCAAGCTCGGTATCGCGCATCGCGGTGCGCCGCATGTGGATCACCGGGCTGGCGTAGCGGACCATTTCCTTGACCGCGTTCGGCAACAGTCCGGGGTCGGCGCGAATGGCGTCCCACTGGTCGGGGTTGTTCGCAAAGGCGATCAGACTGTGGTTGATCGAGTTGCGCGTCGTCTCGTTCCCGCCGACGAGCGCGAGGATCAGATTGCCGATGAAATCGCCGAGCGGCACGGGCTCCCCGTGGATTTCCGCGTTCGCGAGCAGCGAGGCGATGTCGGGGCCGGGGTTGGCGCGGCGTTCGTCGAACAGCGCCGCCGCAAAGCCCATGAATTCGCCGAGCACCGCCTGCATCGCTTCCGGCGACTGGCGGAAATCGGGGTCGTCCTCGCCGACGAAGGCGTCGGTCCAGCGATGCAGGTCGTGCCACATTTCGGCCGGCACCCCCAGCAGCTCGGCCAGGGTGAGCAGCGGCAGCGGGACGGTGAACAGCGGCAGGATGTCGACCGTCTCGTTCAGCGGCACGTCGGCGAACAGGCGTTCGACCCGCTCGGCGATGCGCGCCTCGATCCCCTCCAGCCGTCCCGGCG